>Ga0123354_10000727_pt1 | contig 35403 bp, 34 predicted proteins | sample TergutLab28metaG_2_FD_97872 | JGI IMG/M metagenome (GOLD analysis project Ga0123354, IMG submission 97872) | Labiotermes labralis P4 segment gut microbial communities from Petit-Saut dam, French Guiana - Lab288 P4 | ecosystem: Host-associated > Arthropoda: Insects > Digestive system > Gut ... | reverse complement strand
GCCGCCCACAAGCGGCACAAGAAGTATTTGAAGCTGGCCAAAGGCTTCGTGGGAGCCCGTTCGGTACTCTACGAAACCGCCCGCGAGAACGTCGAACGGTCCATGGCCTACGCCTATCGCGACCGCAAGACGAAAAAGCGCGAATTCCGCAAGCTGTGGATCATGCGCATAAACGCCGCCGCGCGCGAGAACGGCCTTTCCTACGGCAGGTTCATGCATGGATTGTCTGAGGCCGGCGTCACGCTTGACCGCAAGATTTTGGCCGACATGGCCGTGCGCGAAAAGGCCGGATTCGCCAAGTTAGCCGAGATGGCCAAGACCAAGGCCTCCGTGTGAGTCTGGTCCAGGTCCTCCTTGACGAATTGACCGCCCTGGCCGGGGAGGCCGCAAGCACTCTGGGCCAGGCGGACACGTTCGAGGCCCTGGAAAATCTGCGCGTGGCCTATCTTGGCCGCAAGGGCCGTTTGGCCCAGATCATGGCCAAGCTTCCGGGGCTTACCGCCGAGGAGAAGCGCGAGGCCGGCCAGGCCGCCAATGCTGTAAAAGATGAACTGACCGCCAAATACACCCTGCGCCTGGAAGCGTTGAAACGCGAAGAAGACAGGGCGTGGCTGTCCGGGTTTGATCCCGCGTTGCCCGGCAGAACTCCCGCGCTGGGAAGCTTGCATCCGCTGACGCTCGTCACCGAAGAGATAAGCCGGGCCTTCATGGGCATGGGCTTCGACGTGGTGACGGGTCCTGAGATCGAGACCGACTTTTACAATTTCGAAGCGCTCAATTTCCCGCCCGAGCATCCCGCCAGGGATATGCAGGATACCCTGTATATCGCGGACAATATACTGCTTCGCACCCACACCTCGCCCCTGCAGGTGAGGACGCTTCTTTCGAGAAAGCCGCCGGTGGCGGCCATCGCGCCGGGCAAGGTCTATCGGCGGGACTCTGACCTCACCCATTCCCCCATGTTCCACCAGATCGAGGGATTTTTGGTGGACAAAGGCGTGACCATGGCCGATCTGCGCGGCACGCTCACCTTTTTCGTCCACCGCATCTTTGGCCCGGATACGCGGGTGCGCTTTCGGCCGAGCTTCTTTCCCTTTACCGAGCCGAGCGCCGAGGTGGATATCTCGTGCGTGTTGTGCGAGGGGACCGGCAAGGCCGGGATTGAGCCTTGCCGCGTGTGCAAGGGTACGGGCTGGGTGGAAATCCTGGGGTGCGGCATGATTGACCCCAATGTGCTGACCGCCGTTGAGATCGACCCGGAGATCCATTCGGGGTTCGCCTTTGGCATGGGCGTGGAGCGGGTGGCCATGCTCAAATACGGCATCGGGGACTTGCGGCTCTTTTTTGAAAACGACATCCGTTTCCTGGGCCAATTCGCCTAGACTAAGGGCCTGCCATGCTTCTTTCACTCAACTGGCTGCGGGAATTCGTCCCTTACGAGGGGTCCATCGAGGCTTTGGCCGATCAACTGACCATGCTGGGCCTTGAAGTGGAGGCCATACACCGCCCCAATGCCCTCTGTGCCGGCGTGACGGTGGGGCATGTGCTTTCGCGCGAGAAGCACTCCAATGCGGACACGCTCTCGGTGTGCCGCGTGGACGTGGGCCAGGGCGAGCCGCTTACGATCGTGTGCGGGGCCCCGAATGTGGCGGCCGGGCAGTACGTGCCCGTGGCCCTGCCCGGGACCGAGCTGCCTGGGGGAAAGCGCATCAAAAAAAGCGCGATCCGGGGCGTCGAGTCCTGCGGGATGATCTGCTCGGAATCGGAACTGGGCCTGGCCCTTCAAAGCGACGGGATACTCGCGTTGCCCGGAACCCCCGACCCCGGCAAATCGCTGGCCGAAATTTTGAATCTGGACGATGTGGTGCTGGAGATCGGCATCACGCCCAACCGGGCCGATTGCCTCTGCGTGTTGGGCCTGGCGCGGGAAGTGGCCATGGCGTTTAGCCTGCCGCTCACCCTGCCCAAAGTCCAGATGCGCGAACATGCCCCGGACGCCGCTTCCCTGGTCTTAATCCGTATTCCCGAACCGGACCTGTGCCCCGCGTACCGGGGGCGCGTCATCCAAGGTGTCGCCGTCAAGCAAAGCCCGGCCTGGATGCGTTACCGCCTGATGGCCATGGGGCAGCGCCCGGTATCCAACATCGTGGACGTGACCAACTACGTCATGCTGGAGCTTGGACAGCCGCTCCATGCCTTTGACCGCAATCTGCTGGCCTGTGGCGTCATCGAAGTCAAACGCGCAACGGATGGGATGCGCTTTACCACCCTGGACGGCCAGGAACGCGTGTTGAAAGACAGCGATCTGCTCATCTGGGACGGGGCTAAGCCCGTGGCTCTGGCGGGCGTCATGGGCGGAGAAAATACGGAGATTTCTGAGCGCGCCACCGAAGTCTTTTTGGAGAGCGCGGTCTTTCATCCCGCGACCGTGCGTAAGACCGCCCGGCGTTTGGGCATTTCCAGCGAATCCTCCTACCGCTTCGAACGCGGGGTGGATCAGCCCGGCTCGGCCTTTGCCCTGGACCGCGCCGCCGCCCTCATCGCCGAACTGGCGGACGGCCGCGTGCTGCAAGGTTCCGCCTGCGCCGAACCCAAACCGTGGCAATCCGCGAACATTTCCTTTCGTCCCTCTCGGGCCGCAGAGCTTCTCGGCGTGGCCGTAACCGCCGATTTTTGCCGCAAGACCTTCCAGGGCCTCGGCTGTCAGGTTGAGTCCCAAACGCCCGATTCCTGGCTGGTCTCGCCGCCGCCCGCGCGCGTTGACCTGGAGCGCGAAATAGACCTCGTGGAGGAGGCGGCGCGGGTGTACGGCATGGACCGTATTCCGGCGGCCCTGCCCCGGGTGCTCAAGTCTCTGGACCAGCCCGATTCCCTCGGCGCCGAGGTCCCGTTCATGCGCCGCTTGAAGGCTTGGGCCGCCGGAGCGGGGCTGCGCGAGACGGTCAATTACTCGTTCGTCGGGCGGACGGAACTCGATCTGTTGGGCTTGCCGGGCGAGGGGCGCGTGCCTGTGGCCAATCCCTTGTCCGAAGAACAAAATGTCATGCGCCAGGCCTTGGCTCCGGGGCTTCTGAGTGCCGTGCGGCACAACCTGAACCAGGGCAATCTGTCGCTTCGCCTCTTTGAAGTGGCCAAGGTTTTCACGTGGGACGCCGCTTCCGACACCGGCGTGCGCGAATCGCATCGTTTGGGCATCGCCCTGTGCGGCGAGCGCTTTAGCGCCTTCCCTTGGCCTGAGGAAAAGGCCGATTACTCCGATCTCAAGGGATTGGTGGAGCATCTTCTCGCGTCGCTTGGCTTGCCGGAGGCACAGTTCAAGCTGCGTGACGACCATCCCTGGCTTTCTCCCGGCGTGGAGATTCTTCTCAAGGGCCATAGCATCGGCTTTCTGGGCCGTGTGCTGCCCGATGTGGCTGAAAGCTATGCGGCCAAGTCCGGCCTTTGGATGGCGGAACTGGACGCGCAAGAGCTTATGGCGCTCGCCCCGAAAAGCGCCGTCAGGTTCGCGGGGCTGCCCAAATTCCCGCCGTCGCGCAGGGACGTGACGCTCGTCATGCCGACAGCTTTGAGCGTGGCGGACGTACTCGCTGGCGCGCGCGCGTTTCCCTCCGATATTGTCGAGAATATCGCCGTGCAGGATATTTTCGCCCCGGATGGCGAATCCAAAAACGCCACCTTCCGCGTGACCTACAGACATCCAAGCCGCACCTTGACCGACAAAGACGTGGACAAGGCGCATAAGGCCCTGTGCGACACGCTGACCGCTAATTTGCCGGTACGTTTGCAATAGCCAAGGGCAGCGTGAAGAAAAAGCTTGTGGCGGCGTCTGGGGCCGGGCTTTCCACCCAGATGCGTCCGCCGTGGCGCTCGACGATATGCTTGCAGATGGCGAGGCCCAGTCCGCTGGTGTTGCCGCGGTGTTTTTCCACCCGGTAAAAGCGCTCGAAGATTCTGGCCTGGTCGTCAGGCGGGATGCCTGGCCCTTGGTCGGAAACGACAAAAAGCGCTTCTTTTTCCGTTTTTTGCGCGCGCGTCACAATGGCGCTTCCCGGCGGCGCATAGCGGCAGGCGTTTTCGATGAGGTTGCGAAACACCTGCGTAAGCTCCGCCACATCGGCCAGAACCGGCATGTCCGGCGTGAGAAGTTCCGTCAGGTTCACCTGGGCCTGTTCCAGTTGCCCGGTCAGCAGATGTTTGGCGTCGCTTAGGGCCTGGATGGGATCAACAGCCTCGCGGCGCGCGGCAATGTTGTTTTCCAGGCGTGAAAGCGCGAGCAGATCGTTCACCATGGCGCTCAAGGCCACGCTGTGTTTGCGGATTATCGCCGCAAAATGCCGTGCTTGTTCGGACAGCTCTTTCATATCCATCAGCGTTTCGGCATAGCCGCCGATGGCGGTGAGCGGAGTACGCAGTTCGTGCGAGACATTGGCCACAAAATCGCGGCGGATGGTTTCCAGACGCATAAGCTCGGTAATATCGTGGAATACGGCCACCGCGCCGATAGCCTCCACGGCTTCTCTCTGCGGCCGCGCCAAAAACACGGAAAAGATTTCGTCCTTTAGTTCTATCTGGAGCGTTGTCGTCCTGCCGAAGCCCTCCGTATCGGCAAGCAGGGTGGTGACAGCCTCCTGCAAAGCGGGGGAGGCGATGACCTCCAAAACCTGACTTCCCAGAGCTCTTTCCGCCGAAGGGAAATACCGCGCGAACGTCCGGTTCGCCCTGCGGATGCGTCCCTTGGGGCCAAGCACCAGCACGCCTTCCGCCATGGTCTCCAAAATGGCTTCCAGTTGCCCTCTCTGGTCGTTTTCGGCGCGCACGAAGTCCTCAATGGACAGGGCCATGCGGTTCACAGCAGTGGCCAGGGGCGCAAGTTCGGTTCCAGGTTCGGCATGGAGGCGGCGGGAGAAATGCCCCTTAGATATTTCGTCCACCATACGGACGATGCCGGACACGGATTTCCCCGTCCGGTACGCGAACACCCCGGCAAGGACGAGAGAAAACGCCGCCAGAACGGCGACGGTCAGGGGCGGCCCGATGTAGGCGGGAAGAATGAGCGTCAGGGCCGCTATGGCCAGAAAGGAGAAAAAAAGCTTGCCCCACAGGCTGACGGGAAAGGGCGTCATTATTCTTTGAAGCGGTAGCCGACGCCGCGCACGGTTTCGATGGTATCGGCGGCAAGGCCGAGCTTCGCGCGCAGACGCCTGACATGCGTATCCACCGTGCGCGCATAGCCCTCGAACTGGTATCCCCAGACGCTGTTCAAAAGCTGCTCGCGGGTAAGCACCTGCCCGGCGTGGCGCAGCAGATTTTCCAAAAGACGAAACTCCGTGGCGGTAAGCGTAAGATCCGCGCCGTCCACGTCCGCCTTGTGCGCGCTTTGGTTCACCGTAACGCCATGGCGCGAGAGGCTGGGACCGCTCTCGGCCTTGGCCTGGCGCTTCAAGATGTTGCGGATGCGAAGCATCAGTTCGCGCACGCTAAACGGCTTGACCACATAGTCGTCCGCGCCCAGTTCCAGGCCTACGACGCGGTCCACTTCCTCGCCCTTGGCTGTCAGCATGATGATGGGGATGGGGGCGGTTGCGGGGTCTCGTTCCAGTTCGCGGCAGACCGTCAGGCCGTCCATGCCCGGCAGCATCAAATCAAGAAGGACGAGCGACGGGTTATGCGTTCGCGCCATCATAAGCCCCGCGTGGCCGTCTCCGGATTCCAGGGTGGCGAAACCCTCTTTCTGGAGATTATAAGCCAACAGGTCGCGGATATCGGCCTCGTCCTCTACGATCAAAATTTTTTGTTTTTCCATCTTCGTTACGGGCGCTGGAGCGAGTTGTGCGCCAGACGCAGCATGCGCAGGCGCTCTTCGCCCATGTAGCGCAATAAAAGTTTTTCAGGCGCGCTTGTCAGATCAACGACCATCAGGGCGTCCAGCGTGCCGAACTTCCGGTCTTCGTGGAAAGCGGCGATGCGCCCCCCCAACTGCAGATAATGCTTAAAAAGAATGGGCAGCCCTTTGTCGCCTTCAAGGCCCCGCACCGCCCGGTCAAGAACCCTGTATTCGAGGCCGTGGGCGTCCGGCGCGTTGGGACCGGAAAACGGCCTGGGAGCGCGGCGCCCTCGCACCAGCGCCGCGAGTTCCGGGATGCCGCAACATTCTTCAAGATGCTGGCGCAGCATGAATATCGATTCAGGGGTGTAGCCGAGTCCGATGCTCGACGGCCCGAACAAGGTGCGCGTACGGGTTTCAGCGGCGAAGCGGCCGATGCCCTTCCAGAGCATCAGAAGCGGCGCGTAGTCGCGCTGATACTCCGGGGTGACGAAGGCGCGCCCCAGTTCCATGGATGTGCCGCAACGCTCGAAAAACTCCCGCTTAAAGCGGAACAGCGACGCGGTATAGAGCGTTTTCATCGTCCCCGGAGGCGTCAAGGACGAAAGGCTGCGCGCCCGGTATCCTCCCGCCACGGCCCCGGCCCGCCTATCCCAGACTATGAGGTGGGTGTAGTGGGGATCGAAGCGGTCGAGATCCAGGGCCTTGCCGCTGCCCTCTTGTATCGCGCGGAAAGCCCGTTCGCGCAGTCTGCCGATTTCCCGCAAAATATGCGGCGATTCTTTGCCGTTTACGTAAAACGTCCTGAATTTCCCTTCCTCGGCAAGAAGACGCTCCGGCGGCAGCGACTGGATTTCCTTCAATAGGGCTTCACGGCCGGACTCATCGGCTATGGCCTCTACCCGTTTCGCTTTGCGGACATCCGTTCGTCCAAGGGCATAACACCGGGCGCGGATATAGGCGGCGCGAGCCGTATCGTTTCTCAGCGCGGACAACAGATCCGGTTCCACTTTTTCGCCGATCCGCAGCCGCACTTCATTGCCGCGCAGGCACCACAACTCTCCGGGCAAAAGCAGGGTACGCAGGCCGGGATGCACGTAGCCGGCCGCCTGGAACACGAGACTGTTGCGGCCCTCGAAATACAGAGGGACGACCGACGCGCCGGCAACGCGCGCCAGGCGTCCGACCAGAGGATTCCACTTAGGGTCTATGACGCGGCGTGCTTCTCTGTGCCAATGCGACACCACCCCCGACGGGAACAGCGCCAAAGCTCCTCCGCTCTCCAGATGGGCAAGCGCCGCGCGCAAACCGGAAATATTGTCCGCGCCGCCTTTCCCCTTGAAAACATTGACGCCGATAATCAGCGGGCGCAACTCTGGAATACGGCACAGCATTTCGTTTGCGATGATTTTGAGGTCTGGCCTGAGCTTCGCGGCCCACGCGGCCAGCACAAGCCCCTCCACGCCGCCGAAGGGATGGTTCGCCGCCAGAAGCAGCGGCCCTTGCGCTGGTACGGCGTCTTTCGCCGTACCGCTCAACTTCACGGAGATGTCCAACTCTTCCAGGGCATTACATGCAAAATCCGCCGGAGTGCCCGCCGGGGGCTGACGCCGGTAGAACCTCAAGAGAGGATGCAGTTCCAAGGCGCGCCACAGCGACCGTGCCGGAAAAAGGGAACGGTCGTATTCCCGGGCCGCCGATACTGCTTCGGATACGTCGTTCATGGCCCACTGCCCCGCGTTTTCGCCATACCCGTCCGCCTCTGACCAGTTGTTCAACATATAGCACGCTCCCGGTTGACGCGCCAGCCGTATGAAATCCGCGCCGCCAGGATAATCGCCGCATTTTGTTAAGAATCTGACAAGAAATTGTGACATTTTGGCGACATGGCCGCTTAAGACCAGGGCTCTGCCCTGGACCCGGCAGGGGGATGATCCCCCTGCACCCTGCAATAGCTTCGCGGCGTGAACGCCGCGAAGCCTATTGAGGGGGTCCGGGGGGAATCATTCCCCCCGGCGGGGTCTGGGGCGGAGCCCCAGATTATTTCGTTTTGGCTTTGGCGTGCGCGGCGGGTTTGCGTTGTTGCTGTTTGGCGTGTGCGGTCTTTTGGGGCTTTTTGGCAGCGGCGGTTTTGGCCGGGGCGTGTGCCGGGCGGCCGGGGATCTTGAGCTTCATGCCCGGGCGGAGTTGTTTTTGCGACTTTATGCCGTTGGCGGCCATGAGGGTATGGACGTCCACTTTGTTGGCGGCGGCCACGGTCGCGAGGGTGAGGCCTTTCTTGACCTGGATGGTGTTGGTTTGCGGCGGCGGGCAGGCGGCTTTGGCCGGGATGATGATCGTATGCCCGGCGGTGAGGTGATAGTGGAGGGGTTTTAAGCCGTTGGCGCGCATGATGTCGGCCAGGGAGACGCCGTAGCGGCGGGCGAGCAGGGGCAGGCTTTCGCCCTTTTTGAGCTTGTGGGCCAGGTTTTTTGTGGGCTGCTCTATGTGGCGCTGTACGGGCCTGGTCTCCAGGGGGGCCGCGGTGTGCGCGGTATCTAGACTGGAGGCGGCCAAGGGAATGTAGAGGGTTTGGCCCGCGGTGAGTTCTTCGCCCAGGGTGGGGTTCATTTCGCGCAGGGCGTCGGCGGGCACGCCGGTGCGCTTGGAAACGTCCGTCCAGGTGCCGGCCGTGGCCGTGGTGTAGCCTGTGATGCCCTTGCTTGGCGTGCAGGAGGGGTTCTTGAGATAGGCGAGCGCGAGGTCCTTTTTATCAGCGGGGAGATAGACGGTGCAGTCGCGGTCCGGGGGACTTACCTGGCGGCGGAACTCCGGGTTTTGCCTGCGAAAATCCTCCCAGCTCATGGAGCAGGCGTCGGCCATGGCGGCCAGGTCCGTGCCGCCGGGGACGGTCACTTCTTCCATGACCCGTCCGGCGTTCCAGTCCACGGGCTGATATCCGAGCGCCTCGAGGTTCTTGAAAATTTTCAGCACCGCCAAAAATCTGGGGACGTAGTGACGGGTCTCGCGTTTGAGCAGTCTGGGGTTTTTGGCGATGTCGAAGAAATCGTTCTGGCCGGACTGGTTCATAACCCGGCTCATCTTGCCTTCGCCGCAGTTGTAGGCGGCCAGGGCCAGGTTCCAGTCGCCGAACTGGGCGTAGAGTTCCGTGAGATATTTGGCGGCGGCCACGGTGGCGAGATAGGGGTTGCGGCGCTCGTCCACCCACCAGTCGATGGTGAGGTCGAAACGGCGGGCCGTGCCCGGCATGAACTGCCACATGCCGCCCGCGCCTACCGGGGAGTAGGCGTCGGTGTCGTAGCCGGACTCGATAAAGGGCAGGGCGATGAGATCGGGCGGGAGCTTGTAGGTGGCCAGCACCGCGCGGACATAGGGCAGATGGCGCGCGGCGCGCTCCATCCAGCGCTCTATGGTTTGCGGGTGGTCCTGGAGGGCGGAGAAAAACATCTGAACGTCCTCGGTTTCGCGCACGTCCAGATTGAAGGGGATGTCGGTCTTGGAGGCCAGGGCGTCCTTCTCCTGCTGGGTGAGCGGCCTCGGACGCCTGATTTTGAGAAAATCCGGGTTGGTGAGTTCAGGGTCCAGATTGGACCGCGTATCCTTGGCGGCATGGTCCTTATCGGCGCAAGCGGCGGTCAGGAGAAGCAAAACGATGAGGATAAGACGGAATGACAGACGCATAATTTCAGGGTCAGTTAGCCTGTGCGCGGCGGAAAATCAATGGGAGCGAAACCGGCGCGGGCCTTGTTATTTCGCCGGAAATGGAGGAAAGGGCGAGTCATGCAGAGCATGGTGACGGGCCGCAAGCCCGTGCTTGAACTTATGGAGCGCGACCCCGCAAGCGTCGAGGCGGTGCTGCTGCGCCAGGGGCTTAAAGGGGCGGACATCCGGGATATTCTGGAAGCCTGCAAGGCCTCGGGGGTGCGCTATCGCTTTGTGCCGGAGGATGTTTTGCGCAAAAGCGCGCCGGAGTACCGTCAGGGCGTGGCGGCGTTTACAGCGGCCAGGGCCTTTGTGGAACTGGAAGAACTGCTGGAAGGGGCCAGGGTCGCGCCGCTGCCCGTGGTTGTGGCCCTGGATCAGGTGCAGGACCCCGGCAACGCGGGGAGCCTTGCCCGCACGCTTCTGGCCCTGGGAGGAGGGGGACTCATTGTGCCCAAACACCACGGGGCGCGCCTTGGCGGGGCGGCCTCCAAAGTCTCGGCCGGGGCGCTTGAACAACTGCCCGTGCGGCTGTGCCCGAACTTGTCCCAGGAGCTTATGCGCTGCGCTGAGGCGGGATTTACGGTCTATAAGGCCGAGGCCGGGCCGCAAGGGTCGGACGCGTTCAAAACCGGGTTCACATTCCCGCTGGTGCTGGTTTTGGGAGGGGAGGACAAGGGCGTCAGGCCGTTGGTCTCCAAGCGCTGCGACGCGAGCGTTTTCATCCCCATGCCGGGTATGTTCGATTCCCTGAACGTGGCGCAGGCCGGAGCCATAGTGCTTGGCCAGATGGCCAGACAGGCCTTTGCTTAAAGGGCGTTTACCGCAAAAGTTCCGGTCCAGGGCGGCAGCGCCTCAAAGCGCTCTTCAAAAAGCGCCAGACGCCAGGCGTGGAGATACATGGGCGGCTTTCCCCCGCCGTATTTGGCATCCCCTATGACAGGGTGATGCCGGGAACAGAGTTGCGCCCTGATCTGATGGGTCCGGCCGGTATGCAGACGTATGCGTAAAAGCGTCCGGCCGGATTCGATGACCAGAGGCGTGGCCGTGAGCCGGGCCTGTCTGCCGCTTCCGGCGTGCATCTTTTCTTGACCCCGCGCGCCGGATTTCTCCAGCAGATCGCAAAGCTCCACCGGCTGTTTCAGCGCGGAAAGCTCCCAAAATCCTCGCGCCCAACAGAGATACTCCTTGACCGCCAGTCCCCGCTTAAAGGCCTCATGGGCGCTGGTCAGCGCCCGGTGGGTTTTGGCCGCCAGCAGAAGCCCGGATGTGTCGCGGTCCAGGCGATGAACGATGACCGGAATAAACGGCGCGTCCGCATACGCCGCATTGATGCGCGTCTGCACCGAATCCGCCCAGCCGGAGCCGGGATGTACAGGCAGTCCGGCGGGCTTTGCGATCACGAGCCAGGAGTCCGTCTCGGCGGCAATATCAATCTCAACGGGCGCGCCCTGACCCTCATCCTTTGGCGCGTCCCGCAGCGCGGATGTCACCGCAAAAGGAGGCAGCCGCACGGACTGGCCTTCCTCCAGGCGGTCGAAGGGCTTGGCGCGTCTGCCGTCCACGCGGACCTGGCCGGTCCTGATCCAGCGCATGAACACCGATCCGGGCACGTCCGCGCCCGCGGCCCTCTTCAGGTATTGGATGAGTTTTTGTCCGGCCTGGGCCGGGGTGACGGTACGCGCCAGGGGGGCGTTCACGGCTGTTGCCGCAAAAGCGAGCGAATCTCCAGCAGTTCGCTCTCCACCATGCTTTTTAGCGTATCGTCCCGCGTGGCGCCGCCCAGCTTTTTGCGCGCCCCGGAAAGCGTCATGCCTTCCTGGTGCATGAGGCGCTGGATGTCTTTCAGCAGGCGCAGATGCTCCTCGGTGTAGAGCCGCTGCCCCTTGGGGGTGCGGAGGGGCTTCAGGGAGGGGAATTCGGTTTCCCAGAAACGCAGGACAAAAGGCTCCAGGCCCAGTTCCTTGGCGATCTGGCCGATCTTGTAGGTTTTCGCATCCGCGCCCTTGGTCATGCGTCTTTCCTATCGCTAGCGATAGAGGAAGGCAATGCCGGCAAATACCGCTTGATGCTGAAGCCGTCTGGAACATATCATCCGGCCGTGCCGATTGATTCACCGCTTTTTCTTCTGGCGTTCCTGCCGGTTTTATTGGTGCTGCACGCAGTCTGTCCGCGCGTGTTGCGCGAGGGGCTTCTTCTGGCGGCGAGTCTTCTGTTTTATGCGATCTCAAGCACCGCCACGCTGCCGTTTTTCGCGGCGTCCATGCTGGGCAATCTGATTCTGGGGCTAATAATCGAACGGGCTGCGGGAGCCTTACGCGCGCGTCTCACGGCTTTGGGCGTCGTCCTCAATCTGGCGCTCTTGGCGTGGTCCAAGTATCTGGGATTTTTGGCGGGGACGATCCCCGGACTGGAATTTGTAAAGACCATGGCTCCGGATGCCATGCCGCTTGGGGTCTCGTTTTTCACGTTCGCGGCGGTGGCGTATCTGGTGGACATCGGCCGGGGCAGCGCCCAGGCTGAAAAGAATCCGGTACGCTTTTGCCTCTTCTTCTCGTTTTTTCCTAAAATCGCGGCGGGTCCCATCGCGCGGCACAAGGATATGGCCGCTGGCCCGCAAACTCCGGGCCTTGAGGACGTGCGCGCGGGGTTTGCGCGCATAAGCATCGGGCTGGCCAAAAAGGTGTTCATCGCGGGGACCCTGGCCCCCATGGCGGACGCGGCCTTTGGCGAACGGGCCGGAAATCTGGACCTGGGAACGGCCTGGCTGGGGCTTGTCAGCTATTCGCTCCAACTCTATTTCGACTTCGCGGGTTATACGGACATGGCCGTGGGCTTAGGGCGCGTGTTCGGGTACAGATTGCCCGAGAACTTCAATTATCCGTATATCAGCCAGTCCGTGCGCGAGTTCTGGCGGCGCTGGCACATGACGCTCTCGCTGTGGTTCCGGGATTATCTCTACATTCCGCTTGGCGGCGGCCGGGTGGCTCCCTGGAAAATTCAGCGCAATCTCCTCGTCGTCTTCACCCTGTGCGGCCTGTGGCACGGGGCGAGCTGGAGCTTCGTGATCTGGGGATTCTGGCACGGCGTCTTCCTGTCGCTTGAGCGCACCTCGCTTGGACGTTTACTCGACCGCTTGCCCCGCGTTTTTCGCCATACCTATGCTCTCTTTGCCGTGATGCTCGGCTGGGTATTCTTCCGCGCCCCGGATCTTTCGCACGCCTGGGAGTATTTTCGCGCTCTGGCGGGCATGAATCCCGGCGGGTTCGGCTACACGTGGATGATGCGAATAAACCATGCGTACATGCTCATGCTGATCCTTGCCATAGCGGGCGCGGCCCAAATCCTGCCGTGGCTCGGCTCCCGCTTGGGCGGCGCGCAAAACGGCGCGGCACTCGGAACAATCAGGGCCGCGGCGCTTTCCCTTCTGCCCCCGGCGCTTCTGGCCCTCTCCATCATGCAGCTTGCCGCAGGCACGTATTCACCCTTTATCTACGCCCAATTCTGACCATGCGCCGTCTTCTCCCAATACTCTCCCTGGCGCTTCTTCTTGCCATACTCTTTCTTCCGCAGGGATTGGCGCTTCTCGGGGTGTCCGAAGGACCCGCCGCCCAGGAAAACCGTCTGAAAACCCCCTTGCCGCCGCTCACTCTCGCCTTTACGGACTTCAAAGCCTTCGCCGCCCAGCTCATCAAGGCTTACCCCGATACGTTTCCCTTCCGCGACTGGATGATCCGCACCGGAAACATGCTCAAAATCGCTTTCTTCAAGGAGTCGCCCTCCAAAGACGTCATCCTGGGTCGAGACGGCTGGCTCTTCTACAACATGGAGATGGACCTGGAGGATTGGCTGGGCGTGGACCTCTATTCGCCCTCTGAACTGGAACAGGCCAAACGAGTCCTCACCAGTCGCCGCGACTGGCTGGCCAAGCACGGCATCGCCTTTCTGGTGGTGATCGTCCCCAACAAAAGCACCATGTACGGCCAATTTCTGCCCGCGAGCTTCCACCGGCTCGCCGCGACTTCCCGCCTCGACCAGTTCGCCCAGGCCATGCGCGAGGCCTCTATCCCCTTCCTGGACCTGCGCCCCGCACTCACCCAAGCCAGCCAACTTCACCGGACCTACCAGAAGACCGATTCCCACTGGAACGGCTGGGGAGCCTTCACAGGCGCCAAGGCCATCGTCGAGGCCCTGCGGCAGCACTTCCCATCCCTGCCGCCCCTCGATCCCGACGACTACAAGCTCGCCTTCTCCACCCGTCCGGGCGGCGATTTGGCCGGGATGCTCCTTCTCGCCGACGCCATCCCGGAACATTTCATCACCATGGAACCTCTCACGCCCAACCGCGCCAAGCCCGCCGAACCGCGCGGCTATGCCAACCCGGCCACCCTGTCCGGCCGCGATCTGGTTATCCGCGAAACCGGCGACGCCCGGCTTCCGAACGCCGTCATCTTCCGCGATTCCTTCTCCACCCTGCTCTGGCCCTTCCTGGCCGAACGCTTTAACCGCAGCGTCTTTATCTGGGAACATCGCTTCCAGCCGGCCATCGTCCTGGCGGAAAAGCCCGACGTGGTGATCTACGAGGCCGCGGAACGCTACCAGTACGCCTTGTTCGGCTTCCCCGAAGAACTGCCCTAGTTGGGGCTTCGCCCCAAACTCCACCAGGGGGCGCTGCCCGCCTTACCTCCCGGCGGGGTTCGGGGCAAAGCCCCGTCTTGTCTATTCGTTGTCGCCCTCTTTGTTGTTGAACTGTCCTCCCTGCTGGACGGAGTTGAGGTCCAGCGGATAGGCCATGAGCAGCGCGCGGCGCATCTTGAAGCCGGTGGGACCCGGATAGGTATTCATGCAGATGACGAGGCTTTGGGTTCCCTGGTTTTCCAGGTCGGCCACGTCGTAGCCCACGATGGTGCCTTTGATGCGCCGGGTTTTCCATTTGAGGTTAAGGCCCACGCCGTCCCAGGCCAGGGCGTGAATTTCACCCTGGGAGAAGTAGCGGAAGTTCTCGAAGAACTGGGACGCGATGGAGATGTTTCTGCTCACGAGCAGTTGGGGGGTCTTGCCCAAAAGCACGGGGACCAGGGGCAGCGGGATGTAGTAGTAGGACCAGAGGTAGTCGTTTTCGTTGGGAGTGGCTGTCGGGGGCATGAGGCTGTCGTGTTCGATGCCCATGCTGGAGCCGGCGTACTGTTCCTCGGTTTTGGCGATGACGTCGCTTTTGCCGGAGACCACGTTCAGGTGGTCTTCGTCGTCGGAGAAGACCAGCTTGTAGCCGGATTCTTCGGGCAGGAAGGCGAAGTTGAAGGGATTGACCTTGTCGGGAGCGGGGACGCGCGTGTTGGCGACAAGGGCGCCGTTGGCGACGCTCATTTCGTACACGCCGCCTTTGAAGACGTCCTTGCGGTCGCCTCTGGAGCCCACGAGCTGCAGCTGGAAGCGGGGCGGCAGCTTCACGGCGGCCAGATACCAGGGGGCGCGCTGCACTTCAGGCACGAGCTTGTTGCCGTCCAGGCGGAAGATGAAGGACTGGGGCAGCTTGTCCATGAAAGAGGACACGACGAGCCGGGCGGCGCTGTCCGACGGGTTGACCTTCACGATGGAGGCGCGAATGAGGGTCAAGCGCTTGGAGAGTTCGTATTTGGCGATCTCGGCCAGCTGGCGGTCCTGCCAGCGGTAGATGTGGATGTCGGAGGCGGAGATGATGGCCACCACGTTTTTGCCGTTGCCTTCGAGATCGCCGATGGCCATGCCGTTGGCGGAGAAGGGCAAGGTCTGGCTGCGCCAGGTTCCGGGCGAGTCGGTGTTGCCGGCGTAACGGAAGTTGGGGTTCAGATAGACCTGCTGATTGGCCGAGTTCTGGTTGACCACAAAGTCCGGGTTCATCTGGTTGACGGGTTCCACAGGCTGGCCGGTTTTGGGGTCAACGGCGAGCTGCGGGCGTTTGAACACGTCGGAGCTTATGGCCTTGGCCACATCCTCCATGGCGGGGATCAGGGTGTTGAGCTTGGTCTGGGTGGTCTTGGGGACGATCTGGCCCTTGGAATCCATCACCTTGACGTCCAGACTCGCGTCGTCTCCGGCAATGGTCATGGAGCCGAAGACCACGTAGTCGGCCTTGAGGGCTGAGAGCGCCGCTTTGGCCTCGGCCTCGGAGCCGGGAGCGGCCTTGATCTTTTGATTGATGGAGTCCTTGTCCATGGGCTCGAACTTGCCGGTCCAGGTCAGGCGCGTCGAAAGCATATCCTGCACGCCCTGGGACAGATAGGCGAATTTTTCAGGGCCGTTCACGGCAAAAGGCAGCACGGCGAAGGTTTTCGCCTGGTCGGCCATGGCCGCCGGGACGCAGAGAAGAAAGGCCATTACAGCCAGAAACACCATGCGGACGCGGATCATGCGGTAACCTCCAGTATGGCTTTTGAGAAGCCTTCCCGGTCTGCCGGGCGGATAATGCGGTAGCATTATCGGATAAAGGACGCAAAGAAAATGTACGGGGTCCCCGGTGAGGCTTGCCCGGCGGGTTTTTACGCCCTGTTTGAGGTAGGACGCGAGAATCTTCGTTTCGGTTACAGGCAGACGCCGGGTTACTTGCCAAGTGGTACGGCTTGGTTCATTTTAAGGGGTATGGCGCGCTCGTTTCGGCTGGTCTGCGAGGACCATGAGAAAGTTCTGGTGGAGGCATTGCTCCACGCGCAGGGCTTTCGTTTCGAGCCTGAGCCTTTCAGCCCCTGGTGCAGACGGCTCACCTGCGAACCTCTGGCCTTGGGGGCGTCGCTCGCCGCGCGGTTCGGCCTGATCTACATCCAGGACCGCTCCTCCATGCTGCCGCCCCTGGCCCTGGCCCCGCGAACAGGCTGCGCCGCGCTGGATATGTGCGCCAGCCCCGGCGGCAAGACCTCCTTTCTGGCCCAACTGGCCGGGCGTGACGGGTTCGTGCTGGGCAACGAGCCTTCGGCGGACAGGCTGGCCACGCTGCGCCGGAACCTGGCCTGCATGAATATGGCGCAGGCCGCCACATGCGCCGTGAAGGGCCAGGACATGCCCTTGCCCGAAAAGAGCTTCGGGCATATTTTGCTCGATCCGCCGTGCAGCGGCTGGGGCACGGCCGAGAAGAATCCCAAGGTGCTCAGCCTGTGGAAGCCGGACAAGACTTTGGCGCTCGTCGCGCTGCAGCGGGAGCTTCTGGCCAAGGCGGCCTCGCTTTTGGCGCCTGGGGGCAGGCTTTTGTATTCCACCTGCACCACCAACCGGGCGGAGAATGAAGAGCAGGCCGTTTGGGCGGCGGATGAGCTTGGGCTTCAGCTTTTAGAGTTGCTGCCTTTTGAGGGATTCACGTTCCATGAGCCGCAGCTGCCAGGGGCGGCCGGAACCCTGCGCGTGGACGGCGAAGCCTCCAGGGCGCAGGGGTTTTATCTGGCGCTTTTTACCAAGCCGGGGCAACCGCCGCGGGAACGCCGGAAAAGCGAGAGATTGGAATGTTGCGCGCCGCCGGGTGGAGCGCTTGAAGGTGAAGGTCTGGCCTGGGAAAATCTGCCGCCGGGCTTTTTCGAGATGTTTAAGGACGAACTGTGTTTTCTCCCGGAAAAGGGAAGGGAACTTTTGCCGCCGCGCCGCAAAGGGCAAAGGCTCGGCCAGATAAAGGGCGGGGTTTTCCGGCCCTGGGCCAGGGCCAGGCTTCTTGCGCCGAAATCTGGAAGTGGCGGCCCTGAGCTTCAGGTGGAGGAGCCGGCGGTGCTTACTACGCTTCTTACGGGGGCGAGCCTTGAGGCCCCGGACGGGCCGTCGCGCCGCGCGTTGTATTTCCGGGGGCTTGCCCTGGGTTTTGTCTCGGTCAAAGGGGGACGGATTTTATGGTCGGACAGGTGAAGCCATGGCCAAAAGCGTAATGCCCAGAACCAGACTCAGGGCGTCCGGCAAAGGCGCGGCCGCTCCGGAGCGGTTCTTTGATTTCCATGCGAAGTCCGGGAACAGTCCCATGAGCGGCGTGATGCGCCGCCTGAGCCGTTTTTTCCAGGAATCGAGCGGGCGCTCGGTCATTTTGCCCTTGGATCACGGGGTGGGCGAGGGGATGCTCCCGGGGCTTCGGGCCGTGGGCGAACTGATCGGCATGTTGGATGGCCGCGACGTGCAGGGCGTGGTGTTGAACAAGGGGCCTGCCCGCGTCCATGCGCGCGGCGTTCCCCTGTCCGCGGGGCTTGTCGTGCAGCTTTCCGGCGGCACGAAACACGCGCTGCCCGCCTACGGGCGCGCGGTGGTCTGCTCGGTGGGCGAGGCCCTGCGCCTGGGCGCGGACGCGGTGGCCATGCAGATAAACATCGGCAACGACCTTGAGGAGCGGATGCTCTCCGATTTCGGGGCCATGGCCGACGAGGCGCATCAGGCCGGTCTGCCCGTGTTTGCCATCATCGCCCCAAGGGGCGGCCACATCGTAAACGAACTGGATGCGAATCTTTTGTCCCATTGCGTGCGCCTGGGGTCCGAGCTTGGCGCGGACATGACGGGCGTGCCCTACGGGGGCGATCCCGCGGCGTTCGCCTTGGCGGTGGAGTCCTCGGACGTGCCGGTCTTGGTGACCGGCGGGCCGGGGCGCGGCGATCACGCCCGGTTCGCGGCGGCCATGGAAGAGGCGCTGTCGTGCGGGGCGGCGGGGTTTTGCGTGGGGCGAAACGTGTTTCAGAGTGAGGACCCCGCTGTGACGCTCGATCAGCTTATAGAGTTGGCGCACGCGCCGCGGCCCAAAGAGGGCGAGCCTGAATAGGGCTTGTCTCCGCCGGGTCCGGCCGGTAAGGTACGCTTGAACAACAAGAGACGAAATTTTGGAGGCGATCATGGCTCAGTTCAAAAAAATTGTCTGCGCGGTGGACTTTTCCGACCACAGCCCAAGGCTGGCGGATTACGCCATATCCCTGGCCAAATGCACCGGGGCCAAGCTCATCTGCGTCTATGTGGCCCCGTCCTTGTCGCAGTATGTGGGGTTCCAGGTTCCGCCAAGCTCGATTGAATCCTTTGTGGGCGAGATCGTGGCCGGGGCGGACCACAGCATGAAGGCCTATCTGAACCAATACTTCAAAGAGGCGGACGCGTCCGGCAAGGTCATTGTGGGGTATCCGGGAGAGGCGATCATAAACCTGGCCGATGACGAGGACGCGGACCTTATCATCATGGGCACGCACGGCCGCAAAGGCATCGACCGCATCCTGTTCGGGTCCGTGGCGGAAAAGGTCGTCAAAAACGCCAAATGCCCGGTTATGACCATCCGCCCGGAGCCTGAGGCCTGATTTGTGGACATAAAAGACACGCTTAGGCCTGAGACGCTCTCGTACATCCCATATTCTCCGGGGCTTTCCATTGACGAGATACGGGAGCGTTACGGGCTGGCCACGGTCATCAAGCTTGCCAGCAACGAGAATCCGCTGGGCGCGTCGCCGCTGGTCACGCGGGAGCTTTCGCGCAAGGCGGCGTCGGTGTTCCGGTATCCGCAGTCGGGCAGCCCGAAGCTTGTGGAGGCCATTGCCCGGTTTCACAACGTGCCGGCCGCGTGCGTCGTGCCGGGCAACGGCTCGGACGAGATCATCGACCTGCTCCTTCGGGTGAAGGCCCGGCCCGGCATTGACAACGTGGTGGCCTTTGAGCCGTCGTTTAGCATCTACCGCCTGCAGTCGAAGCTGTGCGGGGTCGCGATGCGCACGGCTCCCCTGGCTTCCGATTTCAGCTTTCCTTTCGATGCGCTCCTCGCGCGCTGCGACGAAAACACGGCCCTGGTGTTCGTCACCAATCCCGACAATCCGTCCGGCTATGCGGTTACGGCCGACCAGATCGTCTCTTTGGCGAAGGCGCTTCCCGCGCGGGCGCTTCTGGTGGTGGATGAGGCGTATGTGGAATTCGCCGCGCCGGAGGACAAGTATTCGGTTATGGGCAGGCTTTCGCAGTTGCCTAATGTAATGGTGCTGCGCACGTTTTCCAAGCTGTACGGCCTGGCCGGGGCGCGGCTCGGCTTTGGGGTGATGCCCGAGTGGCTGGCGGATATCCTCATGCGGGTGCGTCTGCCGTTTTCCGTGAATCTCTTGGCCGAGGCGGCCGGACTGGCCGCGCTTGCGGATACGGCCTTTCGTCAGGCCAGCCTTGAGGCCGTGTCCACGGGCCGCGCCTTTCTCGCGCGGGAGCTTTCGCGTCTGGGCTGCCGTCCACGGCCGAGTCAGGCCAATTTTTTGCTTTTTACCCCGCCTGCCCCGGCCAGGAAGGTTTTTGAGGAACTCCTGGCCAGGGGGATCATCATCCGCCCGCTCGGCAGCTACGGCCTGCCGGACGATCTGCGGGTGAGCGTCGGCAATGCCCGGGAGAACCAGGCGTTTATCAAGGCCTTAGAGGATGTGCTCGCCCTCAATGCCTAACCTTTCTCCCTTTGTCATCACGATAGACGGCCCGGCCGGGGTGGGCAAAACCACCCTGGCCCAAAAAGTGGCCGAAGCCCTGCATATCGCCTATCTGGACACCGGGGCCATGTTTCGGGCCACGGCGCTTAGTCTTGGTTCCGGGGCCTGGGATCTGCCGGGGGAGGAGCTTGCCGGGCGTCTGTCGGGCCTAACCTTTGAACTGGATGGCTCGCGCCTTTTCCGCAGCGGGCGTCTGGTCGGCGACGAAATCCGCACCGAAGAGGCGGGCATGTGGGCCTCGCATCTTGGCACGCGCTTGGAGGTCCGGGAGTTTTTGAAAGAGCGGCAGCGTGAGATCGGGGCGCGCACGCCGCTGGTGGCCGAGGGGCGCGACATGGGCACGGTCGTGTTCCCAAACGCCTTCCGCAAATTTTTTCTGGATGCCGATCCTCGCGTTCGTGCCGAGCGCCGGGCCACGCAGCTTCGCCAGATGGGCAAAGAGGCCGACGTGGCGGCCATAGAGGCTACTTTACGCGCCCGCGACCATCAGGACCGCACCCGCGCCGTAGCTCCGCTGATTCCGGCCTCGGACGCCGTGGTCATCGACACCACCTCTCTCGACTTGGATGCGGTCTTTGCCCGCATCATGCGCGAAATCGGGCGCATCGCCATATAGAGCTGGCGGCTGATCCAGGCGTCCGTCGCCGCGTAGCACACCTGCGCTGGCGAGAGCCTGCCCGCCGCCCAGTCGGTCAGTCTGGCCCTTTTGGAGATCCGCACCCCAAGAAGCGACGCGGCCAGATTGCGAAGCCCCGTGACCGGCCAGCCGAACGTCTTGGCCCATTCGCCCACGTCCTCGAAGCCTCTGGGCGATACCGGGCCGATCCTCCCCAAGGCGGTCAGGTCGCCCTGCACGGCCACGCCCGCTTTTACCACCTTCGCGTCGCTAAGTATTTCCGCCAGGGCGTCCCAGGCCGTGAACGTCCCGGCGCGCAAGAGAACCACCACGTCATCCGCGGCCAACTGCACGAGAGACGGCGTATGGGGCGCAGCGCCTCGCGTGAAGCAGGGCTTGGTCTCGGTGTCGAAGCCGAGCACCTTGGAGCCTTTCAGGCGCTTCAACGCCTTTGCGGCCTGTTCCGGGGTTTCGGCCAAGAGGATCTCGCCCTCAAAGCGGGCCTGGGGCAAAAGCGCCAGTTCCCCGGGCGGGAGCGAGAGAACTTGCGGGGGCGTCAATTTGCGCGTCATGACGTGGGGAGGGTTGTCAGCGCCGAGGGTGGCGGGGGCAGGGTGAAGTAGCGTTCCACGAACTGATCGATGACGATGTCCGGTTTTTCCTTGAGGATGGTTTCGGTGTCGAACTCGCGGACGCGGCCGGCGTCGGTGGGATACGGCCAGACGAGGCACGTGCGGGAAAAGTGTTCCTTCAAAAAGTCGGCCATCCCCTGCGCGAAGGAATCCCGGAAGATCACCGCGCGGGGCAGCGCCGGATCGGAGACCTCAAAGACGGCCAGGGGCTGATACTGGTTCAAAAGGACGTTTTCTCCGGCCACCTCCTTGGCCCGAAACGGGATCTTGGGCGTGAGAAACATCTCGTCCTCGTGATAGAATCCGTCCAGGGCCAGCATGCGCGGCAGCCCGCTTTGCAGCCCTGGCTTGGCGGTAAGCGTAAAGTTTTCGAGCGGAGCAGGCTGCATGGCGGGAAAATATTTTTTCAGGCGGTCCACCACCCGCGCATATCCGAAGAAAGCGCCCAGGGGGGTCCAGTGGCTGTCCGTGCGGTAGTAGCCTGGCCCGTGGTTTTTGGCCTCAAGCACGGCGGGGCGCAGGTCAACGGCATCCACTCCGGCATCGGTCAGGGCCGCAAGCATCTGGTCGAGCTTCGTGTGGCGGTGGATGCGGTTGAAGCGTCCGGGAATGAACTCGGGATAGACGTTGGCCTTGTTGGGGACCACCACCACCATGTAGGGGATGCCCCGTTTGGCCAGCCAGTCCCGGCGGGCGGTGAAGACCGCGACCCAGGTTTCGACCTCTTGGGGGGTGAGCTTCGCCGTCACCCGGTAGTCGTCCATGACGTTTAGGTAGGGACGCTCGCGGGCCAGGTAGAGCCAGCCGTCTTTGCCCGCCAGCACCGGACCCCAGGGCGTGGAGGAGTGAAGCCAAAGAACGTCCAGGATGTTTCCCCATCGCACCAAAAGAGGCCTAAGCCCAAACGTCTGGCCCAGCCAGTCGCGGCGCAGGATTTTGAAGAACTGGAACAGGTCGTTCAGGGAGGCGGCGGGGTCGGGCAGCGGGCGCGGAGGGTCTTCCTGCAGCGCCACCTTTGGGGTTACGCGCAAAAGCTGGGAGGCGACGGGAGCTACGATGGCGGCCACAAAGAGCGCGGCGCAGAGGATGGCCACGGCCCGGGTCAGCGCGCGCGCCGGAGGTCTTCGCATGTCAGAACTGGAAGTAGATGAAAGGATTGTACGAACTGCTGGCCAGGGACATGCAGGAGAGAAGAAGGATGAGCGGCATGGCCACGAGTCCGACCAGGGCGTCCACTCCCGGCCCCAGAACAAGGCTCGGTGCCCGCTCCAATCTTTTCTGGCGCCACTGGTTTACGAAGGGAACCACGGGCGTCATCGCGATAAGCGCGATCACGAAGATCGTCTCAAGTTTGGGATTCAGATAGACGCTGACGTGCCACTGCGTCGGGTCGCCGGAAGCGCGGCCCGCCATGGCTTTGAGGAAGGCCATGGCCTGCCCCAGATTTTGGGCCCTGAAAAACGTCCAGCCCACGGTAAATACCAAAAGCGCATACAGATGGGAAACGGGACGCCAGGCGCTGTCCAGCCATTTTCCGAAGCGGGTGCGCTCCACGCCCAAGAAAAAGCCGTGGTACAGGCCCCAGATGATGAAGGTCCAGCTTGCGCCGTGCCACAGGCCGCACAGAAAAAACACCAGCACCAGATTGAACGTGACCCGAGCAAAGCCGCGCCGGTTTCCGCCCAGGGGAATGTAGAGGTAGTCCCGAAACCAGGTGGAGAGCGAGATGTGCCAGCGCCGCCAGAATTCGCGGATGCTGCGCGAGATGTAGGGGTAGTTGAAATTCTCCATGAACTTGAACCCGAACATGTGGCCAAGGCCGATGGCCATGTCCGAGTAGCCGGAGAAGTCGAAATAGATCTGGAGCGTGTAGCAGAGCACCCCGAACCAGGCCACCGGCGCGGTGAGTTCCGTCAAGGGGACGGAAAAGATCTTGTCCGCCGGGATGCCCAGGGTATTGGCGAGAAGCACCTTTTTGCCCAGTCCGGCCACGAAGCGGTTTACGCCATAGGAGAAGCGCTCCACGTTTACGGCGCGTTTGGTCAGCTGGCCGGCGATGTCCTTGTAGCGGATGATGGGACCGGCCACCAGCTGCGGAAAGAGCGAAATATAGAGCGCCAGCTCGCGCAAGGAACGGTTCGGCGGGGTCTGCTTGCGGTAGATGTCCATGAGATACGAGATGCAGTGGAACGTGAAAAAGGACACCCCTATGGGCAGATGGACCCTGTCTATCGCGATGGGGGACAGCCCCATGGACGGCAGGTAATGGTTCAGATTGTCAACAAAGAAGTTCGTGTATTTGAAATAGACCAGAAGCGCGATGTTCGCGGCGATGGCCAGGCCGATTTGAAGCTTTGCCGAGGAGGTCTCGTGGGCTTTGCTCACCCAGAGGCCGAAAAAGTAGTTGGCCAGAATGGACGCCAGCATGACCAGGACGAACCTGCCCTCGCCCCAGGCGTAAAATCCCAGGCTCGCGGCCAAAAGCACCAGATTGCGCAGGGCGATCGTCCTGGCGGCCACAAAATAGAGGAGCAGCACCAGGGGAAGGAAATAAAAAAGAAACGAGGCGGAACTGAAAACCATAGTTGTCCTGCAAATTCTCAAACGAATGGGGAGAGCGGCCGCCCAAACGCAGTGCCCGCCCTTTACCCGACGCCTTCTGTTTTGACAACCGCCGCCCATGCCTGTAGCTCCCCACGAGATGCGGACCTCACTTGTTTCTCTTGCGGGTTACGGCGCGAAAAAACTCTGGCAGGACGTTCTCTGCCGCCGCCAGTGGTATCTGGCCGTGCGTCCCGGCGATGGCGATCCTCTGCGCGCGAAATTCGCGGCCGAACCCTTTACGCCGCTTTTCCCGCCGGGCAAGACCGGCTGGGCCGACCCCTTTCTCGTGCGCCAGGGCGGCCGCCTCTGGCTCTTCCTTGAGGAGATCCCCTACAAGAGCAAAGGCCATATCTGCGCCACGGAGCTTTTGCCCGGCGGCGCGACCGGAGCGCCCCGGCGGATTCTCGAAGAACCCTTTCACCTCTCGTACCCCCACGTTTTCGAGTTTGAGGGACAGATGCACATGGTCCCTGAGAGCGCCAAAGCCCGCCAGGTACGCCTTTACCGGGCCGTGGAATTCCCGTGGCGCTGGGAGCTTTCCCGGGTGCTTCTGGACGATGTTCCGGCCACGGACGCGACGTTTCTCAAGGACGGGACGGGCTGGTGGCTGTTCGCCACCGTGCGTCCCGAAGGTGGCTCGTCCTGGAACAGGCTGCATCTTTTTCGCGGTGAGTCGCTCTTTGGGCCGTACCGGCCCCATCCGTTAAATCCGGTGGTGTCCGACGTGCGAAGGGCCAGGCCCGCCGGGCGGATCATCCGCAAGGACGGCCGCATTTTGCGGCCCGCCCAAGATTGTTCGGGATGGTACGGCCGTGCCCTGGCCATGATGGAGATCACCCGCCTCACCGAAACGGACTACGAAGAGCGCGAGGTCGCCCGGCTGGAACCCGGACTCATCCCCGAAAGCGTCTGCCTGCACTCGTTTGCGGCCGATGAGGGGATCGAGGTTGTGGACGGGCAGCGGTTTGTGCCCCTCTGGCGCTGACGCGTTTTTCAATCTTCAAGTTGATACATACGATTACAGAGCCGTATCCCGGCTGATGTCTTAAATATCTTGCGCCGTGTGGCGAGTATGGCGTCGTTACTCATGTTCTCCTCATACATATTGACGAGGAAATCCGCTTCTATCAAAATCTGGTAGTCTAATCCGTCTATCTTATTATATGTATGATGATGTCCTACCAGGTAGCATACCCTGTCAATAATATCTTGAGGGTAGCGTAATTTTTCAAGCATTTCTTTCGCTATGGCGGGGCCTTCTATTTCTTGATTTTTGCCTTTACTCGAGCCATGCTTTTTTATGGCCTCCTTTATTCCAATATCGTGAACAAGAGCTGTTGTTTCAAGGATACAAAGAGTTTTTTCCTCAAGATGCTCCGCACGTCCAATCCTCATCGCGAAACTATGTACCTTCATGAAATGCTGAATTTGTTTTGGGTCGCCGGAATAATACTCCATCATATCCATGAAGAGCCGTTCCGTATTCATTGCCAGAGCTGGCCGTTTCTATTCTGGTTTACCTTGAAGAGCGTATACGCTGCAAGGCATGCTGCTCCAGCGAGAAATAACTCTGGGTTGTCATAGACAACTCTCCTCGCTTTTCTCATAAAAATATCAACAGCATAGCAGCTTCTCCTGTTTCAGGATCGTATTCCACGCTGATACGAAAATTTTTCTTTGTCGGTTCGTTCATGATTGTTCTCCTTGCAAAGTACTACAATTTGAATATTTGCCGTGTCCCTCAAAAGGGATATTGTTTATTCAGCGCGACACAGGGCAGAGCTATACTTCTTTACCCGTTTCTCCGTTCAAAATCCACCGTGAGCTTGCTTCCGGTCGCATGGGCGTAGCGTTTGAGCGTCTCCAAGCTCACGTTTTTGCCGCTCTCAATGCGGGCGATGCGCGGCTGGCTCACGCCCATGGCCCTGGCAACGTCGGTCTGGGTCAGACCGGCGCGGTCACGAGCCCGGATCATGGCTTTGACCAGGGAAAAGTCCTCTTCCAGCGCGTCGTACTCGCGCTTGAACTCCGGGTCGGCCATCAGGCGGTCGCGCGTGTCACGAAAAGGGATGGTTGTCATATCATTATCACCTCGCCGAGGCGCTTACGCGCCAGGGCAATTTCCGTTGTTGGTGTTTTCTGGGTTTTCTTCACGAAGGTTCGCAAAATAATCAGGCGCTTGACAGATGCTGTAACGTAAAGGCTCCTGGCTATGCCGTCGCGGCCGGAAGCGCGAAGCTCCCATATTTTGTCATGCACCGGCCTGGCTAAAGGCATCATCAGCGCGGAAAGCCCGCTCTCCTCAAAGAGATCAAGGATTCGGACCAGCCGGGCCTTGATGTCCACAGGCAACGCATTGAACTCGCGTTGCGCCTCTTCATTCACGAAGTGTACCGACCAGCGATCCATGGAGTAAATATAATACAAATGTTATGCACTGGCAAGCGATCTGTCCGAAAATTTTCCCTCATTATGCTCTAAAGCTGCCGTTTATCCATCTCTCTCCATTCAAATCCACCATGAGAGCTTGCTTCCCGTCGCGTGGGCATAGCGTTTGAGAGGCTCCAAACTCGCAAATGGCTGTTCTCTTCACTAGGGAAGGCAGAACAGCCCCAGTTTCTTCATGCGCGGACAGGATTTCACCTTCATCTCGAAGCGCAACGCGTCACCTTTACAGCCAAACAGACGGCTTGCGAGCAAACGCACGGGCCTTCGCCCTGCCGTGTACCGGGCACCCCCCGGAAGCCCGCCATTGTGCTGCTCCAGGCGTCTGCGTAAATCCTTCGACACGCCACAATAGAACGTCCCATCGGCACATTCGAGCAGATACACATGCCAGGGGGCTTCGGAGAAAGACGGAGAGGTTTTTTTCTTCAAAAAAAGCGTCATTCCCCGGCTTTCACCTCGTCCCAGAGCGTGTCCCAATCCGCCAGATTGAAAAGAGCCGTATCGAGCCCTCGGCTTTGGGCCAGTTCCTCCATTTTCCGGAAACGGGAGAGAAACTTGGCGTTGGCTCCCTCCAGGGCCGCGTTGGCCTTCACCCCAAGGCGTCTGCCGTATTCCACCAGGCTAAACAGATAGTCCCCGAATTCGGCCTCGGTGGCGTTAGCATCCTTTGCGGCCACCGCGTGTTGCAGCTCGTCCCATTCCACTTTGAGCGCGTCGCACTGGGCCTGGTCGCTTTCCCAGGTGAAATGATGCCTGGCCGCCTTGGCGTTCAAACGGTAGGCCTTGAGAAGCGCGGGAAGCCCCGAAGGCAGCGAGTCGAAAATACCGTGGGAACCCTGGGAGCCGCCCTTTTCGGAGCGTTTGATGCGTTCCCAATTGCGCAGCAGTTCCTCCTGATTGTTCACCACGGCCCCCGCGAAAACGTGGGGATGACGGCGGATCATCTTGGCCCGTGCGGCGTCAAAGGCATCATTTAGCGTAAAGGCGCCTTTGGCCTCATAGAGAGCCCCCAGAAAACAGACGAGGAACAAGAGATCGCCCATCTCTTCCAGGGCGCCCTGGGGATCGTCCGCGCGCACGGCCTCCACCAGCTCGGAGGCTTCTTCAAGAACATAGTCGCACAAGGACCGGGGGGTCTGCTTTTGATCCCAGGGGCAGCCGTCAGGCCCAAGCAGAGCGCTCACGACGCGGCGCAGGTTGGCCAGAGAATCTTTCGATATGTCACTCATAGTATATCCTATATAAATAAATAGTCATACCGATTTCCGCCAAGCGGCGCGTCACGGAAAAAAAGTGCAGTTTCACGGCAAAAAAACGGCAAATCCGGTAGAAATTGGAAGATTTTTCGCAGGGTCAGGCGGAGGTCTTTTTGGGGGCGGCAAGCGGCGCCGGGGTCAGGGTTTTCAGCTTTTGTTTCCAGTCCGGCGGGATGAAACGCGCGAGGGTGTCGTCCACTTTTTCCAGGACTGGAGCCAGTCTTGAGGACGCCATGAATTCCGGCCGGGGCAGCACGGCAAACCAGATCCACAAGAGCACGGCTGTGATGAGAATCCCTTTGGCCAGGCCGAAGACGCCGCCGAAAAATCTGTTGGCCCAATCAATGAGCGTTAGCCGCATGAGTCCGGTAATGGCGGCCACCACGATGGAACAAGCTATCATAACTCCAACGAAAATAAGGATAAATGCCGCAGGAGCCGCAAAATCGGGATTGGACACCAACTGGTTCACATAGGGCGCGGCCCTGGGCGCATAGATCACCGCCAGCTTGAAACCAAGCACCAGAGCCAGGATAGAGGCGATTTCCTTGACCAGTCCGCGGTAATACCCCCGGAAAAAGAAGAACCCCCAGATGATGAGGAGCGCCAAGTCCGTTATGTTCACGGGCCGTCACCTAGCAGTTTTTTCCTCAAGTGGCAAAGACCGGCTACCCCTTAATCGCCTGAGGAGAAATCCCTTCCAATTCGAGGAGCCAGCGCTTCATGTCGGGTCCGGGGCCGAAGCCCCCCACTTTGCCGCTGGAAGTCAGGACGCGGTGGCAGGGGAAAATGAGGGGCCAGCGGTTTTTAGCCATTACCTGTCCCACCGCGCGTGCGGCTTGCGGGCTGCCGCTGGCCATGGCCAGCCCTTTGTAGCTGACCACCTGACCGGCGGGTACGCGCATCAGTTCTTTCAATACCTTTTGGTGGAAGAGGGGCAACGCGTCCAGATCAATGGGGAGTTTAGGCCATTGCACGGTCTTGCCTAAAACGTAGCGTGCGAGCGTTTTGGCCAATTCATGCCCGATTTTGGTTTCGATGCGCGGCTCTTCGCCTTTTGCTGCCCATGTCAGGCGCATCCGGGCCAGTTTTTCCCCTTCCCAGTACAGACGAAGGGACAACGGCTTTGCGACGACCAGTTCTTCTCTTTTTTTCATACACTCCCCTCAGAACGAATTGCCTTCACGCGGTAACGCCAACTCCCGTACCAGTAAAAAGGGATTCCAAAGGGCGCAGCCCTTTGGCCGCCGGAGGCTCCTTCCCACTCCAGTACATACCCTGGCGGACATCCTCCCGTATCAGAGCGGCCTCGATGGCGTCCAGCATCAGGCGTTTGTCGCCGGCCCAGGATGGGGCCAGAAGATCGCCCAGGGCCGGGTCGGCGGCTAAACGATGTATTACTATGTCCGGGCGCAGTCTGGCGATGGAGCGGGCCACCCATTGCGCATATTGGGCGAGAGCGGGCGGCTTGAAGCGTCCGGTCAGATAGTCCCTGGCCAGGGGTGCGTGCCTGGCCACGTAGAGATTGTGGAATTTGACGCCGGCAACGGGTAAACCGTTCACGAAGTCTATGGTGGCCGACCAGTCTTCGGGCGTCTCGCCGGGAAGCCCCGCCATCACGTGAGCCAGCACCTTGAGCCCAGCGTGTGCGGCGGCCTGTACGGTTTTGGCGAAACAGAACGGCCCGTGTCCGCGGTTTATACGGGCAAGCGTTGCCGCGTTTGCGGATTGCAGGCCGATTTCCAGCCAAAGGTCTTGGGCTGGAAACTGGGCGAGAAGCGCGAGTTTTTCCCGGTCCAGACAATCGGGGCGGGTGCCTAGGCAGAGGCCGTCGATCTCTTCGAGAGACGCCAGTTCGGCAAGAACGCGCCGCAGCTTTTCGATTGGTCCGTGGGTGTTGGAGAAGGCCTGGAGATAGGCGATGAGGGCCGTATCGCCCCATTTTTCTTTGCGGCGGCCCTTCCAGTAGTTCCATTGGGCGGTAAGCGTCATAGAACGGTTGAGGCCGGTACCGGAGCCGTGGGCGTCACAGAAGGAGCAGCCGCCTATCGCAAGGGTGCCGTCGCGGTTGGGGCAGGAGAAGCCGGCGTCCAGGGGAATTTTGAGCGCTTTTTTGCCAAAGAGCGCGCGCCAGTGAGCGGACGCGGAAAAAAAACGCGTAGGGCGGGGGCCATGCCGAAAGTAAAGCACCGGAGATGAAAGCTCGTTCATGGGTGCAAAATCCCGTTGACATGAGGCCCGGAATTGAACAACACCAAGCCTCGATTGGGTGCGAACAAGCCGGCCTATGTCGTGGCTGTCCATAGGGTTGGCCGCGCGGCCCGGCTTTTGTCTGCCGGAGAGCCACCGCAAGGCGCCCTCATAACGGCATGAAGCTTTGTGAAAAGTGTGAGCCAAGGAAGGAACCATGTCCAGACTTTTGGATAGCCTGCTGGGATTTTTCTCCAACGACCTGGCCATTGACCTGGGTACGGCCAATACCCTGGTCTATGTGAAGGGCAAAGGCATTGTGCTTTCGGAACCGTCGGTGGTGGCGGTGAAGAAGGACGTTAGGGGCGCCAACAAGGTTTTGGCCGTGGGGCTGGAGGCCAAGAAGATGCTCGGGCGTACCCCGGGCAACATTGTGGCCATTCGCCCTATGAAGGACGGCGTCATCGCCGACTTCGAGGTCACCGAGGCGATGCTCCGCCATTTCATCTCCAAGGTGCATAACTCGCGCAGACTCGTCCGGCCGCGCATCATCATCTGTGTGCCCACGGGCATAACTCAGGTGGAAAAGCGCGCGGTGAAAGAATCCGCCCAGTCGGCCGGAGCGCGCGAAGTGTATCTTATAGAGGAGCCCATGGCCGCGGCCATCGGTGCCAACCTGCCCATTACCGAACCCACATCCAATATGGTGGTGGATATAGGCGGGGGCACCACGGAAGTGGCCGTCATCTCCTTGTCCGGCATTGTGTATTCCAAAAGCGTACGCGTTGGCGGCGACAAGATGGATGAGGCCATTGCCCAGTATGTGAAGCGCAAATACAATATGCTCATCGGCGAATCCACGGCCGAGCAGATCAAGATCCAGGCCGGCAGCGCCCACCATTCCACCAGCGTGGGGGAGATCGAGGTCAAGGGCCGCGACCTGGTGACGGGTATCCCGCAGAACATCCTCATCACCGCCGACGAAGTGGAAAAAGCCATAAGCGAGCAGGTGGATTCCATTGTGCAGGCGGTGCGCATCGCTTTGGAGCAGACCCCGCCGGAATTGGCCGCGGATATTGTGGACCGGGGGATTGTTCTTACCGGCGGCGGCGCGCTTTTGCGCGGGTTGGACCAGCTTTTGCGCGAGGAGACGGGCCTGCCTATCGTCCTGGTGGACGACCCGTTGTCGGCGGTGGTGCTTGGTTCCGGCAAGACCTTGGATAACCTTGGCGTTCTTAAAGAGGTAACAATCGATTAAGCCCACACCCCAGCGCATCGCACTGGGTCTGCTGGCGGTCTTGTTCGTCTATCTGGGCCTGTTCACGTGGGACATCCGCACTGGATACGTCGATAGCCTGGCCAGCCATACAGGCCTGGAATTCGCCCGCTGGGTGTTTGTTCCCGGCCGGTGGGTTTCGACGCGCGTATCCTCTCTCTGGGACCGGTACGTCCATCTCGTGGGACTGCGTGCGGAGAATGACGCTCTGCGCGCCGAGCTGACCCGTGTAACCGGCGAAACCGTTGCCTTGAAAGAACAGGCGGCCCAGGCCAAGCGGCTGGCGGATCTGCTCGCGCTTACGCCCGCGCCGGAGTGGACGCGGGAAGGCGCGCGGGTCATCGCGCACCGGCTTGGCCCCAATGCGGCGCTGGAAACCTTTGTCATTGACAAAGGCAGCCGTCAGGGCGTTGAGGTCAACACGCCGGTGGTGGCCCCGGACGGCGTGGTGGGGCGGGTGCTCCGAACCTCCTTAAGCGCCGCTACGGTGCTTATGATTACCGATCCCAACAGCAAGATTCCTGTGGTCTCTCAGAAGACGCGGACGCAGGGTATTCTTATCGGGAGGGGTCCAGGACAGGGACTTTTCCTCCAATATGTCCCTATGTCCGCGCCGATTGAGGAGGGCGAAACCCTGGTGACCACCGGTCTGGCGGGAGTTTTCCCCCAAGGATTGGCTGTAGGGGTGGTCAAGGTGGTCACGCGCGAAGGGGCGTCGCTTTTTTTAAATGTTCAGGCCGCGCCGCTTGTTGATCCCGATCACCTGGAAGAGGTGGCTCTCTTGAAAAAGATACCCCCCAAATCCGAGGAGCCCGAAGAACCTCTGCCCGACACATCCACGAAACGGACCAAGGGCGCGGCCAGCCACAAAGGCGAGGGACACAGGAGCGTCAAGGGCAAATCCGCGCAAGCCGGCGATTCCGACTCCGCCCAGAAAAAAAAGCGGGGGGAGAGACCGTGAGGGGAGCGCGCGCGGGTTTCTGGGTGGCGTTTACCGTCTCTGGACTCTGGCTGCAAAGCTTTATGCCGGGAGTGGATCTTCTGGCGCCGGGTCTTGTGCTTTCCTTGCAGGAGGAGAAGGTCGGAACTTCGATACTGCTTGGACTCGCGTGGCTTTTGATTCAGGAAGGGACAGGGTCTCTGGCCTTCGGCACGGTTCTCTTGTGGTACGGAATACTGGGCGCGCTGTTCTATTTCGGGCACTGGCTCTTTGAGGCGAAAAATTTTTTGTTTATGATCATCATCGGGATAGCTCTTGGGGTGCTGCACGTCGTCCTCATGGACATCATGGGCCAGTTGCAGAGTTGGCGCGTACTCATGGGCCGCACGTTCATGGAGGGAGTCATTCAGGCCGTGGTTTTCCCCGTGGAATGGGGGCTTCTCTATATTCTTTTCAACTGGCTGCCGCATAATGCCCAGACCGTCTGAATCCGATCCCGGGCAGTCGCGCGGGAACATAGTCCTTCTTCAGGGGCTCATTTTCGGGCTCTTCGCGCTGTTCGCCGTGCGCCTGTGGTATCTCCAGATACAGATGGGCGAGCATTTTTCCGATCTGGCCCGGGAAAATCAGTTGCGCCAGACATCCATTATCGCGGCCCGCGGCGATATTGTGGACCGCAACGGAAAACCCCTGGCCACAAACGAGCCGTCCTTCGCCCTGGGGCTCGTCCGGGAAGATTGCGAGGACATTCCGGGGACCCTGCGCAAGGTGTCGGAATGGACGGGCCTTGACTACCAATCCCTGCTCGACATCTATATCCGGGGGAAGAAGCGCTCCAAACCCTTTGAGCCGCTGGTCCTCATTTCCAATCTCGCCTACGAGACCCTGGCCAAGGTTGAGGCTAATACGGTGTTCTGGCCGGGCCTCGAAATTCTCATCCGCCATCGGCGTGTGTATGAAAACGGTCAGCTTCTGGCCCATGTCTTAGGGTATGTGGCCGAGGCCAACGAGGAAGAGCTGGAAAAAGACTCTTCATTGGCGCTCGGCGACCAGGTGGGCAAGCAGGGACTGGAACTGACCGAGGAGGACAGGCTTCGCGGCGAAAAAGGGCTCAGACAGATAGAGGTGGACGCGTACGGCCGCGAACACGACCAGCAGATACTTGAGGACCCCAAGCCCGGTCAGGATCTGCGGCTTTCCATAGATTCCAATCTCCAGGCCGTGTGTACCCAGGCGCTCGGGGATCAGGCCGGAGCGGTGGTGGTGCTTGAGCCGGAGACCGGCAAGGTACGGGCATTGGTCAGCGAACCAAGCTACGACAACAATATGTTCGTCTTGGGCATTTCCCCTACGAACTGGCGGGAACTGCGCGACGATCCCATGCATCCCATCCAAAACCGGGTCTCCCAGTCGGTGTATCCGCCGGGTTCCACGTTCAAACTCCTTCTGGCCGCATGCGCTTTGTCCGAGAAAGTGGTCAAAACCACGGACATATTCTACTGTTCGGGAACCTACACTGTTGGCGGTCACGATTTCCACTGCTGGAAACGAAGCGGCCACGGCCCTGAGGATATGCACGATGCGCTGGTTCACTCCTGCGACATCTATTTCTACCAGCTGGGCGAGAAGCTGGGTATCGACCGCATCAACCGTTTTGCCCTGGAGTGCGGTTTTGGAACCCTGACAGGCATAGAGTTGCCCCACGAACGCAGCGGGCTCATCCCATCCACGGCCTGGAAGAAACGCCGCTATCATGAAGGCTGGAGCAGAGGCGAAACGCTGAACGCCTCCATCGGCCAGGGATATGTGCAGGTCACTCCGTTGCAGTTGGCCAAGTTCATCGGAGCGCTGGTCAGCGGCAAGATCATCCGGCCAAGCCTTATCCTTAACGACCCTGTGGACGTGCAGCGCGACATGCCCCTCTCCGATAAAGACCGTGGATTTCTTCTGAAGGCCATGGTTGACACCGTGCAGACGGGCACCGCCCAAATACTCAAGCGCTCCGACGCGGTCATCGGCGGCAAAACCGGCACTGCCCAGGTGGTGAAACTGCAAGTGGCCGACAACAAGGTGACCAAGGCCACTCCGTACAAATACAGGGATCACGCCTGGATCGCCTCGTGGGGAAAGAAGGACGGCAAGAGTTACGTGGTGGTGTGCATGGTGGAACATGGGGGCCATGGCGGCGAAACAGCGGGACCTGTGGCAAAGGCGGTGTACAATGCCCTTTTCGGATCAGCCTCCGTGGCCAAAGTTGCAAAACCGGACACCCCAAAACCGGACGCCGTAAAGCCGGATGCCTCGGCGAGCCCGGAAGTCGGGAATTAGCCGCCATGTCTCCAGTTGACCGCCGGCTTTTCACCCACATCCATTGGCCGCTCGTTTTGGTGATCGCCATTCTTTTCGCCGTGGGCGTTTTGAACCTCTATTCGGCCAGCGGGTTCCGCATGGGCGACGAGGTGTCGCTCAATCCCTATTACCAGAAGCAGTGCGTCTGGGGTGCTGCCGGGCTGATCTGCCTGTTGATCCTTACCGTCTTCGACTACCGTTTTTTGGAGCATCTGGCGTGGCCGCTTATGATCGTGACCCTCATCCTTTTGGGCATGGTTCCGATTCTGGGAAAAGCGGTCTATGGCGCCAAACGTTGGCTGGACTTCGGGGTCGTGAGTTTGCAGCCCAGCGAGTTCGCCAAGTTCGCCACGCTTCTGGTGGGAGCGCTCATACTCTCCAAAGGCGTGGGCCGTCTGGGCTGGATTGGTCTCTTGACCGTACTGGCTGTGGCCATGCCTCCGGCGGCCATGGTTATCCTGCAGCCGGATCTCGGGTCGGGGCTCAACATCCTGCTTCTTTTGGGAGGGATGATCCTCTACCGGGGGCTGGCCGGACGGGTTTTCAAATTGCTTCTGGTCGTGGTGCCCGTGATTATCCCCCTGGGCTGGTTTCTCCTCAAACCGTACCAGAAATTACGGGTACTCACCTTATTTAATCCAGAGCGCGATCCTCTCGGATCGGGGTATCACATCATCCAATCCCAGATCGCCATTGGATCGGGCAAGATATGGGGCAAAGGCTTTCTGGAGGGGACGCAAAGCCAGCTCCGGTTTCTCCCGGAAAAGCACACGGATTTCGCTATGGCCGTGTTTGCCGAAGAATGGGGTTTTGTGGGCACCATCACCCTTGTGATCCTTTTTTGTGTGTTCCTCTACTTCCTGGCTCAAATCGCCCGTGACGCCAGAGACCGTTTCGGATCCTTTCTGGCCGCCGGGGTTTTCTTCTACTTTTTTTGGCAGATACTTATAAATATTGGCATGGTTCTTGGAATCATGCCGGTGGTGGGTATCCCGTTGCCGTTCATAAGCTATGGAGGCAGCGCGACCGTCGTTAATTTCTGTATGCTTGGGATCGCATTAAACGTCTCCATGCGGCGTTTTATTTTTCAAAATCCGTGAGCCCATGCGGGAAGGGCGGTCTGCCTTAAAAAGGCATAT
>Ga0123354_10000725_pt1 | contig 35449 bp, 15 predicted proteins | sample TergutLab28metaG_2_FD_97872 | JGI IMG/M metagenome (GOLD analysis project Ga0123354, IMG submission 97872) | Labiotermes labralis P4 segment gut microbial communities from Petit-Saut dam, French Guiana - Lab288 P4 | ecosystem: Host-associated > Arthropoda: Insects > Digestive system > Gut ... | reverse complement strand
TTTGTTGACCGTGCATCTCAGTATATTTATCTCAGTATTTAACCAACTTGATGCACAAAATTTGTTTCACAATAAGTTTTATTTCATGCCTCTACATGTTTCGAGCACATGTGCTCATCATCACGAGATCAAAATCGCATTACACATCCTCTGGTATCATCACACCTATAGGTGGCCGTCTCGTGCACCTATAGGTGTGATGATACCAGAGGCTGTGTAATGCAATTTTGACCTCCTGATGATGAGCACATGTGCTCGAAACATGTAGAGGCATGAAATAAAACTTATTGTTAAACAAATTTTGTGCATCAAGTTGGTTAAATACTGAGACAATATATTCATTCACATACAAATGATTTCAAAACGGTCTTCGAGAGAAAGATTGCACGTACCTGAAACAAAACACGACAATCAGATTCTCAAGGGAAACTGTAGCAAGTACGTTAGTTCGAGCCACTGTCAAGCAGGTTGACAACAGATACACCGCCTTTGCATTGCCAACCGATCAGTCGCGCAGTGATTTAGATCGCACTACGACCTCGTTTACAGTAGCATTCTTTTGATACATTCATTTAATACACGAACGATCAAAGGGGCTGAAGGAGACAAATCGTTCTTAACCATTGTAGGCATGAAGTTCACCCAAGTAATTGTTCCTGCCGCACAGAAAACACTTCTCAAATATATTAAAACAATAATTACTGTTTATGCATAGAGTTATATGAACCCCATAAACTTTGTGGGTCAAATGCAGATTTTTGGCCAGTGGTACATACAGTTACCCCTATAAATTATGTGGTCAAATTATAAACCAATCGCACTCTGACGCAAGAAGATGTCTTCGTCTCCTGCTCGCATGCGATTTTCTCTTTCAATGGGATAAATGCCGAAAACACTTCTCTTTGAAACAGTCCAAATATGCGAAACTTCTGGCCTTCTCTCGACGGAAAGTTAGAGCAACGACAGCCCTCTGTAGACTAAAAGTATTCGGCAGCTAACCGATTTGAAATCAAACACGCTTATATGGCCTTCCTCAGTCCCTTTAAAAAAACAGCAGGCTCGTACCTTACAACTGTCAACGACTGAATCCAAATCATTGCCTACGCGCTTCATCATCTTCCAAATTCCATCCCGCGGTTCGCTCGCAGCAAAACAAAAACAGTACTCACACTTCCCATACTCACACCTCCTCACAACGTACGTTTTACGCATATCAACTTGTACGATTCAAACACATATTCATCCTACTAACAAAGTGGCTCTTTGTTCCTATAAAGGACCCAGTGGTCAAGCGGATGGCACACCTGCTCTGTACCCGGAAATTCCCGAATTAAGATTTAAGCCCACTAGCCTGCTAACCTCTTTGAAGTTTTCGTTTTCTTTTCCGTAGCCTCTCCAAGTTAGTCAGATATTTCCTCCAGTTAGGCCACAATCGATTCCTTCCTATCTTTTTGAGCGTGCGCGCACATAGAATTTTTTACTGGGGTCAATGACAGGGAGGCTACACATAATTTGTACTACATTTTAAAAAATATATTATAAAAGTCACGTCATAAGTACATCTGTAACGTAACATTACTTCCAACTGCATTTATATACATACAAATACAAATACATGTTCCATGACTCACCTAATGTAAATCACAAGGTATAATCTTTCTGATTTGTTAAATTTCACCCAAGAAGTCCTACCTTTTATATTTTATTTTTAAAAATTCCAGTGCACTAGTCATCAGCTGATTTGAGTGGCTAATTTCGGCTGCAAGGTAAATCACCTAAAGCCTTTGACATCATGGTGTCTACAAAATATTTTTTTAAATATCGGTTTAGATGGGGCTGCAGCCCGGCAGTCCCCGCCCTTGGGTGCGCGCCTGCATTACAGTACATCATTCACAGATCACCCTATCATGCGATTTCATACTTACTTTCCGTATTACTAAAGCATCTTTGAATAAACCATGAAGAAACAAAGTAATCAATAACTGATATGCCTACTCTAATAATGTTAAAACCTCGTAAGTTGGAATAAGTCTTACTGGGTGCTTGTGGTGTACATATAACTACACAGCACTGTGTTTATGGAAGTTATTTTTCTCGTGTCTTGTTCTTGATTTCCTACTGAAATCTGATTCACATACAATATCAGTCAAATCCATGTCTTAAGAAGATAAAATATTCGTCTGGTTTATCCCTCACATCCACATACTTTCCTTGAGTTTGAACACAAATTAAATCAAACATATCATTCACTGTAATTTATTATGTTATCGACCGTCAACGGTATTGCCTGAAAGACATGTGGAATGTTCCATGCACAGTTATATTAGCAAATACTATTTTTAAAAACTGGGTAGATTCAACACATTAGCAAGACAATGATTAATCCCGTATTCCATTTTAAGTCCTCCACAATGAATTAACAGCCAATGCGAGAATAATAAAAAAAAATCTCATTACATAGCGTCGTTAAGTCTGAGCGAGTTAAGGCATGGCTCTCGGCTTATGTTCTACGCTGCTCTTCTGTCCTTCTCTAACATCAATCAAGCTTTGCATTATAGGCAATTAAAATAGTAAGATTAGGTCGAGCTTTGCGTTTCCTTAGTAACCTATTCCAAAGCAAGAAAATTAACAGTGAGTAGGAAAAGAAATGAATTAAAGTTATTTTAATGAGAGTTTTAATTGAACGTGCTCTTTTCATCACCTACTGAAATTACAAATCCTACAAACGCCATCAGTGACTACTGCATACCGGTAAACTTCATATACTGTAACTGGGAGAAAAAGAAACTCCGCATAACAGTTTACGTGCATGCAAAATCGGAAATACCATTGAAAAAAGCTACGTTTTTGTCCTATGTAATTAAACACAACTTACAAATTATACACCTCATCATCATCTTCCTCCATGGATTAGGTCGTTTGACCTGTTCCGGCATCGACGCATTGCCATCGTTTCCTGGGGCGTCCACGGTCTCTTCTTCCTCGAGGTTTATAGTTGAGGGCGTGTTTCGGGAGTCCGGTGTTGTTCATTCTTTCAAGGTGGTTGATCCAGCTTTGTTTGTATTTGAGTCTCACGTCTTGTATTCCAGAGATCTCTAGTTCTTTCCTTATGACTTCGCTTCTTATTTTATCCAGTCCTGTGTATCCCTTAACACTTCTTAGAACGCGCATCTCTGTAGCTTCTAGGCAAGTCATGTCTCTCTGCGTGGTTACCCATGTTTCGCTGCCATAGAGTAGTGATGATCTAGCTACAACTTTATAAAATTTCATTTGGGTATCTGTACGGGTTTTCTTTAAGTGCTTTCTGATAGTGTCGCATTTTCCTTGAAATCTGTCTTTTTTTTTTGTGAAAATCTGGTTCACCGTCTAAACTCAGTTCGCAACCCAAATAATTAAATTGTTGCACTTGAATTATACACCTAATGTAAAAATTCTAGGGTTTTGACTCCGTTATTGTCTCATGTCATCGAGCAAGCAGACGCAAATGGCAGCACTTGTAATGTGCATTCGGAAGATGATCATTTCAAATTACTGCTACAATAATTATTATCCTGCGGTTTCCTTTGGTTTTCTCCGTCCTTCGGTACAAAGTCAAAGTCAGTATTTTACATTGGGCCACGACCGCTTCCTGTAAATCACTCCCCATTCACGATTCACTATTGCCCAATTTCTTGATGCAATATGGTATCAGTTACTGACAGCTTTGTTAAATACGATTAAATTAACACGAAATCCGTATCAGTGAAAATTAACAATTGTTTTATAGAGAAACGATTGATTTACAGCTACTCCTGTCCCTGTGTTACAGATTGTAATTATGATGTGCCAATATATATTTTGGCGCACACAAATATACCCCCACATGGGAGTTACCAGAGAGTTTGTGATGTCTATGTGTCATTAGTAGCAATGAATAAGTGTTTGTGTATTATACACATGCTAAATACAATACGTATGCAAAGTTAATTTTGAGAACCGGTACTTTCACAGAAGTGACCATGCAGTCTTCCTCTTTGGTTTTCAAGCCCGGTTTCATCTCGATCGATACGTGAATTCTCGGAATAAAATGTACTAGTTAGCAGAAAATCTCATATTCATTCACGAAGTACCGACACATGATATTGTGGGCGGTGTGTGGTGCGCTCTAAGTGCAACTAGGATTTATATGTCCATTTCTTCTCTGATCGCAAATTCACATTGAAATATTGGAACACATTCCGACACAATATTTTGAACACCCTTCTGATTACGACAGAATCTACGTCATTTTCAGCAAGAAAGTGTAACAGATTACACATAAAATAATTCTGTGCGCTGTTTAGACAGTGTTTTAGTGACAGGATAATAAACACAGAAATGTGGACCTCTCCGTCGCCTTATCTGAATACATATTTTTCTTACGCTCTTCTCATGTTTCCATATACCCTGGATATATCATTCTTCTTTACTTAATGTTCCCAGAAGTTCCAAGATTTACTTATTAACCAATCTATTAGGCAGAAACTGTCAATAAACTCTCTTTGTTTTTCTCCCTGGAGCCTGAGCTGAAGATCCATTGATTTAACCACACTTCGCTGATTTGCGTGTATCGGCAACGTTTGCTTTCGAAGTCACGCCGGTTCTCATAGCATGATTAATCTGTCGATTTATCTCTCTTCCTGAGATCACAACAGCTCCCTAACAACACGTTTTTGCTATGACTTAGAGTCATGGCGGGAAAATGATCACGTACTTCCAGCCTCCAGAAAAACTGTCCAGATTGTTATTGTGCAGAATTTAACACTCAGGTTTAGTAACGACCTTACAGTCAAGCCTATTACATGACATAGGTAAGTAGATTTTAATACATACGCTTTTACGCATTTGTTTAAGGCGCGAAGTGTGAAAGCATAATGGTGAGTTTAGACGTTTCATCTACGAGACTAATTAAATAGGTTCGGCTAAATACGATATTGCATATCTACACTGAAATCTTTCTGCAGAAGTTTACTCCATGTCTTATCGGTCATATACAGGATGTATCCAAAATTCTCGGACAAAATAATTGACCATACATAACTCCTGCGTCACATAACCATCAAACTGAGCTCTAGATATTTCCTCGTAATGGATCTGCGTGCCAGAAATCTGCATACTGCACGTAATGATTATTATTAATGTGTGTCTGTGTCCGTCTGTATGTCAATACCCTACCCTAGTAAATGCTGGGACCATCGTACCGCTAAAGCCAATACTCTTCTCTCCTCCTGACGTTTATGTAACCCCAGGATTCATTACCTTCTCATAACAGTCGACCATTCTTCTTTATAGGCCAGATGGGTCAAATCCAAACAGACACCCCATCTCTTTAAAACAGATTTCAATATTACTCTACATAATTTCAAACCAAAATTTCCTTATATTTTAATATCCTCAGTGAATGCTCACACTTTCCGTTCAACACTTGTTAGTTTAATCACAATATCACTGAACAATACAAACACAAAAATCCTCATTATATAGCTTCTTCCATTCGTTCGTCACCATATCGTTCTTACGAACAAATATTTTCTCTAGCACCGTGGGCGTAACTTGGCTAAAACACTGGAGGGACAGTCGACCACCTGTATTAGGAAATTTAATTTACGAATTGACGAAGGAGTCAAGTTAGGAGGATCAGTAAATTTCATTTGAACCATCCCAATACCTTAGGCAAAGTGTGCAGACAATTTGCAGTGCCTCTCTTTGTAACGGTTGACCCAGACGCCTCGATTCTCCGTTTCGTAAAACACAGTTTTTTTAAATTTTTTTTCTCTTTATACCACCCAAATAATCGTTCATAAATTATTTCCATTTTTTTTGCCCATCTTCAACTCAGCAGCCAAAAATCTATTCATAGGTAGAAAAAAATATTTGGGGGGGGGCATTGCCTTCCCCTAATTAAGTCTATGTTCCTTTATTACTCCACGTGTTTCAGAGGTTCATAAAGAATAACTGTTAATGCTACAGATGTATTTATTTTAATATTTACATCCAAAAATGTTGAGGGAGAATAAATAAACGTATACTAGACAAACGTAATATGTAGCGTATATAATAAAAACACGAAATAAGAAACAAATTTGGAAGTAATACTTCACGGAGCGTACAGGGGGAAATAGTTAAGATTCAAGTCCTGTTACACCGTGTCGACTGGTAAACGGTTAATGACCTTCAGAAGGTACCGCCGTCATATTCAGAGCAGAAGAAGAATAATTACCAGTCAACACGGCTTAGCATCCCAAAAGAACTCAAGTCTTAATAGCATCGTTGTAAGATTCTCCAATTTCACGATGTACAACAATACTTATATAACTACTAGCGATATATTGTTGGATGTGCAAATTATATTTAACTGTTTGAGGTTAGGGTGGGGGCTATTGTATATCGGACTGCCCTGAATATGCTAGTGTAACTGCAGTAGTCATAATAATTTTTTGAATAGGTGAATGGTTAAAGAAATATTAACAAAGCAAATAACCTTGAGGATGGAATTGTTTAATTTTTTCGATAAAATTTGACAGGCCTTTTGTGGAATCAAAAGCTACGAAGTTACTGGCAGATTTTATTGTGCACCGCACTGGACCACTAAATACAACGCCTCCTTTGTGTGGGAATCGCACCGGCGTCAGCAATAGTTGGCCTCAGTACTCTCTCCGGCGTCTACGTGTTCCACAAACAACCATGAGTGAACACTAAGACTGAATGTTTTCGTGCTCAGCTTGAAGTGTGGGAAGGCACTCACAGATTTGGGCCCGTTAGACAAATCTGTTCTAAATCTGTCGACTGTATGTTGGTCTAAAGGGCCCAGTAATTTAGTGCCCTTCACATTCGCATCTCAGGACGCAAACATATTCTGTTTCCACAGGTTACATCAGCTCCGTTGACGGTCTTCTCTTGCACTCACAACGGCGTAACATAATTCTAACTTCCCACCCAGTTTTGTTGGTGGACAGTGAGAAATCAGAAGCACGGTCTAACTCTGACGTGAAGCATGAGAAATTTTCCCAGGTGCCAACGGGGTGTTCGGCCAGAGGTGTCGATGTCGTCGCAAGAAATACCACTACATTTATTGCCACACGGTATTACTTTGCGTGTAGGGGTGATTCATGTGCACGTATTAGACGTAGTGACTACCGTCTTAGGTCACCACACACCATGACTACAGCATGCCCAAGTGACTGATCACTGTTTCTAAATCCCGATCACCCGGAAACCTCTTTGATTACTCATCTGCCACATTTAGATCACTTCCTGGCATTTCATCTCCTCTTATCTCACTCTATCAGTCCACCCAGTTCTACCCATTTCGTTTTCCAGGGTGCTACTTTTGACACATTTCTCTCCCGTGATTGGTCGGGCAAGGAAGGACGGTCTACTTTCGTTGGCTCTCCAATTAAAAAATATAGCTGTACGTAATCCCCGAAGGTTAAACTTAATTAAGATTTCCGTGGGAACAAAAGGCCCACACAAAGCATAGCCGAAAAGTCACAAGTGGTTGTACCAAAGTTAAAAACCATCAAATTTCCAACACATACAGAACGCCAAACTAAACTTCCAACGATCTGGTTTTTACAATAAGTTTCAATGTTGTACCGACAGGGTGGATACGGGCGAAGTACAGAGGGTCGAGGATCAGAAATTCCTTCCCCAGTTAGGGGGCGCACATACAAAAAAGAAGACAAGAAAATGTTTCCCTTCCTCACGTAGAAGGGTGGTCCGGCTGGGGCTCGATCTGTCAGTATTTGGCTACAGTTAGAGTAACGTTTTGTATTTTCTCAAACTCTTGAGGACGAACAAAGACGAAAGGCTACTTTAGTTCTAAATGTAATTTGTCATTTTTTTTTAAGAAATAAGCATCGAAATAAAAGTGTTAGCTCAATCCCAAGATAAAATTAAGATACTTATTGTTCATAAAGTCAGAATTTTTATAAGAGGAAGAGTCAAATGAAAACCTTAAAAGTGTATATTGTCACAGGTGTAAATATTTAAGGTTTTCATTTGACTCACCTTCGTCTTTCCATTTCCGGATTCAAGATGATAAACCACATGAGGCCATTATGCCTTTAACCCGTCGTCGTTACATGAAATTAGAAGCAGATGCGGCATAAGTACCTGCGACAGTACTAACACTACTGAGAGTACTGACAGTACTGCCAATACTGACAGTACGCAAGTCAACACTGCGTAGGCAGCCCAGTCAAACGTCACTCAGGAGAATAAAAACGCACGTAGCCTTAAAGTATCACTTCTGTTGACCAAAGTGACCGTGCGGTAAAGAGAAAGCATGATATATACTGTATTTCAAATGTTTCGATATCATCGCCTATTTGGTAGTATAAAATTATAAACTTCAGTAAACCGTTCTGATCATATTTTTGTATTAACACCAATTACCATCTCAAACAGCAGCGTTGAATCATCCCAAATTCTGTAAGAACTTGGTCAAGTCTCCAACAGTAACTGCAGACACACTTACTAATAGTCTATTTAAATGAAGCCAACTAGGTGCACATTACTGCTCAGCATATTCATTTCATCTTCTCTACATGTTTCGGGCAGCTATGCGTCCATCATCTGGAGAATTTACTGTATCTATGCGACACTGGTATTTTTTCACTCTGTAGGGGTGGCTGTCTGGTCTGCAGACCAGACAGCCACCCATAAGTTGAAATAAATATACTAAGAAGTAATGTGCACCTAGTTGTCTTCATTTGAAAAAAGATTATACGGGAATGCACAGTCAACAAAACATAAAAAAAACATAAAATTACTAATATTATTTGTATAATACTGTGCAAAATTTATTGTACAATGGCAGGCAGAGTCCGTCTACTTTACTAGTATCGAAAACAACACATTACATACCGCAACAGTGTAGGAGTAATTATATTGCTCTACCAAAGTGCACCTGGGAGAAATATTTCCTCATTTCACTCTGTCAGGTTTGCATCCGCAATGGATAGCAATACACCTACATAATCAGAGAGTTTTTGGTGTTTGTCGTGACAGGCAGAATGATTCTACTGGAAATTTGTTTTTAAAATCGTTGTGGCTATATCTGAGTACTTTACGTGTTTTAGGATACGAATATCAGGATAATTTCACGGCTTTTAACACTTTGCAGTTATAAATTACTCTGCTGAATTCCAACAGCCTGGCCCATATTAATTTTCCATAATATCTATAATCTCCAAACTTCAAAAGGAGTCACTAGATAACAGAAACTTGGTTAAAACAAACAGCACACGCTGTAAAGATAACACTTATATCTGATGTGGATATTGGAAACTGGTACAGCGGAAAGCGCTGTCGCATTGAACTCGACATTTGACCGATAACGGTAAATAATTTTTGTACCTGTGTACATCTCCACTGGTATGTACATGCATATTGTAATTTAACGTACATGCAGCGTGTATTGTAACAGGATGTTCACATCTCAATGACGTTTTCCTGAGCTCAATTAGTGTTGAAATTTTCCAATAAACACGTGTCTGTTGGAAACCCAACGGCTACGCAGATGAAAGAACTGCCAAGTATAGGAGGAAGCGAGCAGCGAGGTCCATGTCTGTGTTGAATGGGATCCCCACCACACCGTCCGGTGGGCGGAATGCTTCTGACCGGGTCACAGAACCGGTTATTGCTGGTCGAATGCCAATAGTTTTGTTTTCGCGTGTTCACTGGCCACAGTTTTGTGTTTAAGCAGCCCGCAATGGATATCAATGGCCACCTTATCCACTGAACAATATGTCGACATACATTACATTTATAGCCACCGCGACATGCACGAGCAGTAGTTGAAGAATATCAACGACGGTTTCCAGAACGCAGAGTAACAGAGCGGTGAGTTTTCAGCAAGTCCCACAGAAATCTGTAAATTCTCGCAAAGGACAAGTAACAGACCATTAAGACGTATTGGCGATTTGGACCATAACACAGTCAACGTGGCTGAGCTCCGTCCAAGTACAAGCGTCGCAAAGATATCCCATCGCGTTGGTGTTGGTGGGATGAAAGAGTGGAGAACCCTTTGCAAATTTGGTCTGTACCCTTGTCACGTGCAAACTGTCCAGGCTCTTTGACAAAACTGATCGCATTGCACGTGTAGAATTCTGTATCTGGCTCCCGAAAAACCAGCAGCTCCAAACGAACATTTGATTCACCGACGAGGTGATTTTCCTCAGAGATAGAATTACTAAAACACGAAATTCACAAGTGTGGTCACTCGCTAACCCTCATCCATCCGTGGAAACAGATTTTAGGAACTTTTTGTTGCGGTGTTACTGCAAACCAAATTACCGGACCATCTGTACATGAAGAGCACTTGACATCAGAGCTATACATCCGTTTCCTGGAAGATTAATTGCAAACGATGTTACATTTTCCTCTTCGTATCAGACGATGGCTGTGGCTGCAGCACGACGGCTCACCCCTCATTTTGGTAGACACGTTTCAATCAAATTTTCAAAACCGTTAGATTGGGCGGCAGGGACCGGTTGCTTAGACACCGAGATCACCTAACTTTACTCTGTTCGACTAATATCCCTGGGGATGTATGAAATCACTCGTGTTTATAGTGAAGTCGAGCGCTAGGGATGATCTGATGAATCGCATAATGAATGATTCGTTCACATAAGAAACGACTAGTTTTGTCTTTGGAGGTATGTTATTTAGCTTTCACAAAATTTCACATTGTGCGCACGTAACATCGGAAGTCATTTCGAGATATTACTTCCTAAGTATAAGTATAATAATTGCTTCATTTTCTTCAAAGAAGCAACAGTCCATAGTGGGCCAGGGTTTCCTCAGTATCAAGGCTTCACAATTACACGCAGACACACCACACTCGGTAGGACTCCTCTGGACGAGTGATCGGCCCGTCGCAGAGACCTATACCTGACAACACACAACACTCAAGAAAGACAGACATAATGTCCTCGGCGGGATTTGAACCCGCAATCCCAGGGAGCAAGCGACCGCAGACTCATGCCTTATACCACGCGGCCACTGGAATCGGCTAATGATTTATAAAATTCCATAATTATTTTCAATCTTAGTAAAAAGTGAGTTTCGGACGCAAGTTTAAGCCTTTCAGCTCGACTGGAGATAAGAAAGAGTCCTGGTGCTACGGACATCCTATTGATGAGGGACAACCTGTATATATATATATATATATATATATATATATATATAAATTGGTAAGACCGTGTAAACTATGTAATCAGCCACTAGTAAATTAACTTTCCTCTGGAGATGGGCGAGGTCGAATACAAGATGTCGGAAAAGTTTTAAGAACAAGGACAGCCTTGTTAACACATGTATATACGTGTACAATGAACGGTACTTGTTTCCAGCATTCGTAATCATGCAGTGCAGGATACACAATGACTGCAGTTAAAAAATGACTGTGTAAACTGATAAGAAGTATCTATTATTCCAGTTATAATCTCATAAAAGCAAGAAGTAGGCCTACAATCTAGCCACCAAGAGCCTCTCAATTTATTTTTGTGTTGAATACAAGTACCTTTCCAAGAAGGACTACGCCCACTCTGCCGCAAAGGGATGACCTGAACATTCCGATGAAAGCGAGAGCTGTGCCGAAAGCCGCAGTCAGGCCTGACGGATCAAAGGTAAGGGGCCAAGGGGAAACTCGCTGTCTGGACCTTTGGAGTGGAGAAAGCGTCCGGCTGGCAAATCGTCAATGAAAACTTATTGCCCTTCTAAATTTAGAAGAGTATGAAGGCCTACCCGTGGGCCCGGTAGCTCAGTCGGTATACCGACTGACTACGGGCTGGACGGTCCGGGATCGAATCCCGGTGGGGACGAGATTTTCCGCCCGTCCAGACTGGCCCTGGGGCCCGCCCAGCCTCCTGTACAATGGGTTCCGGGTCTTTCCCGGGGGTAAAGTGCGGCCGGGCGTGCTGCTGAACTCTCACCCCCTTCTAGTGCCGCGATCATGGAAGAGTAGAGCTATACCTCTACCCACCCTCTGGGCCACACCGGGCCTGTAACGATATCACTTTACCTTTTTACCTTTATGAAGATCTACCCAGGAGTCGCAATAGCTCCGTGAGAATAGTGATCATGCTACAGGCTGCATGACCGAGGAGCTCGGAGTCAGTCAGTTGCCTGTAGTGGAAATTCGTCTTCTCCGCTCTCCAACCAGAGACCGAATCTGGATCGCGGCCAGTGCATAACCGCTACTTCATACGCCGTGACTGTGTCATGTTCAAATGGGCATAGAAAATAACTTTTCGTTGCATTGCCCCTAAATGTTCAATAAAACGCCCAGATTTATATCGTTTCCTAAGCTCTCCTAATGTAGCAATGTATCAGCACGACACTAACGTTCGAAATATTATCCAACTTCCATTAAACAACAGAAGTTTTCATTCGGAGGTACAGGGATGTGATGAAAGCATATTTAACAATGAAGGCAATTACATTACTTTGACAAGAACTGTCTCAGATAATCGTTCTTGCAAGTTCCTTCCTCCAGTGTCAGCGTCATCACATTATACCCTTGAAAGGTTCCTTTCTTCAGCTGCAGAGTGTGGAATAAGAGCTTCCGTAGTTTTAAATACGGACTGAAGCTGGAGAACAAGATGAGGGTAATTGTTTTAGGAATGTCAAGGAATATAACATTCCTGAACATCGCGATCGAGAGGGTAACATTTCTGCTTTTCATTCACGAGTTCACGTATTCAAATCTCGACCTCGATACCAGCTATCCTCATGCTGTTCATCAACGCTCCAGGCAAATACCAGGATATCATCTCAAATTAGGTCCTAACCGCTTTCTTCCTTATCCTTCCCAATTCACTGTTTACTATCGTTTAATGATATACAGTCTGAGCTTCCAACAGCATCGTCAAACAAGCCATAATAAAAATGTATTCCTCCTGATGTATTCGAGCTACACTTGCTCTACAAATCTAATACTCTATTATCGGTTACTCTCTTCTAGTACGTTATACCTGGTAGATTATATGCAGTGGGTGACAGTTAAAACTTCCCTGGGTGACGGATAAGAATATGATTATTTACGCCTTCTTTACCCTCACACAACGAAGTATTACATTTTCTTCGAAATAGTGGACCGAGACTGTCAAGGCCGCTGAAACAGAAGCCCATAATACAATCCTGTTAGAATCATAGTAATCCTGTCCATGTAAGTTATTAGTAAGATACTTTCAATTATTATTATTATTATTATTATTATTATCGTTATCGTCGTCGCCCTCCTCCTCCTTCTCCTCCTCCTCCTCCTTACATGGACTAAAGTATTATTCTTTTTCTAACGTGCTAAACTAAAGCTTCAGTATAACAGCGGGGAATTTACATTTCACACAATTTAATATTCACTGCACGTTACAGTGTTATTGGATATACATTTAATCCGTGCTGGATACTTATACAGAAGAATGGTTCCTGAACTTAGTACAACAATGACAAATATTTGACGTATTCAGTCCTATACTGCATTATCACAAACATTTCAATCATCTGCAACTGCCAATGATAAATATTTGAACTTCCGTACATTTCCGAGAGAAGCATCAATCAGGAGCCAGACACAGATGTGGAAAGAAACTTGAGTTTTTTTAACAATACGGATTTAGGTCACATGCCAGCTTACTACAGTCAACAAATACGAATGTCGAACTTTTGAATGAGATTTGACAGTATATTTACTTACGTTTTAGAGAACATCCAAAGAAGGCTTCATGTAAGAGTTGGCGGTGTTAAATATCCAGTATCAGACATAGTCAGTGCCATTTCAAGTCACAAATTCGGAAATTACCAGTCGTATATTCACATACAAATTTCCCTACCGTGGATTTCAGTAGCTATGTGTGTGTGATGTGTGTGTGGATTTCATCCTTTTGTGCCATATCATATTAATATTGACAAACGTACTGCAGTTTACAGCAAAGTTTCATGGATGTTTTGTTGACCGTGCATCTCAGTATAATCTTAGTAATTGTCCAACTTATTGCACAAATTATTGTTTTATAATAAGTTTATTATATTCCTCTACATGTTTCGAACACTACTGCCCTCATCATCAGGGGGTCAAAATTGTATTATACAGCATCTGGTATCATCAGGTGCGCACAGGACGGCCACCTACAGACAGTGATGATACCAGATGCTGTATAATACAATTTTGACCTCCTGATGATGAGCGCAATAGTGTTCGAAACATGTAGAGGAATATAATAAACTTATTATAAAACAATAATTTGTGCAATAAGTTGGACAGTTACTAAGAAGAAAAGTTTAATTGGTTTCATCAACATGTGCTACATGTTTCGATCACGTAGACCCATGTTTGTAAATCTATATTAGATTACAGAACCCTTAAAAAAGTTACAGGACTTCATGAGAAACCCTTACATGTCCACAGTAAGTCGAATAATAAATTAAACACCAACTTTATTTTATCTTTTATGTACACTACACGTAAAAAAATCAACGACTAACCACAAACTGATCGAAAGACTGATCGTTTCGCCTGACACATCGACTGTCTATGGCTGGCTGTGCTGACTGACTGGGCTACAGAATCAGGAAGCTTCTGGACTGAAGCAGCGGTTGATTGTTTGCGTGCTGTCAGTGACGGAATGATCAGCGTTGAATGTCGCCACACGAACGTTAATTCATGCATGCAAATTTAGGACCGCCAATAAAATTCTTCCACCATTACGCATTAACGTCTCTCGCGAAACCTGACATGCCTCTGCGGAACCCAGTTTGAGAAACGCTGGTGTAGACCATCTTGAGACATTCAAATACATGATCTTTCAAACAATAATATAATGCATACATACATTTTTTTTTAATTTTTGAGATCTCACAGATTGTAAAAGCCGCTACTGTGTTGACGTACCATTAGCATACAAGCAGTTTAATATTTCTTGTACATGGTTCTTTATTGCAAGTCTTCCTGTTCTTTCTGAAAGTTGTTAAAATTCTTGTTTTAGTTCGAGTACATATTTGTCAGACGTACTTGTGGGCAATCGTAATTTCTTTTCAATCAATAGATGGTTGTTACGCGTTCTTATTTATTGGTTTAGGTGTTCAATATTTTGGATTTACTTCCATCAGCAAAGTTTCTTCCGCGTTATTTATATTGCATTTTATCGGTATATAATTTCTTATTAGAAAATGTCAGTTTTCGATTGCTCCTCTTTTCTTATGATAGTGTTGTCCATATGTCTGGCAACTATGTACTTGCCAGACATAAAACAGAAGCATAACACAACAAATATAGGTGTGTCAACTGCGTCAATCCGACTCGGGACAAGAAGCAGTGTTGGACTCCTGTGACCACGGATCTTAAACTTGCGGTTTCATGACACGCGAAAAGATTCTTGACTTCCTCAAAGAACTTCTCAAGACGTAATACATTACAGACTAACAGGCTGATACGTAAATTATAGACGGTGGAGAAGTAGGAATAACTCAGGATTGCTGATCTCCAGGCCCAAACTCGAAACAAACAATTCACAACGACGTTAAGCTGCAGGTCCTGACTCGAAGCAAACACTTCACTAAGTACCCCTAATCTGCAGACCCAGACTCGAAACGAACAACTCAGTAAGGATAGCTGATCTCCAGGCCCAGACTCGAAACAAATAACTCAGTAAGGGGAGCTGTTCTCCAAGTCCAGAATCGAAACGAACTCAGTAAGGACAGCTGATCTCCAGGTTCAGGCTCGAAAAAACGACTCACTAAGGACAGCTGATCTCCAAGTACAGAATCGAAACGAACAACTGAGTAAGGACTGCAGATCTCCAGGTCCAGACTCGAAAGGCCAACTCATGAAAACGAACCAGAAATATTAATCGTGCTTTAAGCACCTTCATCTAGCTATTTGCAATAAGAGGCCGGGGTAGCGTAGTATTCGGTACAGTGAAAGGACACAGGCTGGACAACTGAGGAATTGTGATTTGAGTTCAGAAATGAGCAAGAGACTTTTCTCCGACGTGTCCAGACCGGCTCTGGGGCCCACTGTCTCCTAATCAGTGGATACTGGCCTCACCTTTCATCTAGGACCGAAATTAAGAATTAGTCGAGGTTGACCTCCACTCCACTGTACGCCTACACGGCGAGTATACGGACAACTTAAACTATACCTTACTGTTGCCAATTATCTACACCATCTACTAAAATAACTATCAGCCTATGTGAAACCGATCTGGGAAAACTAAGCGTAGAGAGGAGTATAATTTACCATGGATCTTAGTGATATTTAGTGAGAAAGTGAACATTGCCCAGTGGCGGAAAATAGTTAACAAGGCCATGAAACTTCAGGCCCCATCTAAGCTACACATTTATTGATTATATGAGCCACTACTATTTTATAAAGAGGATTCTACTCAAGGGTTGTCGTCTTCTCAAAAAGGAAGTCGTTCGTTCGGAAAAATATTTGAAATCCTGGCAGCTAAAATGACCCAGTCTGGAAATGGCAGATATCTCACTTCATAACGCGAGATAAGACGAAGCATCGCTACTCTCAAGGCAGTTACATAAAACTTAAAATATCACAGTTATCTGTGTCTGTATTACAACAGTGAAGGGATATTTGTCACCGGACTTTATAACTGTGCACGCCTAGGAAATCCAAATATTCCACTGAACAAGAAAAAATACTTTTAATGGCCAAACTTTCAAACGCACAAAAATAAAGCAGGAAACTTTTGTTTTATAGGAGCCATAACTAGAAGGGAAAGTCAACAATGAACAACTCACACACCCGCAAACAATTTCCTATATGAGAACCCACAATGCTACATCTGAAAGCAAACGTCAAACAGTAAAATATTATTGATGGGTAGAAATCCTGTCTCCAGCAATCTGATCAAGAAGAATTCCTTACTACTGCTCTATACCAGAAACCTAGATATTCACCCAATATTTATTTATGTGTCTCACTTTTTTGCGTTTAACTCGCTTTTAATCGGTGGGTAACCCCCAAAGCACTTATACGATGGTGGTACTGAACTATATTATTATTATTATTATTATTATTTGTTGTCACCTTTATTCAGGGTGCGTACAATTGTATACCTGAAACAAACCATGTTTCTTTGGTACATATTGTTGTAGTTATTCTGTAGCTAAAATTCATGATACATATAATGTTATTTCCCGCGTTACATGTTTTATACTTTTACATTTGTACTTCCCGCAGTATGTGTGTGCAATGCTCAGTATGGATTTTGTCTGTGGTTACCTTATTCTTAATAATGTTATTTATTAAATCTTCATTCCATTCTTTATCTTATCCTCTATTTCACATATGCACAATTCGTCTTTCTGTTGGAGCTCCCACATTCCTTAACCCTCTACAGCAGTCTACGCAGCCAACTGTCATCCATTACTTTTACAGAACCCTTCAAGTCAGGCACTCACACTCAGCTCCTTCACACACATAAGTAGTCACGAGACACACAGTCATTTAGGTGGCTGTACGATTAAGGCCGATCCCCTTAAGGGTTGGGGGCATCTCTCTCCGCGAGAACGTCCAGATCAGCACTAAATTCAACGGGGTACCAAAAATTTACACTAGCGCCATCCGATAAACTGCCCCTTAATTGTACAAGGTGATAGAATTTTACAATATTCAATTTCCCATTGAGGATACGGAAGCCACGATAGCGTACTTGATACAGTGACTAGGCTACGGGATAAAAGGACCGAGAAATCGTGGCTCGATTCCCTTTAGAAAAGATTTTTCTTGTCTCCGAAACGTCAAGATCGGTTCTGGAGCCCAGGAAGCTTCGTATTAAATCGGTATCGGGTTCATTCTCAGGACTAACCGCTGGTGTCTGCAGCTAACAACTCACTTCCAACCAGTACCGAGGTGAAGAATGGGTGGTGACACACGTCTCTACTCTCTCTCTCTCTCTCTCTACACACACACACACGCACACACACGCACACATTGTGAGCACAGAGATAATTTTGTCTCTACCTTTACTATCAAGCGTGTTTAGTGAAAATGAATAGTAATATGGCAACCTTGCAACATACAAATCCACTTCGCTAATTCACGTCCATAAAAGCTTACTAATGTAAGGACTGGTAAGCGTAAAATTTATACACATATATGACAAATTTTAAATGAAGCTTCTTGCGCAAACTAAGAAGTCAGGCAGCGGACCGAACCTTGTAATTTCACTCGGAGGATGTTAGAGGACATGTGTGATATCCTTGTTCAAGGTAAGGATTCCGACAGGTGTCTACTAGCCTACGTTGTATGGTTATAAAATAATATTGTAATTTAAAAAATGTCGTTCAAATGTTTCAGAATTATGTGCGTAATTCAGTTGTGTTGCATGTCATAAGCGGCGAAGAGGAAACAGGTTCTCATTTATTTTGACACTTTGATATCACACGGCATCGCACTCATTGCACGAATTCCATACCGGACTGGGAGGAAGATCAGGCCAAGAGCGACAACTCTCTTCCAGAACCTCTCATTTGTTTGCAGAAAGCAACAAATCATACAAGCCAATTCCAGTCTTCTCTTTCTGTTTAAGATGTAAGGACCGTTGGATTACTCCGACCACTGAGCGGAACGCGATGTTCCGAACGACGTCAGTGTTTGTTTACTCACAGAACGAGAAAATTCATCGGAACCAATCTGAATTTGTTTGAAACAGCCAAGATGGCCGGATGAGTCGGGCGTTGGACTGGAAGACATTGCCGCTAACTCTGCCCTGGATCCGACAAACGCTATATATTGGCTCAGAAAGAAGAAAGAAGAATGGTGGAAGGGACCGATTAAAGGAATCAGCTGTAGGTAAAATTCTGCATAACAGATGGCGATTTGAAACAGTGGAATAAATTGGCGAGACAAGTTGCTCGGTTTCCGTATCTGGCGTGTTATGTTTGCAACTTGCTTACATAGATGATACAACGCGACAGAAGAAAAAAATAATAAAAAAACACGCCCTCTAACTGTAGGGGTTTTCAGAATAAAATTAATTGTCCTTTCTAGCAGCGACCTCCAGCTTCCTGTAGTATTAAATACGTCACCACATACAATATACATAGCAGTGGAGAACTCTTTCCGTCACCCCCTCTGTCTCCATCTAAAGTTTAACCCGAAGTTAGTGTCCGCATACAAAGCGACAAGGTTACACGAAATTAAATCATGGCAATTATTCGCCGTCAGTTCTTGGTACTTCAGCTCGTCGTCCGACTAATGAATATTCAACAGCAGAGAGCACGAGCGGCACTTGTTCTCACGTCCGTACCGCTCTTTCCAGCCCAAACAAATCTTCAACCCATCCTCTTCAAATGTAACGAGCCGACAATATAAAGTTTTCCTAATTTTATCAAAACATCCAACAATTGTATGTAACTGTCTTAAAATTGTAACCTGACGAGGAAATTAGCATAAACAAGGAGTTCCAGGCAGAATTCCTGACTACTTTCTGCTGCACTGACTTGTAGCCCTGCAGATCTTGTGTTAATACTGCCACACTTAGGTTTGGTACATTTAAAATTCAACATGCAATTGAATTTAGATAATGAACTAAACAGAAAAAAAATTTTCTGGCCAAAAGTAATAAAACCTAAATCTTAAAAAGTCCAAATGACAAAAAATATTATCATGGTCAAATATAAAATAAAATTAATAACAATACAAAAGAAAAGCTGAGCAAAACACATGAAAATCACAAAAACTTTATTAATAATCAAACACTGACCAAAGAACAAAAAACGTTCAATAAAATAAAAAATTAAAGCCTTAAAATCACAGTGCCTGATGGGATTGAAATGAATTACGTCATGTCTACGAGTCATTGAAACCCAAAGTATACAATCCCAAAGAAATCTCCCAAATAGAAAGAACCAAAAATAGAAAAACAAATGAAATGATGCAAATGCAAACGAAATGAATGGAACCAAAACTATACCAATCTCAATCGACTAACTTAGCAATATCCACTCCTCGAAGAAAATGGCCACTATCATAAATATAGTAGAAAAATATAAAATTAGTCATTAATGTGTTAATAATTTAACACAAATATTGGCATTTGCAACTGAAAACAAGGAACAGCATCTCTAAAATCTCAGCTAAGAGAAACAGGTGTTGGTGTTGCGTATACGCAACACCAGCCAGCAGCAACATCGGTGGATATTACCAGAAGCTGTAGTTACAGTGATATACTCCTGATGATGGGCGAAAACATCGCCCGAAACACGTAGAGCTGATTAAAGTAAATAAATCAAAATAGTTGCATCTTGTTGGTTATCAATTGTAATTGTATAGTTGCTAATGACAAAAAAAAATGGCTAAAGAACGTCAACGGACACACGTTCCAACGACTTAACTTACTGGCTGCCATCGCGAAGGGAATAACCACAAAAACATATATATTCACGCGTTATTCCAAGCCATCTCACATTGGTCGTTTCTTTACTCCTACAACAAACTACCCGTTAATCCCACCCATCAGAGGGCGGACATCCGGATCTGCTACGTTCTACAATGTAGGTAGTTTTTCACACTTTTTATAGGCCACACAGGCCCTTAGGGTGAGTAGAGGTATAGCTCCACCCTTTTCTAGGACCTTCGGCACTAGATGGGGGGTGGGAGTCAGCTCCACGCCCCGGCCGCCTCCACCCCCGGGAAAGACCCGGTACCTATTGTGCAGGAGGCTGGGTGGGCCCCAGGGTCGGTCTGGACGGGCGGAAAATCTCGTCTCCACCAGGATTCGATCCCGGACCGTCCAGCCCGTAGCTCTGTCGCTCTACCGACTGAGCTACCGGGCCCTCGTTCTACGATGTCATAATTAAAATACTAGTGTATTCAACTAAATAAATCAATGCAAAATCACCACCTGCACGCTAAATATTAAATTCGAAAACTATGAGTAACTAATTCTCACCTTCCGAGATCTCAAAAGGAGTTGGACTGGTTTCTGCTACACGGGAGGTAAAAAGAAAAGCAAGATAAAGGAAAAGCAAAAATCAAAAGGATAATAGAAACCTAATATTTATAAAAATCAGTCCATAATGCGGGCAAATAATAAGCACCAATTTTAAAATTATACATCCCGCTGTTTTCGTGTTATAAAGAAATAAATAAACAAATGGCCATCGAATATAATATCAATCTAACTACGTGTTTCAAACTCGGCAGCTCATCATCAGACTAGCTTTAGAACATTTTGTTTATTCTATGTAAAATGTTCTAAAGCTAGCCTGATGACGACTTCGAAAGGTCAGAACATGTAGTTATATTGATAGTATACAAAACTGTTGTGTTCGATGGCCAAATGTTTCTCTCTTTACAATAAGCACCAGCTGAAACTCATAACAAAAGTTTCAGTTATTACTCGCAAGCGACCCAACAAAGAATTTTACCAATTTTTTGATCCACCAAATACGTGGCATTGATTGTGAGCATACTATTGTGTAATCTGCAAGACGTCTTCACCTACTTCCTAACCTTGTGCCGACTGGCAAGTCAAGGTCAGAGCCACCTTACGGCTGGCAGTCAGCCCGTCCGTCTCGGTATCGAGCACCTCTTGGGACTCATGACCCGATATTAGTCAGTGTCGTGAAAGCTTATTTCGAACTGTCTTGGAGGGTCGTCTCTGACGAGACAGCAGGTCAGTCCTCTGTCAGGAGTCATTGTCTTTATCGGTAGCTCACATTTACGTTTTCATAAACGGTGCAACATATCCTGTCTCTCTCCTTCCCAACCCTGTATAGCAAATCATGCCTTATTTTACCTCAATGTTCATATAAAATTTCACCTCCTACCTCACATAGGATGGAACGGCGTAGTTGCTTAGGACTGGAAAAAGGAGAAATCGTGGTTCGATTCCCGACGTGAGCAATAAATCTATCTCTTCTCCAAATCGTCGAAACAAGTTAAGGGAAGCATCCAGCCTCCTACTTATTAGGTACGAGGGCACGAAACTGATCACTCGTCACTATCCAGTGTCAAAGTTAATAATGGCTGCAGCTATACCTCTACCCCCTCCATAATCCTTCAAGGCATGCAGACAAACTTTGCCTGTTCCTTCTTCACAGACGACACAGTCTGCCTCTAGTCGGTAGATGATATTCTAAGGAAAACGTCTGTGTTTACTGTGATAATCACAAGAAACTCGTGCGGAACAACGCAGAATTCCTTTGTGTTACAGCGAGTGGTAAGCAAACCTACCACTGGGACTTCAGAAGGCTCAGTACTGTTAGTATCTCTGTCAGTACGTTACATTTTTTGTGCCTGTTCGATTGTAACGTCCTCGTAAGAAGTATTCACATTTCACATTCTAGCGTTTTTGCTTTACACTTTCGCACAAACTGCCGGTATTGTGTTTTCAGGCATTCCTGTTAATCTTGCCACTTTCATTGTCTGGGGTAACACTATTTTCAGAACATTATTTGTGTAGCTATTAAGCTGTATTGCGTAAATGCTCTCACTCACGCAACTTGTGTTCTGCACGCTTTGCACTCAAAAGAAGTCTAATTCTCACACTCAAGAACCAACGGTGGAACACGTATAATGTTGTAGCAATATTTTCGTAGCTTTTCTCAATAGAACTTTAACAATGTACGTGGTAAAGTACTTTAAATATCAGAATCTACAAACCCAAACACAACGTATATAATTATTTCGGTCTGTAATTCAACAATCCTAAACTTACTCAATTATTATACCAACTACTGCACATATATAAAATTTATAAAACTTACACATTAAAACATTAAAAACGCTCCAACATGTTTCGATCCTAGTACCGAAACATGTCGGAGCTTTTTTAATGTTTTAATGTTAAGTTTTATAAAGTTTATATATGTGCAGTAGTTGGTATAATAATTGAGTAACTCAACAACATGCACGGTGTAACAACGAAAATAAATACTAAACTTATCTTTTCTTAACTTACAAATAAGTTTAGGATTGTTGAATTACAGGCTCCGTATACATAATTCATACCGAAAAAATAAAAATTTGCGCATATAAGATGAAAAACTATCATTAAATCTATTTATTGGTAGTTTTTCATTCTATATATAATTTCAATTATTTTACACTAAAATAATAAAATAGTTTATTTTGAATAGATTATATGCTATATGTTGGCGATTATTTAATACAGCGTGATTCAAAAAGATGGACTCAATTTCGTATGTCTATATTTTCTGAACTATACAAGTTATGTGAATGATCTAAATAACATTTGAAAGAGGAAGTCCTAAGTTTTTAAATAGCACTGCTAGAGCGCTCGCCTGGTGCACAGCTTTGCAGTAGCGTCAGTTGGGAGCAAAGTGGCTACTATGCAGCACAAGATTTTTGCTTTCGTGAGTTCATTAAAACTGAGTCGGCGACTGCTGTGCAGCGTGCGTCTTCGCCAACCCGTAGAGCGGCAGAGAACTTGGAATACCGCAACCAACTGTCTGGCGTGTGTTGAGGCGCTGTTTACTGTTCAATTGAGTCCATCTTTTTAAATCATCCTGTATAAGTGCTGAATATTTAATGCCTTTTCCTTCTATTATTAGGTAGCTATACCCGCTATACTGTTAACTCTACATAAATAAGACCGGATTATTCTTGTAAATGTCCCTGGATCAGCAACTACAATCAGTATAGAAATTTCTTTCTCATAGATTTTCATACTATTTACTATAACCACGCACGTACGCACGTTTCGAACTCATTTTCCGTAGTTCGCAACACAAAAGAACAAATCTTACAGAATTAATAATCTCATATTCTCCTTACGACCGTACAAGAACCGACAGAATTAGATCGTCTCAAAATAATCCTCAGCAAATCACAATTAAGTCTCTCTTCACTTTAAAATTACAATTATGTTGCTCGTGCATCATTTTCGCTTAATACCTCGTGATCCCATTCCTATATTTGGCGAACTTAGTACCAACATCATGCCACTAGAAACTGTGTACATTTTTATATCCTACCTTAAGCAATACCAACTTTTTTGGGCATGCGATCGTCTGAGTTGTAATCGACTCTAATGCCAGCTATCGTGGTTCTGCAATATTGAGTAATAATATGTTTTCGAGAAAGTAAGCATATTCTGTTACTGCAACACTCAGTTTAGCAACGATAATTAATAGATAATTTCACCAAGCACGCACCATTTTGTATGACGCCAGCGCACAAACTCACAAATTCCGTATGAAACATACCACTACACGTCATCACATATGGTGATAGGACAAACGTCGATGTAGTGTAACTGAAATACTTAACTTACAGTACTGCTGTACAAATGGATACAAGCAAGCAAAAAAATATTAAAACACACCACTACTAACTCGCTGTTATTGTTGGCCTTACCAGAGGCACAATTAATGAAGTAGTGTATAGATCAACAGTCTCTTTGGATATATTGTTTAGGTTAATTCGTTGAAGAAGAAACTGAGACAGCTGGTCTGGTCACCACCGTCAACCGTGCTGTGTGAAGAACAATATACAGAATAACGGGAGGAAAATTAGTAAGAGCTTCAGTACAGAACAAATGTAAAATATGAAAATGTTAATATTTTATTCGGCTAGTGTGCGGTTTAAAATTACGTGGGACTATAAACTGCCAAAATAATATGTCTTTGTGTTACAAAAACTCCCCATGTAGTCGTGAAGTTTACCTGACAACACCTTAAAGTTCAGTGAGCGTGAGAAAAATCGTAGGGACCTGTATTCCAAAAAATCATAGGGCCCTGTATTCTGAAAAATCACAGGACCCTGTATTCCGAAAAATCATAGGACTCTGTATTCCGAAAAATCATAGGGCCCTGTATTCCGAAATAAAATATTCTATCGTCGCAATCAATTAATATTTACTTACTTACTTACTCCATGGAGCAGAGTCCTTCTTCAGAAGCTACCCGGTTCTCAGTTGGTCAAGATATTCCACGCATTTTATGGAACCCGAAGTTTCATTACCACATTTATAACAGCCTACGACCTTTCCCTATCCTGAGCCAGATCTATTCAGTCCGTGCCCCCACATTCCACTTCCTGAAGATCCAACTTAATATCATCCTCCCATGTACGCTTGGGCCTTCCAAGTGGTCTCTTTCCCTCGCGTTTCCCCACCAAAACCCTGTATACATCTCTCCTCTCCCCCATACGTGCTACATGCCCCGCCCATATCATTCTTCTCGATTTGATCACTCGAACTATATTTGTGATGAGTGCAGATCATTAAGCGCCTCTTTACGTAGTTTTCTCCACTCCCCCTGTTACCTCGTCCCTGTTAGGTCCAAATATCCTCCTCAGCACCCTATTCTCAAACACTCTCAGCCTACGTTTCTCCCTCAATAGGAGGGACCAAGTTTCACACTCACACAAAACAACACGCAAAATTTTAGTTCTGTATCTTATCTTTATGTTTTTGGATACCAAACTGGAAGACAAAAGATTCTACACCGAATGTTAGCAAGCATTCCTTGACTACATCTCCTATTAAGTTCCTCCCGAGTGTAAAATTGATTCGTTAGGTTTGTTCCTAATACTTTGACTGTTCCACACTTTCCAAGCGATTTATTATCAATCTTTATATTGTGACTTTGACGTGCATTCTAATGCCGAGACATGACCATGTACTTAGTTTTACCAGAATTTACTTCTACTCCAGTCTCCTTACTAGCAACTACTGAAGCTTCTACGTTTTAGTTTACAGTACGTACGCTTCCGCCCAATATGTTAACATCATCAGCATAAAACAGATGCTGATGCCTACCATTTAATTTCAAGCCATCCTGTTTTACCCGAACTTTCCTAATGGCGTATCTCAAGTAACGCTTTAAAGCAAAGGCGATAAATCATCTCGTTTCAAATCATTCTTAACATAAAACCTGTTAGACAAATGTTTGCTTACCCGGATCCTGCTACATTTTATTAGTCTTACTAGATTCATAGGAATACCAAACTAAATGACAATATTACACAAACAAGAACCCCCCCCCCCTCCTAACTGAATCATAGGCGCATTAAATTAATATTATTTAAAATTAATTAACAGAAAAAGGGAAAAGTACGACAACATTCTTTGCAAGAATCAAAAGAGAGGGTTAATTCTACATGGATTCCTCCTGCTGTTTTACTTTATAGCGTTTATTAAAAATTTTTTATCAAACTTATTTGCATAGTCCTTTTTCTCCTATCCCAGCTACATATTGTGGTCGTCTCACGAGAGTGGCGTTGACTTTGGCAGTGGCTTTGCAGGGTGGAAATTCAAACATCTAAGTGTTTATGCCCAGTGACCAGTGTATTCCAGTTAAAAACACATTGGGGTGAAGCGCAGTCATGTCTTTTGTTCGCAAAGGAACAGTATAATTTCGTGTTCTGTCCTACAGAGCTGTGCGTAATTTTGATTTTAGGCTTGTAACATATAAAAAACCTAATAAACAGCGACCAATCGAAAGAAGAGTAAAGGATTCGCACTAGGGTCAGAAAAGTAATAAATCATTAGAATAACCAGTGTAAACACAAAGGTCTAATTTTGCATATTTGTAGTGCGTAATAATAAACAACAGAAAAGTACTGTTGTGTATCAGGGACAAGGGTACAAGAATTACTGAAGGAAGTGCAAAGAGAGGAAAGAAGAAAGTCCTGTGCACACCCTCGGAAAGAACAGTGCTCGAAAACCTGAAAAAAAAATGTAATAATTGACAATTTGATTTTTTGTGTGGTTAAAAGAATATTAATGGACTTCCATGATGGAAGGAAAATTATACCAGCTTAAAGAAAACTCGTTCCAGTATTAAAAGCTAAAATAAATTTTCAATGGAGAAAACAGTCTACAAAAAGAATCCTGCACAAATCTGGATGTAGATAGCGAAAATATAAACAGCGACCACGAATTGTTATGTTGCTTGAATTAAGAGAATTTCAATCGGCATTGAGGCCCATTTTAATCTGGACAAAACACGGATAGGCAGCAATCTGACAGTTAAGGCATGTTCTCACAAGCGATTATGTGAAGAGCGTCTGAACATAAGGCAACGCAGGAAACAAGCTGTCGTTCACACTGTTCCAGAGGACAGCTTCGTAGTGAGTGCTCAACTGTCAGCAAAGAAATGTCAGTGAATGGCGCCCGCAATGGCCAGATGAGCATCTCTAATTTTGATAAGTGGAAAGATACATCAAGCCATTGGAAAGGTGAGTAGTCGTTTTCCGGAATGCAACATATCATTGTGTGCAGGTCGAAATGCCTCCAAACAAATATGCAGTGAAAGTACAGATTATTTCATGGCTTTATAGATGACATTATGTAGAAACATCAGCTGTACAAGCTGACTGAATTCAACAGGCCGAAAGAATATACCTACACGGTTGATGACATTCTGAACACATACGATTACATGGCTCTTAGACCCCCATTCCCCTAAAACTGCGATCTCAGTCAAATTGAACCTGCTAGATTAAGTATAATATTTAGTCAACATCTACAATGTGGGCTTGGACATTTCTTTGAACCGCCTACTCGAATTACAAATGCCAAAATAGCCGGAATATCCTCAGTGAATGACGTTTGTCGACGAGTCTGCTTTCACCATCTGAGGGCAGCTGGAGAAGTGTATTATAAAAATCACCGCATCATTTCTGATGTTACAGACATGAACATGACATCCAACCACAGAAAGAGGCTTCGTCTGGAAAAGAAGAGGACTTCGTAATGTAACATGGAGTTACGAACTCAGATTCCTCAAACCCTTAACTAGCATATCCCCCGTACTATCCTCTCAGTAAGTATAAAAATTTCATAGTATTTCAGATTTAAAGAAGGGAAAAGAACCTAACATTTGAGATGGAAAGTCCATCAGCGTCCATCAGAAGGTTTCCATTATTCTAATGCGTAATTCTTCAGTTGATTCGTAGTTTTTAAACACTTACGACATTCGATGACAGAGAACTGTTTGTTTGTTTCATCAGTTCTGAATCAACACATGACAGACGTCAGTTCACGTTATCAAAGATAGATGTGAGTATGCCGCAACATTAGCCCTCAGGAAAGAAACTTGCAGGAACACTTGACAAGAACACACTTTGATAAAACTTTTTGAGTATTCCCTCATAAAAGTGTATTAATTTATGACATCGTGTAACTACACCTCTTTTTTTAAGTTTCTCTTTTGAAGTTTTCATTATAAATATTAAAGTGTTTTTTATGTTAAGTTTCTAACTTGCAGAGCGGTGAACTTTCCTCTCTTCTATACCTCTTTTTTTCCCCCTTCCTAATAACTACCATTAAACCACCGCGTGGTTGTGGTAACTACGGAATGACACACATAAACTTTACCTTGTATTCTGCTTTTACGTAAAAATCGAGACGACCGCGTTAAGTGTATTTAACTGTTGCGCTAAATGTAACATGCAACACATTAAAGTTGCCCACAGTTTGACGAGAACCTATGTAAACGTTCTGTGCAGAAAGTGCATAAGACAAACACACAAAGTGCAAAGAAAGTACGTTTCTCAGTTGAAAAGTTGCAGTAACAAAACTATCAATACCATCTACTATCCTGGACTCACATAGGTATAGGAGTGCTGATAAGTCTTTAGCCTGACCAGGAAGGATACAAGCTATATTTCCCGCAATGAATGGAACTTGGAGGTTCATTACCACATTCACAAGAGTCCACCAACTGCCCATACACTAGTCAAATCAATCCATTCCTCTACCCATCACACTTTTGACAGGCGCAGCTTGTTTCCTTCCTGGTCGGGCTAAGGACTTATCAGCACTTCTGTATTACACTTTTAATCCACATCATAGAAAAACTAACTTCCATATGAATCAGAAATCAAAAAATCTGAATCGACTAAATTGTCTGTTTCACACACAAGTATAAAATCATCTATACAGCCTTGCTTTAATTTCCACAGTACCTTCCACACTACAATCCACAGATGATATGACGTAAACCAGAAAATTATTAAAATAAAGAGTACATAGTGTATAATTTCACATCCGCTAATTGGCTACCACCGAACCTCCTCATGACGATCGAAATGTACAGCGGAATTAAAACAAAAACAATAAATAAATAAAGCATTAACAAAATCGAAAATTGCATTTCATTAGAACACATTTAAAGATGCTTGCAGTAGCTGAAGCTACATAAGGCCACTTATTGCAAATACTAAATACCATATACTAACACAAACCTTCTGAACAGCCAGGCCCATATACATTGTTGCAACACTCCCGCTTGTTGTTAATTTTGATCAAATATTTACAAATTAGATAGGAGTGTGAATATTTTAACACCTGATTCACTTTATACAAAAACTGAAAGATATGACGTTATTACAGTGATGTTGAGTTTGATTGAAATCTCGAGCGATATTACATGGCGTCACAACCATTAAGACCTTTCATAAGAAAAATAAAGTCCGTGACACCCTTCCATATTGGTAGAGGAACACATTTCTATTCTGACTCCAGTGACGGAACGACAAAATAGGCGTATAGAAACTAGAGGGTTTCCTGATCACAGAAGCTTCGTCAGGAACGCTAGGAAAAATTGTCGCCCTCTAAGTTTTGAACCTTAAACCTTCTGTACGAAAATCCAATATCGTCTTGAAACTGCTAAACTTAAAACTGAACACTCATATGGTGATGAATTATTAATTGTAATTGAAATTATATCGAATTTAGTACCGACAGAAATCATATAGGGAAGAGTTAGCATACGTATTTCACAGGAGGCGAGCGGCCCACTACTCACACACCAGAAAAACGGGACTGCTCTATTTCAGACAGACAGGCAAATTTAACGTAGAGCTGTAAATGTCAGGCACTGCGAAATGCGTTGCGGGTTAACTTGCAGAAAAAAAACAGCATACAATTTGTAATTCATAACAAATTGCGTCAGTTTCCGAAATAAAAATATGCTGAAACGGACATGAATAGAACAAAAAATTTAGGAACAATACGTATGATTTAATAAAACCGGACGGATGTGATGTTGGACGGGGGCGTGGCGGTTGGAACGGAATCATCTCACACGTGTGCAACATCTAGCAGCACAATATGACGCCATGACCCACTTTCAAATCCTCCCTTTCATACAAGCATCAGTGACATCACAGCAGGGGGTGTAAAGGGAAGCGCTGCCCATAACATGATAACTTCCTATGAACACCGGTAAAAGGGTTCACATATGCATTGTTGTTATACAATGGCTTCAGGGAAAACTGATTATGCAATAGTAGCCAAGTGAGTAAGTGTTTTACTTTGTTACATTTTTCTCGAGTAATAATTTATGGCCAGAGGAAATAAACTTCTCTTCGCCCGTGCTCGTCGTATTTGTTAGAACTTACTCATAAATCAGTGATTTCTATCTCCATCCACTTTATTAAATTACCAGCTGCGATACAAGGTTCGCCTCGGCGATCTGAAAGTGAAACCCGTGTGTCGAGCACAGTAACATCTGTACCGAATACGAACACGTTTTATCGCTTCTGCGCTTCAGATCTGTACCTGTCCAGGCCTGTGTCACTTTTAGCGAAATCAGGATTACCTTATTTCAAAGACAAGACATATTGAAGGGAGGAGATTTGTGAAGAAACGCAACAAATGTGTAAAGTTTGTGTACGTCACGGCAGCTACTAAGGGGCTCAGCAGCACTGGAAGCTGGCAAAATGGATGCGAGGAACCACGGAGATTAAGGCTCAGTCTGTTCTGTAGAACCTCTGGATTTATCGTGTTATTTTTGTCTAAGAGATAAAATTTGAACGTCCGAATCGCAACAGTAAATATATATATATATATCCACCAATTATTGAAATTGACGATTCTTAGAAATGAGATATATCGTTCATAATATGGAAATGGTCTTCCTGCCAGGAGCATCGCACACTTGCCACGTTCTAATTTAGTGACATGAAGGTAAAGCTGTCCAAATAAATGAATAAAAAAAAATCGTCATTCAAAACAAAACTTATATATGCTATTAGCATTATATTTTAATACTTTGTATCTTATGTTCTTTCATCCATTGGTAGGATGATAGGCTTGACTGGCCGATATTAACCTAACAAAACACATCCCGTTCTGTTAAAAACTCAGAAACAAAATACAAAACAATAAATCAGTCAAAATACAACTTATATTCAGAATATAATTTGACATTCGACATTCAGAGGACCGTGCATCGTGATATATTCGTATAATAAAAGCCAACGAGATGCACTATTTCTCAAATTTATTAAGGAACTACATGTTTCGGACATATCTACACCCTTCATCAGAGTCTCAACACTGTGGACACAGCAATACAGTTCCATCCTGACCTCGCTAGCAGACAGTCAACATAACTAGCATGACAAATACCTACTGGTGTGTATACAGTGTTGAGACGCCTGATGATGAACAGTAGATCTGTCCGAGACATGTAGAGTTCTTTATCAAAATAAATTTGAGAAACAGTGCATCGCGTTGGGTTTTATTATAAGAATAATCAGAATATAAGTTGTGTTTTGATTGATGATTTACTCTTTTCTTCTTTATGGAGTTTAAAACACAACGGGGTGTATTCTATTGATTTAAAGCTTTCCATACGCACCCCATGAAGGTACTCAGGGAGAATAAGAGGCAGAGATTACGCATTCTTCAACTCTTCGCTAGATAGATATGTGTGGTCACCCTCAGGGCACGACAGCTTTACTGCCGAGAAAGAGGTCCCGGCACGGTCAAACAGAGAAATAATAGAGCCCCAAAGCAGGTCTGGACGTTTCGGAGAACAGCAATATTTAATCCAGTGACATTCATATTGAATTTTAGTACAGCTGTTTCTAAAAGTTCTTTCTGGAACCGGTTCTCTGTCCTTTAATAATGTTCACACCAGAAGTCATATAATTTGATTCCCAAATTCTCCCCAATTTCTGTTGTCGATACACTATACAGGCGGACCCCCATATCCACGGTTTACCGCGGCCCCCTCCTCCCAAATTGGAAAATTAAAGAAATAAAGGGTTCATAAGTTTCAAAACGCGCGCCAAACCAGAACGGACCGAAACACGGTGAAATCCAGCCGCCCAAACACGCCCAGTACTTGACTCATCTCCCTTTGTCCCCGTACCCCCGCTTCCCCGCAAACTTGCCACCATTCTGTTGCTAGCGTTCTCGCTGTTCGAATTAGTTGCCGCGTTATCGCAGTGTTTTGTTCAGAAAGCCCTTATTTACCGTAATAATGGCCCCAAAGAGTAACAGCAGTGATGCTGGTAGTACTTCTAAGCCTAAGAGAAGCCGTGATGTGCTTTTCATTAGTGAGAAAATGAAAATACTGGATATGATGGAAGTATTAAAAAAAAAGTATGCGGAGATTGCCAGGTTGTTTGGCAAGAACGAATCTGCCATTCGTGAAGTGATGAAGAACAAAGAAAGAATTTCATTGCTCTATCATCTCTTGAGGATTAGGCTAAAACGTCAGAATCCCTTACTTTCATACGTACGAGAGAGAGAGGGGGGGAGAGGGAGAGAGAGAGAGAGTACTCTATAAATGTACAATGTAGTGTACAGTACACTTTTTATGCTTTATTTAATGTTGGTAATGTCTTTCTGTGCGTAATTTATCAATTAAACGTCACCGTATTTACGTGTGTTACACGAATATCCCGTTATATGACGTCATATAGCGTTCGGTATTATCCGCGGTTTCACGTAACCGCGGTAGGTCTTGGAACGTATTACCCGTGGATATGGCGGTCCGCCTGCAAACGTTACAGCCCTTACTTGGACGCAGTGACACAATGCATCTTAGACACTGCTAGGGCCATAAAAACACAGTCGAAAGCTCATCACAGGCGAATTGATTTTACGTTCTAGCGAGAAGAAATTCACAATATGAATTAACAGTGGATCATTACACATCCCATTTTTTGTACGATGCAAGGCACTCGGCAAAAAAAAAAAATAGTGTGTGATAACTAAAAGCAGAGATTACACTATTATTTTTCTCCCATTTTAGCCCGTCAAAGTGGAACAAACGTTAAGTCTGATGCTGAAGAAATGCCACCTCAAGTATACCCAGTCATCGCAGTATCATAAACCCTACGAAAGATATGAAAAAATCGGGATAGATTACTGTCAAGTTTAAGAAGTCTGGATTCTTCTTCTTTCCCACACATTGGATACATGAAAAATAAACATAAAATTTTAGTTGAAAAATATGAATGGTAGAATTTACTTGAAGGGTATCGGCGTAGATGGGGGAATAGAATTCGCACAGATCCTAAGTAAGAGGGAATTGAGAATGTGGATGACATTCATGTGACTCGAGAGAGGGTCCGATGATGAGCTATAATTCTGATCACGCACATGATGGAACATTTGGCTAGGTGAGGGACTATCAGCTCCTTAGTGAAGACAAAGGCGATTGCGCTCTAAAGAGACATTCATGAACTTGGATATGAATTTGAATTGAGAGTCACAAATAGTTATGGCACCTCTGTCGACTATAACTACACCTGTGTATGTGGTGAAAGGGATGTAGTTCCTCCGCTGTGCCTAAGAACTATGCTAGGAAGATGCATTGAGGGCGCCGCATAAAGACTCCAAGCATTCAGACACCCATCACTCGAAGGTTCACAAACTCCTCTGATGCACATTTTACATTGAAAAGTTCATAAATGCACAGCTGTTTAATAAATGTTGTGTTCAATGGACATGAAAGTGAATTACCACAAAACCTATCCCTGCCCTCAGTCAAGATATTCATATCCCATTCCTTTCAAACCCGTAATAATTTCAGACTCATATTTGTGTATTCGTCTCCCGTGTTACTTCTTTCTGGAGAATTTCGGACTACAATATTATGAGAACAAGTACTTATCATAGCCGACATGCGTGCTATATGTCCAACCCACAAACACCAATAACAACTTAGGGAAAAAATAACGAGAGATTCTTCAAACTTTTGTGTACATTTTATATATTTTATGCAGATCTTAACGATAGCTAGATTTAAGAACAGAGCGCCAGTCAGGAGGTCACTGCATGACAACTGTCGTGGTAAATGACAGAGAAAGAAATTGATCTGCAGGAAGATGAAACAGAATCGTCTCGATTAACGAAAATTCCGAGACGTCTATTCATGTAATTACCAAAGCAGACTGGATACACAGCGTAGCTCCACCAGAGGACATCGTCGATTTCCAACGACTGTCATTTCCATGGTCGTGCGGGGTTGGTTGCAGAGCGGAGCAGAGGGGAGGAGTTATGTCCTATATATCGTGTCTGTTATCTGGAGTGATTAATGGTTCACAGTCTCCCTAGCCGGTGCTTCTCAATTCCACATATAAATTACACGCTACAAACACACACACACACACAGACCAACCAACACAGGGCAGATAGTCTACGTTTACATTCGCAAACATGAAGAACCGACACACAGAATTAAAATATGGAACAACGTCCACACTTATTGCTTTACAATATTTATAGAGTATGACTATAGTCTAGAAGTTTGAAAACATATTTCTGTGGCTTTTTATAGCAATGGGAAGCAGTTCGTATTCGCCAAACAAAAGGCAGAGGCAGCGATCAAAAAAAATAAAAGAAAGAACAACAGGATTGTGAAGGCAATACCGAATGTCGTCGACGACGAGTTATAATTTAGGCCTCAAATTTACATATCTCAACTGGAATAGAGAATCTGTTGGTAGCAACAGAGAGCGGATGAATGTGGAGCGGTGACATGCATTATGAAAACAACTACGCTATTTCCAATAATAACGCCACACATATCAAAGGACACAACCAGCATTGTCAGCAGGAAGCATGGCTGCGTACCTAACCAAGCTGCAATAGCCTGTACTACAATAACACCTTGTTATCGTGCTCTATGTTTCCTGTAATGCCTAGTATCGATAGTCCATCCCTTAGCTTATTCAAATATTGATTTCAAATAATGACCATCCCTTGAGCTATGTAACAATTACGGTAGAAAATATCATATATTTCAACACGTCTGAAATAATATCTGAAATGGCTTGCAAGGAAAAATCACTTCCGCATATCACATGTACAATTATAAAAGAAATTATAAGATCAAAATTAAAGCACGGCTGTAGTTTAAAGTAAGTTTATGTAGGGAAAGGCCGGGCAAAGAACATGACTGAAATACGCTAAGTAATAAAGAAACATGTACAGAATGTTTTGTTGGATACATTACATTGTTGTATAGCTGTTTGAAAGAACGAGCTATTGAACCATATCGATCCACCTTAAAACTTGCAAGGGAATAAGAAAGGTCATTTAGTCTTCTTGGCCGAGGCAACCGAATAAAGCGGACAATTGACAGACAAAAAGAATACTAGGCTACTAAGAAGTAATTTGAAATGCCAATTTGATGCAAAAAGGTAATTTTATTGATGCGTTCTTAGCTCTACATGTTTTGGGTACGTATG
>Ga0123354_10000724_pt1 | contig 35457 bp, 13 predicted proteins | sample TergutLab28metaG_2_FD_97872 | JGI IMG/M metagenome (GOLD analysis project Ga0123354, IMG submission 97872) | Labiotermes labralis P4 segment gut microbial communities from Petit-Saut dam, French Guiana - Lab288 P4 | ecosystem: Host-associated > Arthropoda: Insects > Digestive system > Gut ... | reverse complement strand
CTCAAAATGATTCAACAACGCTTCGGGGACCAAAGCTTGAGTCGTACACAGGTGTTTCAATGGCATACCCGGTTCAAGACCGGTCGCACATCAGTTGACGACGACGAACACACAGGGAGACCCACAAGTGCACAACTCCTGAAACTGTTGCACAAATTCAAGAACTCATCCGTCAGGATCGACGTCGGATCATTCGCGACATTGCTGAGGAGGTGGAAGTTGGTTATGGGACATGCCAGCAGGTTCTGACGGAAGAATTGGGCATGCACCGTGTCGCAGCCAAATTTGTGCCCAGGATCCTGACAGCTGACCAGAAGCAGCAGCGCGTCAACGTCTGTTCTGAACTTCGTCAGCTCGCATCCGACGATGAAACGTTCTTGTCTAGGGTCATCACTGGTGATGAGAGCTGAGACAAAGCGACAATCTTCCCAGTGGAAAAGCCCCACGTCACCAAGGCCAAAAAGGCCAGACAGGTGAAAAGCAATCTCAAGAGCATGATCGTCACTTTCTTTGACATCAAGGGGATTGTGCACAAAGAGTTTGTCCCAACAGGCCGAACTGTGAATTCCGGGTTCTCCTGCGAAGTTTTGCGGAGAATGCGTGAAAAAGTGCAAAGTCATCGCCCCCCAACTTTGTCGAGAACAGACCTGGCTGCCTCACCATGACAACGTCCCGTCTCACACTTCCGTCCACACCCACCAGTTTCTGGCGAAAAACAAAATTGCTGTTATCCCCCACCCACCATACTCCCCTGATTTGGCACCCTGTGACTTCTTCCTATTTCCAAAAATGAAATTGAAGCTGAAAGGACGCCGGTTCGATACCATTAAGGAGATCCAGGCCGAATCGCAGAGAGTGCTTGACACTCTGACAGAAAAGGACTTCCAGGAAGCGTTCCAAAAATGGAGGAGACGGTGGGACCGGTGTCTACATGCGGGAGGGAACTACTTCGAGGATGAAGGCGGCCGATAGGCCTTATGATGAGTTTTACGATTTTTACAGCGTCAGTCCGGAAAATTTTGGATCAACCCTCGTACATAGACATGATTAATTATTTATTTAAAGTACAATGCGAAAAGAAATACGTATCAAATGCTTCAATAGTGATTAATAGCAGTATAATTTTAGTCGAATACAACTTTATTATATAAACAATATACCAGAATATAGCTACATATTTCGGCTTACTTGAAGCCATCTTCAGGCTTTGAATTAAAAAAAAATTAAATATATAATTCACAACGCCTTAAAATGACGATATCTCGTTTAAATTTGTGGTGGACGCCGCGGGTTAGCCCACCCACGTAGCCAGGATAGTTAATTGCCCATACGCCACCTCCTTACAAACACTGAGACAGATTCGCGAGTGAAGTGGCCACTGCAAAAGTCAGCCAGTGTGTGTGACGTGAAGTGAATGCAGCAAGCAAGTTGCGGGCAATATACAGAATGCACGCGGAGAAGTGGTGCTTACGTGTGAGTGTGTATTGTGTGTCGGGAGTTACATACTAACCACAACCACAGCTGAAACCACAAATTCAAAAATTAATACAATATATTAAAATACAAAAAAAAAATTAAAAAAAATAAGAGACATGTAAAATATAACTTAGACATCACAGATGGAGTTACAGGAGTTGTATATTCTGGGCATCTACGATATCTAAGTTACGTTTTGCATGTCTCTGTTATTTTATATTTTATGTTTTATGTTTTAACGTACTGATTTAATTTACGAATGTCAATGGGATATCTTCATTTTAAGGCGTTGTTAATTATATACTTAATTCTTCTAAGTCAAATCCTGAAGATGGCTTCAAGTAAGCCGAAACATGTAGCTATGTTCTGTTAAATTGTTTATATAATGAAGTTGTGTTAGACTAAAATTACACTTCTATTAATCACTGAATAATACACAGTGGGGATGCCTTGCCTAAAAATTATATGCTTCAGCAGTAGAAACTACGTTTTTATGCATTTCGCATGTATCTCAGAAGAAAAGGAAACAATTTTCCCAAACAACACTAACCAGGCGGTCTATGTAGCAAACAAACATTCATTTTATCTGACATAGGGACTTAATTTTTGTATATTATTTAGACGAAAAGCATGCTTTCAAAGCTTCAATTAAATACCTGTTAGATTTAAATAAAAGCCTTTAGAAGTACTATGCACGTACAAAGTATATATATAATAAACCCATCTTCTTTTGGTTTGAAAGCAAAAAAGACGAAAATTCTCGTGTGTTCGGTCACCAGGAACCTACGGATTATGCATTCTGGCACCTTGTTTTCAGGTTATGAGAATGATTGCAGGTCAACATGTTTTTACGGGTGTCCCAGTCATTGACCACAATCATATGATTTGCATAAAGCATTAGAGTAAATTAATCCTCCCAGTTACCTCACACACCCCAGCAAACCGGCCTTTAATTGTACTCTACCATGCCACTGTACAACACCTACCACAGTCGCTGTTCACACGGCCAGTGCACAAACTGTAACTCCAACCCCACTCGACACTGTCCCAGGTTTCATTACGCAAGGTAGAGGTGCTGATTCCACATCGCGCTGCACAGAATTCGTGACGCGCTCTCGAGCAGAAACTCATTTTTGCTGTGAAGGCCATTTGATTTCTTTCCCTTCACGTCACTTGGGGCTTCGGCACATAGATCATGAAGGTTAAGGGAAGATCTTGTGGACCGTTAATGTTAACGTAGCAATCAAAATGATAACAATTGTGCGGGCCGGTAAACGTGGAAGGTAGCAATAACCTAGAGCGAGCAATAAAGCCGTTCTTTGTGTAGGTGATTAAGAGCCGTGCACTGAACTTGGGAGTGGAAGGCAAGAAGTTCACACAAAACATATTGCAGGAAAAAATGTCTGAAACGAAAACTGAACCATAACAGTAAGATAGGGAAATGTTGTGCAAGAAGTGAAGGTGGATGGAACATACTCGGACTCCAACTGTGGTTTGTACATCACGTTGTGAAGCACGTAATTAAAATAAAACAACATAATCAAACACAAATATATATGGTTATTTAATATTCTACACCATATGTTTCGGCCATTTATGGCTATCATCAGGTATACCAAGTCACAAAATACCGTGAGGAAGGAATAATAGCAAGAGCATTTTCAAAGATATTTAAGTTATGTATTATTGAAATTACAGTCGTAATGAATGTTCCTCAGAACATTTTGTAATTTAATATATCTCATGATGGCCAAAATGCCGAAACATGTAGTATATACCAATAAATAACCGTATAAATAGTTGTGATAAACCGTATTTTTTACATTTTTAATTACTCAGACTTGCCTCCGATGTTAAGCTTTAGTGCACTTCAATATTCAGATCATAAATAAGTCCTTTAGTTACTCTGTGGTAAAGTGAGTAGTAAACCTTCTTGTTGGTCGGAAGAGTCTAGATTCAAATCTCAGTCCGAATAGCAGTTATCTCTATAATGTACCTAATTTTCGTCAGTCCGTCCAAACAAATGCGGGTATAAGACCCCAAATTAGATCACCGCCTCGTCATATCACGCCCTTTGCAATCCGTTACGTAAACCTACTAATCATTCAGCTGTTCGACTGTTAAGTATATATCTGAGGTGCTGCAACGTCTTTAAACAAACAACAAATCAGTTAATGAATTAGAACAAATAAACGCACAACTGAATGAGACCATAGCAGGACGAAACATCATCTATTCTACTGATAGTATAAGTCTTCCATATTCGGACCCTAAGCCTTATGTTAGCAAATAATACTTTAACAGTAAAGTTTTGATTTAAGGGACAAGTCAACATGATTAAAGTAACAAAATGAAACAGCAGGCTTCTGTAAATTCATACGGGATATACGAGACCATTTTTGAAAAGAAAATAATTTGAGTTTCTACGAGGTTAGTGAGCTATACAAACACAAAGTATTAAAAAGGCAAACCACAAAGAATGCTAATGAGGGTGTAAATATCACTCTCCTTCGCCAAGGATCGTTAAAAATACCCCTGAATCCCGTGATGCAGAGCACAATAATATACTAAAGTAAACGGCATTATGTTCAAACATGTGACGATTTAAATGTAAGCGTATTACATGTAGCCTTTCCAGTAACTTCTAATATATCTTCTTATCCACTAATAATCAGGCTAATTAACACACAAGCTTTATCAAACAGTCAAGGAAATACATTTGTGTAGCTTTTTTTTCTGGTATCTTGACTGCGGTACAGAAGGATACTTTTCTATTATTCTAATTACACATCCGTATCCTCAGTATTACATGGGTAACACTTTCAAAACTAAGAATAACTTAAATCGTACTTAACCCTTATCCTGCTAACGTGGAGAATATGGTGAGCTCCTAATAATGCCAGCAAATGGCAGGTGGGATTTAATTCGGCGTTTAAAGGGTTAGGGGTTCATTTCGTATCGCGCAGTTAGCACTCAGTCTCCACTATAAGAGGACTGCAAATTGTGCGCTTTGTGATAGCAGTACACAGACTTTTCCAAGGTGTCCTTTACTTTCTGGGCATCAAAGGGATTTACGGCACCCATATAAATTAAATTTCATTTACGCCAGTAAGAAAACGATGGCCTTCCCTGCCCGGATTTTCTCTGAATTCACAAATTCTCGGCCGCGTTATATCCAGGCATTTTAACACCAACTTTAATCTAAGTCAGGTAATCGATGTAGGAAGTGCGAACAGGTATGAATGGACGCTACAAATCAAAGTTTTCTAACCCGATTTTCACGAAACTTGGCATCACTAATTAAAATTAGGTGAACATCTCCTGTTCAGAATTTTAACCAAGTAGGGCCAAAAACGAAAATACTGTCAAAAATTAATTTTCGTCCCTAAAGAAACTAGGATTTTTGGTTACGAATTTTAAGAAATAAATAATTACTAAACGTCGTTACGCTGACTGCACTGAATTTCACCCATATCTTTCAATAAATATGTGAACTACAAACTGCGGTTACAAACTGACATCTTTATAACAAAGTACGACTGTATTACAAAGTACCAAATATGTATAGATATACAGTCAGAACACAACTATGTTATATTATCTGGTGTTATACAACGTAACAACTACATGTTTCGGCCACTTTACTTGGCCATCATCAGGTTGTACTTAGCTTACAGAGTAACTGCATTACATACCAGTGTATCTAATGGAAATCAAGATCTTGTTTAGAATGGTCAGATACATGAACTCAATTAATAGCATGGTATCAATATTTGCTATCCATGTACTATATATTACATTCTAATCTGTAGCTGATATTATGTTTATTTACACTATAATGAATGGGTGGTTCCGTAGTCTGCTGCCGTGGCTGCATTGTCATGGTCATGGTGTTGTTGATAACACGCCTTGCTAACGTGTCGAGGGCCCTGCGCTGTCTACGGTATGGCTGGACATACAACTGCAGTAGATGTCACTATGGGCCAGCTATCTGTGGAATAAAATTATATCTCCGTGCCGGTATTGGGAATTATGGGGCCTAGTGCTATCTTGAGACGGGTACCTGGAGTGGAGTATTACTTACATGGTTGGTGCTTATGTCCTTGAGTGCATCTCGAGCCAGATTCCTTATCACATCTGAGTCATCATAAGTGAAATATCGTCACGAATCACAATAACAGAATCACTGTGGCACTTACAACGTGGTAGAGGTACTAGGCGATAATTACTGTGGGGGACCTCACACTGCGGGCATCGTACCTGTTCACTCTCGAGATATATCACTATGGATCACACTGTTCGATTTGAACAGTCCCGTTCCTATGTGGATGTGTGTGGGGTATGGGTGTGTGCTATCCCTTTTGAGATGGTTTGCTTATTGTGTGTAGGCAGTGTCGTGTACTGGAGTGTTTGGGTTTTTGACCGCTTTCAGGGTGTGGGGGCAGGGGGGTTGGGGGTGGGAGTTTTTATGGGCGGTGGGTTTTCAGGAGGGTGTCAAAGACGATGATGGCCAAGTAAAGTGGCCGAAACATGTAGCTGATACGTTGTATACCACCAGATAATATAACATAGTTGTGTTCTGACTATATCTAAACATATTTGATACTTTGTAATTTTATTAACACAATGGGTATGACTTTCCTCATGTTCGACTGTGATATAACCGATTTTCACGAACCCCACGATTGCTTGACAAATATTTGTAGATAAATTCTACACTGAATTTCATGAAAACATGACAAAAGGCCTTATTTCTGGTACTTCGCCACGGACCGACAGAAGGAAGTGGTCTCCACATACAGCTTTTATTTTACTTCGTAAAGAACGCTTAAAAACTAATCGTAAATAATTTCTGTTTTTTTCCGACACCCATAACAAAACATGCACATGCACTCTGGGGACACAATACGGATTAACGAATGCTAAACCTGCTGCTCCGTGAGATAACCACTGCAGTTCAAAGGGTTTAATAAGAAAAGGCGACTTAGTATTTGCTTATTTTAGTTTTGCTCGTGTATTTTCATTCTGAAATAAATAACAGAGGCAATAGGGTACACTTGAGGAACACAACACGTGATTCACCACTCAAAATGTCACCACTGAGCAAGGTGATGCAAGCGTCGCGGATTCTGACAGTTTGAATTCCGTACAAGACAATTTACATTTCGCACTTCAGCACATTCAGACAAATCATGGGATAGCACCTTAAAATCGGCGACTATCGCTTCCTCGCACATACTTTCCAATTCATAATTTACTAATCATTCTGCCATTAGAAGTAGTATATTAAAACAAACCAAAATAAATAAATACAGTCTGTAAGATGTTTTTAAAATAAATACAGCAGGAAAAAGAGAAGATACGATTAGACGAGGATGGAGACGTAAGCAGCTACAAGGTGACATTAATGAAACGAGAGGATACTGAAAGAGGAAGTACTAGATCACACTCTCTGGTAAACTCGCTTTGTAAAAAGCTATGGACATGTCGTCAGATAAGCTAGGCAATGATACGTGTTAAAGAAATACTGTGGTGAATATTTAAATATCAACAGTGAATCAAATGTAATTATTCACTTATTCACTACTTTAGAATAACGTTCAATATACATTGTGATTTAAAAAGATGGACTCAAGGAGCCTGCACCAGTTGTAGGCGGTATGGCTTGAACAGTAAACGGCGCCTCAACACACGCCAGACAGTTGATTGCCGTATTCCAAGTTCTCTGCTCGCTCTACGGGTTGACTTGCGTGGGCTACGCTCAAAACTCTCTTGAATTCGTCTCACGTTCTCCTCTGACACACGTGGTCGGCCGGAGCTTTTGCCTTTACACAGACAGCCTATTTGCTCAAATTGGTTATTCCAACAACAAATGCTCTTCCTCGTTGGAGGCTGAATGTTGAAACGAAGACGAAACGCACGCTGCACAGCAGTCGCCGACTCAGTTTGAATGAAGTCACGAACGCAAAAAATCTTGTGCTGCATAGTAGCCATTTTGCTCTCAACGGACGCTACTGCACGGCTGTGCGCTAGGCGAGCGCTATAGCGGTGGTATTTGAAGTGGTATTTGAAAATTTAGAATCTCCTCTTTCAAATTTCATGTAGATCATTCACATACCATGTATAGTTCAGGAAATTAGACGTGCAAAATTAAGTCCATCTTTTTGAATCACCCTGTATTTATAGCAAACGTTCAGTACATTATACTAGTAAACTGACTGCCGTAACAAACTCACAGCAAAACACATTAGTATTTGAAATGTGAAAGGCAGGCAATGGGGTTAACCAACAAAACGGAGTCAACGATCAAACGATACGTAAACACGCAACGCAAAACCCACGAAGCCACAAATTATTTTGTTGCACTGGATGTTTTTAAATGTAGGAGGTGTTAATAACCCTTATTTTAGCAGCCACATTAAAACCACCCCATTAAATATTGCTGCTCCCAACCATGTTAAAACAACGATACGCAATCATCCGCCAGTCAATATAAAATATTTAGTACACATGTGCGAAAAATTAACCTAATTGTGCTTTCGGTTACATGGGAATCGAAACACTTCAGTATAAAGACTACATTCAGACGATAGGACTGAGTAATATGTGTTCGATTCTCAGCGGGGAAAAAGTACTTCTCTCTTCTCCATACTGGGTGCTCAGTGTTTCACGGGGGCAGCACTTCACTCGTGTCCCTCTAGAGTTGAGGTTACAAATATCAGGAGCCATACGTCCTCTCGCACATATTCTGCATTGCGTACTGCTCAAGTAACTGATACAACAACAACTTCATCTTACACTGGACAAGTAAGGAGACAGACTATGTGCGGCATTATGTGATTGGACTAGGACCTAGCATAGCTATGGGACCTTACTGTTGTCACTTGCTGTACATCAGCACATTTATATGCAGAAAGTCAAATGGAAAAGCTAGAAAAATAATTCTGTACTTATCTACAATTATTCAAGTCAGCCGTATCGTAGCTCAGGCAATTGCTCGCTAGCTGCTCTTTGCAGAATCCCGGATTCAATACCAGGGTACATCATGCAGCATTTGTGGTGCGCAAAGTTTTACAGTTGTCCTAGGCCAACGGTCACTCCACCATTTATCCACAACCACGTATCACAAAAGGTTGGTACGATAGACACATCTCGGTAGGTGCAAGAGTACGTCTTTGAATGAAGACATCACGAAGTGGTTGAATACGTATTGTAATACTAATTTGTACGTCAGCACAACTGTTTTTATTACACAAGGTAATATGTAGGCTACATGTTTAGACTAATAAATAGCCATCTTCAGGCCTGTTCTTTACAGACTAAGTCACAGGATGCTGTGTACACATTGGGAACCCAGTGCGTTTACATCAGGCAAATGATATGGCTTATATATTTCACTGATGTAAACACACTGGGATCCCAATGTGTGCACAGCATCCTGTGACTTAGCCTGTAAAGAATAGGCCTGAAGATGGCTATTTATTAGTCTAAACATGTAGCCTACATATTACCTTGTGTAATAAAAACAGTTGTGCTGACGTAAAATTAGCATTACAATAAGAGTCTGTCTGTTCTGGAAAACGTCCCAGAGAGATTCTGGGGCCCATCAATCAGTACCGGCACTATGTCCCTTGGGCAAAGCGGCTGTGTCATTAATTTAACCACTGACCTCCGATTAGTGCCAAGACCAAGAATGAGTGGATCTATAAATGTACTTTATGGCGTTGAAAGACAAAGCTTTTACTTTATGTATAATTTTATGGGGAGGCCAATACACGAGCCCCGTGTATCAGTCTATAGCCTATATTCCCCATTTCAACTACAGACAGCAAATTATCTAGTTTGGAGATAATGATAGGCCTACTTACTTTTGATACGCCCTCTCACATAAAATATCAACATGTAAGCCAAAAAGTGTTTGGGATGGAAATCTACCCCTGTTAAAAACTGGCTGATAAAGTACTATGGCCCGCCCAAACTCTTATAGAGACGTGCTTTCGAAGAGTGTCAACGTCGGTAACTGCATGAAATGATTAAATGGGGTGACGGTAACTTGGTAAGTTACGGTACTTCAGCACATTACGTTTTCCTGTGACATGTTTGTTAATAGTCGGAATGATATTACATGCGAGTACTAACAGCCCTTTAGTCTTCATCCAGCGCGGACTAGAACTGCGGAACCTTAGAATTCGCCAAGTCTCACTTGAGTGTTTTTAAATCTCTTTATTTAAAGAAACCAGCAGCTCAGACGTAGCGCTTTAAAGTCTGTGTTCTGCTGGGGATTTATACGGTTAACTAACAATTCATGAGAGGTTTTAGAAGCCGACAGGGAAGGATTTAGACACAGTGCACGTCATGGAAATGAAAGCAGAATTCGTCACCACTTCTGCGCCTCTAGCAGCTGTAATGTATATACAAAATTAAGCTATGCTTACAAATGTCTGTCGGTGGTATAACGTGACAAGGACTTACCACAGAATCCGACCGAAATTATGCAGGAAAACCATTGTAATTGTGTGCTATTCGAAAATTTCAAGCTTGGCGACGAAAATAGTTGCTACTCGTAAGTATAATTTGTAATTCCTTGGATTACACCGATCTACATTTTGTCAATTACATCAGCTGTACCTTTATATCACCACAACACTGTACTGTATGTCTTACGAAAGTGGTCCATAGCCCCACCCAAAGCCAGTTCTCCACAGAGTGCTATCTACTGCTTCCTCCTTCAAGTTCCAGGATCCTGTCGTTTTCCTAAGGTCATCCAGTAGCTGCTTATGTCTTTTCCTCGCCTTCTTGTCCCTTACACCTTTCCCTCATTAATGTGTCTTTGAGGGATCGTTACAAAGGACTTTAAAGTAACAGATTATTTTTAAACGGCTATTCTTTAACATGCAGACTCACTGTTTACATCATTTACACAGCGTATCATACTTAGATTTACGCACACTGTTTTCTGATTACAGTAATGAGTTCACTGGAATGCACAACTAATAAGAACGAAATTTGACATATCGTACTATAGCCCAGGTTGTGCAGTGCTACCTGTATTAATTTAACAGGAAAATGGGTCATGCGTCTATTGGGCCAGGCCTAATTACTAAACATTCGTTCTTCCCCGACCGTTTCGAAGGAACGTTTATAAGTAGGCTCTACCTTTAATTAAATAATTAATTAACTAACCAAATAACAAACCTAAATTACTAATCAGTAGTATAAAACAGAGGCTTCCTCTAATACTGATATTCGCTCACGTTTAATAATAAATCCTCTTTGTGTCATTTCCGAAAAGTAATTTCAAGATTACTGGTTTTCTGAGATCTGACGGTCTGAAATATTGTAGTTATGAAGCAAAGTATCAGAAGAGACTGCTACTGTCTCCATCTTCAGGATAGATTCCTCAGTAATATCAGTGCAAATCTATCGCACTGCAAGGCGTAACTAGCCAGGCTACATCAAGTTCAATTAAGCATCTTGAACACCTCAAATATCATATTCCTTATATCAATCACAAAGTGTAGCGTCTAGTCGCTATTATGAACTTGCTAAATTCATGCAAGTTTTCTCACAATGTGTTTCTCTAAGACACATTTTAATAAAATCTTTATAATTTGCGCCTAACTGCGCACAGTTGTATCCCTTAAGATATCCAGCCACATTTCTAAGTTCCATCCCTGCAGCATGACACGACTATCTCATTTCAGTAAAAATGACAGCTGCAACTCATCACAAAAATAAAGAGTTCCACTTTTATTGTGTGTGACAGATACACAGGTCTTAAACAACAAAGATTCAAATTAAAGGTAAGATTGTCCCGGTACGTAAATTAAACGACGCTGTGAAATAAATCAAAACACAGATAATGCAACATATCTCCGGTGGGTGGCGAAATCCTAGACTAACTAAGTCATAAAACTTTCAAACCAGGATCTGACCCATGGCCTACGAGTTGTAGTGAAGGAAATCTACCAAAAGCTGGGGCTGTATTGTGGAGTATGATCATTCTCTTCATGTGGGTGGAAAAGTTTGTTAAATCCCTAACACTGATGGACAATCCAGAGATCCAAAGAGTGATGAAATGCGGATTTAAACCACCCTTGTATATCGGTGGAGATATTCACTCTGATTTTACGTAAAACAGCTTAGAGTTTCGTGCAAACTGGAGATCAGGCCATATTTTAATACTTGAATCAATTCGTTTTAATTAAATTCCGATATGGTTGTGGCATTAGCAGTGGTGGATTTGAAAGATATTCTGCAACGTACAGTGCAAAATTTTGTATGAGGATCAATACAGCAGTTTTCACCACAGAACCACGTTTATACAAATGGTTTCTAAAGTAGGTGTTTTCAGACATACTAAGTAAAGAATAATTAGGTTTATCCACAATACTTTTTTAAACAAAATACTTACCGTCTCGGCAGCATTTGTTTGAGAACTGATCCTGCATAGTAGGAATTAATAACTCCATTCATTCATTCATTCATTCAGTCAGTCATTCATTTCATAACCTGACCACCCACAAGTATGCATAAGGTGTCGCTTATTTAAAATAAAAATACATTTCAATTCGTCGGGATCTCTTGGTTAGGTTTCACGATTTGTTCATTGAAAGTTACTGCAGTAAACTGGAAATGTTTTGAAAGAGACCGTGTTGTTTAAATAAATTTACATACTTAGTATCTACTGAATATTAAAAACTCCGGGTTGGACTGTAAAGGATTACATTGCTTTGTTTATAGTTTCGGTGAATTTTATGCGATTTCGGTTTGTTAATCCTCTTATTCTTCCCATCCCCAATTACAGGGCAAATCTTTCCTTCAGAATTTCCCTCTCCAAGCAATCTGCATCTTTGAAAAGGAAGAGTTGTAACGCAATGTTGCAAATAGAAAAGTTTGATTCTGATATTGCAATACGCGTTTTGTCAATCCGCAAGTAAGGTACTCAGTACATATTTAAATGTATTAGTGGATATCCAACTGCACCCAGAGGAATCATGCTTCGATTGCTGGGAGGGACAATAGACATTATCATCCTCAGAGCGTTCAGACCAACCCTGCGGTACTCCCAACCTCCGGGTTTATAGAGGCCGAATCATGAATATGACCACTCACCGCAACATGGCGTAAAGGCTACGAATGCGTGGAGCGCAACCTCCACACCTATGCCTGTACGTCTTTCACAGGGATGTCTTTATGTGAAGAAACATCACACTAACTACAAGAACAATTGAAAATTTTACTAACTGGACTTTGGAAATACAGCTATAAACATATTTTTGTTGATTAGTTTCAGGATCTTCTCTTAAGCTTGTTGGAATTGTAGGGTTTAGAGGCTGTATGAAATGTTGTGGGCTTCAACTGTGGTCTTCGGTTAATAACATTGTGACTAGAAGAACACAATCCAAAGTCTTGTATTTTATGTTTTGTTGACCGGGCATCTATACCTGCATACCACACGGTCAACTACATAGAGTGACATATACCAGAGGTATTGATACAACTGACTCTCCAGATGATGAGCACTTGGTTGCTCGAAACATGTAGAGAATTGGAATAAACACATATAAGAAAAAGAATTGTGTGTCAAGTTGGGTATTTACAAAGATTACAAAGGTTACAAAGAAAGTCTTTATGTTGGCTGGGTCAATCTGTAATTTACAGACGCTCAGTCAGATTCGACACACAATATCCTGATTAATATTTCTCTTGGTTTTCCTCAAGTCTTCCCAGGAACATCCCGGCATAACAACTTAATTTGTTCCACGGCCGCCTTCTTCTATGTCCTTTCCGATTCACTGTTACCCAATCATTCGACACCAAGTAATTCGAGTTCCACATAGTACCGCTGAACTAACTCCACATATGAACATGTAATATAAAATTTCAAACGCTTGAAACCTCATCCCTTGTAATTGGAGTTTTTTATCTTTTGTCACGTGTTTTGCTGTATATAATTACGAAACTCGTGCTTAGGGCATGCTGGCAACAAACAGTACTAAAACGTAGCTCGTATTCTACCATATAAAACATGACAGGCTGTTTAAAACTTGCGGTGGTACTATATCACAATTATGGCTGTAGGCTTGACCCCCAGTCTTGGTAAATGAAAATTGTGAACTAAAAACCTTTTTCGCCCAAATACAACGCATCTGCGCAAGTTAACGAACTGCTGAAAACACTTGCGAGAATTCGGGATAGTGACTAGACTACAGACTGGCCGACTCAGAAATCGTGGTTCGATTATCGGCAACGACAAGTAGTTTTCTCTGCTTCGAAACGTCCAGATCGGTTCTAAGGACCATACAGAAACTTACTGAATGGGTACGGGGGGGGGGGGACGCCACCTCCCACGGGGTTAAAGCTGACAGCTTTCTCTCACCTAATGCACGGTTAGAAGAGTCCTGTTGAAATGTGATGGCACACGGTGACGCACGGGAGGGGAAATGAAGGGGAAACTGGCGAATGGAGTGGGTAGCCAGTACCCTTCACACTACCTCGGAACATGGTGTATCCAGAATTACTACCGCTGATATGCACACCTCGGCTGTTAGTAGTCGACTGAACTGACGCTCCCGCCGATCTAACGGACTCGTCCGTTTCGCCGAAAGACGAAATCTGGTTTCTACGCGTGTGCCATCGCATTTCAAAAGCAGTCTTACTACGTAGATATTTCCTCTCCCCTTCTTGGCCTTCATGCCGTTCAAAGGGACGAACTCGCCTTTAACTTTACTCACAATGGCTTGACTGTGAAAAGAATGAAACTGTGTTCAATGGATAAGTGCCTTTGTCGCAAAACTGACCCCATCCCTAGAATATAAACCACAATATATACATGTATAATTACCAGAACTCACGAAATCTTTTCAAGCAAAAAGTTAAAAATATAGACAGTAGCAGAGCGTTGACCTTTGCATTTATTGCGTCGTATACGTGACACTTTCATCCGTACTTTGTCTTTCTTGGAATCTGTCTAAAAAAAATAATGCTATCAGAAATGGAAAAGCAGAATACTTGTATATCAAACAATTATGGAAATAATACAGTAACAGACGAACGTAAAGAAACAACGAATAAAAAAGAATAATGAAAAGCAAACAAATAAGAAGAGAGGGAAACAAGACAAATATAATATAGTAGTAAGAACGGCAAAAAGGAACAGCAGTGAATGCTAGTGAACAGCAAGGAAAAAATAAAGCGGAACAGAAGGGTGGGGAAGTGAATAAAAGAGCCGAAAACAGAGGAAGAGAAATGAAGAAGTCAGAGAGAGGAGGAAGACTGTGGAAACTGGCAGCGGTTAGTGATAATGTAAAGAACATTTGGAGATAGAAGTTACCGCTGTTGATTTGTAACAACATGATGTGCGTTGCAGCATGAAACTGCGATTAGAAATGACAACTTTTACCCAGGTATACAGCACGTACTTGACATTCGGCGTTCTTTTCTTTTTCTTTGTTTTTATTCTTGGGAAGTTTTTCATGGAACATGAACTAATATTTTAAAGAGCCATTCAAATTTCGTAAGTTGCCTCTAGTTCGCTTGCAACACATACGGTATTCATTTGAAAGAACACCCTGCGTTTGCGGAACGTAGTGTGTTGGACAAATGGAACGCAAATTCCTTGGAGAAATGTGGTCTCCGTACATACAGCAAACACACACACACACACACACACACACACACGGAGAAATGATATGTGAAACCAGCGTCTTTTTCTTCTATTGTACGTACACAGTACGCAGATAATGAGAGAGAGCATATCTTCACGCGTCTGAATGCCTCGTTCACCCAAACATTTTAGGCATTTTGACGACAGATTGTCATCTTTGTTTCTGTTAGTTCACAACAACCTGTAATTTACCTAAAGATAAAAATACAAATTAAAGATTCTGATAGAAACACATTCTTTCACGCATCTCTTCTTCCTCAGCTCTACAACTCTTTGTGAGTTTTGTCTTGCTCAATTATTCCTCTCCATGGTTTCCTTTCCTGTGTCTTCTGTTTCCAATTATTTACTCCCACCTTCCTCAAATCATCTCTCACGTCATCATCCCATCTTAATCTTGGCCTTCCTTTCGGTCTAGTTGCGTGTGGTTTCCATTTATAAATGCTTTTAACATTCTTTCACGCATACCTAGGCATATGCCCGTGTGTGTGCTTGTGTTTGTGAGTGCGTCTTAATGGCGAATTTCAGCCTGTAAGTCATGAGCAAGAGGACACACCACAACATGGCAGCAGTTACAGTTGTATTCTTCTTCTCACCCGGACGTGCGCGACAGATCACACTTTCTGGGCCTTTAATCGAGGGACGAATGTTCCCCTCTCCGGCTTGGAACATGTGAAGCTGATGCGTATGTGTTATTACTATGGCATATAAGCTACACAGGTAATTACATTCAATTTATGAAGAGCTTCCATTTAATATATAAAACTGTCTTTTTAATTTCCTGCATTCTTACAAATAACGATATGACGAAAAATTATGATTCTACGTACAGGCTGTCTGACAAACTGGCGTACTTGAAAACTGAGGATAATTATAAGTCTCAAAATATAACAAAGAGTAAAAAACGAATCCCCCAAAAAGGTACGGTTACTGCAATGTCACGGTGAGAAGAAACAGTTAAGTAGTCCGACCGTAGTAGTAGTAGTAGTGGTGGTGGTGGTAGTAGTGGTAGTAGTATTAATAGTGGTGGTAGTAGTAGTGGTGGTAGTGGTAGTAGTAGTGGTGGTGGTGGTGGTGGTTGTGTGGTGGTAGTAGTATTAGTAGCAGCAGCAGCGACATTTAGTGGTGGTGGTAGTTGTACATTTTTTTGTTTTGGAGTTTTCTGTCCGCCTCCATCTATCCTACACTGTATATATATATCGTAATGTTCTTAATACGGTGTATGTATTTAAAGAAACTGTCAGACGAAAGTCATTTTTCAGTGTAAAATTCGCTCTTTTGTTTAGTCTGCTAAACAACTGTTGTGGGAAAAAGGAAGGCAAGCAAAGCTGTTGAGTAATTTTGTCAGTAACAAATTTTATTCGTGATAAATGAATACTAAAATTTCATAAATATTAAAGTCGTCTGGTGTGTTACTCTGTTCCATCTGGAAAATATTCACCGACGTTAACAAGGATCTTCTTTCCTTTATAATCGGAATTACACATTACAAGAACTGTTACGTCTTTGGGCTCCTTGAACCTGAAGATGAAGTCACTACGATCCTCCATAATTTTGGTAACACTGTATCAGCCAATAGATAACGTCCAATAAGACTTAAACATTGAGCAACAATGCTGTGAAGAAATAAAATGTGTCAAATGTACACGAAGGTGAAGAACAATTGCACATAAGCAGCTGACACTTCAGGAATATTCGCCAAAAATCTCTCCGAGCCCACTATCTACTTATCAATAACAACACACGCCCTAGCGAAGCAAATATCGACAACAAAATTTCCAATAGTGATCCTTCTTCAAAGGTTGTTATTGCTTCCTCTTGGATTCTGAGAAAGCTACAATAGAGGTATCGATTCCAAACTTGTATTGAAAGGTAAATCTGTTCGCGATTGTTTTAATAGCAGACCAGGAATTCATACATCAAACGCTTGCAGTGTTCGGTGATTGTGTGTTAATTTGGTCTCAGTACTAACACTAACTCTGCGTGACTGGACCACATAAATCTCCGTGCATTAGTCTCGGATGGACTGTTACGTAGCGAAGCTGACATCTAAGATTACATGGCTTAGCTGATACTACTGGTCAATTTACACTAACCGGCGGAAACCTAACAGGCCTACTCGTAGAAAACCCTGCGGTGTGGTGTCCAAGCCGGACAGTCCGAACCTTCGCCCAACACTCTCGAAAATGTTCTATAGAATCTTCCCTATATATTACGTTTATAATCGCGATTAATGTACCTGGAAACTATGTACGTCCATCTGCAGTACTGCCTTCAACACTTGTGTTGGCCAACCCCGGTTCAGAAGATGAAGAGTAGGGAAAAGTAATCTACAGGCACAATTTATTTTACTTTCTCTTATACTTTCTTTGTCACTCCCGCAGATTTTGCTCATGCTTTAGAAAGAGAAGACAGCCGTTCCCGGGAGACATTCACGTACTGCGGTTGGATATGACATTCCGCTAATGCTGTTCTACTCAGCACTGACTCCCAGAATTAATGACCAAGTTGTTACGAAAGCAACGATTCTCGCAATGAAATTTTCCTTACTTTGCACAATCACGTATTTCATTTAGCTTATATCCTGTCATTACATTGAGACCGTTCTGCGTGAAGCGATAAATCGTTCTTCTCTCTCTAGATGGTAGGTCTGTTCCCTTACAGTTTTCCGCCAATCAGCACACTTCGTTCGGTACTTAGGCTCTATTTAAAAAATTACGCACGTTTTCTGAGAAGTTAACGAAGTCAGAGCGAGAAGACGAAACTAGAATGAAATCGTTTTTCATTATACTGTCTGCATAGAACGAGTAAAATAGGCATGTCACATAAATTATACCAGACAGAGCAAATATATTTGTGTTAAATTTATTTGTGTCTTCGTATATCACTTAGCAGTGGCTGGGATTACATGACGCCGAACTGTAGGGAGTAAAGCGAGTAACTGCTAGTAAAGGATACAGAAGGTACATGCTGGGAACAGTCTGAGGTACCGACACAATGTTCACCGTAAGGAACTGAGAAGGCACGAAATACGTAAATACACACAGCTGTTTATTTCATGGTCCCTGTGCTCCTTTACAATGTTAAGGCAAAAAGATCATTTCTTTAAATAAAAAGCACTTCATACCGTTAACACAACGTTACTGACGTTGATGTTAATTCGTCGTGTTATTCCACGGCAACACGTTTCGCTCTTATTACGGCCATATTCAGGCTGACCAAACGTATAATAATGTGTATATATCAAAATTGTATAAAATTGTGTGAAACCTGGACTGAAATCGTACTCTTACAAATCAATTCTAACATATGAACATCAAACTCAGATCATTGTAACCTTACACTTTCTAGTTCCTTCTACAGTTGAGGATGTCTGTCACAAAAAGGATGTTTCGCGACTTCAGTAAGAGCGCCCCGAGTGTTTTAGTTAATTCAGACCCCTCACTACGTGATTAAAGACAGTTAAAGCAATAAATTTTATAGAGGAATCGGCGTTCATTAATTACTAGGTAGGAAAAACTATGTAGTGAAAACCGGTCCTCAAGCACTGATGACGTGTTTGTGTGTGTATACACACACACAAACACACACACACACACACAGGACTTCCCTAATTTAGTTTTACATATCTAGGGTGTAATAACACAGAAAGTATAAAACGTACCGTGTTATGATATATATCACATAATGTAGTTTATGTTTAGCTACAGATATTCTCAGGTGTTCAATGGTTTCCTCGTGTCACGCGGCAGATGGTTGCTAGGATTGGACGTGGTGGAACTATGGCTTGGACACCACGATCGCCTGATTTAACAACACTGGACTTTTCTATGTGGAGATAAGCCAAAGACAAATTTTTTGTTCCACCTCTTCCTGTAAGTCTGGAAGTACTACGGGCACGAATAACAGAAGCTGTTGCGACCATAGATGCAGACATGATTCGTAGGATTTTGGAAGAAATCTCTTATAGTTGGCACATCTGCCGCGTGACATGAGGAAACCACAATGAACACCTGTGAATATCTGTAGATGAAACTTAAACATATACTACATTTTGTAATATATATCACAATACTGTAATTTTTCTACTTTCTGTGTTATTACATCTTAGTTTCGAATAACTAATTTAGGAACGCCCGGTATTTACAAGAAAGAGAAAACATTTCTCTTTGTTTTCATTGAATATTCGCAACGAAGTGCCCTTTACTTCAGAACAATTCGCAACAACAAGCTTTTCTTCCCAACCAAATTCCTGAATCATTCATAACTCTCAGCTTCATACCTTTACCTTATCCCTCCTGAAAATTTAATCTTCTTTCCTGAATAAATTCTCCATTTCCACAGCTCAGGTACTTAGCAGTGGTGCAATCTTGTGATAAAAACACAAATCTCTTCGCATCAACTGTGAGTATAACGACACGCCAGATTACCCACTCATTCACACTCAGTGTGGAGAGATTTGGCGTCTATTCTGTGTCAACAGAAATATTTAACGACACTAAGGATTGACAGTAATCATTGGTAATCCCTGCAACTGAGTTCCTTTCTTCAGAAAACGTACTAGCGATCAACAGGAATTCGCTTAGTAAAATGTTACAATTGAAAATCTACAAAGGTGTGGGATTGTGTATGTGCAGCTTGTACGATTACAGGGTATAGCTAAAATACGCAGACAAAAATCAAAACTTCTTCATATCAAAACGAAGCAAAAACAATTCGTATAAACACGTGTCCGGAATAGTTGAAGAATAAAAGACCAACTTGATGTCACTTGTTATTTTATTTAATTTCACTTCTTATGTGCTCAACATGTTTCGGACATTAATATATCTACCATCAGGAGCTTGCGACTAATCTGTTGAATTACCACATTGGCCGTATTGTTCTTGGTTTGATGTGTGTTGGAGTTTCGGTGTGGTTGGGTTGGGGTGGTATCCGTGTTGCAGGCTGAAGCAGCCTGCAACATGGATACCACTCCAACCCAACCACACCGAAACTCCAACACACATTAAAAATGAGTTGGTGAAGAGTCTCTTCATTTTAATTTGGAGCTGAATACACCGGGGGTTTTAAAGTGTACCTACAGATGACAATCAAAAGCACTGCATTCAACACACTGCTGGGCTGTAACCTGGATATACATTGGTATGAGTGGTTCATTGTTTTGTTGTGGGCAGCACACACTTGAAGATTGTCCATGCACTTTACATACACCCTGTATATATTCTGAATATAATTTATCAGTGGATATGTACCGTCCTTTACTCTTTGCTGCCGTGATATATTTGCACACAAACACTGCAACACACACTGTTTGCCAAAGGTGTTAATAAAAGTGCCGGAATCTAAACTCCTACAGATTATGAGAGGCTAATGTACACAGAAACTCAAATTTATGGAAGTTATGCTTCCCAAAAGTTATTTCTCTAGTTTTTCAGAAGAAAACTCGGAATGATTTCCTACAGATAAAATTTGGGTGGGGGGAGGGGAGAGGTGCGTGCGGTATGTAGGAGCATTACTGGTTGCACTGAGGTACCAAAGCAACCTTGCATTGTCTATTTAACCCATAATATATTTGAAACAAAGCACATTAAAAATGAATAATAGTAGAATCTAAAATTACTACCTCTAGTAAGAAGACAACAGAAAGACAGTCACTCCGAATAACGAATAATTTGGTACAAAATGCAGGCCCATTAAAATATACACCGTTATTAGGTATAATTCTCATTAATAAAACTGTTTAAAGTAGCCTACAAGACTGCCTGCAGGTACCAATGGCCGCGTGGTCGAAAGTGTAGGTCTGCGACCGCTCGCCTACTGAAATTATGGGTTCGAATCTCACCGGGGGCGTGGATGTCTCTCTGTTGTGAGTGTTGTGTGTTGTCAGGTAGAGGTTGTGCGACGGTCTGATCACTCGTCCAGAGGAGTCCTACCGACTGTGGTGCGTCGTCGTGTGTGATCTAGAAACCTCGTGAATGAGGAGGCCCTGGCCCACTGGAGGCTGTCGCGCCAAGAATAAACGAACAAAACTGCTTATACCGTTGACATGTAAACAAATTATACCATACTGTACGTACAATCGTCTTCCTGAAGACGAACCCTCGGGGTCGAATAATGTAGAAAACACCGTAAAAATTAAAATATTATTTTAACAAATGTGCTTTTGGTGGTCTAGATTACACGATTATACTTCACTTTATTAAAAAAAAAAATTACTGGACGCACATCACCGTTCGTTTGTGTCCGTCTCTCACTCATTGCAACTTCCTAATCACTTTACTGACTTGGGCGAAGCTTCGTATAAAGGTTATACCAACGGACGCTACCGTAAAGCCGTACTTTCTGTTATTTTAATTCGTCAATAACAACATGGTTGGTACCGGAAATCGTGAGGCGAAAGCGACGGTAGCGCCAGTTACTTTCTTGTTCGTAAGGGATATATGGTACTAATGCAAATAATAGGCAAATTTTAAAGCAATATTTTCGTAAAATGTAAAATTACAATATAACATAGGTTTGTTATATTAATGAAATATTTCTTCTAGGATCTGGTAAGGTGATAGGTAATAAACACAACTACATATTAAGTATGAAATATTTTATGTTATTCAACAATCACAAATATGGCAACAATATGAATTTTTGAGGCTATATCCCACAAATCTGACTTATGCACTTATTAAATTATTAATAAAAACAAAATAAAATATAATAATGACAATAATCAATCTGTTCGACAGCAAAGCAGGCTTTCAATATTATCTGAACTTCTTTTCTGATTAATTTGTACTCTGAAACACAATTCAGTGCATTCAAACGTCGCAAGAATTAGAGGTAAGCCGAAAATTTTATTTAAATTATAAAAAAACACGTTTTTAAGTGGAAAAATCACACTGATAAGTTTCGCTGACATCAAAGGTGAATGATGCTGGGAAAGAGAAAGACAAAAAATTCGTGATGAATGGAAGATTATGGGACAGATAAAAATATGAATAATTCCATGTCTCAACAGACTGTGACCTCTGCACCATTACTTCTTATCAGCATAACCGAACTGGTACCATAAGATGCTCGATTTAACCATCATTCTCAACCATTCGCCCTCAGTACTTAGTCACTACTTATACATCAAAGGGACTTAGAAGAAATACGCGTATAAACACATGTATGAATGCATTAAACGTGGTACCAGAACACAGAATATTGAACTAGTTAAACAACCCTCTTGAAACAACACACAAAGTACAGCAACGCATGGGGTAGGAACACAAATTTGTGAATGGTGTGTAGATAAGAATGAAGAGTGTGGAATTTGAGGTCACTATTTAGATTACTTTCCAGCATTTTCTTGTAGCAACTGCCACAACCACGAAATAACTCGGGAGGCCGGAAGCTAAGGCTTGTAGCTGCTCTTATACTGAAATATCTGAGGTTCTCACAGCGACGTCGGTGAAGATTGAAGTTTCCGGGAAATTACGCCGTGTCAGTTAGTATATATTTCCACGCAACGTTGCTGCAGGAGACATTAGTTCCTGTATCATAGTTGCTTTGCGGAGTATGCAGCTACGAATCTAGACTAACAGCAATGTATTCAGTTATGAAAGTAGACGATCGGAAGTTCTACTCATTCTTAACATTGCCACCAGATGCAAGCGAGCGATCAGAATCACGTTAAGTCCGATTTATTACCGAACAAATAGCGACGTCTAACCAAATGATACGAGGCAGGGTGTGGTGCAGATTCGGTCTGGGGACTGTGGACAAAGAGGAACTTCTCACTGTCAGAAATAGAATTCCGATTCCTCGGTCCTCCAGCCCGTAGACTATCTACTGTACTGAATGAGATATCTGCATCCAGTACAAATGTTACCTCCTACAGAACAACTACCAGGAATACAGGAATATTATATCTACTGTTACTGCAGAAAATAAAGAAAGAAATAATGTATTCCAAATTACCAACATTCCTTCATCTATCTTTGGCCATCCGTCAAACAATGATGCCGTTACGATGTAATTAGAAATGGAAATGGACAAAATAATTTCAGTTGTTTCTTCACACACAAATCCCTCTCTCTCGCAAGAGCACTGTTGAATTTTGCTTTGTACACGCAGCAGAAGAGCTGACAAAGAGTAGAGTGTCACAGCGCCCTACAGCAAATATACTTTGACGACAAGAATATCAAATTAAAAAGAAGCGTATTGTTCCTCAGTATGTAGCCACAGGGTGTGTAAATGTAACTCTGAACACCAATCCTTAGCACATTTTTCTATACGACCAGAACGCATTAGTAGACACATGGAAGACGCATCCTGAATTTTTCAATAATTAATCAACGAAAATCTAAGAACGTCTAAAAAGTAATCAAAGCATCAAAGTTTCATTAATTTACTTAGAAAACTTTATTTGTCTTGTGGTAAAGAAAATAATAAAACTTGATATCGTGTGTGTCACATTAAGGTATAAAAATGCCTGCAAGAATATCAGTTCAACTAATTCACAGCTGAAATTTGACGTCTCTGAAGACGCGTCATTGTGAGATCTCCAATATATTTTGGACGACGTAATAGGGGAAAAATGCATTTCAGAACTATATAAAAAAAATTCAGCCCCGAGGGCACAAGTTATTTGGGTAGTCATTTTACATTCACCTGCCAAACTCCTAGACTTCTGGTGTCTACTCAAAAGGGAATCACTTCTACCCAAAAGCATAAAAGTCAAAATATAAATCGATTCACCTGCTTGTGAAAATCGTTACATTGTTATAACAACATTATGCTAGACAATGCACCTTACCTGAGTTAACAGACACAACGTAAGTGCTTCGTCTCCGTTCAGATGGTTCTTATTTCCAATATACCTTTAGATTACTTTTAAGTTACAGTAAGGGTCGCTGACATCTTAGCCTGAATATTTACTGAATGTTTATTTGAATCCTTAATTACCAGACCATCAGAGCGGCTTGGGAATGTGAAGTAATAAACGAGTGTCAAACTGCGGTTCACATTACAGTTACATTCACTGCATGGAAACAATTAAATCCACAGACGGAACTGATACATGGAGATAACATAAATATTTAAAGCCTGAGATGAAAGTAAATGATACATAAAACTTCAGGACCAAACCGTAGTTATCGTCAGAATCGTAAGTAACACATTACAACATCGCGTCGTCAAATATGACAGCGTAAACTCACCCCATGACATGCCTAGATGGAGGCACAGAGAAGAGGCGCAGGTATTAACTCCAACCCATTCCAGCCTCGGCGCTAGAAGGGGGTGGGTTGTCAGCACCACGCCCCGGTCGCCTTATTCTTAGGAAACACCCCGTACTCATGGTAGGTACAGGAGGCTGGGTGGTTCTTATCGGGATTCGATCCAAGGACATTCCAGCCCTTAGTTAGTCGTTATACCCACTACGCCATCCCAGCCGCCTACGGTATAATACAGCGTTCTTATACGCTACAGTATATGGTACATATATTTACCTCTGGGCTTTAAACAGATAACATTCAGGATAGTAGGGTATGATTAAGAGCACAGCGATCCTTCAACCAGCTCTCTGTCTGCAGTGCGTCATCAGATTTAAACTCGACGTCTAAAGAAATAAGCCCGATTTCCCTACATTTACTCTGATTCAATCAAAGAGGTCGCAGATAAACCACGCTGCTGGTCAGGTAATTGTAGACTGGCTGCATTGCTGATTCAGGATTAAATGAACACCCACACGTTACCAAAGTCCATTTAACATCACAGTGAGGTCACGAGATGGGAGACCGAGCGGACGGGGCACCTGGCGAACCGACTGCTTGATTATAGAAGACCTTGTTAGTAGGCGGGAGTGCGGTCCATTTCGTTTCCATTAACCGTGCACCAACAGTATACAAACACACGTGCTACAGCCAGCGGTCACTACTGGCCTGCTTATTCTAAAGAACACCACCAGGAATCTGCTACGCTCGGTCCAGAACCTTTTCCCCGTTTACTATCCATATTCAAACCTATAAAGATTACAATATACATTAATATAACTTTTCCTCTTGTATTAGAGTGGTGTGAAACTTGGTCTCTCACGCTGCAGAAGAAACATAGGCTTACGGTGTCTAAGAATGTGGTAGGAAGATATGTGGACCAAAGAAGGAAGAAGGAACAGAAGAGTGGAGAAGACTTTACACGTCTATTATTATGGCGATCAAAGTAAGAACAACGAGATGGGTGCAGCAGGTGGCACGTATGGGAGAAAAGAGAGGTGCATAGAGGGCTTTGGTGGGGAAAACTGAGGGAAGTAGAGCTCTTGGAAGACCTAGGGGTAGACGGGAGGATAATATTGAAATGTATTCAAGAAGTAGGATGGGGAATGGACGTCATTTATCCGACGTCAGGATATAAACAAGTGGCCGACTGTTTTGATTAGGGTAATGAACTTTCGGGTTCAACAAAATACGGAGAAATTTTCGACTAGCTCTGGAACTATCAGCTTCTCAAGAACGACTCTGCTTCATAGAGTTAGTCAGCCAGTCAGTTAGTTAGTTACAATGAAATAATTGAATACATTTTTACTGAAATAATAAACATGCTTACACACGATATATGAACTATATATTCCCGATAACCCGTTTTCCATCATTTACCAACCTGGCAGCGCATAGTGATGGCCTGATGCATCTAATACTGCTTGTATTGCTTTGTAATTTTACTTCATCTAACGATACTTCCAGTAAATCCAAATATGTTAGTCTATAGCATGAAATGTCTGGATGACAATAAATTTTAAACGAATGTGTAAGAAGCCATCCCTGACCATATAAATATGTTGAAGAACCATGACAGACCTCAGGACAATCGATTTACCAGTAGATATTCGAATCAGGCGCCCCCCGAATACAAGATAAGCTTTACCACTTGCACCAGCTCAATCGGTGGCAATACCGTGTGCGTGCAACAGAATTCTGGACAGTTACACTAGTGTTAAAACATGAAGACTGGTGTCCGTACTTCTTCTTGAGACGGGTCTGTCTCAAAACATTCAAAATTCTAGGAAAATTCTATTCACAGTCTCCCTGTTCACTAGTGGTATGCTTCCCAGATACTTCCCACTTCATACAACGTACCTACGAGAATGGGTCAGAAAATATGTTTACGTGACTTGTAACTTCGTAGTTAGAGAACCTAAGCTTTTTTTTTAATATCGCACAGAGATTACCATCCATTTGCAGCTTCACAGTAACAGCGGGGACCACAAATTTAAAGCTGATCGCGATGTGTAAACAGATGTGGTATGATGGCTGATGACAAGGGATACGGATTTATGTCAACAGGATATTGTGCTACGATAAGGTAAGTGCCTGGATTGCGACAGGGACTGCGTGGATACAGCGACATAGCAGTACAATTGAATTTGTAATACAAGTACATAAAAGTATTACTAGATATGAAAATACAGGACCCAAAAATATGCATTATAAACTTTTTTTCGGACCATCTTCTTACAAACCTTGAAAAGCAAAAGACTTAGAAACGTCAAAAAATATAACACGATACAATACAGCAGTTGTTGGGTATTGGAGAGCATATTTACAGTTGCTTCCAGCGCTGGGCGAAATGATGAAGTATGCGTGGATCCTGGATTATGTTTCTTTGCAGTACATTATACGGGATCAGGTCTTCTGGCGTGTGATGCTGTGTTGCTAGGTGACTGGTTACCACGTTTCAAAGGTTAGTGGCACCATCCTCTTCAAGACTTCAAGCAGCACAAAATCTCGTTGGGCTGCACAACCCTTGTTGAACACATCACGACAGTTCGTAGCGCACATGCCACAAGCGACCTGAATCCTCAGCATGATCGCTGTGACCACCTCAAACATCGAAAGTACTATGTGTGTCTGAAGTATTTCCCTCTTGGTCGTTTGTAACCTGATCTCACCTTATTATAATTCAGACGCCTACGCATTTCTCTGAAGTACTTCTTATAACGGAATGAAAGCATCAGAATTGCTGCGTCACGCGGACGTTTCTTACGTTCGTTATACTCTAAGGGTTTTGAACCATACGACGGATCGTTATCGATCTCAAGATATCATCGGTCGTTATCAGCTCATTATACTTTCCACTACAAGGACTCCATCCACCGACTGAAAAAAAATAAGTTTCCTTATTAAAATGTTGCTTCACAATACTACGAGTGAAATAAATATCGTCCACTGTATTAAGGGCGAAGTGATTCGCATATTGTTATTATCGAAGTTGGCTAAGTCATTAAAATTTTATATAAAATTACCTCTTATTGGATATACCAATTATTTGGAACCAGCGAAATGAAAGATGGAGTAGCAAATCAGGGAGAAGGTATTCAGAAGTTTTAAAGAGAGGAAAGTAACAGGCATGGAGATGCAGAAGGAATAGCAAACTTCATGAACTCTTCGTACTATGGAATGATCTGATTTTTTCAAGACAGAGAGAAACAACAAGGAAAGCGTGTAAATTACTTAATGAAAACTCCTTTTACTGGGAGTATTCTCTAAACATGGAAGTTAACAGTTGCAACAAATTAGCATAAAAGTGTCCTTTGTATTTAAAAACAAGTCACGAAGCGAATTCAAGCTTACCAACTCCTCGATTTAAATGGCTTTAAAATGCCTTCACATGATTTTTCAACAGGATCTTTTTAATCACGGAGCAGCAGAAACTTGCATAACAATGCACAAAACACTACGGCGCTAAAAACAACTGTTCTTAGTTCTGACGCGTTCTCAGTGCTATTTGCTCTTGTATATTTACAATAAAAGAGGCTTCTTGAAAGGTGTTTATATCTAACACTTTGTGCCTGGTCTCCGTTAAAGGGGACACACAGTGGCGCAGTTGGTTGAGGCATAACGCTACAAAACGGAAGGTTGCGAGTTAGATTCCTGATCGTGTCACTGGCATTTTTCATTGACATAAACCTTCCGGCCACACTATTGCCCTTGGGTCGACTCAGCATCTCACAGAAATGACTACCAGGAAAAATTCCTGGGGGTAAAAGTGGACGGTGCGTAAGGCTGACAACCTTACCACCTTCAAGTGTCGAGTGTCATGAAATCTGAAGCCTCAACTTCCTGGAACCCTCACGGCCTGTCCAGGCCTCTACAGGGATTGCTTTACCTTTACCTTCACCTCCGTTAAAGGACAACGTACCAGACCCGAGATTCTGAACTTCTAGAAATAACATTGATGTGTGTGTGTGTGTGTGTGTTCGCGCGCGCATACACACACACACACACGCAAGAGAAAGAGAGAGACAGCGCAGTCAGCATAGCGAATCGCTACTGGATAGACGGTCCGGGATTCGCATCCCGGTGGGGGCGAGGTTTTCCGCACCCGTCCAGACCGTCCCTGGCGCCAGCCCAGCCTCCTGTACAGTGAGAAATGAATCTAATCCTTTTCCGGGGGTAAAGCGGTCGAGGCACGACGCTGGTCACCACCCGAAATCTAGTGCCCACATTAAAGAAAAGAAATGAGCTGAGGTCCGAGCCCTTCTGGGATTTTCCGCAGAGTATGATGGTAATTCCGTACCGACGTTTCGGGAAAAGTTGTCGGTTGTAACTCAAAACTTCGCTAAGGGCTGCAGCACAAAACTAATTCAACTTCATGGCCTTAATGATACAGTAATAACTAGTATAGTTCCTTCTCAGTTATAGCTGTATGATTTTAAAGCAAGTTACGAAATGTCCGAAGAGCGTAACGCCTCAGGTCCTTTCGCTCGGTTGTTAAATTCGTTGATAACCGCAAGAAAAGTTCTGATATATATATATATATATATATATATATATATACACACACACACACACATACCTGAAACGTGACTTTCTCGTGTAACTAGGAAGTGTGTCATCCCCGTTGTGTGTGTGAAACTTGGAAAATTGTATGTAGCCAAACACAACTATGTTCCAGGACCACCGGAAACCTTTTTCCAATAAGGAAGGATCAGACAAACAGTGGCAATACACAGCAGTGCAGAAGACACCACCACACTGAAGTAACAAGCCAGTACGCACATATAGTGTAAATAACACAGTACGCCCACTGTAGAGGAATGGCAATACGTAATATAAATCCAATTAATAGTAAAACAAGTGCCTTGCAGTGAACAGTGTTTTGTGTTGGTTTTATTAGATTCCTGTTTTTTGTTGTTGTTTTTGCTAATAAGGCCCGTACACTACACCACGTGCGCGTGCATGCTTATAGTAAGATCTTAAGTTCCCCCAAGACAAGCTGAAGATGGCCAGTACAGGCCGAAACATGTAGTTGTCCATTATATAGTCACTAAATACACCTCATGTGACACAGCTGTGTTTGACTACATACAATTTTCCAAGTTTCTCGTGTAACGTTACTAACACCGTAACATTTCTTCGTATCTTAAAATGACACAAGTTCCTTACAAGTGATATCCCGAAAATGGCGAGACTGAACGTACTGGATTTAACTCAAGTGTTGTGGTTAGATGATCAAATATCATTCAGCCTCGATTCGTACATCACAAAGAACACAGTGTCTGAAATTACCCGGGAGGTATTACCCAAAATGCAGGTAAGAAATAATTTGCATTGAATGATATTTTTGATCGAATTTAATAGAAACTAGAAAGTGTCGCCAGAAAGGGAACTCTCAAACATGACAATTTGCGACAATTCGTCCAGTGGAAGTCAGTGTGTTCCCTATTGGCAGATGGAAAGAAGGACATGAAAAGCCTTCTGTTCGCTTTTCGCAACCGTTTTGCGAAAGGTCATAACAAATTCGAAAGTGCCTTTTATACAAGAAGCGTTTTGTTTGACAAAAGGAGTAAAAAAGACTATGAGAAAACCATGCTCTGTGTGTGTGCTTGTGTGTCGATTTTAGACTCTGTATTAGCTGACCGACTACGATAACAAAATGGCGGTACAACGGCCTCATGATTCCACAGTGACACTGACAGCATTTACTGTAGGGTTCTCACAGGCTCTACTCTATTATATTGTTCACAAACATGCAAGTTTTGTTGAGGTCATATTTATGTATAATACAAAAAATGGGAAGCCTGCCGTGCGAAATTTGATTGAAGCTTTCGCTTTAATGGCGAAGCTGGGTACGTGACTGACCATAAACATATCTACAGTACACATAAGGAAAGACCTGCAAACACGTGAAGGCATGTGGAAGAGTGGAAAACAGCTCCAATCTTTCTTAACTTTCGCACCAAGTGGATGTGAGTAATCAATTTCACGCACCGACCTTTTCACTCATGGTCAAAGATATGCCGGTTCCAACTGAAGAGGGCGATTGGTGGGCTCTAGAGTCGGCCTGAACACTTGACAAAAAGAAGCTCCTCTCCTCGCCTGCAAATCGAACCACCATTCCTCGGTCTAGTCTGTAGCCTAGTCACAAAAGGGTGGATAAGCAGGCATTGTAGTTCTTTGGTACTGTATTATGTGTCTCATAGAGCCGTGGTTTTGCGTTCCACAAGATAAATTAATACACAGTGTCTTGCACTTTCTGTAGTTCACAATTAGACATTCCTCGAATAACGCTGCTTAAATTCCCATACGTCGAGCGCATGTCGGAACGGAGTATACGTACGGTCAATTATACAGTATATATTATATGCATTATATGTACAGGGGAGTCGTTCTGAAATCCGTAATCAAACACGCTGGAACCTGCTCGGCCGAAGCCTGACCGCCACACCAATGGTGTCATCACCCAGCAGTATTATTCCTCCACCTTCGTCTCAATGTGCTTCCATTTCAAAAAGGAAAAATTCATAGCGTTTAAAATTGTCACTAGTTACCAGTAATCTGAAATTGCATACCTTGGAATCGTGCAAGTGGCGCAGTTTCCGCAAGGCTGGCATGCTACTGTAGATGTGTCACATGAAGCAGCGTATATTTATTCTCCGTCAATACCGGTAATGACAACCATTGCCGGTCTGCTGGTACGGCCGATACGTTTCTGTATTCGATCCCCACAAGCAGCTTAAATATACAACAGTATCTATACCTTACCTGATCATCCGCCCAGAGGAGTCCTACCGAGCGTGGTGTATCTGATTGTGGTCGTGAAGCCTCAACAATGAGGATTCCCTGTCCTACTAAGGGCTGTCGAGCCATGGGTGGTAAAAACTTAATCCCTTCACAGTACTAATCATCAGTGTTGGTTGACCGACTACGGTGGTTCCTGTGATAAACTTTGTGACTGGCATTGGGCAGTGACCGGTTCTAATGCCTTCAGGGAAGCTTACGTAGTCTTCACCGTGAATCCAGGAAAATTTCAGGATATTTCCTTCAAAAATGGTGTCATCGTTTCCTTCCAAATCATTTCAAATTAGCTAATATACAATCCTTCAATAACTCGACGCTGTACAGTCTGATTTGCTGAGGGCGTAACAAAACAGACCGCAATAAACTAAATTAATGGTTAAACAATTTACAATGTGCACAGCTAAATGCCCAATGTATAAGTCTGTTCACTTTCTTCAATAATAATGTTCATATGTACGAGATTTTTATGTCCTCTTGGCTTTTAAACCCTCGAAGAATCTGACAAGCAAACGTGCTTTCCGTTCTTGCAGTAAAAAGTCTCACACGTAGTAGTCACCAGTAATGCAAAGTAAAGCAAGCTCTCAGCGCGACAAATGCCGGGTGTTTCAGGAGGAATAGTAAATATTTTGGGAGGTGGTAGAATGGACTATTCCGAGTAAATAATTTCATATAAACACGTGTTAAATTTTCAGTGGGTGTGGAGCACAGCTGTTGGAATGTTACGAATAAAAAGCCTTACAAAAATTATGAAGGAAAGACAAATGACGTATTGATTGCATTTATTGGTTACGTAAACGATCTCAATAAATTGCAACAGTTCAAAGTAAGTGTTAAAAAATCCCACCATCGACTTCAATGCACTTTTCAACCCTCTTGGCTATAGTACGTGCAGCTCTCCTGAGGTTGTCTTGGCGTTCTTGCTTTATGAGGGCAGCACTATTTATAATGCGAGCGACCAATTCGTCTTTTGTGTTTAATTTTTCTTTGTATACTTCGCTTTTCATCCATCCCCACAGACAAAAATCTGATCTGTACGCGCCAACTTCAAACAGCTGTATTTTCACACCCATTGAAAATTGGACACATGTTTATATAAACTTATTTACTCGGAAGAGTCCATACTACCATCTCCTAAAATATTTACTATTCCTACTGAAACACCCTGTACAATCAGAATAAATTACTCTCACCCAGCAGGCAATTCGCACAGCCAAGACTAATCCAGCAAAACGCCCTGCAAGCCAGAACAACATCGACAGCGATAGCACACCGTCTCCGGGTCCTCACTGCGTCACGCATTGGTTTCTCTCAAGTCAGGCGTAGCGTCGTTTTTAAGCAGGAGCATGGCAGAATGTCACAATGTGGGCGTAGATTGTGTTCACAGCTCGATACAGAATGACGCTATTCCATAGAGCAGAACTGAGGGATTACAACGGGACGAATTCCTTTGTGTACAATACTGACCGGACTGCAAGCTGAAGTAGTTTCATGCAATGTATTTACCATCCATTTGTTACGTAGCTTGGAGTGAGGACGGAGGAATTTAAATCAGCAGGGATTACATTTAGAATAATTAGATATAAATGAGAGTTTGGAATTTGGGCTGAGGTCCCCCCATCCTGAATAAAAATTCTGTGACAAAAAAACAAAAACCCATCTTAATCTTAGCAACTGACCAACTTAATGCATAAAATCTTGTTTTATAATAAGTTTATTATATTCCTCTACATGTTTCGAGCATTGCTGTGCTTATCATCAGGAGGTCAAATTTTATTATACAACACCTGGTATCGTCACACTCTGGAGGTCTGGCCACCTAGAGAGTGTGACGATACCAGATGCTGTATAATACAATTGTGACCTCCTGATGATGAGCACAACAGTGTTCGAAATATGTAGAGGAATATAATAAACTTATTTAAAAAACAAAAATATGTCCATTACGTTGGTCAATTGCTAAGATTATACTGAGATGCACGGTCAGCAAAACATCAAAAAACAAAAAAAAAACCCCCCAGCAAAACTAGTATGTTTATTTTAAACCTCAGCTACGTGTTTCGGCTTTTTATATATAAGCCATCATCAGGCTGTGTAGTAATTTAAAGATCCAATACACAAAGCGCATAAAATAAAATAAAATATGAGCCCAACTGGTTGCTAACTTAATAGTCATTATAGTTTACAAATACTCTGTCACTTGGTTTACACGACGGTACAGCTGTACGTCTGGTTGAGCAGAATGTTAATTAAAAAAGACAACATTACAGGTAAGTTTCATAGTGGCAGAAGCATGAATTTTTCAAACTTGTGGTGTCGAGTCCGCGTTATGCTGGACGCACGAAGATATTTTAATCAAAAAGTCCGTTTTTATTCTACTGGATTATAATTTTTTTTGTAATTTAATCTGGTGTAAAATTTTGCGTAATTAATTCGTGTTTTTTATTATCAGGATATCACTTTCACCATATGTAAATAGTTATTGTACCCTTATTTCATTTTTGTGTACTGCATCCATGTAAAATTAAGTCCACGGAGTTGGTTCGGAAGATCCTGTCTTCACTTGTATTTCACTGCCAAATGCAGTTGGCTCCTACCAGATTGTATTTCATTTTATACGCGTTTATATTGGATCTCTGAATTGCTACACAGCCTGATAATGACTTACGTATAGAGGGCCGAGAACATGTAGCTGAGGTTCAAAATACATCAACTCACTGAGGTCGACTGTTATAGTTGTTGCTCATACATAAAGATAAAAATGATTTATATTACCTTAGTGGTATATTGTATGGAAACGATCCATACATATCATCAAATTTTTTATTACCAACTGATGCACAAGAAAACTGTTTTTAAAGGAGTGTTAAAATTTTACATTACAATTACAATAGCTCCAGCACGATTCGGTGTGATCACCATCATCAGGGAGCGTACTATGGTAGCTTGCTAAATTACAATGTTAAAACATTCGGTTAAAATACATCATTGTGGTTAATCTGGCGCTGTGGCTGCATATTAACCACAATGATGTATTTTAACCAAATGTTTTAATATTGTAACTTTAGCAAGCTCACACAGTACGCTCTCTGATGATGATGATCACACCGAAACATGTTGGAGCTATCGTAATTTTCATGTAAATTTTAATACCCCTTTAAAAACAATTCTGTTGTGCATCAGTTGGTAACAAAAAATTTGATAATAGCAGGACGCACGGTAAAAAATTTGGAAAAAAAATTATCCAGACACATATTTGCACTAGCATACCTAAATTTGGCTGCAATGAAGAGACATCTCTGCTCCGTAGTGACCCCGTCATCTCTACCAATCGCCCACGCATTTTATCTTCGCAGCTGCTGTTCTTTGCAGGAAAGAAAAAAAAACATTCGAAACCAAATACAGCACTAAGTCCTTTGGCAGGGTAACTCCGTCAGAAACAGGTAATAAATCTATTGGCTAAGATATATCCTACTTCATCAAGTTCCTAAAAATAATCCCAATCTGGTGTTGTACATAACCATATATGCCCAACATTACTGTATTCCGTTCTGATCCGAACACATATCGCCGCACTATACGAAGCGCCCACGACCAAACAAAATTTTAATCATTTATACTGTATATGAAATAAAATGAAATACCAACTTGATGCAACTGGGTAATTTTATTGACGTATTCTTAGCTCGACATGTTTCGGGTATATACGCCCATCATCAGGAGCATTAAACGTCGATTTACAGCATACGGTTTTCTGAACCGAGTTTTTAGATGGGTGGTGGTCTTGAGAGACGCTGCATAGGTCGTGTTTACGGTGCGGATGGTGCCGTGCGTCGCACGGCACCATCCGCACCACCCATCCAAAAACTCGGTGCAGAAAACCATATACTGCTAATCAACGTTTAATGCTCCTGATGATGGGCGTATGTACCCGAAACATGTCGAGCTAAGAATACGCCAATAAAATTACACGGTTGCATCAAGTTGGTATTTCACTTTATTTCATGAGGAAGATACACGGCCAAACAACCCTCAAGTATACTCTATATATATTTGTTTGACGATAAATGTCTTTAACAATGGGGGAACGATAAGTTTTAAAGTACGTACAGTCTGCCTCTTACATACATTCAACATCCCGTTGTGTGTATGATGAATAAAATTACACATGTCGCATGTGGATTACGATGGGCCCACGTATGAACATTTCGTAAATTATTTATGCCGTCCCGGGTAAAAGACGCCTCATCTGTGAAT
>Ga0123354_10000723_pt1 | contig 35479 bp, 13 predicted proteins | sample TergutLab28metaG_2_FD_97872 | JGI IMG/M metagenome (GOLD analysis project Ga0123354, IMG submission 97872) | Labiotermes labralis P4 segment gut microbial communities from Petit-Saut dam, French Guiana - Lab288 P4 | ecosystem: Host-associated > Arthropoda: Insects > Digestive system > Gut ... | reverse complement strand
TAGTTTTCTCGCTGTTGTCCTGAGTGGGTATCCAGTTTCTGTATTCCTTTCTGCTGTCTACTGTCACCAGCAGTAGACAGCAGAAAGGAATACAGAAACTGGATACCCACTCAGGACAACAGCGAGAAAACTATAGCTGCCCCCAGGATAGCGCACATTACATACCACCCCCCCCCTCCCCCAATAGCATATACAATCATCACAGACGCTGAGATCTCACCATCGTGACGTATCCACTCCAACCCTGTAAAGAAATACCACTATACTTTCGAACGTAAACCTGATGATGGCCACTTAGGCTGAAACATGTAGTTTACTTTTATCATTATTAAACACCTTTAAATATTGTTGTGTTATAGACTGACCCCACACCTATTGTTTATTATACACAACGGGGATGGCTCAATTTAAAAAAAAAATAGTTAGTAATATTTAGATAATGACAGTTCACAAATGCTGATCATACTTTCAAGCGGCAAACCTTATTTTGTGACAGTCTGGTTCAGAATGTTTGGAAAATAACATAACTACAGCAACATTATTTATTGTGATTATCATGAGGTGAATGTTAATACTATACTTGCCATTTTGGATTTACTGTACCAAAATATGCTATGCTTTCAACATCCAGTGGTTGTCTTCCAATTCCAGTTCTTGCTGGGCATGGATAATGAAACCCATTCCTCATCACAAATTGTTGAGACCGGTGAAATTTTGTTATCTGCAAAACAGAAAATACGTACTTCATTTAGTTATTTACATGATGTCCATTTTGCTTAGTTCCCTTAGCAGTAGTTCTGATAGCTCATACCTTTTAGTGTTGAATAATAGACCGTTTAGTACATAATACACCTGAGGTACTACATACCAGAATTTGCCTGGAGGAACTGAGAAAAACCATGAAAAAATCAGGATATCGGCTCTTTTCTTAGATTTGAAAATAGGATCTCCTGAGTATGAATTTGTAGATATAACTATTCAGCTGTGGTGTTTGATAGAAAGTGCACTCTAACATGAAGAAAATAGATCCCTGCTGGACAGTAGAAGGCATGTGAGAGTAGGGTGGGGTCTTCCCATTCACAAGAAATTTTCACATGGGACCAAGTCTGGAGATACTGGGAGCAGTGTGTCTTAGAAGTATGAATACCACTCACCCCCTCCTAGTATTTGCTAGTATATAAAATCAAAACATTTATAAACCTTTAACTGTTGGGTGTGAATGTATTCCCAAAATTGGGACTGAAATACCATACGATATTGGTTAACCCTTTACCTGCTAACGTGCAGAATATGGTGAGCTCCGAATAATGTTAGCAAAGGGCAGATGGGATTTAATTTGGTGTTTAAAGGGTTAAAAGAACTTGTAAAGGAAATGATACTCAGAAGCATAGGTAGAGGAATAAGGTGCCCAATTAGTATGTCATGAGTACATACACAGGAAGCAGCATCAAGTTCTACACTTTCATTCGTTCCGACTAAACAGACTTTCAAACCCAGGGTTTTAACCAAGTTTGGGTTGTGTGAGACTTCTGATGAGTCACAAATTACCAAAATAATAAAGTAAATTCTATGGCTTAAATTGGGTGCTGAGCAGTTACTAGTACTATTTGGGTCAGAAGGTCATTGTGGTTTATAATTTTGGGTTGCAGACAAACAAGTTTGACAGCCACTGCTGTACTAGAAAGAGGTTAATGGTTAACTTCACATTTCATCTCTGGTTCAACTGTTATGAAAGAGTTCTAGCAATACACCACAAAGAGTTGAGGGTTATGATATTTTACATTATTGTCTGACTGATTCAGTTGGCTGCAGAACCTATGGCACGGATTGTGTAAGGTCCACCAGAAAGTATTAGACAAGCAACATGACTCCCACCCACTATCAATTTAATACCTTATGCAAAAAAGTAAATTGGTTATAACAGACAACTTGAAATGCAAAAATATTATACTGTATCAGATTTCCTTTACTAATCTATGTCTTATACATGAATTACACTATATACTGTATATGTCATGGTTATTGGCCAGAACTTCCATGTCGTATTTGGGCGATCTTAGTTTTAAATCTCAGCGAAGAGAACTGCTATCATTATATTTATCACAAATTTGCTCAGTCCTCCAGGAGAGTGCTATTATATAGCAGTGCAGATTAGACCATGATCACTACCTTCCACATCCTTCCCAATTTATATTATACATGTCCTACCTACAACTTTTTATTTATTTTTTATAATTTAATTATGCTGTTAGTACCTTGGATTACAGGGCGATAAAATGTATATGTATTTGGGAAAAAAAATTTGTTAGGAAGTGGACGTTATCAAACTTGAGGTACGCCTACCAACCCAGCATTTTCCTAGAGAGACTGAAGGCAACAGAAAACCTCGATCAGGATAGCATGTCACCAGGCTGAGATTTGGAACCCAGGCCATTCTCATTATGAAACCAGACTGATACCCACAAGGCCGCAACGTAGCTTATCAGTCTATCATTTATTGCAAGAGACATAACCTTGAAAAAAGGCAGAGTAAAAGGAACATAGGACTTGGGTCAATTGCCGGCATCCTGCAAAATAGTAGACCTGCCATGCTTAATGTATCTGCTGAAAGAAATTAGTGGGTTTCCCTGTAGTTCAAACGTACGCATTCTTTCATTAGTCACATTCCTTAGATGCAGCGCCCTCGACTAACTTCTAGAAACTGGCGCCCCAACTCCGAGGGCAGATCAGATTTCAAACACAATGCACTAAAATGTTAATTAGAATTTTCAGTGTTATACATTCATGATCATCGTGAAATTAAAATCATTTAGTTTTTATAATGTGATATTTTCCCTCGAAATTGGCATCCTACGTAACTCAGCACCCTCGACTGCCGTCTAGTTCGCCTATACAGACAAGCCTCCCCCATTTATACGAGTATGCCACTAACGTACACTTCTCGTCAATGGTTATTAGTTTCCCCTTCCCGGATTCTCGTTCACTCGGCAAAATGTTCGCTCTGTGTGTTGAATGTCTTGTCTGCTAAACTTTCTAGGTACTTGCAAGGTTGGAAACAGCGTTTCAAAACCAGGTCGACGTCGAACAGCCATTGAAAAGCCCGGGCAATGACCAACTTAATATTCACCTCTTAAAGCCTACTGGTTATGTGATGCACCAACATGTTTGTACATTCTGCTCACACTTTATGTGTTTTATGCTTACCTCAGAACAAACAGCGACTTCTGCCCCATACAACATAAACTGCTTGGTTTTTATAACCGAGATGAAAGTGTTTACTGCGCGGTACGAACTGGGCTTTTAAATAAAGCAGTCTGCTCTTCGCCTTTAAAGGGTTAAAGATAACGTTACTACAATGTTGGATTGGGAACCCTGCAAGTATCACTGTCGGGAACAAGAGTTATTAGCCTTACTGCAAAGGATATAGCCGCACGTAAAAGGTGGCTCCACCGCCAGACTAATTTGCACGTATCTGCGATTTATCGTTTTGGGCCCAGGTTTGCCAACTATATATTTGGTTTCATGTATCCGCAATTTATTGCCTTACTTTTCTTCTTTAATAGCGAAAAAGCAGGCTTTACCATGCTGTGTGTAAAAGGTAAGTTAACCCTAGAACAGGCCATGGACACTTGATGGGGGTAGGTGGTAACACCACGCCCCGGCCACTTTATCCCCACAAAAGAGACCCGGTATCCATTGCATAGGAGGCCGGGTGGGCCCCAGGGCCCCTGGACGAGTGCGGGAAGTCTCGCCCCCACCGAGATTCGATCCCCGGACCCTCCGGCCCGTGGCGAATCGCTGTACTAACTATGCTATCCCAGCCCACTGGTAACGACGATATAATAATAATAAATCTGTTGGGCTACAGATCTATGGAACAAAAATAAGTAGTTCTCGGAACTCATTTGTTAATTCGTGCACATGCGGAAAAATCCATGCTGCTGGAAGAGAGTGACCACAATAATCGAGAACAAGGCCTTGATCATCAGCCTGAATTTCCAACGCGTATCATCTCTCTTATAACTAAAATAACACGATAAAAGAGAAATACTACACATAAGGCTCGGTCTTACCAACGACGGAGTTTTTCAAGAGTGTAAGTCCCGTGTTTGGTCAGGGATTTTTATATCACATTTGTAAAACTGCCAGTGCGTAATTTTAAAGTAAAATTCACATTGCTTTAAAAATAAAAAATTCAGCAATTTGAGTAATATGATTATCTTCAGTCCCCCTCCTCTCCGAACCATTGGGGTCCAAGGTTACTTGTATATTGAGCAATGACAAAATCTTCCTTTAAAGAACTAGTTTCATAAACATGCTTCACTTTGTACAAATGCAAATATGCTATATATGAAGCAGTACCAACCGTCGGATCGCGAAAAGAGTAACCAGGCAACACAGGCAACTCCATTCTAAACTATTTTTCTTACAATATTTCCTGACAGTCTGCCTCGTAGCGAACCGTACTCTTAATATTCAACAACGAAATGATTATTCGTTACTAGGCAACCAAAACGTTGCATAAAGGACCCATTCATTCAAGGTGATTAAATATATTTAACGCTTCCGCTCCCAGTAAACCTACTGGTTACCGAATATCAGCCCATCCATTTTCTTCACAATATCCCCAAGGAAACACTAAGAAGGAAAAGTTTCCTGTGCGAAGAAAAAATTTCAAATGGGTGCTCCCCCAACAAGTGACGCGTGGAAACTACCGGATAGTACGTAAATAAACCACATTCAGAAATAGTTTTTTTTTTCATGGTAACTTGAACAACACAGACTTCATCAACCATGGTCTACTGCGCGAGGGAAATCGTTAATATCTGAACTTTTATCTGTGCTGTGACCCATGGTACGAAGATTTGCTCTTGATTACGAAAGGCAACACCGAGGCTGTATAGCATAAAAATTGTAATTTTTGAATGAACGATCCCGTATTTAATGCGTAATTATAAAAAAATCAGAGCAAACGTGCAAACTAGTAGTTCCGTGTTAGCAGTAGCGACCGTCAGGGGAGCAACACGTGCTGCTCACGCCATGGAAGTGCAGTTGTCAACACGCGGTTTTACATGCAGTCATCATAGTCGTGGTGTATTCCAATTCGGTTAATGTATTTTTTTTATAGCTCTGTAGTACATTTCCTTGACGTGTTGGTTTTCAAAATGTGTTACACATTGCAATTGTGACTTTGAGTACGTAGATTAAAACACGGTGGTTTGCTTGGTAGTGTGGGGGTTATAGTCACTATAAAACTTTTACTTGAGAATATTGCAGTATTTATTTTCGCGGGAAACAGGTATGTGACAGACTCAAGCCAATTCAGTCAGTTCGGGTTCTGATAAAATGCTGGACATAAGGAAACCCTGAATTGAGGCTATTACCATAATTATTGCCTTTAATTCATATACTTGCAGATTTTATGTACACGAGTTGCAGCTAAAGGATCAAGAATGCAAATTAAAGTAGCAAATTTTCTACGAAATCGAATTCATGTTTATTTGTCAAGATGCAGTGTGAGCAGTTTTAATTACAGCAACTGCATAGACATTTCACCAGAAGTATCCAAGGCATTAAAAAGTCACAGTCCTGTCGTTGCCTTGGAGTCTACAATAATCAGTCATGGGATGCCATATCCTCAGAATCTTCAAACGGCTTTACAAGTTGAGGAAGTTATTCGAGAGCAGGTAGATGTTTACAGGCTGCCTTTTGGGGGTTAAAGATGAATTATAAATTACATACATCTCATTTAAAAATTTTGTTCCTGGAAGGACAGTGAAACTGGTCCATTTGAGAGTTAAAATGGTAGCATGTAGACTATGAAAATAACAATTAAAGAGAGATACATTATATGTTCTTTCACACTTTAATTAAATTGAGCCTGTTAAATTCACATGTCTAAGTGTGTATGTGTGTTCTCTAGGGCCCATCTTCTTCCAATGGTCATAGAACTTCAGTGTAATATATACTGACATTTTCACTGATTGGGGTGTTCCATACTACTTTACATTTCAGTAAAAATATCCCTACTGCTGTGAATGATACAACGTTCTCATAGCAGTGCTGCTGAATCAAGTCTTTTGGCCTCTTACCTAACATCCCATAAGACTTGAATCTTCCTTCTGAGTTCCCTTTTTTAATATAATTATGATTCTCTGCAGATTACGAATAATAATATCTAATACAGACTTTTTAACCTTTCATTAAATGTGGTTTGTTCTAAGTGTATTCGATGTAACATTTGAAACCTTCTGAATTTGTTTGACCTCAACCTCAAAACATATATGCAATAGTCAATATGAGAAGTGCTTTGGAGGACTTTGTCCTGCTGCTTCTTCGCACTAATATTACACAAGACATAAGAAAATGTACCTTATTTTTGTCATTTCGCTTGCTATGTTTAAACTATGATTAGTGTATATGTTCAAAATGTATAAAATATGCAAATGAAAGCATGGTTAAGTTTCTGAACCAGGGCCATTCAGATCGCCAAACTATAAAATTTGATATAGTTTTGAAAAATGTTCCAAAAGAGTAAGAGCGTACATGATCCAAAGCAGTCTGAATCACCTAATATCTAATATACAATGGCAAGGTGTGTTCCTGGTGTCCAGTATTAGGTGATATGCACCTGGATAAAAATGGCCAGGCCACCTGCCATGTGAGTCATCTTAATTTACAGTTACTGTCCTTGATCATATGATGCCACTCATGCAATGTGGACGAGGTCAGTGTTCATTGCACATCATGTGAAGCATCTACAACATTTTTTTTTCTGATTTTTCTAATGTGTAAGCATTTTATGTAGATGTCATGACATGCATGATCATGTACTCTTTCTTCTGCAGTGTCCTTGTATTTGTATCTGCCCCTAACGTTTTTGCAGCTACCATAATGGTCATTAGTAACGAGTAATAGACAAGAATTTATATGATGAAATTCGATTACATTCCACTACTCACAGCTAGCCCTTCAAGCCGTCTGCATTACATCATATATTAATTTTCTGGATTAAGTTTCTAATAATATTTTATTCTTATTTTCCATGCCTATATCATACTGTACCAATACTAATATCTCATATGCTGGCAGTGTGAGCTACCAACTGTTAAAACTATGATTTGTCTGTAATTTCTACTGTCCATCTGATTTCCAGGTATGGATGAGGGCTACTAGGCTGGATGAGCGGGTGTAATTGTAGAGAATTTAGCATTGAAGTGTATGTCATTTATGGGTTTTTAATGGTATTGCCATTAGCTTAGACCATATAGGATTGAAGAATAGGATGATTATTGAGTAATTAATAGTAAAAGATGCGGAAGAAAGCTGCTCAGGTCTAATTTGAGGGATTGACGCAAACCATGATAAGTCACAATGCTGGTAGCCAGTCTTCAGGCTGAGATTTGAGCATAGAACCTCTTGCATATGAAGCAGAGATGCTGTCCACTAAACTGACACTTGGTCACCACACTATAGGCTGCATTGTTTTTTAATGAAAGCATTAGAATTAGGCAAGCTTTCATGTATACAGAAGAAAAGGCATTACTTATTAATGAAATTGGTATTAACTGTAATTGTGGTATTTTAATATTATACATGTCCTCATAAACAGAAATGTGATTCCTTATTTTATGCATGCAGGAAGCAAGGGGTTGAAATAAAAAGGAAATGAAATGTCTGTGTGAAATATTTCTGGAAGCAAGTGAGACCACTTGCCAGATTCATATACAGTTCCAGCTGAGAGACAGGACCATCCCCTAGCCATGTCTATAGTTACACATGTGAGGATTGTTTATGTTCTGTAAATTCTGCTAAATTTGTCTTGGGTTTTTTGAGCACAGCACACGTGACAGCTTGTGCACACAGTCCACCATTAGTCATGTCAAATATGTTGGAATGCATACTGTCAGAATTACACTGTTGTTAAAACAGTACATTCTTGTAGGAATGCACACATTATTCAAAGCTGCACACTGCATGGCTTCAAGGCTGCAATTTTAGAGGTGAGGTGATGGATGCATGTTTTAGTTGGGTGGCATCAGTTGATACTCAGAATGCACTATATGGCGTGTTGCTCAATAAACTATTCTCAGACAATGCTGACGGATCTGTTAAACTCTCCTTAGGGTGCTGTGCCAGCAACAATAGCAATTATTAAAGGCCGAATCAAAGTTGGTCTGAATCAAGAAATGTTGACAGAGTTTGCAAGTTTGAAAACACCAGCTGTGAAGACATCTAGAAGAGATTTTCCATTTGTACTCAGCAAGGTAGGTGATTAGTCTACTTATTTAGTCACACTTAAAGAAGTATACAAATGTTATCAGTGGTGGAAGACTGAAACAAATTCCATAATGAAGTTATGGAACAGGAGTGAGAAAAAAATATAACAAGTTATGGGCAGAAATTACAATTGTAAAGCTATCATTCTTACAGTAGCCCTGCATATCTTGTGCCACTAATTTTAACTTGATATATGCTCATAATGAACAATGAAATGCAGTTTGTTGGTGGGTTAGCTCATTTACTTTGTTAGCAGATGGCCAAAAGTAAAGGTACAGTTGTCCTTGTGCATGTCACAAAGGCATATGTGGGAGTGGAGGTATAGTTCCACTCATTCTAACCTCAGAACAAAGGCAAGTGGTCAGCTTCACTTTCCAGCCACTTTACCCGCAGTGAACTAGCCCCTGGTACGCACTGAATAGCAGGTTTCATTAACCACAGAGTTGGTGTGGATGCTTTGGAGAACAGAAAAATCTCTTGCCTCTGCTGGAAATTGAGCCACGATTCTTCAGTTTTTCAGCCTGCAGCCTATTCGCTGTGTACTGATTACCCTATCCCAGCTCCTGAGTACATGGTCATAGGATTTAATTTTACTTTGGTCAGTACTGTTTAATGTTTGTAACTGTAGTTACAGGGTCTCTATTTTACCTGGCAACAATTGTTTGTTACTTGCTGCTGTTTCTACACTGCGTATGTGGGCAGCTGGCTGAGTGGGCAATGTTAATACCATAAATGAACAAACAGGAAGTGGCAGCTGACAGTTGTCAAGTAAAATAATGACCCTATATATTACATGGAGAGTGTTGTTGTTGTTAAGAACTTATTATATAAGTACAGATTCTGATATTGTCAGTCCACTGTGAGGGAATGTCACGCATTTCCTGTGACATAAAATGGCCCATACTTGGCGTTAAAATGTCTCACTCGTAGGCTGCTTATTCTATAAAAAATTTAAGAATGGAAAGTCAGTGATGCTTGGCACTACCCAATTCAGCATCTTGTGTCTTCCCATCTCCTGTCTAGAAACGCAGAGATTAAAATACATCAGATTATAACTTTACCTCTTCTTTTGGATTAATGTGAAATCTGGACTCTTACATTTAGGGGAAAACATCAGCTGATGGTGTCTGAAAACACAGGCCTAATGCCCATGACAGTGTTTTAAACTATGAGGGAGAAGTGACACTCAGGAGAGGAGTGCATAATATGTATATCACAAAACACATTTCAGTTAACGCAAATGTTGGCCTGAGAAAGAAGCATGGAAGAGCTTCAGTTGACAGCCTCTTCTTCTTGTGCCATGCATAACACGCCAGTTTATCAGCTGACAGGAGTAAAAAATGTACTTATACACCACTTGTTCAGTCTTGTATGAATAGGACTACCAAATATGTCTTGGATTTCAAGCTACATGTGCAAGTGACTGGAGATGGACATGAATGTTTCTGAAGTGGTGGCTATTCACAAGACACGCATTTCACATTAGTGTAAGTGTAAATACCCATAACAACATCATATGAAGTACTGAAAACTCCCATGTCTTATGAATTTGAAGTGTCAAGTCCAAAAGTATGGTGGGAAACACTGCAAGGTGTAACAGCTATTTATTTCATTTTATTTTTTTGCTGAGAAGACATTGTGAGGGGCACCATACCAGGACTTGCTTCACCATTTTATTGTGTCACAGCTGGAACTGGAAGACATGAATATAGTCACTTTCCAGCATAATGGAGCACTGCCAAAGAGGTCATATTAGAAGGATGTGATTACGTTGATGAAACATGTTCTGACAACTGGTGTTGTTGCTGAACAGATACACTGTAAAGAATGCCATTAACATTCTTGGAAAGCACACCAGATATCTTTATCAACATGTGGAAAAATTTGATCTGGCATTATGAAGTGTGCTGTGGCTGCCAGGTGGAATGAGGGGTGGATATGTTGATCATGATGGAGCCAATTCACAACCTCCAAACTCTCCAAATTGTGCCAAACACTGAACTATAGGGGTTACACTTGCTGTTACAGGGCATTTTATTTTTTTTATCCCCCAGTGGCACACATTGTATATTACCACAACTTTGGGTTGGCAGTTCAAAGTCAATTGTTTATGTAGAATAGTATTTATTTCAGGTCTTGTGTTTTAATTATGTACACTTTACTTCTTTCAGGGGTTGAATGGTGCTACCACCGTTGCTGGTACTGTTATTGTGTCACATGCAGTTGGGATTAAAGTATTTGTCACAGGTGATATTTAATACTTTTTATTAGGTTTGTAGATGTGGTTGAATTCATATGCATTTTAAACTTTTCATGATGAAATCCATTCTGGATAAAGTCTGCATTATTTTTCATCCAAGTGGTTGAAATCATGTGTAGACTGGGGCTTTGTCACATAAGTCAGGAGTCCCAGACAGAGATAACAGTTGTTTATGTTAACCAAAAATGTAAAGGTAGAATACCGTATTATTGTTACACATGAACCTCTTAATTAAACCACATGTCAGTGAAGATTTTAACATTGCCTTTTGTATACTTTTACTTCTGCCAGCACTAGTGGAAGAATGTGCTTGAAAACTGGATGGAACTCTTGTCATACTAGTAAAAGGAGTGTGCATGTGTGTGTAACTGAATACATAGCATTCAAGAAAACATGCTTGGCACTCTGCAGTCAGGAATTGAGTCAACACTGGGAGTTAAGAAGAGGAGAACAAAATGTGTTCTCCTAGAACAGGACTGATGCTAAGTAGCATCCTCCATTGATACTGCAGCTTTAGACAGCTTATGGTCCATCCATGTTAGCGGGAAGAGGGTTAAGGAATATTAAAACTGTGTGCTTGATTGTTGTCTTTCACCTTTGGTTTTCACCTGTACTCTTTCTGTTGTCATGGCATTTTTCTGTACTCTGTCTGCAGTCGCCATTTAAGATTACGCCCGACAGTTTTAAATGACACAGCTCCATTGTAGGTGGCCTAGGAGGGGTGCATCGGGGTGGCGAGACAACAATGGATGTAAGTGCAGACCTCACAGAGTTGGGACGGAACCCAGTAGCTGTGGTGTCTAGTGGAGTGAAATCTATTCTGGACATTGGGAGAACACTTGAGTACCTTGTAAGTTATAGACAGTTAAACTTGGATGGCCACTTGATGCTTAAGCATGAGCCCAGAGTCTAGAGATGTCAGTCTGTTGAGTAAATATATGCATCTCTGAACACCAGATGTAAGAAGTACAAGAATGAAACCGATCCAGATATTACATTAAAACTAGTAATTCAAAAATTTTTGATAAAGTGAAAATAGTGTGAGAAATGTACAAGTTCTTTATTTTCAGGTAACTAGTGTATATAAAACTTCAAGAAATTATGCAAATATTAAGAAACACCTTTATTTAAACTGTTTCTTAATGATTTATCACATTTAAATATCTGTATAAATCATGTACACTCTTTTCTAGTACAAAAAGGCCTTGTTTTACACCCTAGTTGTGTTCCTGAAAAAGTGGGCATGTGTAAAAAAGGCATATATCAAAAATGATATTCACATATGGAAAAAATGCTTATATAAATGGAAATAAATAATCGAAGAGCGTTAAACCAAAAATGAGAGGATATAAATTAAGAAGTAGTGTAAACTGATTGGCAGGGGTATTACAGCAAAAAGGCATAAAACATGGCTTTGGAGTATTTTGATTTGCAGATGTTTGGAATCAATAAAGTAATGAGTTTCATATAAAATGTGTTCTGTGCTGCATATTGTTTCATTATTTGTTCCACATTTTTGTGCCAGTCTTTGGTAACTGCTTCATCTACAGAAGAACATTCACCACTAATTTGTAGTGATGCCTTGTTATGATTCATGCTGTTGTGGTCGCTCGTTTCATAATTTAAAGTCAATTCCAGTTTTTAGTGTAGTGTTGATGTTCTCCTGGCATGAATGGCCATCAATAAGAGCAAAATCATGGCGATATCAAATACTTGGTTTTTCTAAACTGAAAACTTTGCTCCTGCAAATAACTTGTTGGGGTTTCTTCAGTCACATTCCAATTTTCTTGACATATATTGACAGTTTTGACTGAGGAACTCTGCTTCAGCGGCTTTCATCATTTTAGGTTGTTCCTTCAGATTATCTGTAGCTGTGAGTGAATGCTTCAATGCAAATATTTTTAAATGTGTTGTAGGAAACACAAGGTGTTTGTGTAGTAACATATGGTCAGAACAAGAATTTCCCCTCATTCTACACACCTTGTAGTGGTCTGGAGGCTCCATATAATGTTGGAACACCTGCTGAGGCAGCCATGTTGATTGAAAAGCTGTTGCAGCTCCATCTCAATTCCGGCATACTGCTGGCAGTTCCCATTCCAGAAGCAGAGGCTGTGGAAAGTAAGCAAAGCTTTATTGCTACCTTGCCAGTAGTCCGATAAAGGAAGCTCATGAATCATATGTATGACTGTAAAACCAGATGACAATTTATACTGTGCATATAACTTTTAAGTTAACATCACACACTTCACAACTGGTAAGTCACAATGTTATTGTTTGTCTGGTCCCTCCAGATATAGTATTGACCTTCCAGTCCTCTGCCACAAAGGCAAGAACAGAGTCCATTTCAAAGGTGGGGGCACCCACAGGGCAGCTCTGTAACCCCAAGTGATAGGGTGATCATGAGAATGCTGGTTTGCAGAAGGACCTAGATCTTAACATGTGCTCCATATCTCAGAGATGGGAGAGGGGGGAGGAGTCTTCACATTCCCACTTTGATACAGGTGAAGGCCAGCAGGAAAATAACACATACTCAGAGATGTGGACAGCCATTGAACCACAACTCTGAATAATATCTGCCACTTTTCACTCCTTAGTATTTCATGTTTTATTCAGTAGGAATCTTATGGAGAAACTTCATTTATAATATTATCTTTTATGTGTCTCACAATAGCCATGATTAATCCTGTTCTCACAAAGTGTCACCTTACTCTGCTTGCCTCATAATAGGATGCTAAAAAGAATTATGTTTCATACATTGCGTTTGGAAAGTCGCTGTGCACTTAGGCTACAGTAGAGTCCAGTTGAAATGTGACACATGGGAGGGGAAGTTCACAAAGTTGCTCTGCACTTATAAAAGGTGTTGGAAGTGATGTTCATGAGCGTCTATACAGGCCTGAACCTGTTTAATTTTATTCGCAAACACTTTCTGCATATCTGCATGTGTCTAAGTGCACAGCAACTTTCTGAACACACAGTATTTATTGAATTTTCATAATCTGCTCATGCTTTATAATATATTTTTCTTGTCTTTCACTTCTGATACTTGTTTAATGGAATAATTATTTTAGGTTGTGAAATAGAGAAAGCCATCAATACAGCAGTAAAGGAAGCAGAAGACTGTGGTATCAGAGGAAAGGAAGTGACTCCCTTTATTCTGAATCGAGTGATTAGTCTTACAGGGGGCAGATCGCTTGAATCAAGTATCCTTTAATACTGAATACTATAGGTAGATCATCAAAGAATTACCTCTATTTTGGAGACAGGCTCTCTGGTTATAATCTAATAAAATTACCCTCTCTTAATAAAGTCAGTTTACAGAGACTTCTGGTTGTAATACCTATATACATTACACACGTTTAATAAACTCCAATAATTTTGATTCCCTGCACTTGGAAGTTTTATTGTTATGTGCTGCATCAAGTTTGTGACTCTGTAGATGCCTTCAATGGTAAGAGCTTTTTCCTTGTGCAGTAAAATTTCAGTGAAAGTGAACTGCTGAAAAGGGAATCTTCCATGACAATGCTGTTTGAGTGTTAAGGTTGCTGCTTACTTACCTCTTCCCGATTTAGTTACAAACTGGACTGAAATTTAAAATGGTTTCTTAAGGTGCAGTCTAATTTTCACAATACCATTTGAATTCTTAACTGAAGTTTGTTGTCCTCTGGCTATACTTTTTAAACGTTTGATTGTATATTTAGCCCACCAGCATCAATAATTCATTTGTTTCTTTAACACTGTTGCAGACATTGCTCTAATTAAGAATAATGCTAAAGTTGGAGCACAAGTTGCAGTTGAGTTGGCAAAGATACAAATGATTCCTTCAAAGTAAGTTCTTCCTGGTGTTTGACATACCTTAGAATGTGGAATACAAACTTAAAACTCCACAACATGTCTCATCAAAACTGAAACAGATCTAGGCGCCCTTATTCGAACTTCCTCAAATGATCTTTCTAAGTAATATATTTTTCAACTGTACCTTAACTGTGCTCTGGGTAGTAAGAGATTGAAAATTACAAAGATGATTTGCACATACACACACTGTATGTATTGTGTCAGAACCTGGAACCTCTTTAAGCTAGTATAAAATATTTCCTTTAATCTTCCGTCAAGTTGCATATAATACAAACAGTAGTTATGGCTGTTGTCTATTTTAACATTCTTTCCTACAAATCCTGTGTTGTCAGTGTAAGATAAAAGTATGTGCAGTAAGAGTTTTGCAAATGCATTATATTCAAATTGAAAGAAAATTGCCAGTCAAGCCCAAGAAAACTTTGAACAGGATTTATCAAAAGCAAGTAATGTTATTTTACTGATAGCTGAAACACTTAGTTAACAGAACATATTAAATGGCATCATACAAGGGAGTAAGAAACCTTCTACCTGTAGTCTTGTACAGGCTATACTAATGTACCTATGATAACTCAGTTATGTTGTATGACACAGTTTGTAACTTTTGTCACTTTTTGGTGGCCCATTCTTTTGCGGAGAGCAATGCTACGTGAAATTCCAGCATGCTGGAAGGTTTTTAGACATGTGATTTTAACAGTATGCATAGAAATTGACCACGAAGGTGGGAGTTCTTGTAAACAAGAAACGGTCTCTTAATATAAATGTACAGATGTGAAAGCATTACAGCAGGAAAGAAAGTAATACTGGCAGTGATGTTCATACACTTCCATTATACAGAGTAGTGCTTGAAATAGTAGTCTGGTCTTAGTGTCAATGTCAGTAAGAGTACAAATGGGTTTCGTGGTTTCTGTGCATTGCTGACAGAAATGGTAGAACACCACTTTGTCAACAATTGCTGAATTTTGTGTTTTGCCAGCTGCCCAGGGGGCTTTCATGATCATGTGACTGTGCAACTACTACTAAAATTAAAGTGTGGGCCAGGTAGCTCAGTCGGTATAGCAACTGACTATGGGCTGGACGGTCCAGGATCAAATCCCGGTGGTGATGAGATTTTCCGCCTGTCCAGACTGACCCTGGGGCCCACCCAGCCTCTTGTAAAATGGGTACCGGGTCTTTCCTGGGGTGAAGTGTGGCCGGGGCGTGCTGCTGACCACTCATCCCCTTCTAGTGCCGCGGTCATGGAGGAGTAGAGCTATACCTCTACCCACCCTCTGGGCCACACCGGGTCCATAACAGGATCACTTTTCCTTTTACTAAAATTAAAGTGGCACTACTTATTTGTGCGCCATTCTCTACAAGTGTATTTAACATCTGTCTTGTTGATGTGAATTTGTTCAGAGGTATGATAATGTCTTCAGCTATTTGTGCTTACATAAAATTGACTTTTATTTGGACTGTGGTCTGTATGTGAAAAATTAAAAAAAAGTTCCTTGTGTGCCTTTCAGACAACTTCATTTTTAAAAAAGGAGAGAAAGTAACTGCATATTTTGACTAACCTATTGTAACAATTAACCCTTTAAAGCTAAGGTGCACAAATTTCCAGAACTCTAGAAGCCACCTTCAAATTCTAAATGCCAGAAGGGTGACATGATGCAAGTTCCATACTGAGGACCGACAGATATTACATGCCACTGTACAAAATGTAGTTGCCATGGTGATGTACCTGGGATTAGTGCATCTCTGCTTCAAAGCATAGCAATTATTATCAACTTCTTTAACATTTTAAAAACTGTGCATTTTTCCACAGATTGTACTTGAGGGTTTCATATGATTATACAAAATAAACAGTGATTTCTTCCTCGAAGAGCAGGTTTTTTTTTTTTAAGCAGGAATCAGTTTTTAAATGTTGCATTACATGCCATATGTGATTAAGTAAAACTGTTGCTTTTCCACTGCTACCAGTAAATTAATTTTATGATACTCATGGAATTACTGCTTCTCTGTTTTTGAGTTGTCTGTTGCTGAATTGAAAATTTCCAGTTCAGTAAAGTATAATTTTCTTACCTGACTAGTATGAAAAGCATATATCTCACAAAATGCACACTGTCCCTTTTTCCTTATACATTTCCATCTATACTGGTCTACACTGGACATTGCATAAATTGTTTGTGATATATTTAAATTAAACTGAAAAGATAAGAGTATATCATACCAAATGTAAAATAAACTGGAAGAATGTCTAGTAATAATTATAATATGATATCACTGATGTTGATTACCAACATACAACAAACTGTACTCCCTATAAATCTCAGACTTTCAATTGTCATGAAACCAACCTGCCCTGACTAGGTCCTTTTGAGAGTCTGTTTAGTTGAACCATATATTTAAACTGCAACCTTCTTTTGGGTAATATGGGCAAAAAGAATTATATCAACTACTTTGTGTTAATAGTCTTCAGTATTTCTTGCCAAAGGAGACATTTTTGGCTTTCCATTCTTTTTGAGAGGACAGACAAACCAATAAATTCTTAAGCCTGATGGTTATCGCTCCAGAACTGACAGACAGCTATTAAGTCGTCATTTAGTTTCATTGACTTGAACATCAGTGCAGTATGTGTCTTCACCATTCTGCAAATTCTTTAATACCTTTTTCACTACACAGTTTGTCCACTATTTTATATAAAATATTCTGTTCTGCATACAAACTTAAATGTTTATTTAGGTGAGTGAAAATGCCTTATCTCTTCCTATTATTATAAAAATATATTAAACAATTATTTCTTTTTGATCCAATCAGACATGCATTATCTGAAGGTGTTTGTCAGTCACTGCAAGCCATATCAAGTGAGCAAAGTGCAACAAAATCACCATCGGTAAGTTTTACAGAACCAATGAATATGCCAGGGTGATTTTTTGTTTATCAAACTTTTGTGGCATTTTGTCCTATGAAGATATTCCTCAAGGATAGTTTTGAGTATTAAGCCACATGCCACTGATGATTTGAAAGAGGCACTATAGGAAGAAATGTTCTGTCTCCACAGAAATATTGCAAGTTGTATTATGGAATATCATCATTTAATTTTGTCATGTCATCTCACAAAGAGCACTGAACATTGTGCACATCAAGGACTGCATTTCTATTTGTGCAGTCATTTGAAATTAAAAAATAATGAGGTATGTACCTGCTGTTTTATTACTACATGAACAAAAAATCACCCTGTTTAAAATGTATTGTGTTACACATTCAGTTTTGATAGGTTTTGTTTTATGCATATAAGTGTTCGTATTGTTTTTTAATTTTACTTATTTAACTTTGGTCAGTTTTGTTTTGTTATGTTTGATATTTTATCCTACCAAAGTTAATGTAGGCAGTAGTTTATTTGTATGTAATAAATTTTGTTTCAGTTTTTATTTTTTATACAATTTGTTTTCAGTATATGCATGTGATTATCTGTGAAGACTATATGTACTGTGTACTACCCAGAAAGAAAAGAACGTTAGTATTTAATCACACTCACAATTCCCATTTGAGGTTTATGTCTAATAAAAGAAAATCTGAGAACCCCTACAGAATGTCCAGCAATCCACTTGTAACAGGGCCAAAAATACCAAGTTTTTTTTTGTCACACTTAGTACAGTAGACTTAGGCTCACTGGATCATTTCAAGTATCAAGGTGAACTTGTACTTGTATCTTCATAGTATTTTCACAGAATACAGCTGATATGTAGCTCTTATAGCAATGTTACCTTGTTTTGTGATTCACTACAGTTAAGTTGTTAGTTGCTATGGCAAATGATTGTTTCCAAGCTTGCAAGGTTGGGACCTTTGAATTTCAGAATCTTCGAACAGAAAGTTTAATGATTTGATTGTCAAGATTTAGTCAATCCTTGTACAAAGTTGAGTGTGAAAAAAGGAAACTTTTGCTGTAACATGATGCTTGAAGTTGGGAAATGTCCCCATTTCATGGGAACAGATGCCATGTATTATATCTTGTACACCTTTTGCATAATACTGATTATTTAAAAAAAATATATTTATTGAGTGCAGAGGTTGTGAATATCTTAGTAATGCAAGGGGAAAGACAAGAAAAAAATCATAATTTCAACATAGTACTGTCATAACATCTGCTGAGAGTGACTGATGAAAAACACAAGGCTGGAGTCAGGGTAGCTGGTTGATTAACAGAGATTACAGGCAATTACCCCCTAAATATATTCATACATATCTTCATTGTTGTCCACCAGACTAGTCATGTTTTACCAGACTGCTGACAACTAATGTGGCAGCTTATATCCCCATCATGCCAAAACAACTGTTAAAGCCTATATATTTTTTGAATTAAGTTCCATTCCATTGATCCCATTTTTTTAAAACTTCCGGTCCTAAACTCTCCTTTTTTGGAATATACATACATCTTTGATATAAATTAAAAGCAGAATTTTTGAATGTGATACTTGGAAGTTCTCACAGCAGGGATTGGCCATTACCAATAATTGAACAATTAATTACAAGGAATTAAATTTTAGGAACATCTTTAGGTTGGGTGTGGAATTTAAAGAGAGTAACTCAGATGAAGGATAAAGTTATTAGAAAGTCAGTTGCTGATATGTGGAAAGTATGTATACCTTTTAACGTTTATCTTGGGCAGCAAGTTCCATTTTAAATAGATTTGTTTGTTCATCAGCATCATATGAAATTAGAAATATTGGACAGAGAATTATATATAAAAAAATCCAGCTGAGCAACAGTCTGCAATTTAGCAATATTGGAAGATAGCTGTGCTTTCAAGCTTCTACAAAACTGGTTACTCCAGAGGTCTCACTATATATATATATATAAAGGCATGTATAATACATATAACCCAGCCTTCTTATCTACATGATCACGAGAGAGCTGTCAACTGACATGGGCAGAAAATGTAAAATTGCCATTTACAGACAATATGTGGATAAACACTGATTTTTAATTATGAAATGAATTTTATTCTTAACCTCTCATATGAACTAAATCACGCCCATGAGGATGGCATTTTTACTAAGTCAAACATAGCACAAAGTACAAACTGTCAAGGGGAATTTCACAATACAATTTGTTTTAATGTTGCATTTGACGGTTTTTATACTTGCTGTTCGAATTTACTCCAACCGTTACGTCATGGGTTGTCTACTTTATTAAGAGGAGTGTTATACAAAATGAATATTTACTATTATGTAATGAAATTGAAGCACAATTTTCCGTTTCATTCAGTCGCCATACAGCACAGGTTACTTTTGGTGTAGTAATGACCTGTCAATTTGTATGGAGGCAAACCTAGCAGTGTACAGTCTCGAGGGACAGGTCTGCCATACAGAAACATTGCGAATACCAAGAGTTTGACAGATATATTACGTAACATTGGCTCTATGAACAGCATCAACAACGGGTTGAGTGCGGATGCCTTACCTTTACTTCATAATTCTGTCTTAAGTGTGTACATTCTGCTCCTCCACGCAGTTTCAGTTTAAAAAAGCCAGACGGTTATAAAAAGTAAAGGTTTCGCAGCAAAGTCCGGATAAATATTTTTCTCTCCCATTTGAAGTGTACTCTTTTCGGCCGCCGCACTGTCGAAATTTAACTGCAGTCTACAGTGCATATTGAGCTGCTTACTTTCTAGACACATGTCTGTCATATATTAACAACACAGTTGCTGTAACGTGCTACCGTACTACCTTCGTTGTACACATCCCAATTACAGCTGACGTGCTTGTAACAAGTGTTACGTATCGTAATGGTGTGACATCTGGTGACAGTTCTTGAAACGAAGTTTGATCCAAGTGTCTGTTCAAGGTTAAGTTTAGAAACGTGGACTATTTTGGATACCATGTGTTCTTCTTTAACCTGATTCCTTGTTCATGGACATGTGTTGCGTCAAGATGCCTGGCACTACGTAACGACGGGCATGGCTTTACCGATTGTTAATAATCTCTGTTGTCAGTTCACCTATCGCCAGGACCCATTGCTCTTAACAGCATTATGGTTTCTTTAAAGTTTCGCCAAAAAAAAATCTGTATGCATTTAGCTTTTTCGCAGTCCGGCGTTGCCTTGATTTCATTTCCCTAATGTCCCGGTGACGTAACATCCAGAGTTGCTCACAATTGTTGTGTTGTTGTATGCCTTTAGGACTTCGAAGTGTGTGTGTGTGTGTGTGTCGTATATCGAGCATTTCATTAATGTATTCTTTTGATGGTTTCATAATGAACCCCGTTTCTGCCAGTGTTGTATTTACATTTTGAAACACTTTGGAACTATTTATTACCGTTTTGTTTCTTTCGCTTCATACTCTTGTTCATACGTTTAGCTTGGTTTAGACCAGTTCCTTTACCGGTCTGTATAAACTGTCAATGCTTGGCTTGACCATTGCACTGCTCTGTTGTGTCACGGCAATCGGTACGTGTGCTTCAAAGTCCCTCTAGCAATCGTCGATGGTTATATATTGATTATTGACTTCACGGGGGATAGGAAGAGAGGTAAAGGCATTGTTCAAATGTAGACTGCACTAGTATCTCATCTGAAAACACAGGAACGTTTGTTTAGGTGAACGTATCAAATGCGGCTCTGCTTGACAAATACCTTCCTGTTTCGTTTGTTACTCTATAGGTGTGCGTGTCAAATGTTTTTGTAGCACCATATGAACCGTCGAAAGGCAGTGGTATCAGTCTTTCAGGGAAACAGAATTAGGTGCGTATGCGGTATCGCAACATTGTGTTGGGAGAGGGTTTGAAATTGGCGAAAAACGACGCCTCTTTCGCAGCATGAACACCGAAATGTCGCCCAGAGCAAACAACGTACAAATCTTATTTTGTTATTAAGTTACAGAAATTCTATCCTGGCCCATAATTTAAAATGGAATTCGAAGAAGAATTTTTTAAAAAGAATAAGTTGCATGCAGCGTCAGTTAAAGTACACCAAATCATAGAACTACAACACACGAGGACCTAAATCTAATAAAAATCTTTATATATACAATTTTAAACTTATGTATGTCTTATACTTTTATATTGTATATTTTATGTTTTAACATTCTAAAAAAGTGACTGTACAAAAAAGGGGGCCCCTTAGATTCTTATTGTACCTTCCTTTGTAAGGTTTGTGTATTGACACGCCTGAGGATGGCCTAAGTACAGACCGAAGCATGTAGTATGCATGTAAAGGTAACCAACTAAATTAGAATAAACCCGTGTCGTGTTTTAGACTGAATAAGCGTGGCTTGTGTAGTATTAAACTCAACGGTATGGCTTCCATAAGGACAGGCCAGTAGATCTGCCAGTCCACTAGACGCCGACAACCGCATATACTTGTACGCTACACAATGTACTGTTACTGCATTTCATTCGGTATCATTCTTCATCTGGTACCGAAGGATGAAGACTGGCGCCGCATGTCTTAATGGCGTGATGCTGAATTAAGGGTAGGGACACGTTTACCTTAAGAGTTGTTTGCAGTTTAATATGATGGAAATCAGCGTGCGAGGTTTGAGGTTCTCACAGTGGTGCTGATGATTCAAGTCTTTGGCGGCGTGACGTCGTTTCGGCTGATTTACTGAATGGAGAGTCGAGTTGTATTAATCCTCTTATCGCACATTACTTAGAATTATGTGGTAACACAAGACGCAAATCGGACATGGACACCTCCTGGCGTGTTTTTAGTTAAGTGCCAAACTTCTCTAACGTATAAAAACCATAGAACCACATCTACTGTTACGTGACTTACCCTGTGCAGAAATTTAGCGCGAAGTAGGGCATTGTTACGAAGTTGTCCCTGTAGACGCCATGAAGTTTTGTGGAGGCAGTGGAGGTATGGCTCCATTTATAATTAACTTCAGCACTATACGCAGGTAGCTGGTCAGTTTCACGCACCGACCGCTTTACGCTCGGGGTAGGAGGCCCCAATACCCGCTGAATAAGTTGGGTGAGCGCCAGAAGCGTTCTGCACGTTTTGCAGAAGATAAACGCGTATTTTTTGTTTGGATTAGAATGACTTGTGTTTTAATCGCCGGACACAGTGGCCGCGTTGTATAAGGCGATTGCTGTCTCCTACACTTCAAGACTGGAATTCATGTCTTCGAATCGCATTCGCGTGGTGTCTGTCTGTTGGCCTTTGTAACGTAGCCCTTATGACGGCCTATCTGTCGTCTTTTTCCGAACAGAACATAATGTTTCGGAAACTGTATCTCTTTCCTCCGTCAGGCAAAACTATCCGTTAACTGAACTGGCGCGTGGTTGCTTTGCCAAAGAGTAGTACGTTGATGCTTTCAATTATTTAAAAGTTTTACATTGTCACTAACGCCACGGATTTCTGAGTTGGCAGAAGGTGAGATCTTTCAGCACGTTCATGTCTTCACGACCGCGTCATTTAGACAAGAATAACATTTCTTCAAGTTGATGCTTTCTTACTTACTCCATGGTGCAGAGTCCTTCTTGAGAAGCTAACTGGTTTGCAGCAAGTTAAGAAATTCCCCGCATTTTATGGAACCCGAAGGTTCATTACTGTACTCACAAGCGTCCGCCACCTGTCCCTATCCTGGGCCAACCCAATCCAGTCCACATACCCACATCCCACCTCCTGGATATCCATCGTAATATTATCCACCCATCTACGCCTAGGTCTCCGCAGTGGTCTCTTTCCCTCCGGTTTCCCCACCAAGACCCTATACGCCCCCCTCTCCTCCCCCATACGCGCCACATGCCCTGCCCACCTCATTATTCTCGATTTTATCACCCGCACAATATTGGTGAGGAGTACAGATCACTTAGCTCCTCGTTATGCAGTCTCCTCCATTCCTCCGTTACCTCGTCCCTCCTAGGTCCGAATATTCTCCTCAACACCATATTCTCAAACACCCTCAGCTTCCTTTCCTCCCTCAATGCCAGCGACCAAGCTTCACACACATACAAAACAACCGGCAAGATTATAGTTCTATACATATATCTTCAAGTTGATGCTTAGCAGCTTTAATCGTACGAAATATAAGAACGTGTGTTATGTGTTTAGTTTTTGCAGCTTCTTATTTTCAGTTTTGTGAATGCTTTACAAGATAAACGTAGAGCAACAGCAGAAGTAGCAGTAGGTATCACAATTTTATATGCAGAATGACTACTTAACTCCGGGCTGAAATTTTTTAGATCAAGTTAATCGTTAGAGAAGGAATTCTCAAACCTAAGGTCGTACCTCAACTAACGGTGTGTGATCCCGCAGAATAAAGGTAAATTTATTTTTATTATTTTGATATGCCATAAATCTGCTACGATTGGACAGGGTGCTGAGAACGTACTCGCATTGTTTGAGTCTCAAGGCCAGTATGCTTATGGCTTTGGGACGTGGACAAAGTTTTGAGAACCACCATAAAAAAAAACATTTGGGAGTGTATGTTTGGCATGCATGTTTCTTACCTATCGTAAATGCATGCACACGTCTGCAGTGGGGGACTAGCACTTTCTTCTTGCAGAGGATGAACTAGACGTACGGAAATCGAAAATTAGGATTTTATTCATCTTTATTTCCCTTACAGGTTAACAGGAGGGGAGAAGTATACCCCAGCTTGTAATACACGATATAACAGCCCTTTTTACACCTTCGTTTTTAGGCGCGTTCGCGAAATTTTGAAATCTGACTATTAGCTTCGTCACGTCTGTCTGTCTGCCTTTCCGCACAGAAAAACTCGACTCCCACTGGAGGAATTTTCATTAAGTGTGATATTTGAGTGTTTTTGGAAAATCCGTCGAGACATTTCATTAAAATTGGACGAAAAAAACGGTCACTTTACGTGAAGACCAATACATGTGTTTGACCATATCTGGCTCACTTCTTCTTAAAATGAGAAATGTTACAGACACTAGTTGTAGAGAAAATCAAAACACACATTTTGTGTTCAGTAACTTTTATTCTGAAAATTGTACTGTTGATGAGATGTGGAAAATTATTGTAAAGCCGGGGAGTCCACGGATGCCAATAGGCGCATACGCTTTTCACGCTGGATACCTAAGGCTACAGACACACTCATGACATGTAATACTTATTGCTTTCACCCAGCAACAATTGTTGCAAGAACGCGACTGAATTTTACATTGTATGTACTGTACATTGTCTGTCTTGTCATCGTTACCTTTCTTCCACCACCTGGCGCTCACGTTTCGAAGTGCCCATTCAGCAGAGATGTATAACCATCCTGCTCGGTGATGAAAGGGGGGGGGGTGGTGGTGGAGTGACTTGTCTGGAACGTAGATAAACTCACGCTTCCACAGGAACGCTTTGGATGACGGGGCTAACATAATTAGCTGTTTTTACTAAACACTGTTTACAGTTTACTGTAGTCTACATTTTGCCTTTTGGCGAGTAAGAATTACGGTTACAACAACCATACTCTGGTGGATGTAAGAAGATTGGAATGTGCAAGAGGGATAAGTTAGAAGGTTAGTTCGTGGTAATTACAGAACAAGAGAGATGCAAACGTGCTCTGATTTAAGTCAGTTTTTCAACAGAAGGAACCCATTGGGATGGGTTAGCGAATTTTTGTGTTGGTTAGTAGTGTTATTTTTTAAACTTTTTTGGTGTTTGGTGTCTACAAATTTTGTGTGGCGGTTTATTTAGATGTTGATTGAAGACGACAGTAATTCGCGACTCTGTACAAAGCGATATTCTGTAACAGGGCGGTGGGTTTTATGTGAAAAATACACAACGGTCAGGATCAGTTATGTATCCACAACAGCGGAGTATTTTTTAAAGTAAGTGTGTGTTCCATTGGAGTGTATATTTTTGTGTTTTAGGCCAAAATTTGATTTCTTAGAAGTGCGAATACGGGCTCTTGCTGAAAATGTTTATCTATTTTGACCTAACTTTGTAAGAGGTTTGTGTTAATGAAAACCGTTTCAACGACTTCGTAATTCCCTATGGTCAGTAATAACGACATAGCGGGCGAGCGAACTTCTGGGATGGGAGCGACAGTAACAACATGTCCGTGAGAAAGTTTTCTGTCCCTTTCGGTTTGTTGCCGGCGACTGACGGAACCTACGGGCTAATGCGGCCAAGGGTATCCCATTTTTTGGGTTTTGAATTTTTTCATAGACGTTTGTGGGACTTTTTGGATGGAGAATCGACTCCTCGCATCCCCATCACCTGCACAGAACAACGTACAGGAGAGATGCATACATACACCAAGCCACAATATCATCGAACGGTGTAAGACAATACACGACTTAGACAGCGCGGGTTTGCCCACTGAGTTTGGAGCTTGGTACTGCGAGATAGGTCACAAACGTTGTGTATGAATATTTTTTTGTAAGCAGGCACTTGAAACGTAACGACGACTTGAAAAGCCAGGCTTTTACCGGTTATTTTTAAAGCACACGAAGCCTTTGCCCATGCAATATATTCTTCACAAAAACAGAATGAAATTACAGCAGTAATTCACTCTGGCAATAAATCTGTTGGACTAGAAATTTATGCAGCGGGAACTTAGGCTTTATATGTTCTTCTCAGAAGCCTCGTTATAACTTATCTGCCATTTTTCACGAGGCAGCCATTTTTCAATGTACTTTGTTTCTGTGGTACATAAACCTTGTGAAGTTGTGTGTGCGTTGCCAGATCGGAGATTCTCAGGGTGGTGTTGCTGAGTATTTAATTCGTCTTACCATTTTACGCCGTGTTGCTTGGAAAGTTTGCCAGTAAGCAGCCTAAGAAGAATGCTCCTTCTTGACCTGATTGACCCTGAAGATGAAAACGTTTCTTTCCTTCGAAACGGCAGTAACTCTTTACCAATCGATGCGGTGTAACGTACAACAATAATATTGATTTTTGTTCATTATTTGCTGACTATATTTACAATTAACGCGTAATGCTGAGCTTCTGTTTGCGTATCTTATCTCCGAAGTTAAAAGTGTGTTTCTTGGGGGTGGGTCCGCACTGACGATACTGGATGACCAGTTTTTGTGCGTAACTGTGAATTATAGCCCCTTGTTTTGCTTGTGACCCAAATTGAACTTCTTATAGCACATGAAGACCATTTATCCCTTGAATAAGGAATAACTTACTTCTCATCAAATGTAATGTTTATTAACAGATTTATTGAAATGAACCGTATTTACACAACATACAAATAACAGTTGTAAATCTGCAACTGGTTAATTAAGCGACATGTTTCGGCCTTGTTCGGCCATCATCAGGCTTACAAAGAAATGGTGTTAATTAAGGTACATTCGTTCGCTATACCAATGGGATCCGATGGTTTACATCGGTCTTATGTATTTTTAAAAATATTTACTATTGGTTAAAACGATATAATACATTAAAATGTAAAATGTTATTAATTTTAGTATCCTAGCAGGGATGGACGTAAGTTGTGCAGTCCATCCCTGCTAGGATACTAAAATTAATAACATTTTACTGAGCCCACGCGGTCGCTAACCCCCGTAGGGGTGAAGGGGCTAGCTAGAAATAACGGGGGCTTGACAATATGTACTTCTCTGCTGGCTGTCTGGGTGGACGAGTCCCGCCACAGGGAAGACGCGGGGGTTCATGAGCAAGGGAACACAGAACTATTACCCGGACACCGGGCACCACACACGAGAAATGTACAAAATGATCTATGTATATTTCTAACACTGTAGTCTCTGCACAATAAGGAACAATGATGTAAAACCATAGAATTAACAAATAAGTGCAAATAACATTATTACAAAAAAAACCTAGGTCTCTCGGTCTCTAGGCGCGCAGGCTGCGCACTCCAAAAAAAGTCCAACTCTAACAATAACTGTCTTGGGGGTGACTAACCCGTCCCCCTTCTCTCTCTCTCGTTATGACGCACAAAAGGCATATACAGAAACAGTCAACAATGACCATATATTCGGGCCCCCCTCTCTCTCGTTATGACGTACAAAATTCATGTACTGAAACACTCAACACTGACAGTATTTTCGGGCCTTTCTCTCGTTATGACGTACAAAAGGTATGTACCTAAACACTGAACACAGACAATATGTTCGGGCCTCTCTGTCTCTCTCTCTCTCCCTCGTTACGACGTACAAAATTCATGTTCAGAAACACTGACAGTAACTTAGCGAGGGCTCGTAGTCCCTTTTCTCGCTAAACGTTACGCAAAACTCTAACACGCGGCCCACTTAACAGTAGTTACTCTGTCACAACAGGCGCTTATTCACCAACCTGGTCACAAGTCATTCTCCTTATTACTACAACAGATCAAAAGCCTAGTACAGAAAACTACGCTCTGACACACACAGACACGTGACGAAGGTACGCGACTCTGAGGGCTTGCCTCTGGCCCACGGGGCTGACATTTAGTATGAACTACCCAAAAGATCCCAATGTTTCATTACTAAGAAAACAAAACCCAAAGCGGGAATTTAACTCACGCCCATACCAAATGTCGGTCCCGCTGCCAACACGTACGCCTCGGCGCTTTGAAACCTCCTCAGCTGAACGTCCGGCCAATCCTCGAAACATTCCAGTCGCTGGCACCGTGTTTCCGAAGCGAAGAGCAGAGAGCAGGTCTTTGTTCTGTGCGGCGTCAGTTATTTTCCCCAACCGTCTTGCCGACGTAACCGCCCCTAGTCCTTTCGCTCGCCCACGGCACCCAATCACCGGACGACAGCACAAGGACGGGAATGACAGGACTCGAAGTCCGCACAGTAAAGCTTCCGCATGGTAACGACCTTTGAGACGCCCTATGGGCACGGCTCATTACATTTTAATGTATTATATCGTTTTAAAGAATAGTACAGATTTTTAAAGACATAAGACCAATGTAAACCATGGGATCCCATTGGTATAGCGAACGAATGTACCTTAATTAACGCCATTTCTTTGTAAGCCTGATGATGGCCGAACAAGACCGAAACATGTCGCTTAATTAACCAGTTGTAGATTTACAACTGTTATTTGTATGTTGTGTAAAGACGGTTCATTTCAATAAATTTGTTATATATACACAACGGGATGGAAACAGTCAAATTCAGTGTGTATTAAGGTTAAATTCTACAACTGTAACTTTTAAGAATTTTTGCAGCGTGTTGAATATTTAAGGATACAGACACATTCCTGTCCTTGCGTAGTGCGGTCAAAATTGCAGTAATAGATTTGCCCGAGGAATTAGTTGAAGCCACAAAGCTTTTGGAGTTATCTGTTTAGAATCTAGAGGTGTCGCGTGTTCTGAGAGCTGTTGTGATTTCCCTCAACCGCACGAGGCGAATTTCGAGATGGTGTCTAGAAATGGGTCACGAGAGCTGTCTCAAACCCGTTTAAGTTCCCCGATCGCGGTGATCTTCGTACATGATTTGACGCTAAATACGTGTTTCAAGCGATGTAGGCCCGCAGCTTTATCACTTAACCAACAATTCATCAGAGAACAGGCCTATATATATATACATACTGTAGATGTAGGTATATATATATACCTACATCTACAGTAAACCGACACGACGGCCAGTGACGTAAGCAGAATAGTAAAGGACATTTTGCAGAATATGCGTACCGCATTCATCTTTCCGCACTAGTTGGCAGTGAAATTTCATGGCTCCTTCATTCTGTTAATATACCGGTGCTGTGCCGAATTGTGAGATGAGAAGTGTCATGGAATATGATACTCAGTAATGTTTGTGGTTTTTCTGCGATGAATTACCTAAACCAGTCCCTAACGATGGCGGAAGATCGACCGCTGTCATTGGTTTAGACCAGCATGAAGCTGTGTAGCAAGCACATTTTACTGTATGAGGTATATCCAAACAATAGACATGTGTATCAGGTGTTTCTTTTTACGTACAAGCACGAGCAGCTTTTATTACATATGCGTATTTTCACCGCTGGCTACTGAGATTCGAAGTTGTAAATTACATTGGACCATTCGTTTTCTTTTCTTTCTAGACCACTTAACAGACTAAAAGTATTATGTGACATTATTTTAACACATGTACCGTACATATTTTTATTATTTTATACAGTGAACCAACAAATGCACAATTAATTTACAGTTTATTATACTGCGCCTTATTATACTGCTCCTACATGTTTCGACACTATTGTGTCATCTTCAGGGAGCTCGTAGTCAGTACCTTGCTAAGTTACACGAGTATGTCAATGCAGTCTTGGTGATACAATTTAAAATTTCACATATGTTTTGTGCTGCCAATGTTTAATATTATTAAAATATTAAAATCGTCCTAGTTATAATAAAATGGCTAAAATTATTTTGTCCTTACAATTCTTAGGAAGTCTTGTATGGTGGCTGTATATACAGTCTGTATGTTGATGCTGTCGTTGTGTTGGCCCGGTATCTGCATACCAAGAATGCATTGACATACTTATGTAAGTTGGATGTTCGTATGGCCGTGCATCTCGGATACAGTAGTATAAACAATCAACTAGATGCAACAATAACAACTTATTAGTAATTACAATCAGCTCAACATGTTTCGGGCGATAATTTCGCCCATCCTTAGGAGCACTAGACTGTGATTACAGCTTGTGGTATAATGCACCGAAGATGTTGCCTGAAGGTGACAAGGTCACCAGCATGGGCGAAATTATCGCCCGAAACATGTTGAGCTGATTGTAATTACTAATAAATTGCTATTGTGGCATCTAGTTGGTTGTTTTATACTATTGTACTTATGTGACTTAGCAAGTACTGACTACTAGCTCCCTGAAGATGACACAATGGTACCGAAACATGTAGGAGCGGTATAATAAGGAGCAGCATAATAAATTGTCAATTAATTGTGAATTTGTTGATTCACTGTACAAAATAATATTATGTGACACTTTCTGTGTTTATGAAACCTGGTCTTTCCGTCTGAGTCAAGAAGGGAAACTAAGTAACACTTCAGTGACAAGCTTTAAACGAAAACATTAATGCATGGCTTGTGTAATGTATTTCCATAAGAACGTGCAGCGTTACATTCAAGATAAGTCACGGAGCCTTTATAGTGTATAGTCTACAAAACGGTACAGGTTTCGTATAATTTATAGCGTCAAACAGATGCATGAAAGCATGGCAGAACAGTTTACCTAAACAGACAGGCCTGTCATTTTCAGCATTTGAAGGACTAAGTTAAGAACAGAAATAACTCAACTAATAAGCATTTTCAGGGCCGGTCGGACATTACTCTGCGAACTCTGTGGTTGAGCCTATGCTACGGGCTGGACGATCCGCGGTTGCAGAGGAATGTGATATTTCATTAGTCCGAAAAGACGCAAACTGGCCCTGGGGCTCATCCAATCTCCTATTTAATGGGTAAAAGATAAGGGTCACTCTTTGACATGCCAATGCAGGCACGGAAGGGAGGTGGAGGTATATCTGCTAACCAACAACCCTGCGCTAGAGGGAAATGGGTGGTCAGCAGCTCACTCCGGCCGCTTTCCCCTCAGTAAAGAACCGGTACTCATTGTATAGGTGGTTGAATGGGCCTCATGGCCGATCTGGCCCCTACCGGGATTCGATCCCTGGGCCGTCCAATTCGTAGGGAGTCGCTGTATTGCCTTTTTCCCGGGGGTAAAGCGGCCGGGGCGTGAAATTTACCACCTCCATCTAGTGCCGAAGCTAAAATAAGTGAAGCTGTACCTCTACTCCCTTATGCCTTTATGGCGGGGACAGGAACAACTTTGTCTTTTCACGCGTGGGTAACATAACAGTGTGTCACGGGAAACTGGTTACCTGCGAGCTACGAGTTGGGCGGGCCTTGTTGAAGTGAAAGGAAGCAGTTGTGGGCTTAATTTGAGGTACCACTCTGGCATTTTACCGGAGGAACTGAGTAAAACCACAAAAACTCAGGATAGTTGGTTCCGGGTCGAGGTTTAGACGAGGCAGCTTCAGAGTAAGTAGCAGGAATGTCAGTCAGTCTGTGTCGTTGCTGACGTGATTGTGGACTGTTCTTGCAGCAGTGATCGGCGTAATACTTGGATAGAAGAGATTTCATGGCTAAACGTCTATATGATCTATACTCGCTTTCTCTTACATCCTTGCATATTCGTCGTTCGTAATAATTCTCCAACGTATATAATTTCTGCGGTTAAAAGAGCGACGTTAAATACGTAATGATCAGTTATCCCTTGCAAAGAAACTTCGGCCATCTGGAAGTTGCGTTGTAAGTTCGCCCCGACCGTCGGCAATCGTAGTTGATGTTCTGTGGGCTCTCTTAATTCCTGGAGGCGACTGGTGGAATGGTATCGGTTCTTTAAATCGGTTCACAAACTATTCACCTCACAAGTTTCTCGCAAATTCATTTATTGTATTACAGATTCTCTTTTAATTTTATGTAACCTTAACTTGATCCCGGTTTTGAACATCGACTTGTAGTTCATGAGAGTGCACAGCACGGTCAGTGTGACTGTCGAATATGTGCAGTCTGGTGTATCAAGTGAAATGCTCCGGCTTTCATACACAGAATTCACGTATAAAAATCGCTAGCCTTTGAATCATTTTCTTCCTTGGCGAGTACTTTCTAGCTGAAGCCGGTAAATTGTCGTCATGGAAACGTGAAATTGCGAGAGCGGAAATAATAGTGTAATAATGTAAGAATGGCACAAAGGGCATTTACAGTTAGCCTGTGTGTATTATTGTGTATTGTATTCATTTGTGGTTAGTTCAACGACGTTTTCAACACATTGTCCTATATAGCGTCAAATGGCGTGATAATTAGTGCACAACAAGTGAATGGACTGTGGAAGTGGTCGTAGCCTAGTTTTAGGTATTATCCAGGCATTTGTCTGTAGGTCGTAAGGAAAACCGCATAAACTGCATTCAGATAGTCCGTTTTGGGGCCCAAATTTCACCTCGGAACCTCCTGAGTGTTTAAGCAAGTGTGTACTCACTGCACCGCCGAAACGATGTTTGGTATAGCTTTTTCGAAGCGTTCGCGAAAGTTGCGAAGCGCAACGATTAACTTCGTCACGTATGTCCTTCTGTCTGCCTGTCTGCGTGGAAAAACTCGGCTTCCACTAGACGGGTTTACGTGAAGCCACGCACTGAAAGTTTTTACTAAAACCTATGGCTCAGATTCAAGTTTGGTTGAAATCGGACAAAACTAACAGGCAATTTCATTGAATACCTACATGCAAATATTATTTTACCTCGTCGTTTACGAGAACCTTAGGAGAAATGCGGTTGGCGATCTAAATGTAATATGGAGCCGCGATGAAATTTGCTGGCCGGGCAACGAGGGCAGAAGTACAAACACGGTCATAATATTTAGTATTTATTGCTTTATGTCTGATTGTAAGCGCATAATGTGACGCCATATAGTTGCGATTTGTTTTGTTGCGACGCGATAGTCCAGTGGTATTAGGTCAAGTTCCTATTCAGCTATTGATTTTCGTATTTCCTGCTATTTACATGATGCTTAATTAAAGGACAGTAGAAGCGTTCTAAACGTGTACACAGCAATTTGCTGCATTTGTGACGATTAGGAACGTTAAATATCATGGCAGAAGAAACAGTAAGTGTGTCACTTGTGACACTAACTTTGCTATTAAAATGTGACCCCGTCGCTCAAACCCATGAGAGTTTTTGGAAATGCTTTCACTTTTACCTTAACTGGGTAGCAGCAAATCGAACTGCGAGAATTCAATCAAAATCGGTCCCTCTGGTTTTTGTACACACCCTCGCATAATTTTACGCACGTAGGGGCGACTTTCCCTTTCCCTAAGCTTGTGTATCATATTCAGTTAGCCGTTCGGCAATGTACTGGCAGAGATGGTGCAATGACCTTGAGTCATTTCGATTTCTACCCGTATAGGAAGCAGTAGATACAGACACAACCATTTTCTGATTACTCATCTTGAATTGACAATTCGTGACATCTAACGCCATTAAAATCATTAGCCTTAGTAGCAGAATAGGCGTCATTAAGAAACACGATAATCGTTCAGCGACCCAGAAAACAACCAAAACTTACCCTCTGCTTTGTGTTGCTATCGCATGCCAGTAGTTAGTGTTGTTGCCATGGAAATGCTCAGAAGCTACACTTGTCATGGTTGTTAGAGTGTAGTCACATTATAGTTGACTGTCGGAACATTGGAATTGGAGTGCAAGTCCTTGTAATGTAAGAGCTTCTGTCAGGGTTGTCCATTTTGCAGTATTCGAGTCGGTGACAAGTTACAGATTAAACAAGAAAACTGAGGCCTTGGCGTGTACGATGTTTAGAAAAGGCAGTGGAGTAAAGTGGAAAAACGCGGGGCACCCAGGCGCATTACAGAGTAGAAGTCGACGTGCTGCCTGTATGTAATTGCGTCATGAAACGGACCGCTGTAAATTTATCGTCAAACTGAGGCGGTTTGACTTGAAGGAATGGAAATACGAAGTTTGCAGATGACGAGGTAATGGAGGCGATGCAAAGTTGGTTAAAGGCCACACCAAAAAGCTTTTTTCTTGAAGGCATCCGCAAGATTGTAGACAGGTGGACCAAGTGTGTTGCGAAGCAGGGGGACTATGTCGATAAATAAGACACAATTTCTACAAGTACTCTTGTGAAAAGGGGACCGCGGTAGCACAGTGGTTAAGGTGCTGTGCTACAAATCGGAAGGTCGCTGGTTCGATTCCAGATGGTGGCATTGTAATTTTTCATTGACATAATCCTACCGATCGACTCAGCCTCTAACAGAAATGAGTAAAAGGTAAAGGTTTCCCGTTACAGGCCCGGTGTGGCCCAGAGGGTGGGTAGAGGTATAGCTCTAGTCTTCCATGACCGCGGCACTAGAAGGGGGTGAGTGGTCAGCAGCACGTTCCGGCCGCACTTTACCCGCGGGAAAGACCTGGTACCCATTTTACAGGAGGCTGGGTGGGCCCCAGGGCCAGTCTGGACGGGCGGAAAATCTCGTCCACACCGGGATTCGATCCCGGACCGTCCAGCCCATAGTCAGTCGCTATACTGACTGAGCTACCCGGCCCACAACAGAAATGAGTACCAGGAGTATTTCCTGGGGGTCGGTGCGTAAGGCTGACCACCTTACCATCATCCTGGGCCATTGTCACGTAATCTGGGAACCTTAACTTCCTGGAACCCTCTGGGCACCTCGGACCTGTAATGGGACTGATTTGCCTTTACTCTTGTAAAAAAGTTATTATAAAATTCCTGTTATTTAATGGCTTACCTTCGCAGACAAGTTGCTGTGCCGTTCCGTGAGAAACATTGTCGTCCCTAAGTCTCTGAAGATTAACTGTTGAACTTATAATAAAATTTCCGCATCCTCTCGGGAATTTTACTTACAGACCGCAGGCCACAGACCACGAGATGATCCCCTTGGGGGGGGGGGGGTTCTGCCGCGGGGCGGGGGGACTGCTGGCTATAGTAGAAACTACTATACTGCTGAGAACTGCGCTCTTCTTGGTTCCCCATTTTCCATATATTTCGCGGTGGAAGTCTGAAATCTTGCGTACTAGACTGCTATTGGTAGGAGAGGCAGTTCTGCTACCGCAAGCAGACTGAAAACATGAAGCATTTCGTGTAGAATGTAGTGAGCGGGTGCTTGCAGCGTGGGCAGTAGAAACTCTTTCTAACCACACCTTTGCGCACGCGCATCCATCACATTACTAGCAGGGGTAATTTCCTGGTCTTTGAACAGTAAACACATTCGAAGCATTTCTAATTGCTTCCACTACCATGTTATAGGCCTAGAAGAAACATAATTGGCTACATTATAGCCCAGTGTGGGAAAACGCAAACGGAAATATTGATGTGGTATAGGTTGTGCCGTTGGAGTTAAAGGCTCATTTGATGTATAAAACAATCTACACCCCAGCCGATCCCAGTGGCCGCGCGGTCTAAGGCGTGGGTCTGCAGCCGCTCGCATGCTGGGATCGTGGGTTCGATTCCTGTCGGGAGCGTGGATTTCTGTGTCGTGTGAGTGTTATGTGTTTTCGGGTAGAGGTCTCTGCGACGGGCTGATCACTCGTCCAGAGTAGTCCCACCGAGTGTGGTGTGTCTGTGTGTAGTCGTGAAGCCTCGCGAAAGGGGGCGGCCTGGCCCACCGTGGGGGTGGTGGGCCGTGGGGGGGGGGGGAGATTTACTCTCCAAGGGACACTATAATGTTCTCTGTCAGTTATTA
>Ga0123354_10000722_pt1 | contig 35498 bp, 13 predicted proteins | sample TergutLab28metaG_2_FD_97872 | JGI IMG/M metagenome (GOLD analysis project Ga0123354, IMG submission 97872) | Labiotermes labralis P4 segment gut microbial communities from Petit-Saut dam, French Guiana - Lab288 P4 | ecosystem: Host-associated > Arthropoda: Insects > Digestive system > Gut ... | reverse complement strand
GCTGAGTGGACCCTGTTCCAGACCCACTACTACTCAGAAAATCTGATAGCGCCGGGGATCGAACCCGGGACCTCTGTATCTGTAGCCAGAAACTCTGACCACTAGACCACAGAGGCGGTCAAAAGCCGGTATATGCTTACATTATTCAAGCGTGTAAATAGATATTCACAACAGGCTGAATACGTATTTATGGCTTCAATGTTATGTTACACTTATTGCACTACACTACACTACATTGCTAACAGCCTCTACACAATTTCCCTCCATTTTTACGGATACTTGTATTATAGCACGTAGTAAAGAAATTTCACTCGTTGTAGCCAAATTTGACGGTGATTCTAAATGCGCCTAGGTGGTTACTGAATCAGTTCCAACGTTCGAGACTTTTACTCGTCGTTTTACAACTACACAACTGGTCGGTTTGTGGGACAATGCAACAAATCAGGGAACACATAAATACAACAGGAATTCTAGACCAGTGTTTCTCAACCTTTGTGAGACCACTGCCCGGTAAATTCTTTTTTTTTTTTTTATAATACGAGGGCCCGGTTTCAACAAATTTACTCGTATATACCTTTCCATTTTTTAAGTTCGTACATTAAAGTAACATAAGTATTAATAATTAATTATGACATAATCATAAAGAGTAATGGCACACTTATGTATACGGCGTGGCATGTTGACAAATACAAAATTACATTTAAATTAGTTATCAATCACTGGACTAAAGAAATCTTGTAGCATATTGTAGTTTCCCCAGGCCAACATCTGGGTCTGAGCTTTTCGACACATTCACGAATATTTTTCTCCTCATAATATTTCTACTCTAAAACATTTATTCATGAAAACTGCTTAGAAAATTAAAATGACAAATTCCAGGAGAACCTCTCGCGGCCCGGTATAAGTGATGCCAGAACCCGGTACCGGGCCGCGGCCCGGCGGTTGAGAAACACTGTTCTAGGGAACAAAAACCTGCTGTTAGCGGTCTATCGTAATGAGTGAATAATTAGACCATCTACAGGACGTACATTTAAATTCACGTTCATAGTAGATAAAAAAATTTCGGGCACTGCACGGGACGCGTTTTCGCTTGCGGTTGGACAATATAATTTTTCATAGTCGTGTATTGTTTGTAATTTATGTCTTTCATAACATATCATATTTCACACATTGTGAAGTACTGACGGTTTTAGCAGTTTGGGAAACAAGAATTGCTAACCGTTTTGAAATAATTTACATTAAATGTAAATTACGAAAACAGAGTAAAGAAATAGATTCGGACTAAAGAGTAATTGCATGCACGTCCTGAAATATTAACTGACTAAAATATTACAAGATTCAGTGGCATAAAATTATGCCAAATATACGCTCCACTTGGTCTCACTTGTCGAAATTCAAGGTGGTCCCACTTACCCCAGAACATACTTTTCCCTCGTCTTTCTAGGGGCTAGGTTTCAAGACTCCCCGCCAAAATGAAAATCCGCGATTAATTAACCCCCCCCCCAAAAAAAGAAGTATAAGTATTTTTTTAGTGTTTATCATTTCCTTGCAAAAATATTATGATGGGATTGCTATTTCCCCCTCCCCCCCTTTAATTCCTTGAATATCCTGCGGTGTGACATGAAGACCTGTTCGTTTTGTCGAAAGATTTGATGCTCTTATCCATTTAAGGGTTCAAAATTCTTGGGCCGACCCAGCGAATTTACGAAAACGCGAAGTATGAACCCGCGAAAGGCGAGGGCTGGGTATACATGAAAACAACGGCACCTGTCTTCGAGGCCAGGCAATAACCACCACGTTACAAAACGTGAGAATAACTTTCGTTATTGCGCACACGAAGCAACTGAACTGTGTGTTTTCTGTTATCGGGGACACGGCACAAAATGAAGTTTATCTGTAAATACCGGACTAGCATTCAGAGTGCTGTGAAAACATGCAGTACCATCAAGGACGTTTCTGCTTACTAATCTAATCTCGTACAAAGGTACCATAAACATTGGATTGGAAAATATATGGGCTGGACCCTCTTGCCTCATGGCTTGCCTCCTTATTACACAGTTTACTAAGTACTAAAATCATTCTGCTCACAAAACCTGCCACTGGCTCCCGCCCTGAATAAATTCAGATCCTATTTTTCAAAACCAGTTCAACATAATCCTTCCATCTACACCTACACATCTCAAGTTCTCTCCTCCTTTAACATTTCCTTCACAAAATTTGACATCCGTTCTCAGTATTCCGATGCTCCTATTTTCCAGGATTTAGTAACTCCAATAATATTCGATATTAACTATACTTTTCTCCATTACGTTATTTTATCAGTTTATGTAATGACACAGAATGCCACTGTGTTAACTTCAAAACTTTTGCCTAAAATTTTCTTCATCACCTACAATACGGTAACCAGTCACGTCCATGTTAGCACATTGTGAGCACATTGTGAGCACACTGTGAGCACATTTTCTGTAACATACGCAACAAAAATAAAATAATAACTCTAACATACAACGTCAGCAACTACTTACGTTCTGATTTTCTTCACCTGCGCATTGCCAGACGACAATAAAATCCTTAAACAAAACTCTGATAATTCGTAACAAGTCGGTAAATGTTTGACGTTCCTCCGTATGGGGCACGAAAAGACATCTTACGGATTAGGATGTCTGCTATCAAAGTGAGACTTGTTTCTTTAACTCAGGTCTCTTGTCCAATAAAATTTTATCTCATAACAGGTAGAAGGAAACAACTTTGAGCAAGAAGAGTCCTTCGTTGTGAAAAAAAATCTAAGCGTGTGTGCGTGAGAGAGAAAGAAACTGCCACAGCCATGTAAGATAATGATAAAATATTTATCTGAAAGTATTACCTGTATCGGAAGTTACAGATAAATTCTTTATGGAGTAAGACTGATCTGTGAACCATTATATGATGTGAACAGAGACTTCTCTTTCTTAATCGGCATCTTGATGATAGATGTCATGTCCTGCGGCGAGGATATGTTTTGGAACAAATTTAAATCCCTTCCACATTATTATGTACAGTAGGTGCTGCGGACGTAATGGATTTCATTTTATGCTTTGACCTATAGCTGAAGATAAGATATACCAATTATACAATTAAATTTTAATTATTTATATTCAGGAATCAATTACATTTTCATCCAGGCAAGTTGAGTTACTAAAGTCACTGCCTACTAGCAGGACGGACAGGGTTCGATTCCCAGCCCCACCTAAAAAGTGAGTGATCTTTTTATGTTTAAAGCACCGTATGAGTGAAGCTAGCCACTGATATGAAACAAGTGTCGATTTATGGAACTTGTGCGTTTTGTCTCAAAGCTCTTCAAACGCCGTAAGTAATGGCGCTTAGGTAAGGCGTTCACGGGTAAAGTCATCTTTAATTTTATTTTATCAGAGTTCTAATGTTGCCATATTACCCCGTTGAAGACTTAATTTATCTATTTGAACCAAATTTTGCCTTTAAAAAACACTGTTCTTGTCGGCACAGATGGCCAGAATATTCGGTCACAATAGATATCTGTGGCTAAATTCGGGAGACCTGGAATTCGTTACAAAATGTATGTCGATGTGGGACAATGGACAGAGCACATCGTGCCTGTTAATTAATCTAAACTTAGCATTCGTTGTTTGTTGGTCTTGTGGAATGATTGTCGATGTGTAGTTCATTTTCATTCAAACCCAATGCAAATCTCAGGTATATACGACGGCACAAGATGCCAGCAATAAACTGTATTACAATGCATGCTTTAGTTGCTGTGATGGCTTCCGTGTATAGCTCACATAGCGACATAAAACTTTCTTTTGGCTTTTTTTTATGTTTTATGTTTTCTTGGTCGTGCATCTCGAGACACCTGTGTAATAAGAACCAACTTCATGCACTGTTTATCCTCAGTTTATTTCGTCAGTCTACCTCTATATGTTTCGGGCATATTTGTAGCCCATCAACAAGCTGGCATACTGTATATATACAACAACTGGTACGTGTTGTTTTATATGTACAGTATACCACCCGATGATGGGCTAAAAATATGTCCGAAACATGTAGAGGTTGACTGACGAAATAAACTGAGGATAAACTATGCATGAAGTTGGTTATTATTTTCGCTCTTTGAAGAATGCTGTTTTTATAAGGACTGCATCAGCAGTTTGTGTTCAGAAGATAAAATGCAATAAAATAAAGTTAAGCTAGTGTTTATTTAGCACCATGTCATGAAGGCCTATATGGGAGTGCAGGTACAGATAAGCGGGATCTGAACTGCTGCAGGAGATGACGACACACCGGCCATTTCGCTCCTAGGGCGCCCAAACATATTTTGATTAGGAGCTGCAAAACATCTTGTCATGTCAGGAATCGAATGCCTGTTCCTTAGTTGTCCAACCCGAAACCCAGTCACCTGAGCTATCTCGACCACACTTGAAGACAGATATAGATCGAACAGAAATGAACGGACGCTCGGCACTTCTTTGCCAGAAGGGTACCTGTATGCTGTTACAGGAGTGCACATATTCTCCAGTAATCTAAGTGCCAACTCAAAGCCAGGAAGGCAACAAGAAGCATGTTCCATAATGAGGGCCCACAAACAGTAGGCGGCAGCTTCCAAAACTTAGGCACCAGGACGACCTGACGTCCTAGATTTGTGCACCTATTGTTTATTATTATTATTATATAGTTATCATCATCATCATCGTCATCATCACCACAACCACCACCACCACCACAAACACCAACAACGACGACGACATGGGTCGTCGTCATCATGATGTTCATCATCATAAACATCGTCATTATCGTGTTTATCCGATATGAGTGAAACAGTGACATTGAAAGCTAAAATTTGTAGTCCCTACGTAAAAGTGGATGAATGGACGTTTTATCTGTTGAAGAGTGGTCAAATTTGTCCCTTCAGTTTTAAAGAGGTGTGCCTAGCCTCACGCTAATGATTTATGATTTAGCTCCTGTTACAAGTTTTAAATACCGTTACACCACGGATGAAAGTGTGTTTGTGCAGAACCGTGTGTTTCGAGATTCCCGAGGAATTAGAAAATTTCTGTGAAGGCGAATAGGCGTAATCTGTTAAGGGGAAGTTGAACCTGTACACGCCATGAAGGCATGAAACGTTAAGTAGAGGTATAGCTCCACTGATTCTTAAACTTGGCAATAAACCAGCGATTGTACCACAAGCTGTAAATACAGCCTAGTACTCCTGAGGATGGGCGAAATTATCGCCCGAAACATGTTGAGCTGATTATAATTAATCAATAAAATTTGTTATTGTTGCATCTAGTTGTCTGATTATATTATTTTTATTTTTATATGAGACATTCCCTTGTGTTTAAAAGACAAGATCAAAAATGTAAACTTAAATTTGTCCTTGAATACGACATGCAGGCATACAGAAGTCGCCTCCTCATATTCTTAACCTCGGCATTAACTGGAAATGAGTGGTCAAAGTCACTCTCCGGCCATTTTACCTGGAAAAGGAAGCAGGTATCCATTGAATGGGAGGCTGGGTGAGGGACACAGCTTGTCTGACAGGCTTTCGAAGAAGAGAAACATCTGTTACCTCTGTCGCGATTATAACTCCGCATCATCCAGCCCGCAGCCTAGTCACTACACTGGAATGGAGTGCATACAAAATCATAAAAGATAGCAATCCAGTGCGAAACAAATCTTTATTGATGAAAGATATTGTACTCTTTTCAAACATAGTTACAAGTTTCGGGTTATAGTAAGGCCTTCATTAGCCAGTTTATGTAAAAGAATATGTAGAAAAAATTGTTTAGAAAAATTATATTAAAGTGCCATTGAAATCCCACTCATTACAATACTGATTAAAATATACTGTCCTCAGAAAAACAATTAGAGGATGATATTAATTAGGGTGTAATAAACGCTTTGCATTATGTTGTATTGTATATGTCGGCTAAAGTTGCAGACGTTGGCGTGCGAATTTTTTCAATTCTGAAAAGCTTAAAACTTTTTCTTCTTACTTTTTAAAATTACTATTGAAAATCGTGTAATTTCTTTTTCCCTCTCTCTTCTTGTCGAACGGAAATTTGCAAATTGAGGGAGTTGGGATGGGGGGGAGTGGATTTTGCATTATGCTGAGTTAAGGGGGAGGCCATTTCTGCAATTTTTAATTGACCAGGAAAGCAGACGTACAGGAACAATTTGCTGGAAGAACAGTGACTAATGATACATGAATAAATAACACTTCAAATAATTTGTCGGACTTATCAAGACTACAGAAATTAGAAATTTAAGGATATTTTTATGGGATATTTGGAGTATGTGGTAGAACCACATGAGAAAATTAGGAGAAAATAGGAGATATATCGACTCAGCCTCTAACAGAAATGAGTACCAGGAGTATTTCCTGGGGGTAAAAAGCGGCCAGTGCGTAAGGCTCACAACCTTACACCATCCTGTGTCGTTGTCATGAAATCTGGGAACCTTAACTTCCTGGTACCCTCTGGGCCACTCCAGGCCTGTAATGGGACTGCTTTACCTTTTTAGAGGAGATATATTGAAGACTATAAATGTTAGCGTCTTAGATTAAGGAGAACAGCAATGTGTTCTTGTATACCGCAATACAAAAACCTGGGTTTAGCCTGCGAAGCATCACGTGTATCTATTAATTATAGTGTAGTATCGATTATTCCTGGCTCAAGTAATAAACATCGTATCATATAGTCTGTCTTGTTTATCTCTCCTATTAAACATAGAGTAGTGTGTGTACGAAGCTACTTGAGTTTATCAGCTCGTTCAGGTTCTGTTATCTGCTACTGGCGGTTAAGACGTGGGTCCATCAGTGCGAATGCACAAGCTGTTTTTGGAAAGCGGGATATGCCGAGCCTTCAATATATTGACCAACAAAATGCACTAGGTAAAATATTATAAAACACAAATCATAAAAACACTACATGTTAAGTACCAAATCGTACGTGTTTCGACAACAAGGTGCCATCTTCATGGTGTTGAATAACAACAAACTTTCATAACGTACTTTCGGAGCTGGGGCGATCGTCTCATAATGTGCGTGTTGGACGTGGTTATTAAACTCCCTGAGGATGGCACCTTGATGCCGAAACGTGTAGGAGATGGAACTTAACATAAAATATTTTACTTAATATATTTTGTCGGTTAATATATGGAATGTAAGAACATTCACGGTATGATTAACATAGAAAGTCGAGCCTGTTTGACCAGAAATGAACTGGATTTTAAGTATGCTGATTCCTTGGATTACGTTTGTGTGTGTGTTGTGTGTGTGTGTGTGTGCGCGTGCGCGTGCGTGCGTGTGCGCACGCGCGCGCACCAGATTTCTGCTAACTAATAATTAGGTTTTTTCACTGATAAAAATCACAAGAGCACTGTTCACCACGACTTATGCTTGCAAACACAATGTAATAGTACAGTATAATTAATATTACACATATATAGGGTGTTTCTTTTCTTGCTTCACCGACATGCAGCAGCCCGACACTGTAGTGAGTTTTCATTAGACTTTTTAGAATATCATCATTGAAATCACTTGTCTAGCTCCCGTCATCAACATGTAAACCTCCCCGAGACGCCGCGTACGAAGCAGCGGTGGTAGAGACTCGGGCGGAGCGCAGGGCCGGCGCTTATCGGTACAAAAAAAATCATGGCGATCCGAAGAACATTTTTTCGAATCCCGATTGTAAGGTTTGTGTTATTATTAGCTTCTTTTAAAAATTATAAATTTAAAATATTTTGCTCTTTTTTCTTTTAATGCGTGATAATGACTTCAGTATAGGCCGAAACATGTAGCTATGTTATTCTATACGGTTTCGACGATTGTGATATGACATCTGAAATCATTAATCTTATGGATTTTCTCTATCACTATAATGAAAAGTAACAAATTACATTTTGGGGACAAGATTGGTCCGTATCTTCGGCTTGTTTCTATCAGAACAAAGAGTCGCTGCAGAAGAATTACTTGCACCCTGATTAAGCAGAGACTCGAGTCAATTGATATATCGTACTAACCAGTCTGAAGCATACTGTTTTCAACTGAAATGCTCATATACACGCTAGGAAAGCACAGAAAGATTGTGATTTAGGTATAGCCACTTGGGGGACAAAGTACTTTTTCAAATCAATAAACACATTTAAGTCCACTTTTCGTTCTCCAAAATCGTGCCTAACTACTCCGCTTGCCATTTACTGGAGCTACGTGTATAATGCTCCTTTCCCTCGCAGCACTCCTTTCTGGGGTGGTGTCAGGCATTACCATTACTTCATACATTGAACTCTATACCGACACGGATAAAATGCCGACTGCTGCTTTCTGATTCAGTGGGTCGTGTGTTCGGTTTGCACTTGTATCTAAGCGAGTACTGTACTATACAGGTAACGTTTGGTGTTCTTCTCTGTCTGCAGCCTGCGAATGCTGAGAGTGTAGCCATAACTCTCAGCAGTATCATTCTGGGTCAGGGCGGCCAGCAGCTACAAGTTTTGTCATTTTTTGTTCCCGGTCGTCCGGTCCAGCAATTTGCGCAGTGATGATGACATTCGGCAATAATATTTATTTTAGTATTCAACACAAACACTTTAAAACTTAACTTAAATTCCAAAAGGAGCCTCACTCCTGTAGGGTAAGAGGGCAGTTCTCGTTGCGTGTCCGCAGTTTGATAATTTCATAAGCACAAATGACGTCCCCGTCATGCGTTCATTTGTTGTACTTCATGAGCAGACTCTGATGCCATAGCAAGCTGTTCATTTTCACAGACAACGAAAATTACGCAAGTAATTATTTTCGAAAATAACGCTTTATGCCAATTTTTTTTGCTTTAACTTGTTGTTGGAGCAGTGATGGAGCAGTCAGTACACTGACTTGGCTACTAGCTGAAAAATCCGGGTTCGGTTACTCCCATAACTCATGACAGGTACTGTGCTGTCTTTCTCTCTTATTTCTTTATATGCAGTCCGTGTTTCTTGCAACACTGATCACCTACCGTCGAAGAATTCCTCTTGAAAGGCTAATTCTCTTTCAGCTGGTCACGGAAGTCCCTTCCTTGTTTGAGTCCTACAGGTCATTAACATGTTTAGAGAAGCGCGTCATTGGTATCCATCCTGAGCCGGACGAATACATTCTCATACAGTATTTAATCAAGACCAACTTCAATATTATCCTCCCATATACTCCTAGTCCCCCTAAGTGGATTTTACCTTCAAGGGTACTTAAGACTAATTGTTTTTTTTACCAATTTCAACTGTCCCACTCATGCTACACGTGCCGCTCATCTCATATTCGACGATTCTATAGCTATAATAACGCTTACTTAAAGCGTATAAATTATCGTGATCCTCATTAAGCAATTTTGTCAGTGATGCGCTAAATAATTTATTCCCCTCATGAAGAAAAATTATAGAAGTGTCAACAGAAGAGAATACAAAAAAAAAAAAAAGAATGGGAAAAAAAAAAAAAAAAAAAGGAGAAAAAAAAAAAAGAAAGAAAAAAAAAAAAAGAAACATGAGGAAAAAAAGAAGAAGAAAAGAAAGGAAAAAAGAAGAAAAAACAAAAAAAAAAAAAGGATTGCGCAGAAGAAACAAAGACAGTGCTGTCATCGAAACATGAACGATAACGAATCAAGATACGAAAGAGAAATTATAACTTAACAAGTGGAGGTTAATCTATACATTAAAGGGAGGGTATGAATATACGCGCGTGAAAATAATTCAATGTGTGGGGAAAATGGCCGCAAGCTGAATGAATGGAATACACGGCTGTTACTTAGTGAAGGCCTCAGGAGCTGGCATCAGCTAGCCAGCTATTATGTAAATATACGAGCTTAAAGCGATTAGGGAGGAAGTCCGATCGCTTCCGCGTTCACTTCCGTCTGTTTTTCCTATAAGAGGTTTGTGCTTAGCAGTTTTGCCCAACACGCCCCATAACCTCGTTGGATCAGAACTCACTGCTTATTTCACGCACACATTTCAAGAACTTGTGTAAAATAAACTTAATTTTAACATGCTGGGCCTGAAAAACTCCCTAAAGCGAAGTTTCCATCGATTTTTTGACAAAGGTTAACGACGGTTATTGAGGGCTGGTTCTGGGGCCATAAGTGTAATAGTAAGAATAAGTGGCACACCTAACTGCTTACATGGTTATTTAAATTTCAGTATATATTATATATCAAGTACCTACATACAGGGATGCACAAACTTTTAAAAAATCTAGGAGTTACTTCAAAATTCCAAGGACTCTTAAATGACATAAACCAGCTCCATACTGAGGATCCACAAATATTAGAGCCATGGTAGAGAATTTTGTAGCCATGACGAACTAGCGCCCTGGCTTTCTGCACCCCTGTATGTAAATTACGAATGTGGCCGCGGGTCTTACAAGCTGGGGGGCCGCGGAGTGGACGCCCCTGCTCGAAAGGATAGTGGTGGTGTTTGACTAATAATAATATTATTCAAAGTTGGACATTGCCCTTTGTTTGAGGCGTATTTGATACAAACGACTGGTGGCAAGTGGTTTTGTTTCAATCACAAGTTGAAGGTAATATTACAGAAACATATTCTACTGGATCCTTTCGATTGGACCCGCTCAACCCTTAGCTGGAGGGCAGCGGACACAGTCTTATGTTTTGAGCTTTTTGAACTTATGTAAACCAACAAATGCACATGCAATATGTTTTATCACATATTATTAATTACCAACATGTTTCGATCGCTTTTTGCAATCATCCTCAGCGCAGCTTTACAAGAGTGCTAACTGTCAAACTGTACAAGTGGAACCACCCAGCGTTATATTTTGTTAGATAAGTTTAAACATTCCTTAACGTAGCGATATGGAACGTATAAAATACGTCTGAACTTCTTGCAACACTTTGCCTGGCAAAACCGGGATAGGATGCCGAAGAAATTTTGAAAACCTGTCATCTGTTTATTTATGGAGACAGACATTACATTACTGATTCATTTCTTAAAATGTGCTAAAAATGGCGAGACACTGGTTTAGATTGTGAACCGCATTAAAAAAAAAAAAGATTTCCTGTTATTACCAGTATATTAGTTACTGTGCATAGTGTATAGAAAAATACACAGGTTATATCAGACACACAACAACATGTATAATTACTCATTCTTCACTTTGTGTATTGGATTTAATGTTTCCCTCAGGTAGACAAAATTTTACCAAATTTGCTCGCACCAGGTGGGCATGCTTTAGACGAAGGTAACTCCGTCCGGGGATAGGTATTAATTGGGCATAAACTGACCAACAGCTCATCTGTTATAGTTATAATATCACTATTATGGGATGAAGGAAGCAGCTTCCAAAACGTCGTATAGACCCTATGTCTGAGAAAACGGTCAGTGCTGAAGGCAACATTCTTGTAATAATATCGCTGAGTGATCATGGCTCACGAAGCAGCATCGGCACACCGACAGCGCATTGCAGTTACGGCGATTAGGATTGAACACGTGCTAGGAAATTAGTTTTAGAACTGAAAATAGCAGATAATTGACAGTACGTACGTAAGACGCCATTTTGGCTACAATGCAACCGACGTGAATGATATTTAGTTCAAGAAAAGACATTCCGATCACACGAAGGTTCTCTGAAATATATGCCCGCTTTCAATGTGGATTTTCCTTTGACGAGCACATATTAATTTAAAAAGAACTGCATTTATACGTTTCACACGTGTTTAAGTGCTCGGCTAATACGATGTAGTTACGGGTGGAAAAGTTTGAAGGTAGAGTGGAGTTTGGACTTCGCGCTGGACATACGTAGAACAGACACTGCTGTAGCAGCAGAAGGATAGAACATGCACTGGCTGTGATACGATATGTAGAACTGTTCATTTTGACCAGCCGGACTTTCAGGAGGTCGTCCAATGACTATCCAGACAGCATTCCATTTGTGGTGATGATGATAAATGGTTTGTAAGGCTTCCGGTCACCAACCGATCATAAACACGTGCACTTTTGTTACGTGAGTACTGTGTAAACGTTGGCCTCAGCAGAAATTTTGCATCACCAAACACCTGAAACTTGAAACTTGTGCGTGCCTTACCTTGCATTCTGACGGTATCGTAACAGCATTGCTACGACACGGATGGTGGCGATTCTGCTCAAGTCACCATTGCAGGATCAATAAAAACACGTGCTGGCTGAGTCAGCCATCAGCTGAAGGATCCCGGCACAAACTTACAGACACCTACACATTTTTTTCACGATCATTCTTTGTACTCGATGTCACTTTTCCTGCGTCATCGAATTTCGTCTATGTCCCATAACGACGCCGACAGTGAGTATGGATTTTTTTTAGATCTTCCTGCATGGTTTCGTTTTTTACATTCTTTCTTACACTTTGACACTTAACAACGGAAGCATGAGGAAATATAGTCACTGCTTGATGTTGTCACAGAATGGGGAACCATTCATGAGTTAGGAGAAGTCCGGAATCCAGTCACCAACGAAAAGAACAGAAATGAGCATTTCAGTGTCTTTCCTGCACTAGTAAAACTGTTGACAAGGAACGAAGAAGTGGCTGTAAATGAAGAAATAACTCCGTATATTTATACACATTTTTTATTATGTTGTGACACTATACCAACGAACTGCCATGTCAGACCTCGCCCCGCAGTCTGGCGCAGCTCACAATTCTACGACATCCCCCATCCGCAACCCCTCGACAGGGGCCGCACTACCCTTGCGTGGTGGACTGGCATCGATCGAGCGCGAGACGAAGTTCCTGCCTGCATCAGACTAGGCGAAGGGGGATAAGAAGGTTATCGGGGAAGATTACGCAGGTCACAACAAACACAACACTGGAAGAGAAAAGCAGCAGCAACTAGCAAATACAATTAAATTTAATGAGGCGCATTTCTACAGATCACTTCCTTGTTTTACCTGTTCGAAATCTGTCATTCAGAAAGCATTTCCACGAGTGGCCTCAGCCGAGGAACAACAACGCAATATAGCAATAACAAATGAGTGTGGATGGGCGGTATGGCTTGAAGGATCGTCACAATAATAAGCAGCAACCAAAGAAAAGTAAGTCAGATTCTTAACTCGGCAGCAAATTAAACAAAACTGTGTATTTATAGCATTGTGCCGGGGACTGACTGACAGACAGAATAGTTCTAAAATTAAATAGTGAAGAATTAATTATGCCGGTCCCATGGCCACGCGGTCGAAGGTGTAGGTCGTAGGTCGCTCGCTTGCTGGGATTGAGGGTTCGAATCCCGGCGCGGGCATGGATATTTGTCTGTCGTGAATATTGCGTGTTGTTCTGGTATAGGCCTCTGCGATGGACCGATCCCTCGTTCAGGTGAGTCCTACCGAGTGTGTGTCATAGAGTGATTAGGTGCAACAGTAACCCTGTACACCTACTACAATCAGTACAAGAAGGGGGCCGGACTAAAAAAAATATTCATTACAAAGAGGCAACGACATGTCATGGCTCTAACAGAGATCTGGCAGCAAATGTAAGAATAAATTACGCAGGTATTTCTGTGAGTACCACAGAATGTTGTGACGAAGCCACCTACAGTGAGTAATCTCTAATCCGTTAGGGAATACCATGAAAACAGCCATCATCTTCAAGTACGTGGAAGATAGTACCATTCAGAACAAATGTAAGGTGGTTAGCATCACATTGAATTTCCCCTCGTCCCTCCACGCCAGACAAGAATCTTCCTGCACCCGAAAGAATATTTATAGAATCGTCACTGAACAACTGATAATCAGAGACTGGGATATTTCGCGAGTTCGCTTCTGTCCTTTTGACAATCAGCCAATGAACCCGCTTTGTCCATAATCACAGACAATTTATTTAAGACTAATTTCCCTATTTTGCAACCATCTACCTCTACATGTCCTAAGCGTTCTCCCATTACATTTTCCACCCCAAATTTTTCTTTTCCCAGCCCTTCTGAACATCCTTACATTTTACAAGTGCTTTTAAAAAGTATCCACTCTGACTTAATGCTATGTTTGTGTTAATACAAGTTTTGAAGGTTACACTGCTTCAGCTTGTACCAAAAGAAGTCTCTGGGAAGTGCCGCAAGGTTGTGTGACAAACTTGGTTTTCAGAAATAAGAGAGAAAAGAATTCAAGTAAAGAACATTCTTCAAAATTGTTACCTAAATTAAAGATTTCAGTATCTTTACAAGTAAGCATATTAGTGGCAGTACAGCTCGCACAGCAGAATTTTAGAAAGTTCGAAGAAGAAGAGGAAGACATAGGAGAGGTTAGAGGGGGGGGGGGAAACATAAAAGGGAAATGGTGTAAATTGCTTCGACTTTTCGTGCCGAACTACCTGTTCCGCTTTCAAATGCAAACGTAGAAATATTTGCAGCCCGGTTTGTTCATGAAGCAGCGTCGTTCTGCCGTGGATGATTAGGGAGTCAAACATTTCCTCTGCTGGGCGGAAGAAACAATCGAGAACCTGGGCAGAACGACATTGCCGGAGTTAACGAAGAATGGGTTAACACAGACGTCAGTGAATGGTCGACTTTGATCTTTACAACACTGAGTGTCTTTGCTTGTGTATACCATGAACTGACACGTGCTTAACGTTTGTGGTTCTTCGTGCTGTATCTGGACTCGAACACAGTACGTTAAAGAGAGGATAAGCCTAATTCAATTTCAGGCGAAAATTTCAGGATATTCTGGCCATAGATCTAGTTCATATAATTTAAATTATTTCTGAAAGTTGCTGCACACGGGCTGTGCATATTAGGTTGATTAAATGAAGTAGATGACCAACTAGATGCAACAGTAACAATTTATTGCCTTAAGATTAGCTCAACATGTTTCGAGCAACTCTTTGCCCATCCTCAGGAGCCCAACATCCTTCACACCGAACGCATGGTCCTTACCGCCGCACTCCGGGCCTTCGACAAACAACTATCTGGGGACATTATACCACATGCTGTAAACCACAGTCTTGCTGTCCTGGGGATGGGCAAAGAATTGCCCGAAACATGTTGAGCTAATATGAAGATCAATAAATTGTTACTGTTGCATCTACTTCATTTATGTCAACGGTGCACGGTCAAACACACATCATATTTAGGTTGATTAAAATCGTGAAGCCTGAGATGGGCGAGGTGATTGGCACTGATGGGAGATGGGAAAAGGTATACAAACTTCAGCTGGAAAATTTGAATGCAAGGGAACAGGAAGTATATAATGGGCGATAAAATAGATCTTAAACAGCTTGGATGCGCGTATGTGTGTGGATGAATTCTGCAATATGGTAATGAACCCCATATTTATCTTCACTCGTTAGCTTATCACAAAGACTCTGTTGTAGGAATAATCCCTGTTGGCTCAAATACATTAATATTCGAATGGTGGTCCGTACAGATACTACTTCGAGATCACTACAGCAGTGATGACGATTTATGCGTCTTGGTAACATTTGAAATTTGTGACTTACAGGAAATATTTTGTTTGTTTAGCTGCTCTACGGCCAGCATTTGTCATCGGTTATTTATATCACAAAATTATATTGAAGGAGAATATTTCTTCTCCAGTAAGAATTGTATACAGTGACACACAACACATCTCGAATAATGACGTGAGTTCTACGAATATACTATAGGGAAGAAAGGGGGAATGGGAGCCATCTAGTAATGGGAACAACCACTAGATTTAAACATACATAAATTTATAATTATCTGGAAGCTTCTACCCTCTGCATTGTCCGGGTATTGGCAATCCTGCCCCAGGAAAATCTTATTCAACTGGAGGACTCCTTTCGACCGTCTTTAGTATGTTTTTCTTGTCGTCACTAAAGTTATGACGTACTAGAAGTAAAGTAAGAATGTAGGCCTATCTCTAAGCACTACACATGCGTCAACTCGTCGACAGGTATGGTCTGTCCACGGACTGTAACAGATTCGGTCATCACGTTATGAAATTATCTCTCAAAGGATATTTTTGGACAGTCAGCGACCGGAGAATTATTGTGGCTTCCACCTATCACACTGTTGTCACTGCCTCATATCAGTTCACATTGAAAACTCCAAATGTTAATTATATTATTATTATTAATCATTGAATCTAGTGCTGTAACTACTGCTTTTATCACATGAAGATCCCTCGACGCAGAAAACGAACTGGTGAGAAGGCTAAAAGGACTAGGGAAAGTCTGTATGTTGCTAAACACGTATTAAATAATTCTTTTTTTTTTTTTAGAATTATTCAAACTGTCAACTAAATTATTGATTTATTTGACTTAATATATTTTCCGTAAACTTGAAATATGTGATTTTCATGCAATAATCCCCCGCGTGCGGGAAAATAGTGGCCAATGCAGGTTTTTTGTTTATTATGTGTGTCATGTTGGGAATGCTAAGTATGTGGTCAGGTTTAGTGAGCAGAGTGGAGGATAACACTTAGATAGTTAATAAATCTTTTAAAAGTGTGGAAGGATTAGTTCAAATATTTGGAAACAACCATAACAAAGCAAAACTGCATTTATGAGGAAATTAGGAGCAGACTGAATACAGGAATGATTGCTTCCATTGGGTGCAGAATCTTTTGTTTTCCAGTTTGCTACCCAGAAAAATATAAGTATTGAAATATATAGAACTATAAATCTGCTTGTTATTTGTTTGGATGTGGAACTTGGTCGCTCACCTTGAGAGAGGAACGTAGGCACAGAGTGTTGGAGAATAGGGTGCTGAGGAAGATGTTTGGGCATGAGAGGAACTAGGTTAGGGGGGAGTGGAGAAAACTACCTAAAGAGGAGAGTTATGATCTGTACTGTTTACCGAATATTATTCGGGTGATGAAATCAAGAAAAATTGGATGGTGCGGGACATGTAGCACGTAGGGAAGAGAGGAGATAGGCACGCCGTTTTTTGGTGGAGAAACCTGAAGAAAAGATACCAATTTGAAAACCTAAGAGTGGACAGTAGTGTAATATTGATATGACGGTAGTTATAAGTAATAAATATAATTTATTCCTAATTTCAAACTTCTGCCGTGTTGTGAATGTTGTAGTCTATCTTTCGGGTGATTCCCCGGCGTCTGAATTTTCTGTGCCGACGTTTCGGAACACTCCGTCTTCATGAGTCGTTTGTTCTTGCTTAAACGACCCATGAAAATGGAGCAGACAGAGTGTTCTGAAACGTCGGCACAGCAAATTCAGACGCCGGGGAATCACCCGAAATAAAGAATACAAAATATAATTTAGTTGTTTTTAGAGAGTTATAGATTTAATTGTTGTATTAGTAACAAACATAACGGGATGACATTCTTATAATAAAACCAACTAGATGCACTAATTTCTCGCTTTTCCATCTTTGATGACGGTTTGCGAATAAGCTGTCAGCAAAACTGTATGACATGTACCATTGCTGTGTGTACAGTGAAAAACTCCTGATGTTGGACAGAGGAACTGTCCGAAACATGTAGAGTTTTATTCCAAAAATAAACTTGAGAAATTAGTGCATGTAATTAGTTTTATTATAAGAATTTATCACGATGCACCGTCACCTGAACGTCAAACAAAGGGATGACATTCGTTAAAATAAATTAATTTGTGAAGAGAGAGAACCAACAAGATGCAACTAATTCGATGTTTATTATCAGACTTTCTGTCTCAACATGTTTCAGGCATCATTATGCCCATCATCAGGAGATTAAGACCGTGTCCTATTGCATGCGTTGTTCTGCCTGGGTGTGTAGGCTGTGGTTGGCTGTGGTCTTGTGGATCTGCGTCCTGAGCTGTGTGCACACAGCTCAGGACGCAGATCCACAAGACCACAGCCAACCACAGCCTACACACCCAGGCAGAACAACGCATGCAATAGGACACGGTCTTAATCTCCTGATGATGGGCATAATGATGCCTGAAACATGTTGAGACAGAAAGTCTGATAATAAACATCGAATTAGTTGCATCTTGTTGGTTCTCTCTCTTCACAAATTAATTTATTTTAACGAATGTCATCCCTTTGTTTGACGTTCAGGTGACGGTGCATCGTGATAAATTCTTATAATAAAACTAATTACATGCACTAATTTCTCAAGTTTATTTTTGGAATAAAACTCTACATGTTTCGGACAGTTCCTCTGTCCAACATCAGGAGTTTTTCACTGTACACACAGCAATGGTACATGTCATACAGTTTTGCTGACAGCTTATTCGCAAACCGTCATCAAAGATGGAAAAGCGAGAAATTAGTGCATCTAGTTGGTTTTATTATAAGAATGTCATCCCGTTATGTTTGTTACTAATACAACAATTAAATCTATAACTCTCTAAAAACAACTAAATTATATTTTGTATTCTTTATTTCGGGTGATTCCCCGGCGTCTGAATTTGCTGTGCCGACGTTTCAGAACACTCTGTCTGCTCCATTTTCATGGGTCGTTTAAGCAAGAACAAACGACTCATGAAGACGGAGTGTTCCGAAACGTCGGCACAGAAAATTCAGACGCCGGGGAATCACCCGAAAGATAGACTACAACATTCACAACACGGCAGAAGTTTGAAATTAGGAATAAATTATATTTATTACTTATAACTACCGTCATATCAATATTACACTACTGTCCACTCTTAGGTTTTCAAATTGGTATCTTTTCTTCAGGTTTCTCCACCAAAAAACGGCGTGCCTATCTCCTCTCTTCCCTACGTGCTACATGTCCCGCACCATCCAATTTTTCTTGATTTCATCACCCGAATAATATTCGGTAAACAGTACAGATCATAACTCTCCTCTTTAGGTAGTTTTCTCCACTCCCCCCTAACCTAGTTCCTCTCATGCCCAAACATCTTCCTCAGCACCCTATTCTCCAACACTCTGTGCCTACGTTCCTCTCTCAAGGTGAGCGACCAAGTTCCACATCCAAACAAATAACAAGCAGATTTATAGTTCTATATATTTCAATACTTATATTTTTCTGGGTAGCAAACTGGAAAACAAAAGATTCTGCACCCAATGGAAGCAATCATTCCTGTATTCAGTCTGCTCCTAATTTCCTCATAAATGCAGTTTTGCTTTGTTATGGTTGTTTCCAAATATTTGAACTAATCCTTCCACACTTTTAAAAGATTTATTAACTATCTAAGTGTTATCCTCCACTCTGCTCACTAAACCTGACCACATACTTAGCATTCCCAACATGACACACATAATAAACAAAAAACCTGCATTGGCCACTATTTTCCCGCACGCGGGGGATTATTGCATGAAAATCACATATTTCAAGTTTACGGAAAATATATTAAGTCAAATAAATCAATAATTTAGTTGACAGTTTGAATAATTCTAAAAAAAAAAAAAGAATTATTTAATACGTGTTTAGCAACATACAGACTTTCCCTAGTCCTTTTAGCCTTCTCACCAGTTCGTTTTCTGCGTCGAGGGATCTTCATGTGATAAAAGCAGTAGTTACAGCACTAGATTCAATGATTAATAATAATAATATAATTAACATTTGGAGTTTTCAATGTGAACTGATATGAGGCAGTGACAACAGTGTGATAGGTGGAAGCCACAATAATTCTCCGGTCGCTGACTGTCCAAAAATATCCTTTGAGAGATAATTTCATAACGTGATGACCGAATCTGTTACAGTCCGTGGACAGACCATACCTGTCGACGAGTTGACGCATGTGTAGTGCTTAGAGATAGGCCTACATTCTTACTTTACTTCTAGTACGTCATAACTTTAGTGACGACAAGAAAAACATACTAAAGACGGTCGAAAGGAGTCCTCCAGTTGAATAAGATTTTCCTGGGGCAGGATTGCCAATACCCGGACAATGCAGAGGGTAGAAGCTTCCAGATAATTATAAATTTATGTATGTTTAAATCTAGTGGTTGTTCCCATTACTAGATGGCTCCCATTCCCCCTTTCTTCCCTATAGTATATTCGTAGAACTCACGTCATTATTCGAGATGTGTTGTGTGTCACTGTATACAATTCTTACTGGAGAAGAAATATTCTCCTTCAATATAATTTTGTGATATAAATAACCGATGACAAATGCTGGCCGTAGAGCAGCTAAACAAACAAAATATTTCCTGTAAGTCACAAATTTCAAATGTTACCAAGACGCATAAATCGTCATCACTGCTGTAGTGATCTCGAAGTAGTATCTGTACGGACCACCATTCGAATATTAATGTATTTGAGCCAACAGGGATTATTCCTACAACAGAGTCTTTGTGATAAGCTAACGAGTGAAGATAAATATGGGGTTCATTACCATATTGCAGAATTCATCCACACACATACGCGCATCCAAGCTGTTTAAGATCTATTTTATCGCCCATTATATACTTCCTGTTCCCTTGCATTCAAATTTTCCAGCTGAAGTTTGTATACCTTTTCCCATCTCCCATCAGTGCCAATCACCTCGCCCATCTCAGGCTTCACGATTTTAATCAACCTAAATATGATGTGTGTTTGACCGTGCACCGTTGACATAAATGAAGTAGATGCAACAGTAACAATTTATTGATCTTCATATTAGCTCAACATGTTTCGGGCAATTCTTTGCCCATCCCCAGGACAGCAAGACTGTGGTTTACAGCATGTGGTATAATGTCCCCAGATAGTTGTTTGTCGAAGGCCCGGAGTGCGGCGGTAAGGACCATGCGTTCGGTGTGAAGGATGTTGGGCTCCTGAGGATGGGCAAAGAGTTGCTCGAAACATGTTGAGCTAATCTTAAGGCAATAAATTGTTACTGTTGCATCTAGTTGGTCATCTACTTCATTTAATCAACCTAATATGCACAGCCCGTGTGCAGCAACTTTCAGAAATAATTTAAATTATATGAACTAGATCTATGGCCAGAATATCCTGAAATTTTCGCCTGAAATTGAATTAGGCTTATCCTCTCTTTAACGTACTGTGTTCGAGTCCAGATACAGCACGAAGAACCACAAACGTTAAGCACGTGTCAGTTCATGGTATACACAAGCAAAGACACTCAGTGTTGTAAAGATCAAAGTCGACCATTCACTGACGTCTGTGTTAACCCATTCTTCGTTAACTCCGGCAATGTCGTTCTGCCCAGGTTCTCGATTGTTTCTTCCGCCCAGCAGAGGAAATGTTTGACTCCCTAATCATCCACGGCAGAACGACGCTGCTTCATGAACAAACCGGGCTGCAAATATTTCTACGTTTGCATTTGAAAGCGGAACAGGTAGTTCGGCACGAAAAGTCGAAGCAATTTACACCATTTCCCTTTTATGTTTCCCCCCCCCCCTCTAACCTCTCCTATGTCTTCCTCTTCTTCTTCGAACTTTCTAAAATTCTGCTGTGCGAGCTGTACTGCCACTAATATGCTTACTTGTAAAGATACTGAAATCTTTAATTTAGGTAACAATTTTGAAGAATGTTCTTTACTTGAATTCTTTTCTCTCTTATTTCTGAAAACCAAGTTTGTCACACAACCTTGCGGCACTTCCCAGAGACTTCTTTTGGTACAAGCTGAAGCAGTGTAACCTTCAAAACTTGTATTAACACAAACATAGCATTAAGTCAGAGTGGATACTTTTTAAAAGCACTTGTAAAATGTAAGGATGTTCAGAAGGGCTGGGAAAAGAAAAATTTGGGGTGGAAAATGTAATGGGAGAACGCTTAGGACATGTAGAGGTAGATGGTTGCAAAATAGGGAAATTAGTCTTAAATAAATTGTCTGTGATTATGGACAAAGCGGGTTCATTGGCTGATTGTCAAAAGGACAGAAGCGAACTCGCGAAATATCCCAGTCTCTGATTATCAGTTGTTCAGTGACGATTCTATAAATATTCTTTCGGGTGCAGGAAGATTCTTGTCTGGCGTGGAGGGACGAGGGGAAATTCAATGTGATGCTAACCACCTTACATTTGTTCTGAATGGTACTATCTTCCACGTACTTGAAGATGATGGCTGTTTTCATGGTATTCCCTAACGGATTAGAGATTACTCACTGTAGGTGGCTTCGTCACAACATTCTGTGGTACTCACAGAAATACCTGCGTAATTTATTCTTACATTTGCTGCCAGATCTCTGTTAGAGCCATGACATGTCGTTGCCTCTTTGTAATGAATATTTTTTTTAGTCCGGCCCCCTTCTTGTACTGATTGTAGTAGGTGTACAGGGTTACTGTTGCACCTAATCACTCTATGACACACACTCGGTAGGACTCACCTGAACGAGGGATCGGTCCATCGCAGAGGCCTATACCAGAACAACACGCAATATTCACGACAGACAAATATCCATGCCCGCGCCGGGATTCGAACCCTCAATCCCAGCAAGCGAGCGACCTACGACCTACACCTTCGACCGCGTGGCCATGGGACCGGCATAATTAATTCTTCACTATTTAATTTTAGAACTATTCTGTCTGTCAGTCAGTCCCCGGCACAATGCTATAAATACACAGTTTTGTTTAATTTGCTGCCGAGTTAAGAATCTGACTTACTTTTCTTTGGTTGCTGCTTATTATTGTGACGATCCTTCAAGCCATACCGCCCATCCACACTCATTTGTTATTGCTATATTGCGTTGTTGTTCCTCGGCTGAGGCCACTCGTGGAAATGCTTTCTGAATGACAGATTTCGAACAGGTAAAACAAGGAAGTGATCTGTAGAAATGCGCCTCATTAAATTTAATTGTATTTGCTAGTTGCTGCTGCTTTTCTCTTCCAGTGTTGTGTTTGTTGTGACCTGCGTAATCTTCCCCGATAACCTTCTTATCCCCCTTCGCCTAGTCTGATGCAGGCAGGAACTTCGTCTCGCGCTCGATCGATGCCAGTCCACCACGCAAGGGTAGTGCGGCCCCTGTCGAGGGGTTGCGGATGGGGGATGTCGTAGAATTGTGAGCTGCGCCAGACTGCGGGGCGAGGTCTGACATGGCAGTTCGTTGGTATAGTGTCACAACATAATAAAAAATGTGTATAAATATACGGAGTTATTTCTTCATTTACAGCCACTTCTTCGTTCCTTGTCAACAGTTTTACTAGTGCAGGAAAGACACTGAAATGCTCATTTCTGTTCTTTTCGTTGGTGACTGGATTCCGGACTTCTCCTAACTCATGAATGGTTCCCCATTCTGTGACAACATCAAGCAGTGACTATATTTCCTCATGCTTCCGTTGTTAAGTGTCAAAGTGTAAGAAAGAATGTAAAAAACGAAACCATGCAGGAAGATCTAAAAAAAATCCATACTCACTGTCGGCGTCGTTATGGGACATAGACGAAATTCGATGACGCAGGAAAAGTGACATCGAGTACAAAGAATGATCGTGAAAAAAATGTGTAGGTGTCTGTAAGTTTGTGCCGGGATCCTTCAGCTGATGGCTGACTCAGCCAGCACGTGTTTTTATTGATCCTGCAATGGTGACTTGAGCAGAATCGCCACCATCCGTGTCGTAGCAATGCTGTTACGATACCGTCAGAATGCAAGGTAAGGCACGCACAAGTTTCAAGTTTCAGGTGTTTGGTGATGCAAAATTTCTGCTGAGGCCAACGTTTACACAGTACTCACGTAACAAAAGTGCACGTGTTTATGATCGGTTGGTGACCGGAAGCCTTACAAACCATTTATCATCATCACCACAAATGGAATGCTGTCTGGATAGTCATTGGACGACCTCCTGAAAGTCCGGCTGGTCAAAATGAACAGTTCTACATATCGTATCACAGCCAGTGCATGTTCTATCCTTCTGCTGCTACAGCAGTGTCTGTTCTACGTATGTCCAGCGCGAAGTCCAAACTCCACTCTACCTTCAAACTTTTCCACCCGTAACTACATCGTATTAGCCGAGCACTTAAACACGTGTGAAACGTATAAATGCAGTTCTTTTTAAATTAATATGTGCTCGTCAAAGGAAAATCCACATTGAAAGCGGGCATATATTTCAGAGAACCTTCGTGTGATCGGAATGTCTTTTCTTGAACTAAATATCATTCACGTCGGTTGCATTGTAGCCAAAATGGCGTCTTACGTACGTACTGTCAATTATCTGCTATTTTCAGTTCTAAAACTAATTTCCTAGCACGTGTTCAATCCTAATCGCCGTAACTGCAATGCGCTGTCGGTGTGCCGATGCTGCTTCGTGAGCCATGATCACTCAGCGATATTATTACAAGAATGTTGCCTTCAGCACTGACCGTTTTCTCAGACATAGGGTCTATACGACGTTTTGGAAGCTGCTTCCTTCATCCCATAATAGTGATATTATAACTATAACAGATGAGCTGTTGGTCAGTTTATGCCCAATTAATACCTATCCCCGGACGGAGTTACCTTCGTCTAAAGCATGCCCACCTGGTGCGAGCAAATTTGGTAAAATTTTGTCTACCTGAGGGAAACATTAAATCCAATACACAAAGTGAAGAATGAGTAATTATACATGTTGTTGTGTGTCTGATATAACCTGTGTATTTTTCTATACACTATGCACAGTAACTAATATACTGGTAATAACAGGAAATCTTTTTTTTTTTTAATGCGGTTCACAATCTAAACCAGTGTCTCGCCATTTTTAGCACATTTTAAGAAATGAATCAGTAATGTAATGTCTGTCTCCATAAATAAACAGATGACAGGTTTTCAAAATTTCTTCGGCATCCTATCCCGGTTTTGCCAGGCAAAGTGTTGCAAGAAGTTCAGACGTATTTTATACGTTCCATATCGCTACGTTAAGGAATGTTTAAACTTATCTAACAAAATATAACGCTGGGTGGTTCCACTTGTACAGTTTGACAGTTAGCACTCTTGTAAAGCTGCGCTGAGGATGATTGCAAAAAGCGATCGAAACATGTTGGTAATTAATAATATGTGATAAAACATATTGCATGTGCATTTGTTGGTTTACATAAGTTCAAAAAGCTCAAAACATAAGACTGTGTCCGCTGCCCTCCAGCTAAGGGTTGAGCGGGTCCAATCGAAAGGATCCAGTAGAATATGTTTCTGTAATATTACCTTCAACTTGTGATTGAAACAAAACCACTTGCCACCAGTCGTTTGTATCAAATACGCCTCAAACAAAGGGCAATGTCCAACTTTGAATAATATTATTATTAGTCAAACACCACCACTATCCTTTCGAGCAGGGGCGTCCACTCCGCGGCCCCCCAGCTTGTAAGACCCGCGGCCACATTCGTAATTTACATACAGGGGTGCAGAAAGCCAGGGCGCTAGTTCGTCATGGCTACAAAATTCTCTACCATGGCTCTAATATTTGTGGATCCTCAGTATGGAGCTGGTTTATGTCATTTAAGAGTCCTTGGAATTTTGAAGTAACTCCTAGATTTTTTAAAAGTTTGTGCATCCCTGTATGTAGGTACTTGATATATAATATATACTGAAATTTAAATAACCATGTAAGCAGTTAGGTGTGCCACTTATTCTTACTATTACACTTATGGCCCCAGAACCAGCCCTCAATAACCGTCGTTAACCTTTGTCAAAAAATCGATGGAAACTTCGCTTTAGGGAGTTTTTCAGGCCCAGCATGTTAAAATTAAGTTTATTTTACACAAGTTCTTGAAATGTGTGCGTGAAATAAGCAGTGAGTTCTGATCCAACGAGGTTATGGGGCGTGTTGGGCAAAACTGCTAAGCACAAACCTCTTATAGGAAAAACAGACGGAAGTGAACGCGGAAGCGATCGGACTTCCTCCCTAATCGCTTTAAGCTCGTATATTTACATAATAGCTGGCTAGCTGATGCCAGCTCCTGAGGCCTTCACTAAGTAACAGCCGTGTATTCCATTCATTCAGCTTGCGGCCATTTTCCCCACACATTGAATTATTTTCACGCGCGTATATTCATACCCTCCCTTTAATGTATAGATTAACCTCCACTTGTTAAGTTATAATTTCTCTTTCGTATCTTGATTCGTTATCGTTCATGTTTCGATGACAGCACTGTCTTTGTTTCTTCTGCGCAATCCTTTTTTTTTTTTTGTTTTTTCTTCTTTTTTCCTTTCTTTTCTTCTTCTTTTTTTCCTCATGTTTCTTTTTTTTTTTTTCTTTCTTTTTTTTTTTTCTCCTTTTTTTTTTTTTTTTTTTCCCATTCTTTTTTTTTTTTTTGTATTCTCTTCTGTTGACACTTCTATAATTTTTCTTCATGAGGGGAATAAATTATTTAGCGCATCACTGACAAAATTGCTTAATGAGGATCACGATAATTTATACGCTTTAAGTAAGCGTTATTATAGCTATAGAATCGTCGAATATGAGATGAGCGGCACGTGTAGCATGAGTGGGACAGTTGAAATTGGTAAAAAAAACAATTAGTCTTAAGTACCCTTGAAGGTAAAATCCACTTAGGGGGACTAGGAGTATATGGGAGGATAATATTGAAGTTGGTCTTGATTAAATACTGTATGAGAATGTATTCGTCCGGCTCAGGATGGATACCAATGACGCGCTTCTCTAAACATGTTAATGACCTGTAGGACTCAAACAAGGAAGGGACTTCCGTGACCAGCTGAAAGAGAATTAGCCTTTCAAGAGGAATTCTTCGACGGTAGGTGATCAGTGTTGCAAGAAACACGGACTGCATATAAAGAAATAAGAGAGAAAGACAGCACAGTACCTGTCATGAGTTATGGGAGTAACCGAACCCGGATTTTTCAGCTAGTAGCCAAGTCAGTGTACTGACTGCTCCATCACTGCTCCAACAACAAGTTAAAGCAAAAAAAATTGGCATAAAGCGTTATTTTCGAAAATAATTACTTGCGTAATTTTCGTTGTCTGTGAAAATGAACAGCTTGCTATGGCATCAGAGTCTGCTCATGAAGTACAACAAATGAACGCATGACGGGGACGTCATTTGTGCTTATGAAATTATCAAACTGCGGACACGCAACGAGAACTGCCCTCTTACCCTACAGGAGTGAGGCTCCTTTTGGAATTTAAGTTAAGTTTTAAAGTGTTTGTGTTGAATACTAAAATAAATATTATTGCCGAATGTCATCATCACTGCGCAAATTGCTGGACCGGACGACCGGGAACAAAAAATGACAAAACTTGTAGCTGCTGGCCGCCCTGACCCAGAATGATACTGCTGAGAGTTATGGCTACACTCTCAGCATTCGCAGGCTGCAGACAGAGAAGAACACCAAACGTTACCTGTATAGTACAGTACTCGCTTAGATACAAGTGCAAACCGAACACACGACCCACTGAATCAGAAAGCAGCAGTCGGCATTTTATCCGTGTCGGTATAGAGTTCAATGTATGAAGTAATGGTAATGCCTGACACCACCCCAGAAAGGAGTGCTGCGAGGGAAAGGAGCATTATACACGTAGCTCCAGTAAATGGCAAGCGGAGTAGTTAGGCACGATTTTGGAGAACGAAAAGTGGACTTAAATGTGTTTATTGATTTGAAAAAGTACTTTGTCCCCCAAGTGGCTATACCTAAATCACAATCTTTCTGTGCTTTCCTAGCGTGTATATGAGCATTTCAGTTGAAAACAGTATGCTTCAGACTGGTTAGTACGATATATCAATTGACTCGAGTCTCTGCTTAATCAGGGTGCAAGTAATTCTTCTGCAGCGACTCTTTGTTCTGATAGAAACAAGCCGAAGATACGGACCAATCTTGTCCCCAAAATGTAATTTGTTACTTTTCATTATAGTGATAGAGAAAATCCATAAGATTAATGATTTCAGATGTCATATCACAATCGTCGAAACCGTATAGAATAACATAGCTACATGTTTCGGCCTATACTGAAGTCATTATCACGCATTAAAAGAAAAAAGAGCAAAATATTTTAAATTTATAATTTTTAAAAGAAGCTAATAATAACACAAACCTTACAATCGGGATTCGAAAAAATGTTCTTCGGATCGCCATGATTTTTTTTGTACCGATAAGCGCCGGCCCTGCGCTCCGCCCGAGTCTCTACCACCGCTGCTTCGTACGCGGCGTCTCGGGGAGGTTTACATGTTGATGACGGGAGCTAGACAAGTGATTTCAATGATGATATTCTAAAAAGTCTAATGAAAACTCACTACAGTGTCGGGCTGCTGCATGTCGGTGAAGCAAGAAAAGAAACACCCTATATATGTGTAATATTAATTATACTGTACTATTACATTGTGTTTGCAAGCATAAGTCGTGGTGAACAGTGCTCTTGTGATTTTTATCAGTGAAAAAACCTAATTATTAGTTAGCAGAAATCTGGTGCGCGCGCGTGCGCACACGCACGCACGCGCACGCGCACACACACACACACACAACACACACACAAACGTAATCCAAGGAATCAGCATACTTAAAATCCAGTTCATTTCTGGTCAAACAGGCTCGACTTTCTATGTTAATCATACCGTGAATGTTCTTACATTCCATATATTAACCGACAAAATATATTAAGTAAAATATTTTATGTTAAGTTCCATCTCCTACACGTTTCGGCATCAAGGTGCCATCCTCAGGGAGTTTAATAACCACGTCCAACACGCACATTATGAGACGATCGCCCCAGCTCCGAAAGTACGTTATGAAAGTTTGTTGTTATTCAACACCATGAAGATGGCACCTTGTTGTCGAAACACGTACGATTTGGTACTTAACATGTAGTGTTTTTATGATTTGTGTTTTATAATATTTTACCTAGTGCATTTTGTTGGTCAATATATTGAAGGCTCGGCATATCCCGCTTTCCAAAAACAGCTTGTGCATTCGCACTGATGGACCCACGTCTTAACCGCCAGTAGCAGATAACAGAACCTGAACGAGCTGATAAACTCAAGTAGCTTCGTACACACACTACTCTATGTTTAATAGGAGAGATAAACAAGACAGACTATATGATACGATGTTTATTACTTGAGCCAGGAATAATCGATACTACACTATAATTAATAGATACACGTGATGCTTCGCAGGCTAAACCCAGGTTTTTGTATTGCGGTATACAAGAACACATTGCTGTTCTCCTTAATCTAAGACGCTAACATTTATAGTCTTCAATATATCTCCTCTAAAAAGGTAAAGCAGTCCCATTACAGGCCTGGAGTGGCCCAGAGGGTACCAGGAAGTTAAGGTTCCCAGATTTCATGACAACGACACAGGATGGTGTAAGGTTGTGAGCCTTACGCACTGGCCGCTTTTTACCCCCAGGAAATACTCCTGGTACTCATTTCTGTTAGAGGCTGAGTCGATATATCTCCTATTTTCTCCTAATTTTCTCATGTGGTTCTACCACATACTCCAAATATCCCATAAAAATATCCTTAAATTTCTAATTTCTGTAGTCTTGATAAGTCCGACAAATTATTTGAAGTGTTATTTATTCATGTATCATTAGTCACTGTTCTTCCAGCAAATTGTTCCTGTACGTCTGCTTTCCTGGTCAATTAAAAATTGCAGAAATGGCCTCCCCCTTAACTCAGCATAATGCAAAATCCACTCCCCCCCATCCCAACTCCCTCAATTTGCAAATTTCCGTTCGACAAGAAGAGAGAGGGAAAAAGAAATTACACGATTTTCAATAGTAATTTTAAAAAGTAAGAAGAAAAAGTTTTAAGCTTTTCAGAATTGAAAAAATTCGCACGCCAACGTCTGCAACTTTAGCCGACATATACAATACAACATAATGCAAAGCGTTTATTACACCCTAATTAATATCATCCTCTAATTGTTTTTCTGAGGACAGTATATTTTAATCAGTATTGTAATGAGTGGGATTTCAATGGCACTTTAATATAATTTTTCTAAACAATTTTTTCTACATATTCTTTTACATAAACTGGCTAATGAAGGCCTTACTATAACCCGAAACTTGTAACTATGTTTGAAAAGAGTACAATATCTTTCATCAATAAAGATTTGTTTCGCACTGGATTGCTATCTTTTATGATTTTGTATGCACTCCATTCCAGTGTAGTGACTAGGCTGCGGGCTGGATGATGCGGAGTTATAATCGCGACAGAGGTAACAGATGTTTCTCTTCTTCGAAAGCCTGTCAGACAAGCTGTGTCCCTCACCCAGCCTCCCATTCAATGGATACCTGCTTCCTTTTCCAGGTAAAATGGCCGGAGAGTGACTTTGACCACTCATTTCCAGTTAATGCCGAGGTTAAGAATATGAGGAGGCGACTTCTGTATGCCTGCATGTCGTATTCAAGGACAAATTTAAGTTTACATTTTTGATCTTGTCTTTTAAACACAAGGGAATGTCTCATATAAAAATAAAAATAATATAATCAGACAACTAGATGCAACAATAACAAATTTTATTGATTAATTATAATCAGCTCAACATGTTTCGGGCGATAATTTCGCCCATCCTCAGGAGTACTAGGCTGTATTTACAGCTTGTGGTACAATCGCTGGTTTATTGCCAAGTTTAAGAATCAGTGGAGCTATACCTCTACTTAACGTTTCATGCCTTCATGGCGTGTACAGGTTCAACTTCCCCTTAACAGATTACGCCTATTCGCCTTCACAGAAATTTTCTAATTCCTCGGGAATCTCGAAACACACGGTTCTGCACAAACACACTTTCATCCGTGGTGTAACGGTATTTAAAACTTGTAACAGGAGCTAAATCATAAATCATTAGCGTGAGGCTAGGCACACCTCTTTAAAACTGAAGGGACAAATTTGACCACTCTTCAACAGATAAAACGTCCATTCATCCACTTTTACGTAGGGACTACAAATTTTAGCTTTCAATGTCACTGTTTCACTCATATCGGATAAACACGATAATGACGATGTTTATGATGATGAACATCATGATGACGACGACCCATGTCGTCGTCGTTGTTGGTGTTTGTGGTGGTGGTGGTGGTTGTGGTGATGATGACGATGATGATGATGATAACTATATAATAATAATAATAAACAATAGGTGCACAAATCTAGGACGTCAGGTCGTCCTGGTGCCTAAGTTTTGGAAGCTGCCGCCTACTGTTTGTGGGCCCTCATTATGGAACATGCTTCTTGTTGCCTTCCTGGCTTTGAGTTGGCACTTAGATTACTGGAGAATATGTGCACTCCTGTAACAGCATACAGGTACCCTTCTGGCAAAGAAGTGCCGAGCGTCCGTTCATTTCTGTTCGATCTATATCTGTCTTCAAGTGTGGTCGAGATAGCTCAGGTGACTGGGTTTCGGGTTGGACAACTAAGGAACAGGCATTCGATTCCTGACATGACAAGATGTTTTGCAGCTCCTAATCAAAATATGTTTGGGCGCCCTAGGAGCGAAATGGCCGGTGTGTCGTCATCTCCTGCAGCAGTTCAGATCCCGCTTATCTGTACCTGCACTCCCATATAGGCCTTCATGACATGGTGCTAAATAAACACTAGCTTAACTTTATTTTATTGCATTTTATCTTCTGAACACAAACTGCTGATGCAGTCCTTATAAAAACAGCATTCTTCAAAGAGCGAAAATAATAACCAACTTCATGCATAGTTTATCCTCAGTTTATTTCGTCAGTCAACCTCTACATGTTTCGGACATATTTTTAGCCCATCATCGGGTGGTATACTGTACATATAAAACAACACGTACCAGTTGTTGTATATATACAGTATGCCAGCTTGTTGATGGGCTACAAATATGCCCGAAACATATAGAGGTAGACTGACGAAATAAACTGAGGATAAACAGTGCATGAAGTTGGTTCTTATTACACAGGTGTCTCGAGATGCACGACCAAGAAAACATAAAACATAAAAAAAAGCCAAAAGAAAGTTTTATGTCGCTATGTGAGCTATACACGGAAGCCATCACAGCAACTAAAGCATGCATTGTAATACAGTTTATTGCTGGCATCTTGTGCCGTCGTATATACCTGAGATTTGCATTGGGTTTGAATGAAAATGAACTACACATCGACAATCATTCCACAAGACCAACAAACAACGAATGCTAAGTTTAGATTAATTAACAGGCACGATGTGCTCTGTCCATTGTCCCACATCGACATACATTTTGTAACGAATTCCAGGTCTCCCGAATTTAGCCACAGATATCTATTGTGACCGAATATTCTGGCCATCTGTGCCGACAAGAACAGTGTTTTTTAAAGGCAAAATTTGGTTCAAATAGATAAATTAAGTCTTCAACGGGGTAATATGGCAACATTAGAACTCTGATAAAATAAAATTAAAGATGACTTTACCCGTGAACGCCTTACCTAAGCGCCATTACTTACGGCGTTTGAAGAGCTTTGAGACAAAACGCACAAGTTCCATAAATCGACACTTGTTTCATATCAGTGGCTAGCTTCACTCATACGGTGCTTTAAACATAAAAAGATCACTCACTTTTTAGGTGGGGCTGGGAATCGAACCCTGTCCGTCCTGCTAGTAGGCAGTGACTTTAGTAACTCAACTTGCCTGGATGAAAATGTAATTGATTCCTGAATATAAATAATTAAAATTTAATTGTATAATTGGTATATCTTATCTTCAGCTATAGGTCAAAGCATAAAATGAAATCCATTACGTCCGCAGCACCTACTGTACATAATAATGTGGAAGGGATTTAAATTTGTTCCAAAACATATCCTCGCCGCAGGACATGACATCTATCATCAAGATGCCGATTAAGAAAGAGAAGTCTCTGTTCACATCATATAATGGTTCACAGATCAGTCTTACTCCATAAAGAATTTATCTGTAACTTCCGATACAGGTAATACTTTCAGATAAATATTTTATCATTATCTTACATGGCTGTGGCAGTTTCTTTCTCTCTCACGCACACACGCTTAGATTTTTTTTCACAACGAAGGACTCTTCTTGCTCAAAGTTGTTTCCTTCTACCTGTTATGAGATAAAATTTTATTGGACAAGAGACCTGAGTTAAAGAAACAAGTCTCACTTTGATAGCAGACATCCTAATCCGTAAGATGTCTTTTCGTGCCCCATACGGAGGAACGTCAAACATTTACCGACTTGTTACGAATTATCAGAGTTTTGTTTAAGGATTTTATTGTCGTCTGGCAATGCGCAGGTGAAGAAAATCAGAACGTAAGTAGTTGCTGACGTTGTATGTTAGAGTTATTATTTTATTTTTGTTGCGTATGTTACAGAAAATGTGCTCACAGTGTGCTCACAATGTGCTCACAATGTGCTAACATGGACGTGACTGGTTACCGTATTGTAGGTGATGAAGAAAATTTTAGGCAAAAGTTTTGAAGTTAACACAGTGGCATTCTGTGTCATTACATAAACTGATAAAATAACGTAATGGAGAAAAGTATAGTTAATATCGAATATTATTGGAGTTACTAAATCCTGGAAAATAGGAGCATCGGAATACTGAGAACGGATGTCAAATTTTGTGAAGGAAATGTTAAAGGAGGAGAGAACTTGAGATGTGTAGGTGTAGATGGAAGGATTATGTTGAACTGGTTTTGAAAAATAGGATCTGAATTTATTCAGGGCGGGAGCCAGTGGCAGGTTTTGTGAGCAGAATGATTTTAGTACTTAGTAAACTGTGTAATAAGGAGGCAAGCCATGAGGCAAGAGGGTCCAGCCCATATATTTTCCAATCCAATGTTTATGGTACCTTTGTACGAGATTAGATTAGTAAGCAGAAACGTCCTTGATGGTACTGCATGTTTTCACAGCACTCTGAATGCTAGTCCGGTATTTACAGATAAACTTCATTTTGTGCCGTGTCCCCGATAACAGAAAACACACAGTTCAGTTGCTTCGTGTGCGCAATAACGAAAGTTATTCTCACGTTTTGTAACGTGGTGGTTATTGCCTGGCCTCGAAGACAGGTGCCGTTGTTTTCATGTATACCCAGCCCTCGCCTTTCGCGGGTTCATACTTCGCGTTTTCGTAAATTCGCTGGGTCGGCCCAAGAATTTTGAACCCTTAAATGGATAAGAGCATCAAATCTTTCGACAAAACGAACAGGTCTTCATGTCACACCGCAGGATATTCAAGGAATTAAAGGGGGGGAGGGGGAAATAGCAATCCCATCATAATATTTTTGCAAGGAAATGATAAACACTAAAAAAATACTTATACTTCTTTTTTTGGGGGGGGGGTTAATTAATCGCGGATTTTCATTTTGGCGGGGAGTCTTGAAACCTAGCCCCTAGAAAGACGAGGGAAAAGTATGTTCTGGGGTAAGTGGGACCACCTTGAATTTCGACAAGTGAGACCAAGTGGAGCGTATATTTGGCATAATTTTATGCCACTGAATCTTGTAATATTTTAGTCAGTTAATATTTCAGGACGTGCATGCAATTACTCTTTAGTCCGAATCTATTTCTTTACTCTGTTTTCGTAATTTACATTTAATGTAAATTATTTCAAAACGGTTAGCAATTCTTGTTTCCCAAACTGCTAAAACCGTCAGTACTTCACAATGTGTGAAATATGATATGTTATGAAAGACATAAATTACAAACAATACACGACTATGAAAAATTATATTGTCCAACCGCAAGCGAAAACGCGTCCCGTGCAGTGCCCGAAATTTTTTTATCTACTATGAACGTGAATTTAAATGTACGTCCTGTAGATGGTCTAATTATTCACTCATTACGATAGACCGCTAACAGCAGGTTTTTGTTCCCTAGAACAGTGTTTCTCAACCGCCGGGCCGCGGCCCGGTACCGGGTTCTGGCATCACTTATACCGGGCCGCGAGAGGTTCTCCTGGAATTTGTCATTTTAATTTTCTAAGCAGTTTTCATGAATAAATGTTTTAGAGTAGAAATATTATGAGGAGAAAAATATTCGTGAATGTGTCGAAAAGCTCAGACCCAGATGTTGGCCTGGGGAAACTACAATATGCTACAAGATTTCTTTAGTCCAGTGATTGATAACTAATTTAAATGTAATTTTGTATTTGTCAACATGCCACGCCGTATACATAAGTGTGCCATTACTCTTTATGATTATGTCATAATTAATTATTAATACTTATGTTACTTTAATGTACGAACTTAAAAAATGGAAAGGTATATACGAGTAAATTTGTTGAAACCGGGCCCTCGTATTATAAAAAAAAAAAAAAGAATTTACCGGGCAGTGGTCTCACAAAGGTTGAGAAACACTGGTCTAGAATTCCTGTTGTATTTATGTGTTCCCTGATTTGTTGCATTGTCCCACAAACCGACCAGTTGTGTAGTTGTAAAACGACGAGTAAAAGTCTCGAACGTTGGAACTGATTCAGTAACCACCTAGGCGCATTTAGAATCACCGTCAAATTTGGCTACAACGAGTGAAATTTCTTTACTACGTGCTATAATACAAGTATCCGTAAAAATGGAGGGAAATTGTGTAGAGGCTGTTAGCAATGTAGTGTAGTGTAGTGCAATAAGTGTAACATAACATTGAAGCCATAAATACGTATTCAGCCTGTTGTGAATATCTATTTACACGCTTGAATAATGTAAGCATATACCGGCTTTTGACCGCCTCTGTGGTCTAGTGGTCAGAGTTTCTGGCTACAGATACAGAGGTCCCGGGTTCGATCCCCGGCGCTATCAGATTTTCTGAGTAGTAGTGGGTCTGGAACAGGGTCCACTCAGC
>Ga0123354_10000720_pt1 | contig 35515 bp, 26 predicted proteins | sample TergutLab28metaG_2_FD_97872 | JGI IMG/M metagenome (GOLD analysis project Ga0123354, IMG submission 97872) | Labiotermes labralis P4 segment gut microbial communities from Petit-Saut dam, French Guiana - Lab288 P4 | ecosystem: Host-associated > Arthropoda: Insects > Digestive system > Gut ... | reverse complement strand
TCGGGGATAATTAAACTCAGTTCCGACGAATCTTTGAATTTTAAATCATTGTCAGAGGCTCTTGAGTTTTTAACACAAAAAGCAGACGTAGCAACCTTATGTTTTGGTAGAATTTTCATAGACAAAAATACGGGACATATAAATCTTGAAGCGTATGCTAAATATGATAATGAATTCAATTCGTGTATATTAGCAGACCTTGATTTAATCAATGGTACAACAAATATACAAAATACTCCTTGTTATATAAATTAAATCAACGAATATCCTCTCCCACCGTAAACTGCAACTGCTCAAAATTCAACCTGAGGTCCTTTTGCGATTTAAGAAGCGTCTCTTTTGTTGAACGATAGCTGTCCATAAAGTCCATATATTCAACCATAGAGATATTTTTAGCTAAAAGATTTTTTGCGTAGATATCTAACATATCGTCAAGTTCGCTCAAAGCGGGATTTTTAAGATTTCGCTCCAGAAATCCGTAGGAATTCGAGTAGTTTTGATAACTCTCCATGACTTCATTTTGAAGCGCTTTTTGACCTTGTTCGACAAGTGTCTCATTTTGTTTGAGCTGTATCTGAGCGATTTTAATTGCTCCTTTGTTTCGATTGAAAACAGGCAATTGAAATCCGACGCTTACGCCAAAGAAGTTATCCCAAACTCCTCCATAACGGTCATAATTGACTCCAAGATTTACATCCGGCATAATCAAGGATTTTTGGTAGGTAATATCTTTTTTGTGATATTCGCTCTGCAATTTTGCCATCTGCAGGTCGGGACGGGACGAAACCGCCTTTTCGATAAGATCATTACAATTTATTTCAATCGGAGAGGGAAAATTAGGACTGTCATCTGTAACAACAATTTCCGCTGAAGGTTCGAGTGCAAGCAAATTTTTCAACGTTTTTTGCAAGGAGTTAAATTCGGTCTGAGTATCATTTATCTCGCTTTCCATTTCAAAAAGCGCTGTTTGAAGTCGTAAAAGTTCACCTTTCGAGATGTTTCCTTTTTCATATTGGGTTTTATAAGCGGCAACAACATCTTCCAACAATCGTTTTTGGTTTTCATACACTTTTATAAGATTTTGCAAATAAACTAATTCAGCTATCGAACTACGGAGTTCCAGCTTTAATCCCCGCAACAGTTCTTCAAATTGTTGCATCGCTATCTCTTTGCCGACCTTTTCTACATCAGCCAGTTTTGCTCGACGAGCAGTAAGCGACACCATTTGAGTAAGTTCGACTGAAAATTCTTTGGGATAGGTGATTTCATTACCGTTTTCATCTATGCTTTTCCGTTTCCAGAAGTTAATGTTTCCGACAGAAAGCTCGGGATTATCCCAAACTTTTGCCTCAGCAACAGCGGCATCAGCTATCGAAACATTCATCTGCTCGGCAATCAGCTCCAAATTTTGCTTTAAAAATATCGACTCAAGTTGGGAGGGTGTAAAACTCTTTTCCTGTGCTGCAACTGTAAGTGACGCAAACAAGCAACACCACAAAAAACCGTATCTTATCATTGCTTTTTTTTGTATTATTTTGCGGGGCAAAAATATCCAATCGCATTGTCTTACGCCGTTAGAAAACAATTATAAATTTATTAGAAAGTCATTAGAAAAATACGGTTTTTATTCCTGATAAAGAAAAAGATTTTACCTTTGTGCCCGAAAAAAACAGTATTCACAAAGATTTTTCATTATGAGCGAAGACCCGTATCCGAGTTGCAGTAGAACAAAAGTACTAACACTTCTGTGAGGATATCTTTTGCCGTCTCCTTACAGAACCTAATCAGTAAGGAGAATAATTAATGAAAAAAAAGAGTTCGAAAAAAAGTCCTTTTCAATACGATACCGAAAAGGCGTTCCGCATCGCATCTCAACCGGTGAAAGATGTTTACGATTCGTTGGGAACTTCACGAGCCGGACTATCCGAAGAAGAAACAGAAGATCGCAGGAAGCAATACGGGGAAAACGAAATTGCCCGTGAACAGCGCGATAAAGGATTGGTTATGTTTATCAAAACATTTATCAACCCTTTTATCGGCATTCTGATGAGTCTTGCGCTTGTTTCGCTGGTTATCGACGTGCTGATGGCAAAGCCGCAAGACCGCGATTGGGCGACCGTCATCATTATCAGCTCTATGGTTTTGCTTAGCGCTATTTTACGTTTTTGGCAGGAATGGAAATCGAGCATTGCGTCGGAAGCCTTGCAAAAAATGGTCAATAACACTGCTTCGGTCTATCGCGGAGGAGCGGCTGACAGTTGTGAAATCAATATTTCGGAATTGGTTCCGGGCGACGTGGTTTATCTGGCGGCAGGGGATATGATTCCCGCCGATATGCGCATTATCGAATCCAAAGATTTGTTTATCAGTCAATCATCGCTTACAGGCGAATCCGACGCCATTGAAAAAACTTCTAAGTTGAACGATAAACCCAAAAGTATTGTTGATTGCAACAATATCTGTTTTATGGGTTCAAACGTGGTCAGCGGATCGGCTATCGGCGTGGTGTTTCAAACCGGGCAAGCGACTTATCTCGGTACGATAGCCAAAAGTTTGGTTGGTGTACGTGCACAGACAAATTTCGACAGGGGAATCAACAAAGTCAGTTTATTGCTCATTCGCTTCATGTTGGTGATGGTGCCTTTTGTATTTTTAATCAACGGATTCACTAAACACGACTGGTTCAGTGCCTTCATTTTTGCAGTTTCGGTAGCGGTGGGACTTACGCCGGAAATGCTGCCGATGATTGTTACTTCCAATCTGGCAAAAGGAGCAATTACGATGTCGAAACGGAAAACGATTGTTAAAAACCTGAATGCGATCCAAAGTTTTGGTGCCATGAATATTCTTTGCACCGACAAAACCGGAACGCTAACGCACGACAAAATTATTTTGGAACGTTATCTTAACGTTGCGGGCAAAGAGGATGTGCGGGTGTTGCGACACGCTTATTTTAACAGTTTCTTCCAAACCGGGCTGAAAAACCTGATGGATAAAGCTATTTTAGCGCATGTTAAAGAACTCGGTTTCGAAAATTTGGAAGAACAATACCTGAAAATCGACGAAATTCCTTTTGACTTCACCCGGCGGCGAATGTCTGTCATTGTCGAAGACCGCTCCGGAAAACGGCAAATCATTACCAAAGGAGCGATTGAAGAAATGCTGGCAATATGCAGCCATGCGGAATACAATGAGGAAATTTTACCAATGACGCAAGAACTACGCGAGATTGTTTTACGCGAAAGTCGTACCATGAATAACGACGGAATGCGGGTGTTGGGTGTTGCACATAAAAGTTGGATAGAAAAAGACCATTCTTTTGCCGTAGAAGACGAATCAGATATGGTGCTTATCGGATTTTTAGCATTTCTCGACCCACCAAAAGAATCTGCCGCAGAGGCAATTCGGCAGTTGCATGCGCACGGCGTGGAGGTGAAAGTTCTGTCGGGCGACAACGAAGAAGTAGTTAAGTCGATTTGCCGGCAAGTGGGTGTGGATATAACTCATTCATTGAACGGTAACGAAATCGAAACAATAAGCGATGAAGAATTGAGCGCACAAATCGGAGAAGTGAAAATATTCGCCAAACTGACCCCGATGCAAAAAACACGAATCATCAAACTGTTGCAGGAACAGGACAATACGGTGGGTTTTCTGGGAGACGGCATTAACGACGCTTCGGCGTTAAGACAATCGGATATTGGTATTTCGGTGGATACGGCGGTGGATATTGCCAAAGAAAGTGCCGACATTATTCTTCTCGAAAAAGATTTGTTGGTGTTGGAAGAAGGCGTCATCGAAGGACGCAAAATCTTCGGCAATATTATGAAATACATCAAGATGACGGCAAGTTCCAATTTCGGCAATATGTTCAGCGTATTGTCGGCAAGCGCATTTTTACCTTTCCTGCCGATGATGCCGATACAAATTCTTATACAGAACTTGTTATACGACACTTCCCAAACCGCTATTCCATTCGACCGGGTTGACAAAGAGTACTTGATGGTACCTCGAAAATGGGATGCTTCCGACTTAAGCCGCTTTATGATTTTCATTGGTCCCATCAGTTCTATTTTTGATATTACTACCTATTTGCTGATGTTCTTTCTAATAGGTCCGATGGCTTTCGGCGGGACTGCCTATCATTTGTTAAACAGCGTGCAACAACATGACTTTGCCGCGTTGTTTCAATCGGGATGGTTTATCGAAGGATTATTGTCGCAAACGCTGATTGTGCACATGATTCGCACGCGCAAAATTCCCTTTATTCAAAGCAGCGCCTCCTTGCCGGTTACATTATCAACTCTTGCTGTGATGGTAGTGGGAATTTTGTTGCCTTTTACCCCGCTGGGCGAAAGAGTAGGACTTGTTTCGCTTCCGGTGAGCTACTTTCCTTGGCTTGCCGCCACTTTGCTCTGTTATTGTATATTGACGCAAATTATTAAACAATGGTACATTCGACGATTTACGAGATGGCTGTAATATTTAAAGATTGAAAATTTTTTTGGTTGTTATAAAAGTATTATATTTGTAATGAAATTAAGTAATAAAAATATGGAAGCAGCAGTTGTCAATACTCCGCTTAATGATGCGCAATTACTCTTATTACAATCATTTGCGCACATTAAAAGCAAAGAAAGTTTTAATGAATTAAAATCAGTTTTGTTTGAATTTTACAAAAAAAAATTAGATCAAGAAACTGATATGTGGTGGAAGGAAAATAATATGACCACCGAAAAATTTGAAGAAATGTGTAGTAATATACATTACAGAACGCCATACATCAAATGAAAATTGTTGTTGATACAAATTGCCTGTTGAGAATTTTACCAAAAAATTCCATATATCGTTGTTTATGGGATTCATTATTGCGAGAAGAGTTTGATTTATGCTATACTACAGATATACTTGCAGAGTATGAAGAAGTTTTGTCACGTTTTTATTCACCAAAAACTGCTGAATTTTTGGTAGGCGTGTTACTTAAATCTCAAAATGCCATTCAAATTACACCATATTTTAAATGGGATTTAATCACAGCTGACCCGGATGACAACAAATTCGTTGATTGCGCACTCAATGCAGGCGTTGATTACATCGTAACAAGCGATCAGCATTTCAACATCCTGAAATCAATTGACTTTCCGCCGGTAAAAGTTATAGATATGGAAGCCTTGATAAATATATTGAAATTATAGTTTTCGCCGTTCGGAACAACCTTATTCTAACAATAGCAAAAATAGTATCCATTGGCAAAAATTCTTGTAATAGAAGACGAAAGTCGTGTTGCCGAGCTGCTCAAACGCGGTTTGGAGGAATCGGAACATGCCGTGAAAATTGCAGACGGTGTTTCGGCGGGCTTGAATTTGTTTTTAAAAGAGGTTTTCGATGTGATTATATCCGATGTGATGCTTCCGGATGGCAGTGGTTTTGAGTTATGCCGTAAAATCAGAGAAAACAATGAAACGATTCCTATTTTGATGCTCACGGCGCTTGGAACAACGGATGATAAACTTGAAGGTTTCGATTCGGGGGCGGACGATTATATGGTTAAACCCTTCGATTTTCGCGAGTTAGACGCGCGTATCAACATTCTGTTGAAACATCACCAAACATTTTCAGCCGACAAAATTGAGTATGCCGATCTGAGAATAGACCTTCGGACAAAATCGGTTTTTCGCGGCGATGTTTACATTGTTCTTACGCCCAAAGAATATAATCTGTTGCTTTTTTTCGTGAGAAATTCCGAGCGGGTTCTATCGCGTACCGAAATTGCCGAAAAAGTGTGGGATACCCATTTCGATACCGGTACAAACTTTATCGATGTATATATTAATTATCTGCGCAAAAAAATAGATAAAAATTTCGAAACGAAACTGATTCATACCAAGCCCGGAATGGGATTCATATTCAGTCATGAAAATACGCACTAAACTTACTCTCCGCTATTTGGCTGCAACAACCTTACTCGTGATAGTGGTTTTTGCCGTACTTGAAGAGTTGCTCTTTCCTCAGGACGGTTACGACATGTTTCGTATTCTCAATATTAAACTGTTGGCGATTTGGGTGGTTTCATTTGCGATTCTTTTTGTTATCGGCTACTTTATGGCTCGCAGCGTATTGAAGCCCGTATCCAAAATCGTAAAACATGTAGGAGAAATTACCGCTTCGAACCTGAGCAAACGTGTCGAAATAGATAATCCGAAGGATGAGATAGGCGAGTTAGCGGCGACTTTTAACGATATGCTTGACCGTCTCGAAAAGTCGTTTGAGTCGCAAAAAATGTTTATCAGTAATGTTTCGCATGAATTACGCACTCCGATGGCGGCGTTGATTGCCGAGCTTGAGTTGTCGCTTCACAAAGAACGTTCAAACGAAGACTATAAAAGGGTCGTCGAAAATGCCCTTGCCGATGCCCGAGACATAGAAAAACTATCCAACGGGCTAATGGATATGGCAAAAGCGAGCTACCATGCCGATCAAATTAAAATGACTTCCGTCCGGTTAGATGAAGCACTTCTTGATGCAAGCGCTATGGTGATGAAAGCACGCGGTGACTACAATGTCGATTTGATTTTCGGCGACTGCACCGACGACGACCGTATGGCAACCATTTACGGGAATGAATATTTGCTCAGAACCGCCTTTGCCAACCTTATGGAGAATAACTGCAAATTTTCGCACAGCCGCAGCTCTACGGTGAAGATTTCGTTTGGGGACGGCAAAGCTTTTATTCGTTTTTCGGACACGGGCATCGGTATTTCACCCGAAGATATGGAACAGCTGTTCAAACCTTTTTTCAGAGGCAGGAACCGATACTTTTCGACAGGGAACGGTATCGGTATGACCCTCGTAGAACGGATTGTAAAGCTCCATAACGGAACAATTTCAGTGGCTTCCCAACAAGGAGAAGGAACTGTTTTTACTCTTGCGTTTGAGCATATTTAATAACCGGAAAATTTCTTGTTTTCAGATTTTCATTGTATCACTCAATGCTTTCATCTCATTAATCAAGTCGTTTCCTAATTTTGTCTTTTCTTCGATATGCTGCAGAATAGAAGACACGAACGTATTTTGTTCGAAAACGCCTCGCACCTGTTCAAAATCCAAGCGTTGTTCATCATTGCTCCCGTCCATTCCGAATCCGGTTTGGGATGAAAGTGAAAATTCTTTTTCGGCATCTTTATAAAGAATTTTATCTAATTTAATCACCGCTTCTTTCCAGTCTTCGACTAAAAGAATAATATCCTCCGGCTCAATCGTATCCGGGTTGAATTTGTAATAAGACCGGATTTTATCCCAAGCCCAGGTCCACTCCAAGGCATAATAATTCTCGTGAATTTTTTCCAAAATATGGTTTATATCTTTGAGTTTATTTACCTTACCCGATTCGATATCGTTTAATAAGTGGTCGATCAACATTTTGGGAGCAATCAAACCGGCAATGTCCAACCATTCGCCTACCCCTTCGTTCGTCTCCGGAATTAATTGTTTCCTAAGCGCTTCAACGGAAGTAAACCGGTGTTCTTTTAATCGGGAAATAATCGAATTACCTAAGAATTTCTTAATGGCGATATGATATAAATCGATTCCGTTTCTCAATGAAGAATTTCTGATGCGGCAACTTTGATACGAATAATACTCGGATGTATATCCGCAAGTTTCCTGTAATCCGTGCAAAATATCGATTGCTCGGAACATTTTTTGGATGGTATAGGGACTTAACAGATTGAAATTGATTTGATCCATCAAGTGCGGATCTTTTCTTTTATCCCTTTTGGGAAATTTTTGCGCATCGCGAATCGTTCCCACACTTCTTAAATTAGTTCCCGGAACTAAAATGGTTTCGTTTCCACTTTCAATTAAATAGGAAAAAGGCATTGCCGATGTATCGGAATTTCTGTGGTGGCGCCCCATAATCAGAGAAAAAGCACCGATTTTGGCGGGCCACAAAATATAGGAATCGCTGGTCGTTTTTCCTCCTCTTTCAATAATTCCTTGATGAATCGGTCCTAATTTGTACATGTGATTGCTTTGATTAGAACCTGAACCCGCGTTCATAAACGAAAACATACCGGAGATCAACAATGTTGATTTGTGGGGGGTAACGGTATAAGGTCCGGCGAAAATTGAGCATGCTTCACCGTTTTCTCCCTGGCAATTACTGAAAAACAAAGAATCGCGGGCAGAATAGGTGTGTCCCAAATGACAAGCTTGTCCCACAAAGCACCGGGTCAAGCTTGAGCTATCTTCCACGCGCGATCCGGAGCAGAGGATAAAATCTTCCGCAATAACGCCGTAACCAACATGTACCGGATCAAACTCGTTGCTGTTGATACTTCCGTTTTCCAAGCGGCGCGCACCTTCTATGCAAGCATTGTTTCCGATTCTCACATTGCGGATTAATCCGACATTCATTATTTGCACGTTATCCCCGATCGTTCCCATTTCCGAAGCATGTTTGTCGGCATAAAAACGAACCATCCGGCGCAAGCGTTGTATCAGTTGCGGGCGATGACGGTATAAAGCCAGAATATAAGCCACATGTGCCGAAAGTTTATCGTTAATCATCACTTCCCTGCCGCCTGTTTCGTTCAGAACGGCAACTTCCGTACCGTTTCCGAAAGTGGATTTTTCGTCCGTAACCAAGCGGTCGAGATTTTGAATCAAAGTGTTGTTTCCTATAATATAATTGGCGATATAGTTCTGTACGTTTTCTATCAGTACATTATCTCCCAATTCGCAATTGTGAATCGAGACATTGCGAAGTCCTGCCGATTTTTTCATTCCACCGGAAAAAGTAAAAGTTCCTGTGGTTTTTCCTATGGTAACGTTCCCCGAAAATGATACTTTGCATAAATTCTTCGGATCAAATTCAGGATGAACGTTTATGGTATTCCAATCGGAAGCCCTGCAATCGCGCGATTCCAAAAAAGAAATTTCTACCGATGTTAATTTTCTAAATTCCATTGTTTTAATACTATTTATCAATTTAACATTTTATCTCTCTCTACATTTATTATTCCTCTCCCTCTTCATGTTTTTGATAAAGAAAATCGTTATATGGAAACCGTTGAACATGAATTTCTTTGACTTTCATGTACAATAATGATTTTAACTCTTCAATGTTTAGTTTTTCTTTTGCCGATATAAACACCCCATTTTCGTGGAGCTTATTCATCCAGGTTTGTTTCAATTCTTCCAACGAAATATTTTCCTTAGCTATCGGAGTTAAATCGTCGGATTCTTTTTCGATATACGAAAAAGCATCGATTTTGTTGAAAACAATCAAGACCGGTTTGTCTTCTTTGGTTATATCGTTCAAAGTTCGAATAACTACTTCGATTTGTTCTTCAAAAGCCGGATGAGCAATATCAACGACATGCACCAGCAAATCCGCTTCACGCACTTCGTCTAATGTTGATTTGAACGATTCGATCAGTTGAGTTGGTAATTTACGGATAAAACCAACGGTATCGGTCAAAAGGAAAGCCAGATTATCGATCGTTACCTTTCGGACGGTCGTATCCAAGGTGGCAAACAATTTATTTTCAGCGAAAATGTCCGATTTACTCAGAACATTCATCAGAGTCGATTTTCCGACATTGGTGTATCCCACCAGAGCAGCACGAACCATTTTTCCTCGGTTTTGTCTTTGCGTAAGCTTTTGCCGGTCAATATCTTTTAAATCCTCTTTGAGTTTAGCAATCTTATTCAGGATGATTCGGCGATCGGTTTCCAACTGGGTTTCACCGGGACCCCGCATCCGAAATCCGCTGCTTCCGCCTCCGCTTTGCCGTTCGAGGTGGGTCCACAGCCGCTTTAAACGGGGCAACATATAAATGTATTGCGCCAATTCGACCTGTGTTTTGGCATGAGCTGTTTGTGCACGAGCGGCAAAAATATCCAAAATCAAGGAAGTACGATCTAAAATCCGCACTTTCAAAGCCGCTTCCAGATTTCTGAGTTGTTTCGGAGTCAATTCGTCGTCAAAAATCACCAGACTGATTGAATGTTCCTCGTTTTCTGTATATTCTCTGATTTCCTGCAATTTACCGGCACCGATAAAGGAAACTGCATTGGGTTTTTCCAACCGCTGTGTAAACCGTTTGACTGCCCGAATGCCGGCAGTTGTTGCCAGAAAATCCAGTTCGTCGAGATACTCTTTGACTTTCGCCTCATTTTGATCCGGTGTAATCAAACCGATTAATACCGCATTTTCGGTTTCCGAACGAGTAATTATAAAATCCTTCATTCTAATTCTAAAAAAATTAACGCTGCAAATTTACAATTTTTCAAGATATAATTGTATCTTTGCTTTCAAAAAAATAGAAATGAAACCTATACGTTTGATTATTACATTTTTAAACCTATTTTCCATTACTTTAACTTTTTCGCAGATTAGCCGTGGAGGGATTCCTTATTTTGCCGAGCCCTCGATTTGGAGAGCCGCTTCCCCCACTTTTTTTTACGAAATGCCTTCATTTAATTTGGATTCGGTGTTAAGGGAAGATGCGGTTAACGATAAAAATATGCGCGGAAGCTACAGATTTGCGTATAAGTTTTTTACTCATATTGATCTTAACGATGCCGCTTCTACGATTTTGCCCGATGGGACGACCGTAAAACAAATCGGAATTCGTTCTCCCGGCGCTTACTCCATTAATTTGCTCTTACAAGATTTTGAGATTCCTCCCGGCGGAAAATTGTTTATCTACAGCGCCGATCATTCATACATAGCGGGGAGTTTTGATTACCGAAATAATTCGCCCGATAAACTATTGCCTGTACAGCCCGTAGCCGGAGACGCCATTATTGTTGAGTATTCGGAACCTGCAAATGCGCCTTTTACCGGTCGTTTTACAATTGCCGAAGTGAATCACGACTACCGCGATATTTTAAGAGCTGAGCCGGGCAATGATAGAGACAAGGATTATGCCTGCATGCCCGATGTTCTTTGCGCAGAAGCAGCAGAGGAAACCATCCGTTCGACCGTTTTGTTGATTATCAACGGAAATACTTTATGTTCGGGTGTTTTACTTAACAATACTTCCGACGATGGAAAACCGTATGTGCTGACCGGGGTTCATTGCTTATGTTCACCGGAGAATTATCCCAAAGGAAAGGATTATTACAACAATCAAGCAGGAACGATTGTTGCTTTTTTCAACTACAACCGCCCGGTTTGCGATGCGGATATAAAAATGAAAGGCAGTGAAGAGATGAGCCTTGCCGGCGCTTCCGCCCGAGTGATTCTCGAAAGAAAAGACCTTGCTTTGCTGGAATTTTTTGACTCACCTCCCGATTATTTCAATGCTTATTATGCCGGATGGAAGCGGGATTTGGTCGATAACGGAAAGATACATACCAATTTGCATCACCCTTCGGGAGCAGTTAAAAAATTCGGAATGACCGACGGAAACATTAGCATACTCTCCGAGTCGCCCGTAGCTGATTACCTTGACGCAAATTCCTATTGGGAAGTTCCCTATTGGACAATCGGTTCTACTTATCCCGGGTCTTCGGGTTCTCCTTTGTTTAATGAAAATCAATTAGTTATCGGAGGATTAACAGGAGGCGCTTCGAATTGTCGGGATACATCTCCGGATGGAAACGGCGATTTTTTTTCCGTTTTGGGAAAGGGTTGGGAAACCGATGATCCCGGCAACCAATTGAAAACCTATTTAGACCCGCGCAACCAAGGAGCCATGCTTTATCCCGGAAAGGATCCGAACACGGCAAATCCGATCATTCGCTTGGCAAATGCCCGATATACCGAAGGCGATATGTTGATTGCAAGTAAATTGGATTCACCTAATCAAGGATTTGTTTTTGGAAACAGTAATTTGAACACCCTTGAATTTGCCGAAGAATTCACCGGAACGAATGATGTCGAAATTTTCGGAACCTATTTGCTGATACCGGCAATGCCGTTTGATAACACCTCCGGCGTGACGGTATCGGTTTATACCGGCGAATCTTCGCCGGAGACGAAAATTTATTCCACCCCATTTATTCCCCGTTACGTGAATTATTCGTCTTCTTCCGGTTTTTATTCTGCCAATAAAAATTTGAATACGGCTCCAACCGAAACATTCGTATTATTTGACGAACCGGTTTCCGTACCAAAAAAATTCTTCATATCATATTCGATTAATTATTCAGCTACTTCCCAATTCTGCGTTTACAATACAAAAAGAAGCGACGATTCGTATCCGAATACGGCTTGGTTGAAAGATGAAACAAAAGGATGGGTGTCGGCTGATGCCTACGAGTATCAACCCATGAAAACTTCACTTGCCATTCAACCCTTGGTACGAAGTCTGAACGGGACCGGCATTATTAAAGAAGAAACACCGCTCGGCGCGAACGGAAAAGATAAAGATGCCTATATGTATAAAGGCAGATTGTATGTCAATAGTCCCGGAGTTGAATCAATTCACGTTTATTCGATAAGCGGCATGTTGCTGTACAGCTTTCAAAAACCGGCGGGCAAAGCGGATTATCCGATCGAAAAAGCTCCCGGTTCGATTCTGATTGTAAAAGGCGGTTCGGGTTGGGTAACGAAAGTGATTCGCTGAATGATAAAATGATGAAAATGAAATAAAAAAACCGTTGCAGCTCCGATATTCAATGTTAAAATGTACCGATTTTCTTTTTTTTGTCCTTTTTTCTCCGTATATTTGCACAATCTTTATAAAATATCAAAAATGTGTTAATTAATAAACTTACTTTCAATTTATGATTAAAAAAAATTCACTTCCCGCACTTCTTTTGTTTGTTGTAGCAGGGATTTTCACAGCTTGTTCAACGGGTCTTAAACCTTTGGCCGCTAATTACATTAAATCTGATCCCCAGCCATTGGAAATGGTCGCAGGGAGAGTTCCGGTAACAATTAATGCCTCTATTCCTCCCAAATGGTTTGCTAAAAATGCCACTTTAAAAGTTACGCCTGTACTTCGTTACGAGGGTGGTGAAGCATGGGGAACGTCGTATGATTATCAGGGCGAAAACGTGGCAGGCAACGGTCAGGTTATTTCTCAAAAATCGGGCGCTAACGTAACAATGACTTCCAATTTCGAATATGTGTCTGATATGCGGAATTCGGATCTTTATCTTACTTTTACTGCTAAGGTGGGTAAAAAAGACATATCGCTTCCCGAAATTAAAATAGGAGATGGCGTCTTATCGACCGCTTCTTTATTGGATGCAGGTTCGGAAATTCCGGCAATAGCTCCCGATAAATTCCAACGGATTCTCAAAGAAGCTTATAATGCCGATATCATGTTCCTTATTCAACAAGCGGAACTTCGAGCCGGCGAATTAAAGAAATCGACCGTGTCGGATTGGAAAGACGTTGTTGCGAATGCAACCCAAGCTCCCAATCAGAAGGTTGATGTTGAAGTGTCGGCTTATGCTTCTCCCGACGGCGGTTTTGATTTAAACAATAAATTAGCCGAAAAACGGGAACAAAATACGAGTAATTATCTCAAGCAAGAACTGAAAAAAGCAAAAGCGGACGCACCGGTTTCAGCACGCTATACTGCTCAGGATTGGGAAGGATTCAAAGAATTGGTAGAAAAATCGAATATTCAAGACAAACAGTTGATTTTGAGTGTTCTTTCGATGTATAAAGACTCGGAACAAAGGGAAAGAGAAATTAAGAATATTTCTTCCATCTATTCTGTTTTGGCAGAAGAAGTTCTTCCTCAACTACGGCGTTCCCGATTAACCGCCAATGTTCAAATCATCGGAAAAAGCGATGAACAAATAGCACAAATGGCGGCTTCCGATCCGAAATCGTTGACAGTGGAAGAATTGCTTTATGCCGCTTCTTTAGCGTCAGATAATGCCGGCAAAGCGGTTATTTATCAGAAAGCAGCAGAAATTTATCCCGATGATTTTCGAGCAATAAATAACTTGGGCGTTTTAGATTTTCAAGCGGGAAAAATTGCTTCAGCCGAAACAAACTTCAATAAAGCTTTAATGTTAGCATCCAACTCTCCCGAAGCAAATCTAAATTTAGGTTTAGTAGCCATGACCAAAGGAGATAATGCAAAAGCGCAACAATTCTTCGGAAAAGCTTCCGGCGTGGATGAACTAAACAACGCTATGGGACTTCTGGCTATTGCCAACGGAAATTACAGCCGGGCGGTCAGTTCATTTGGAAATACATCAAGCAATAATGCCGCATTGGCTCAGCTTTTGACGAAAGATTACAGCAAAGCGCAAGCAACCTTGAATTCCGTAGCTGATCCTAATGCCGTTACCTCGTATCTAAAAGCAGTTGTTTCTGCAAGAACCAACAATTTGAGCGACGTCATATCCAATTTGAAACAAGCCGTTGCGTTGGATCCGTCTCTTGCAAAGAAAGCGGCAACAGATTTGGAATTTGTTAAATATATTACCAATCAAAATTTTCTCAACCTTATCAAATAAGGGGAGAGACCAAAAAAGCGCCTAACGCTTATGTATTTATAGCCGTGTGCTGTCCGCACACGGCTATAAATATGTTGTATCAAATAGGATGTTTGTCTCAATTCTCAATTCCCAATTCCCCTCACTGCCTCCAACAACGGCTCTGCCGAGAGCGGTTTCCCGGTTGCTTGAATCATCCATTGGTTGGGCGTCAATCTTCCCAAACGATAAATGCGATCGATTTCTTTGGCGAAATCCTTTCCCTTTAAATATTGTTCCAGTTGAAATTCAATGAGCTGACCGTATGAATATGCTGACAAATACAAAGGATAGCTGATCATGTGCGAATAGATAGCTAAAATCGGCTCATCCTTCACACCAAATATTGGAGCATAATATTGATTCCATATTTCTTTCGCTAAACGAATGACAGCGGCTTTCAATTCTTCGGGAGTAGCATTCGGATTGGCATACAGCCATTTCCAAACACTGATGTCGAGTAGCGATACACCGGCTATTTCATACAATTGCCAGGCTTTATCGTAAACGTCCATCGCTTCTTTTTTAGGATCATTGTCTTTAATTCCCAGCAAATCCAAATCCCTTTTCTGAAAAACAAAAGCCAAAGCTTCGGTGAAAGCGGTGTTGGGTACGCTGCCCATCATGTAATAATCCACATCATACATCGAAAGGGTTTGCTCCACATTGTGTCCAAATTCGTGAATAGCAATATTATATCCTTTGTAATCCATTCCTTCGGGAGGAATGCGCGTTCGCAAATGCGATTGTTGTCCCTTCATGGCGGCGCCCCAAGCATGTCCGGAACCGCGGGCGGCATCAACATTTACTTTATCGGTAATGTATTTGGCGCGTTCGGGAGTAAATCCCAGCTTCATCAAAATAGCAGGCGTCCCTTTTTTAAACGCTTCCGCATCGGGATAGAGCTTTCGGGTTTGCTCGCTTAATTTGTCTTCATTCAAATTACTGCGTGCTTTGAATCCATCGTACCAAACATCAAAAGGCTCCAAGTTTCGTCCCAAGCGCCGGGAAATCAAATCGGAAACGGTTTTAATCTCCGGAGCAAGCAAATAGGATTTAAATAAAGCTTCCGCATCATCGACGGAAACTTCCATATCTTCCGAAAAACTGCGGTCGATGAACGTATTGCCGGCATAAGGGTCAATCGCTTTCACCGCTTTGAAATTATTGATGAACTTTTCGTAACGAACCGTATTTTCCGCATTTCCGGTTACAGGCTTTCCCGATTGAAAGAGGGTATTGGCGTAAGGATTCCAATCGTAATCGCCCGAATTAATAACTTCTTTCGGAATTTCCTGCGAAACAATCCGTTTCATTACTTCATAGATGGTGCGTTGCTTTCGGAGTCCTTCATCTCCTTGGTTATAATCCGCTTTAATCTCATCACGCAGATTCCAGTGCGCCAATAAAACCATATCTTTCGGGAAAAGCTTTTCCCCTTTATCATCGAGTAAATTACCGGCATAAATATTGTATTTGGAAATATACACATCAGCATCGCTTAATGTTTGACTATATGCTTGCTGCAGGTTAGCCGGAATGCGTTTCGTGAATTGATCGCCCAATCGGGCATAAGCCCAAGCAAGCCTGTTGTTTCCCAAGGATTCTTTTTCCGCCAGCGACAATTGAGGAAAATTGAGCGCAATGGTGAACGCCAATTTATTGTCATAGAAATCATCGCTGAAATGCGAAGCGGGATTATAAGCGGCAAAAGCTTCATCGATGGGCAATAAAGGTCCGGTTGCTTCATGCACGTTCCGTTGTAATCGGAGGGTCATCTCATTGAAATTTCCGGAGATGGCTTCCATATAATCACTGATTTTCAGGAACATTTGTTTCCTTTCTATCGAATCGGCAACGAAATTATCCAAGCAGAAACGGCTGAATTCGGCTTCCGAGCCGTCTTGCGTTTCCCAAAGTTTGGCTACTTGACGAACGCCTTTTTCAATCAAAGCTTTATCGGCATTCGTGTCTTTCGAAGTAAGCGAATCGATTACGTTTTCGATTGCCTGAGCGGAAATAACGATTTTCTCCGCGTTGTCTGTTTTTGTTGTGCATCCAATCATAAATGGAATGAAAGCGAAAATTAATAGTTTGTTTCTCATTTGTTTATATAGATTCGTAAGTTAATCCGAAAGTTTCTGCAACCGCTTTATATACTACTTTCCCGTTCACAATATTCAATCCGGCTTTCAAGTCGGGATGTTGTGCGCAGGCTTTTTCCCAGCCGTTATTTGCCAATGCCAAGGCATAAGGGAATGTAGCATTGGTTAGCGCCAAGGTGGAAGTCATCGGGACGGCTCCCGGAATATTGGCAACGCAATAATGAACTACGCCGTGAACACTGTAAACAGGATCGGCATGCGTAGTCGGATGCGAAGATTCGAAGCAGCCGCCCTGGTCGATTGCAACGTCCGCCAAGACCGAACCCGGCTTGATTAGTTTCAACATATCGTTGGTAATCAGGTAAGGCGCTTTGGCTCCGGGTATTAATACGGCGCCAATCACTAAATCCACCGAGGGCAACATTTGTTCAATATTGTAATGACTCGACATCATGGTATCTACATTCGCCGGCATAATTTCGCTTAAATAGCGCAAACGGGGCAGAGAAATGTCCATAATGGTCACATGAGCGCCCAGCCCGGCTGCCATAAAAGCGGCTTGCGTGCCGACGATACCGCCACCCAGAATCAGCACGTTTGCCGGTTTTACTCCCGGAACGCCTCCCAAGAGGATGCCTTTTCCGCCTTGCGGTTTTTCGAGGTATTTAGCGCCCTGTTGAACCGACATCCTTCCGGCGACTTCCGACATCGGAATCAATAAAGGAAGGGTGCGATCTTTTTCCACGGTTTCATACGCCAAGCATATTGCATCGGTTCGGATCATGGCTTCCGTTAATTCCCGATCGGCTGCAAGGTGAAAATAAGTAAATACCAATTGATTGGGACGAATCAGCTCGTATTCGACAGGAATAGGTTCTTTGACTTTAATAATCATGTCGGCAGTAGCAAACACCTCTTTTGCCGTAGCGCTCATTTGCGCTCCCGCTTTAATATAAGCTTCATCGCTAAAACCGCTGTTTATACCTGCCTGCGTTTCAACATACACTGTATGACCTTGTTGAACAAGCGCATGAGCGCCTCCCGGCGTTAATGAAACTCTGTTTTCGTTGTTTTTGATTTCTTTTGGAATACCTATTTTCATAATTTTGTTGTTTAAGAATATTTTATTTTTTAAGTTTTAATTCCTGCAAAAGCTGACAATGGTAAACTTTCATTTCCAGCCTCCATTTTCGTAACAAACATCGTGTATTTCTCTTACCGACCAAAAAGGATTATCTACATGCAATGTCCACCAATAGTCAAAAATAAACTTAATGCCGCCATATTTTTTTAAGTATAAATAGGCTTCTTGCCGGTTCATCAGGTATTCATCTGCAAATTTGGTAATAATATAAGTAATAAACCGTAACTTGTCGCGTGTATCATTATCTATTTTTGCTACTTCCATATTGATGCACTTTTTTTGCAAAGTTACTATTTCTTAATGAAAAATGAAAAAATTATTCTTTCTTTTTCGCTTGCCCTCTTTTTTTCAACGCCATGTCAAGTATATACACAATTTGTCCGTTAACGCTGCGAAATTCGTCAGCCGCCCATTTTTCGATTGCCTCCATCCGTTCGCTATCTATGCGCAGCACAAAGTTTTTATTTTTGATTTCTTTCTGCATTCAACTTTTCTAAAAATTCCGTCAATTCTTCAGGCTTTTGAGTTCCTATGAATATTTTTTTATTGCTTGTAAAAGTCAATATTTTATTATTGTTTTTCAACGTTAATTTCAATACATAATTTCCACCGGTGTCATAATATTTTTTTCTGAATCCACGGCGAATTCCCCAACCTCTGCTATATCTATATTTTTCTATGAGATTTTTTTTCATTACGCCGGCATCCATTATATTATCCCAAGGCGTAAATCTGAAATTTAATTGAAAAGGGAACATTCGTTCGTAAACTCCGTCTTCATTAATGACCGTATCTAAACGCATAAAGAAAAAAACCACACCAAGAATCACGGAAAACAGGAAGAACAAAATTGTAACAATAATAAGCTCCGTATCAGTCATAGGCTTATCCCCGACAGGTTTTCCGGTAGTTAATTGATAAATGCACATTGAAATGAACATTACATTTATAGGAAACATAACTACCGGAATAATCCACCATTGATTAAAACGCTGGCTTTCCTGAAATTCAAGTCCTTCTTTCATATTATCGTTCTAATTGTACAATGTTCCGGCGTTTACAACCGGCTGTGGATTTTCGTCGCCGCAAAGTACAACCAGCAAATTGGAAACCATAGCCGCTTTTTTATCGTTGTCCAATTCAATGATCGCTTCTTCCGACAATTTAGCCAAAGCCTGTTTGACCATTCCTACGGCGCCATCCACAATTTTTTCCCTTGCGCTGATAATGGCTTCCGCTTGCTGACGGCGAAGCATCACGGCTGCAATCTCAGGAGCATAAGCCAAATAGTTGACGCGAGCTTCCACGATTTCAATACCGGCGATTGACAAGCGCTCGTTCAACTGTTTTTCTAAAATTTCGTTAATTTCCTCACCTCCGGAACGCAAGGTCAGATTTTCGTCTTCATTTTCCGAATGGTCGTAGGCAAACATACCCGCAACGTAACGCAGGGCTGCATCGCTTTGCACTTTAACGAAATCTTCATACGATTTCATTTTATCCTGAAGATTGTCAACTCTGACTCCTTGTGTCACAATGCTTGCCTTCGAAGTATTGTCAATATCGAACGATGCTTTGTAAGTATCCACCACCCGCCAAACCAACACTTGTCCTATCATTATCGGATTTCCTTTTTTATCGTTGACCTTTATCGGCTGGGCATCTAAATTTCTTGCGCGTAAAGTTAATTTTTTCTTTGCGTAGAACGGATTTACCCAAAAGAAACCGTTATCCTTAACTGTTCCTTTGTATTTGCCGAAAAAAATCATTACGCGGGCTTCGTTCGGTTCAATTTGCATGAATCCTGCCCAAAAAATACAGTTTTTAATAAAAAATAATGCCAGCAGAATCGAGAAAACGACTGTCAAATCGATCGGTAAAGATACGCTGACCAATCCTATAAAAGCGCCAATGATAACGATTAAGAATAGGATGTTGAAAAGTAACATGGCGATGCCCGAAAGCTTAATTCCGGTAAAAATTTCTTCTTTTGTATTCATGATATGTATAATTAAATTTAATATTAAAATAATATCACAAAGATATTACATTCGATTGGAACCTGCAAATATTATTTGTAAAGAATTTCATATTGCATTTGCATTGTAACCGGCACCGAATATTCTTCTTCGGGATCGACCGATCCCGAAAGTTGGATCGAGCGATCCCGAAAATTGGATCGACCGATCCCGAAAGCCGGATCGACCGATCCACTAACCTTACAGTCGGGCTACTTGGTCGTAACAGCCCGACTGTTTTGACAATATAGTCGGACTAAATAAACATTCAGGCAGGGCAAAAAAAGATTGAAAGCGGGACAATTGAAAAAAGGAAATTTCATAATATCAATATGAATAATTCCTCCTATCTTATTCGTTGTTTTTCCTCCTCCACTCCGGTATCGCGACTCCTTGCTGCTTTTATTTTGTCGGAGCCAAACTGATAGCGAAGGCTCAAACTAAGCCATCGCGAATCCCGATTAATCCAGACACGATAATCCATACCTCCGGTTTTCGCTGTCATATCCGGGTTGAAGGTATAAAGCAAATCATTGGAATTGAGCGATACGGACAGCTTATTTTTCAATAACATCTTTCGTAATCCCAATGTAACATTCGACATGGGTTTTCCCCTGTAATAACCTTCAACCTGGGCAGAAGTATATATCGCTGTCATTTCGGCAGAGAAAGTAGGGGTAATCTTGATACTGTTATTCCATTGCGCATCGTATGTAAATATATTATTGTTGAATGTTCCGTAACTTTCATCGGAGGTATTGGTAACATACATTCCCTCTATCGTTAAATCCATTGTCCATCGCTTGAAAAACGTTTTCCTGTAATTCGCCATAACGCTATAGATTGCGCGTTCTCCGAAATTATTGAATACCATTCCATACCGGTCGCCCTGCTGTACAAGCATTTCCGTCATCGCATTATGCATATTAAAATATCCCAACATAATCATTAATCCCGCCGGACTGTTCGTGTAGGAAAATGATAAATTGTCCATGATCATCGGCTTTAAATAGGGATTTCCCGCTTCAAATGAATAGGCGTCTATCCTGTATTCAAAGGGATTCAACTGCGTATAAAAGGGTCGTGTGATCCGGCGTCCGTATGAAAGGTTGAATTGATTCTTTTCTGAAGGTTCATAAGTGATATATGCCGTTGGGAACAAATTAAAGTAGGTGGAATCGGTGACCACCGTTGTTGTTCGCTGTTCGCCTTTCGACCGGGTGTATTCTCCACGCAAACCCGCTTGAAAATTCCACTTGCCCAACGATTGACTGAAACTCACATAACCGGCATCTACCTGTTCCGTATAAACAAAACGATTGCTTTGAGTTGCATCCGATTCCCATTGCGATTGAAGGTAATTTTCGAATATCAAGTTGTTGTCCGTTTTGGATTGACTTGCTTTAGCGCCCGCTTCTATCTTTGATCCTTTCCACAACGGTTGGGTATAATCTGCTTTTACCGACCATAGATCGATATTTTGCGGATTGGTATGACGCAGCAGTTCTTCATCCCCTATCTGTGTTTGTTGCGAATTAAAATAACTGTTTTGATTCAACTGATAGGGTTTGGATTGAAACTGTCCGTAATCCAAATCAATATTCAGTTGTTGTCCGGGTTTGGCATATTGCCCCTGATAATTCAGATTGTATTGTTTCCCATCCTCCCAATCGGAATTTCGGTTTTTGAAAACCGTACTGCCGGTATCGTTCAGCGCCGGCGATATTGTCGTCATTCCCGCATTTTCATTTTCGGCATTGCCGGTATGATATCCTGAAACCAGCGCTCCGATGACATTTTTCTTGTTAATATTATAATCAACTCCCAAGCGGTATTGCTGCCTGAAATTTGCATTAACAGACCTGATATTTCCTCGCTGATCAAAAATATGGATCATTCCATCGCTCATTGTCAAAGTATTCGTTTCACCTGATTGTTGCCAGGCGGATAACCGGTTGACGCTGTAATTTCCATAAAGATTCAATTGATTATCACGGTAATTCAAACTCAATCCTGCATTTTCACGGTCTTTATGTCCTTGTCGGTAACCCAAATTTGCCGAACCGTTGATCCCGGGTTGCATTCCTTTTTTTGTTTTGATGTCGATAACAGTTCCGCCCGAAGCATCATATCGCGCAGAAGGATTGGTAAATACTTCAATGCGATCGATTGTTTCGCCGTCGGTAGCCGAAAGCATAGCCTTCAACTGATCTCCGGTTAATCGCGACGGGCGTCCGTCAATATAGACATTTACGTCTTTCCCCATCGCTGATATTTTGCCTTCCGGATCGACAAGCACACCCGGTGTAAGACCCAATACCTCCAAGGCGTTTCGCCCCGATGTTTGGACACTGCTTCCGACATTAACTATATAGCGGTCATTGCGTTGAACAACAAACGGACGATGAGCGGTTACAACCACTTCCCGGAGTTTATTTTCGCTCGACGATATTGTAATATCCCCTAATTCACTTTGTTGAGGTACGCTCACCGGCAGCTCTGTTTTATCGTATCCGAGATAATATACTTGCAACAGATAATTTCCCGACCGGATGTTTTTTAATACAAAATTTCCGGTATCGTCGGTTACATCTCCCGTTACCACTGTCGAGTCCGTTTTGAGCAACGCTACGGTTGCATAAGCTATGGCGCTGCCGTCAGCTTTATCTTTCACTGTACCGCTGATTTGATTTTGTGAATGAACGGATACGATACACAAAAACAGAGCGGTCATAAATAAAATAAACTTTTCCATATAATTAAAATAGTATAAATTTAATAGCTGCAAAATTAACAATTTAAAAGAATTAATACAATAGAAATAACGTCGGGGTAATCTTTTTCTTTAGTAATAAAAAATTAATCTCCCTATAAGCTGTATTGAGAAAATATTTATTGAACTGCTACGCAAGACATTTACGGCAGATGTCCTCCGATATATTTTTGTTTATAATTATTAAACGGGTTATTATAAAAATATCCGGCGTCAAACGCCGGATGACAATGCGACAGTCGTATGATTATGTCGATAAAATCCGCAAGGTATTCAACAAATCCCTGTTGATGGGTTTATCTTTTTTAATTGCTTTGGAAAAAGGCACATAAACGATTGTATCGTTTTGAATGCCAATCATCACATTTCGTTGATCTTCCATGAAGGCGTCGATAGCGGCAGCGCCCATGCGCCCGGCTAAGATTCGGTCGTAAGCCGATGGCGATCCGCCCCGTTGGATATGTCCGAGAATAGTTACCCGAACATCGTAGTCGGGATATTCTTTTTTCACTCGCTCAGCCATTCCGATTGCTCCGCCCGTAATTTCGCTTTCGGCAACCAAAACGATGCTGCTGCTTTTGGATTTACGGAAGCCGTTTTTAATCAATTCTTCCAGCTGATCGACTTCAGTTGAGATTTCGGGAATAATCGCAGCTTCGGCTCCGACGGCAAGTGCACCGTTCAAGGCAAGAAAACCGGCATCGCGCCCCATCACTTCGATAAAAAACAGGCGGTCGTGGGAAGTGGCGGTATCACGGATTTTATCGACAGCTTCCATAATGGTATTCAACGCAGTATCATATCCGATAGTTGTATCGGTACCGTAGAGATCATTATCGATTGTACCGGGCAAACCGACAATGGGAACGTCGTATTCCTGAGCAAAAATACGTGCTCCGGTAAGTGAGCCGTCGCCTCCGATAACGACTAAAGCATCGATACCTTCTTTTTTCATTGTTTCAAAAGCGGTTTGGCGTCCTTCCGGTTCTTTAAATTCATTGCAACGGACGGTTTTCAATATCGTACCGCCTTGTTGAATGATGTTGCTGACGTCGTTCGTTTTGAAAGGAGCGATTTCTCCGGTTATCAGTCCTTTATATCCTCTGTAAATGCCTTTTACTTCTAAACCGTTGTAAATTGCGGAGCGCGTGACCGCCCGAATGGCGGCATTCATGCCGGGTGCATCTCCTCCCGATGTGAGTATCCCCACACAATTAATAGTTGCCATAATGTCTAATTTTATGTTAAAAACCGCCGCAAAATTACAACTTCTTTTTGATATCGAAGCTTTGTTTATTTTAATTCCGCAATTACTGCTCGATTTGCGGCGCTTACTTGCGATTCGATTACTTTTACTTCCTTCCGGTCGTATGTTATCAGTCCGTTTACTTCTCCTTCCACATCGGTAGTTTGCGTATAAACGGCAGCGGAAAAGCCTCGTTTTACCAAATCTTGCAAGATTTTTGCATATTTCACGTACTCGGCGGTTGCTTCTTCTTTCGTTTTAAACTGAATATATCCCCAATTGCGCTTGTCCCACCAGAGATGTCCTTCCAAAGCCAAGCCGATGCCTCCGTATTCACCCAAAACGTTCACGCGTTGCGGATCGAAAAGGTACATATTCGGTTGCGGATAATTGTGTATATCAAATATATCACCGCAAGCACGATGATTTCCTCCGCTTGCCGGATTGATTAGCCGTGAGGGATCGTAAGCAGCAGTCAGGGCAACCACTTTTTCGGTATCGAATTGTCCCCAGCCTTCGTTAAACGGCACCCAAACAACCACCGACGGATTGGAAATACACAAATCAATGATCTCTTGCCATTCCCGGTAATAATTATCGACGGATTCTTCCGTCCGGTTCTTATCCGATCCGCCGTTGTATATGCCGGGTTCCCATTGATTACCAAGGTCTCCGCTCGGCATGTCTTGCCACACAAGAATTCCCTCTTTATCGCAATGATAATACCAACGAGCCGGTTCCACCTTGACATGCTTTCGAATCATGTTAAATCCCAAGTCTTTTATTTTTTTGATATCATACACCAAAGCATCGTCGGTCGGAGCGGTATACAGTCCATCGGGCCACCACCCCTGGTCGAGGGTTCCATATTGGAAATAATCTTTGTTATTCAATTGCATACGCATGATTCCGGTGGTGTCTCGCGCAGTAGATATTTTACGCATGGCAGTGTAAGACGAGACTTCGTCAATGGGTTTTCCCGAATGAAGAACCGACACTTTCATCGTATATAAAAGCGGAGACTCGGGACTCCAAAGTTTCGGATTATTCACCGGAAGACGCAATGCTTTACCGGATAATCCTTTGGCGGAAGCAATCGGCATTCCGTTATCCAATAATTTAACTTCAATAACATCCGAACTGAGACCATCGGATGTTTGCACCGTTACTTCAACTGTTTCCGCATCGATATCGGGAATACTTTTAATCGACTTGATGTAGTTTTCGGCAACGGGTTCCAACCAAACCGTTTGCCAAATACCGGTGACTGCCGTGTACCAGATGCTGTTCGGGTCTGAAACCTGTTTGCCTCGAGGTTGAAAACCGTGATCCGTCGGGTCCCATACGCGGACGACTAATTTTTGACTGCTTCCATTGTTTAAAAACGGAGTAATGTTGAATGTGAACGGCGTATATCCGCCCTGATGTGAACCGATAAATATATCGTTCACAAAGACATCGGCTCGCCAGTCCACCGCACCGAAATTCAAAAGAATCTGTTTGTCCTTCCAGGCGGAAGGTTTGGTAAAAGTACGTTTGTACCATAGTTCTTGTTTTTCACTCACGGCTTTTTGTACTCCCGATAAAGAGGATTCTACGGCAAAAGGTACTAAGATTTTCCCGTCGAAGGAAGCGGGTTCGGCTTTTCCTTTTTCTCGGATGGCATATTCCCATTCCCCGTTCAGATTCAACCAGGTTTGACGCTCCAGCAAAGGACGGGGATATTCGGGTAAAACCGCTGCCGGGTTGATTTGTTCCGCCCAGGCCGTTTTCATTCGGTCGCCTGCGGGTTTCCACTGCGAATATATGACTGTGGTCGAGACAAGTGCACAACAAATTATTACGATTTTTTTTAAGGTAAACATGATATATCAAGAATTAATATGAACTTCTTACTCCGCCGTCATTTTTTTGATTATGCTGTATGCTTCCACGATTCCCAATTCGCCGGCTTTGCTCAGGTCGGCGATTCCTCTTGCGGTATCTCCTAAATATAAACGAGTGAGTCCTCGATTGTAATATGCTTCGGGAAATTCGGGATTGCGGGCAATGGCTTCGTTATAATCGACTAAGGCTTGACGATAGTCTCTTTGAGAACACAGGAGATTGGCGCGATTATAATACGCAAATACGAAATCGGGGTTCAATTGAATAATTTTGTCGTAATCCTGCTTGATTTGATCGTATTCAAAGCCGCGTTTGTTTTCTACGGATTTAACAGAGGGATTCGCTTCGGGTTGGGGCAAATTATAGGAACCGGTCGGCGATTGAAAAGTCGGAGTCGTCTTGGTTTGGATATTCAGACTCAGATTTTGCAGATCGTTAACGAAAGATGTTTCGTCGTTATTTTCTAATTGCATCTGTTTCGTACGAACAACCGCCCGATTAAAATACGCCAAAATAAAATCGGGGCGCAGTTCAATTGCCTTCGAAAAATCGCTCACCGCTTCCGATAAATCTTGCAGAACCATAAAATCCAATGCTCTGCCGAAATAGGCGTCGGCATTGTTCGGATCTTTTTCAATGACTAATGACTGATCATCGATGGAGTGAAAATGAAATTGCGCTTGCATATCGGAAAGAGCGGCTTCTTTATTTACGGCTCTCAATTGCTGTTTGAGAATCATTCGGGCATTATAATCCGAGATTGTTTTGTCGAATCGCACAATCGATTTATCAATGTCGTCGGGTTTTTCATAATAGGTAACAACAAATTGCGGCTCCAAGTCCACTTTCACTTGCCGGTCTTGAACCCTCCCTCTGATTTCGTTTTTATACGACGATTTCACTTCTTCTTCTTTATCGTACATTACTAACCGGTTGAATTTTTCGATATTTTTATCGGAGCGTTCGCGCGTGTTTTTCCCGCTCGCGTCCGATTGGTTCACCGCAGTGGAATCAGAGTCGAAAACACCTTTTCCGGTGATGATTTTTCCTTTGGCTTTTTCTTGTTTCAGTTTCTGTTCCAAATCGTAGGCATACCAATAATCTTTATCGGCTGCTTTTGCATCGTTCATTGCCCGTTTCACTTCGGAGCGAAAATAATAACCGGTCACAAAATAGGGATATTCGGTCAACACCCGGTCTAAATCCGCTACGGCTTTTTGATAATTATGCAACTCGTTATTCAGAATCGCTCGATTATAGATAGCCATGAAATTATCAGGTTCATTTTCGATAACCACATTGAAATCTTCAACGGCGCGCGTCTCGTCGCCGACTTGCGCCCTCAGAAGTCCGCGATTAAATCTGCCGATTGTATTTCGCGCATCCAAAATGACTACTGCATCATAATCCGCCATCGCTCCGCGCAGATCGGTTAAATTATATTTAACTAAGCCGCGATTAATATAATAACCCACTTGTTTGGGTTCGAGTCTGACCGCTTCATTGTAGTCTTCCAGCGCTTCTTTGTATTTTCCCTGTTGATAATAGAGCATCCCACGCTGGGCATAAGACGGGGCAAAATATTTATCCAAATCCAGCGATTGATTAAAATCGTTAAGTGCTTGAATCGTATCGCCTTTTTCGGCATATACCGCTCCGCGCATAATATAGGCTTGCGCATATTTCGGTTGATATTTAATCAGCAAGTTTAAAGTGACAACAGCCGAATCGTAACTTTTATCCTGCATATAAGCGATTCCTTTATTTATAAGTATTTGCTTATCTTCGGGATGAAACTGCAATCCTTTGTCGTAGTCTTCGATCGCCCCCTTGAAGTTGTTTTGGTATTGACGGGCAATTCCGCGATATAAATAGGAATAGATTATGAAAGGATTTATTTCGATACAGCGCGACAAATCGTCTTCCGCTCCTTGATAATCGTCGAGATTCAATTTAGCCATCGCCCGATAAAGATAAGGTTCGGCCAAATACGGTTTGGAGCGGATGACTTGATTGAAATATTGAATGGAAAGCATATAATCTTCAAAATACAAGGCATTTCTGCCAATCGTGAGCACTCGATCGGTATTAATCTGCGCTTGCAACGAAACAAATCCGCCGGCAATCAGCAGTAACGAACACAATATTTTCTTTGCTCCAATCATTCTATCCATCAACCTTCAATTCATCAATTCTTATTTTTTGACCCCGTCTTCACTTTGTAGGAACAATTGACATCTCCATTTAAAATCTTGTTTAATTTGGAGCGAATCATCTGTTTTCTGATTCCGGCCACATGATCCACAAACATAACACCTTCCAAATGATCGTATTCATGCAGGATGACCCGTGCTTTATATCCTTCGAAAACGTCATCGTGCGAATGAAAATTTTCATCAAAATATTGGATACGGATTCTGTTTTTTCTCAACACTTTTTCATGAATATTCGGAACGGAAAGGCAACCTTCTTCCACATTGACTTCTTCTCCGTCGATCTCAATGATATGCGCATTGATAAATACTTTTTTAAAATCGGCAAAGGAAGGATCGTCTTTTTTAAGAGCGCTGAGATCAATGACTAAAATCCGGTCTTCTCGTCCGATCTGGGGGGCAGCCAATCCCACTCCATCGGCTTTAAGCATCGTTTCAAACATATCATCCAACAAGATTTTCAAATCGGGATAATCCCGGGAAATATCCTTTGTCACTTTTCTGAGAATAGGATGTCCGTATAAATGTATCGGTAAAATCATGTTTTAATTGTTTCCAAAAAAGATTGTAACAAAATCGTTGCGCTCAATTCATCGACCAAGGCTTTATTTTGACGGTCTTTTTTCTTTAATCCGGATTGAATCATTGCCCGGTGTGCCAAAAGAGAGGTAAAACGCTCATCAGCCATTTGAATCTCGATATCGGGAAACGTTCGATTCAACTCTTCCTTGAATTTCATCACCCGTTCCCTGTTTTCCGACGGTTGATAATTCATTTGTCGAGGATCGCCGATTATGAACAAATCAACCGTATTTTCCGCAACATAAGATTTCAAAAAACCGACGGCTTCCTTGCTTGGTAAAGTAGTCAATCTTCCTGCAATCAGTTTCAACGGATCGGAGACGGCAATACCCGTTCGTTTCTTTCCGTAATCAAGAGCAACAATTCTTCCCATATTTTCGCAAAGATACGACTTTTTTTGAACTTAATTCCTAATATTTTTAAAATTCAAACGCATTTATCCGATTTTCAACGTATATTTGTATTGTTATTCAGTACTTCCTTATGATCGCAGAGTTTCTTTTTATTCCTTGCTTAATCATTTCATTCATGGGCTGGGGCGCTTGGGCGAAAATGCTTCCGGGCGTCAAAACCGATTCTTTTTCTTTGACTATCATTCTCGGACTGTCGCTTTTCGGTATTTTGACATGCTTGCTGTCATTTTTCATTCCGCTCAATCTTTATACCGAATCCGGACTGTTGATTGTTTCCTTGATTCCGTTTTTCGTGAAGAAGCTGCGAACCAATATGCTTCCATTTCCCAAAGGACCGTTGCAATCGGCATGGTTTTGGATTTTTTGTTTGATTATCCTTTTAGCAGGTTCTTATTATCCTTTTCGTCCCGATCATTTCTATTATTACGAGCCGACAATCCGGTGGCTGAATAGTTACGGATTGATTATCGGAGTAGCCAATATTGATTGGACGCTTGGACAAATGTCGATATTTCATATAATGCAAGCGGGCTTGGATCAAACCATCGACCCTTTTCAACGAATAAACGTTTTCATTACGATCTTGTTTTTAGTCTATATATTTGAAAGAAAATCCTATCTGCTGCTGTTTGTTATACCGATATGCTTCCTGTTTATTCAAGCCCCTTCTCCCGATGTTACGATTATATTTCTTTCTCTGATTGTCGTTAATGAATTATGTTTCAAGTATCGATCCGATAATTACAACATCCTGTTTCTTATTTCCGTATTTACCTTTATCATTAAGCCGATTGCCTTTTGGCTGCCGGCTTGGGTCTGGATAACGGGCTTTTTTCTCGACAAAAATAAACTAAAGGACTATCGAATTTACCTGATTCCCGGTCTTATGGTTATTGTTTTTCTGATAAAAAATGTGATTGCCTCTTCGACTTTGCTTTATCCGGTACCTTTTACCAAATTGGATACTTATTGGCTTCCCGATTTGCGGATTTTAGAGTTATCCAATCAAAAAGCCTCTGTTTATACCTTCGACAGGTATTTCACCATCAATGAAATAAAAGCAATGAGCTTTCTTCAAAAATTCTATTACTGGCTATCGATCGGTCGATTGCAAACAATCATCAATTGTTTTCTAACGATAACGATTGTCGTGTTCGGATTTTTTGCCTTTTTCAAAAAGAATTTTATATATCTTTCGTTAGGAATCATAATTATCATCAAATCGGTTATTGTTTTCAGTTTTTCCGGACAATTCCGATTTATTATCGACGGTATTTTCCCTTTGCTGTATATCATGTTTTATCCCTGCCGAATCGGTAAAACAAAAGTATTCGCAGCCGGTCTGTCGTTTTTCCTTTTGTTTTTGGCTATAACCGGCTATCCGCCTATCTTAAAGCGAACCATTCCCGATTTCAAATTAACCCGATGGATGAGGGGTTTTACAAAAAATTCCCTTCTGGTTCCCGAGAATTATGTTTTAAATAAATATACAAAAGAAAAAATAGGGAATCTGGATTTTAATGTTTCTCATTACTTTGTTGATTATGATACTCCCCCACCGGCCTTTAATCGCGAAGAATTAAAGTTGTACCTTGACCTGGGAATTTTTCCTCAAATGAAAGATTCTACGAATATCCGTAAAGGATTTTACATGAAAAAACTCATGCCGGAAGAAAAAGCAAGGCTTGAAAAAATTATGCAATCGCCTGATTAGTATTTTTTTTCACTATCTGTGAAACAAACAATCCGACTATCACAATCGCCATTCCAATCCATTGAACCATCGAGAGGCGTTCACCTACCATAAAAAAAGCGAATAACGCTGTTAATACGGGAATTGCATAACAAAAGACACCCGCTTTGGTTACTCCCAAAACCTTTACGGAGCGCGAATAAAAAATGAAAGCAATTACCGAGGCAAACACCGAAAGTTGAATGATGGAGGCTACTGCGCTAAATGTAAACCGCATAGTACCGAGATGCGAAAAATCGATAATGAAGAAGCAGGGGATAAAATAAATCAAACCGATAAAGTTCTGGTAAAAGACAAGGGTCGTAGCATTGTAGCGATGGATGAGATACTTCACAAAAACGGCATACCCAAGTGCGGTAATTACGGCGCCGAAAACCAAAACGGCGCCGATCAACCGGCCGCTTATATCGTTGTTGCCCGAAAAAACGACGGCAAGAACGCCAATCATGGAAATCACAATGCCGATAATCGTGAATAAATTGATTCGCTCTTTTAAAACAAAAAACGCCACAATCGGCGTAAACAACGGAATCGTAGCAACAATAACACTTGTAACCGTCGGCGATACCATTGTTTGTCCGTAAGTTTCACAAAGAAAATATAAAAAAGGCTCGCACAGCGCTATGCCGAGAAAATATTTCAGGTGCTTGAATTGTATTTTATGCAAGTTTCTCGTGTACTTTGCCCATACGCCGAGCAAAACAGTAGCAATAACCATTCGCGCAGAAACAAGTGTAATCGGCTCAATACCGGCTTTAAGCGCAATATCGGTCCAAACAAATGAAAATCCCCAAAAAACATTTGCGAGAATTACCTGAGCATATATTTTTGCCATTATTAAGATTATTTCCTAAACACTCTGTATGAATGGGGCGGAAGCGTAATCTCAAAAATATTATTCTTATCATCGAGTTTAAAACGGTATCCGAAAGGGCGGGGAGTATTGTCCTGCGGCATCTTTTCAATGACAGCTCCATTCAGCAAATCGGTTATCTTTTCAATACCTTCCTTAGCGTTAATTTTAATTGTAACCGGTTCATCAAGAAACGACTCTACGATGAACGTATTGTTGTCGTAAAGAAAGAGACCGACTTTTGCCGGAGCATCAATCCGCAAGTCTAAGTCTTTACTCAATATGATGCGATAAAAATTAAGAACGCCCGGCGGCAGATCGTACAAGTTGCCGAAATCATCGGGAATGGTCATCACGTAGAGATTCCCTTTGGAGTAAGGCGCACGAAGTAACATCGGATATCCGCTGACGCCGTTGGTAAGCGGTCGTCCTGCGCTGACGATCTCCCATGCATCGTTGGTCTGGTATAGTACTTGCGTAATCAATAGATCTTTGCTCGACTTTCCTGCCATACCGAAATCATTCACCAGCGCTTCCTTTTCGCCGGCACGAAGTTCGACTATGTCGTCAATTTTTTCGGGAATAGCCTTCAATAAACCGCTTGTGATTACAACATCATTGCCTTTAGTTAATTGATTCTTTATCTTGGTAATAATATCGTCGTCATATTTTGCTTGTTCGGTAAGCAACACCACTTTTTGGTCTGTGGGAAATTCGGAATACATATCCATCGGGAGACCGATCATACCTAAATAATTCTGCAGGAAATCGTCGCCGAGTGAATGGAAAGGTTTATAGGATTTGATTCCGACGGGTTTGCCTAATTTCGAGATGAATGCATTGATCTTCTCAAAAGTATAACCGGCAGCACGTGCTATCGTGGTAGGGGTCACTGTTTGTCCGTTCAGATTGACAGGTTTCATCATTTCGTCATAATCGAAACTTGTACCTTGCCCTTGCCAGGGAGTACGATGAATGTCGGGATTCAAGTTAACGCCTATCAGTTGATTATAAGCAAACAGGGCAATTTCGGGAGCTTTGGCGAAAAACGTCAACCAAAGTTGTTCGGCATAGCGATCCATACCCAGATTCGATCCGCCGCTATCAACCCATCCGCCGAAATTATGACCCGGACGAAGATTATCGAAGTAACGGATAATATTATAACTCAGATAATTCTGAAGGTGTTGCGCAAAAGCCGGGTCTCTGGTTTCGGTACCTGTCCATACGCCGTCAAAGAGTTGGGGTCCGGTAGCTAAATTGAAGCCTAAACCTTGGAAATGATCATACCAATTTGGATATTTAATGATTACTTTCACCTTCGGATTCACCTTCTTAGCCGGATTAATCACTAAATTAACTGCGGCATCCGTCATCAAATCCAGTCGATATTGTGTCCAGCTTTTGTTGCCTTTCGCTTCGATTTCGATGTCCGACTTGCAGCTTGTGAAGAAAAAGTCGTCGAGGATGAAATCATCAAAATGCTTGGCAGTAAGCTCGGCTATCTCCTTCACCATCTTCCTGTGTTCCGGATTCGAATAGCAAAACGTTTCGTAACTGTTGGCTTCGTTAATCGTGTAGGTAATGCCTCCGCCAACCTCAATGCCCTTATCGAGAAAGTATTTTTTGGCTTGTTCGAGTGTTGCATCCGGGACTATCAACAAATCACGGTGCGTTTCCAAATAAATTTTATCGATTTTCACTTGGCTTGAGATAACATTCCAAGTAGAATCGAGCCAATGTAAATCTTTCATTTTTTCCACTTCATAAGCCCGGGTATAGACCGAAACCTTGAATCCGTCGTAATTTCCTGCGGTTGCAATCAAATGAGTCATTGTCGCTAACAATAAAATACAAATAAAAAAGCGTTTCATAATATTCGTTTAAATCGGGTTATCAAAATGTAAAGGTAATACTTTCTTTTAAAACTCAAAACTGTTTTTATTACTGCCAGCGATTCAGGGAGAAAAAAAAGCGAGCACTAAATTTAGGAGTTCCCAAAACAAGGCACTACCTCCTCTGACCATTCCAAAATGGGACAGTCCAAAGCTGTAAAAAAGGAAGAAATTATGACCGGTTCGTAAAAAAGACGGGATTAAAAAAGGTTAAGCCCGGATTCGGGAGCAGGCCATCTCCGCGACGGGTTTCAAGCCGTAATATAAATTATCAGGAAGAATCCAATCTTATTTCAGTTTGATGGCAGACTTCAAATGGACTACAAAAAATCATATAATGTTTCAGTTTGTTCCAAAGATTACGTATCGTTTCTTTAGGACGGAGTTTTAATATATCTGTTATGTATTTCCCTTTTTCTATCAGCTGATTAATTGCATGAGCAATTTGCAGCAGCGTATAATAATTCTTCAATCCATTGTACGATTTACGGCAGTACTTGTGTTCAAGTTCATAATCGCCGTGTTTCTCGGTATTGAAACCTTCATTTTCTATTTTCCACCTGAGACGTCCGCCTTGGGCGATGGCCCGGACATTGTCCTTATCCGGTTCTATATTAGTAATATATTCGAAGTTTGAAACTTCCGGTGGCGGCTTTGCTGTTTTTGGTTTCCCTGTATTCATTTTATTTCGGGTTTCAATACATTGTATCCAATTCAAAATGTATTTTTCATGGTACTCAATACCGGTTTGGAATCGGTATTCATCCGTAATGCGCCATCCTTTTTTTATTGTGTACCATTCCCTTGCCGGCTTCCTTATACGGGTCAGAGTTAATTCCTCCTGTACCGTCTTCAGGGAACCGTCCTGCAAAACGAATATGAATTTCCACCGGTTTTTTTCACAGATTTTGAATGCGTTTTCGTAGGGATACAAGCCGTCGGCAAGAATACAAACCGGTAAACGGGGATATTGTTTTTTCAACTTTTCGGCCAAGCGTACAAATGCTTTCCGCTCGCAATCCTGTTTGTCAAATTCTCCTCCGGGGTTTTCTATCCACTCGCTTGCCAAAGAAATGGCATGCCCAGCAAAGGTTACCGGCTTAGCTTCAAGCACATAGTGAAAATAGGTTATTTTCCCGCTCTTTGACTTCCTGGTCAGGCAATGCGGACAATGCGGCTTCTCGAAACTCATTACTCCCGTGGCGTCTATGGCTATCGTGTAATACTTGTCCGGTAACCGGTAATCTTGCAGCCATTTCCGGTTAAACATTCCACTTGTCAAATCCATCTTCACCTGCTCCAATTCACCGGCGGGTAAATCGACCGGCACATCTTTGACCGTGTCTCCATGTGGTAATTTCATGCCGGTGCGTTGACGGTAATGCTCACTGAACCAACCGTCTTTACGATGATTGTTCAATTGGTTACGGGAACTCTCTTTCAAAACAAAAAGACTAAGACCCCCTAACAGGATAGCATCCATTCCATATTGTTTTCCTTGTGCTTTTCGCAAATCCGGCAACCGGGAAAAGGAGGATAACAACTTCGGAAATCGACGTTGAACTGTCGCCGGAAAACTGAACGCCAATTGGCGGCTCTCTAATTCTGCTCGTGATATTTTTGCCTGTTCTTTCTATACCCCCCCTCTTTCTCTTTTTTCCCCAAGTGAAAGGTACCCGGCGCTGTGAAAAAAAGTTGATGGACATCTTTTAAAATAAAAATGAAAATTATCTGTTATAGTGAAAAAAGTTGATTTATTTCTTTGTAATTCAATAAATTATTATTATCTTTGCGTTAGTAAAAAACAACAGCCACAAGGCTCAGTTATCACAACTCTCTTGCGGCTTAATTTTTTTTCAAATGAAAGAACACTGCAGTTAAAAGCTCAGCCTCAATGACTTGGGGCGAAAGCCCCACCTACAGCGTTACGTCTGCAAATTTAACCGGAATTTTTTATTTTTCCTAATCTTTTATGTACTTTATTTTCAATAGATTATTTGTTTAAATTTTTCTCCCTGAATTGCTGACACGATCATTTGTAATTCCGTTGAATTTGTATTCAGGAATGAAATCGAAACAATGAATCCGGACGAATATCCCGTATTAAAAGAAGGAGTACCATGGAGAAAAATTGACGTTGCCGAACGACCGGTTTACCAATCAAGCATAAAACAGAACG
>Ga0123354_10000717_pt1 | contig 35543 bp, 32 predicted proteins | sample TergutLab28metaG_2_FD_97872 | JGI IMG/M metagenome (GOLD analysis project Ga0123354, IMG submission 97872) | Labiotermes labralis P4 segment gut microbial communities from Petit-Saut dam, French Guiana - Lab288 P4 | ecosystem: Host-associated > Arthropoda: Insects > Digestive system > Gut ... | reverse complement strand
GAACCAACCCAAGGGTCGTCAAGCGACGTACGAAACAATTTCCGCCACGTAAAGGGGGCGAGCAGCTTAACCGGAGATGTTCATGGATTCCAATCATTATCTGTTAAATGAACAGTATTGGGGCGGTTCCACGAAACGGTGTTGGCGGCGGCGAGTTGCTGGCAATCACCTGCGCACGACCGCCGTCGAGCTTTCCTGAATCGCACGAAAGTACGCAAAGTAGCGCATCGCGTACTGGTTGCCCGCCGGTGGCGATGCCGCCATGCGCGGCCAGATGTCTGCGAAGCCGATGCGCCGAAGCAGGCGGGCGTATTCCCGGAACTCTCGCGGTGTGTCGCCAGCGGCCAGCATGGCCGCTACCCGCCGCTGGATGCGAACCTTGAGCGACTGCGGCAACTCGACGCGCTTGAGGGCGCGCGCGGCGCGGCTCTTGAGACTGCGGCCAAACGGGAAGCGGCTATCTTGCTCGATGAACTCCACGCCCAGCGTGGCGCATGCGAGGTCGCCCGCTTGGATGCCCTCTATGACGGGTCTCATGATGGGGTAGATCCACATCGAGCCGGGTTGGCAATAGACCGCGGGCTGAAGCGAGCGCGGCTGCCAGATGCCAAGACGACGGCAGTGCTCAAGGTAACGCTGCTGAACCGCGGCTACGCTCCAGTTGCCTTTGCCGTTGTAGTCGTGAGTTACCATCCGTGGATACCGGCAAGGCCGCGCCGCGCTCAGTAGCGCAGGAAAGGCCGCCTCTCTTCGTTCCAGGCGGCCTCGTCGGCGGCGGCGAGGGCGTCGAGGTCGGCGGGGGTGGCGCTCGGATCGTCGACCCACTCGCGCAGCAGCGGCGAGCCGTTGATGAGGTCGATGGCCAGCCGGTCGCGCTCGTATTCGTAGGGAAAATCGCGCCACAGCGGGTAGTCCGGGTAGAGCCGGCGGATTGCCTTGAAAGCCAGGCTTTGCAGACGCCAGGGGCGGAAGGCGGCGTGCCCGTAATGCGGCGCTTCGGCGTGGATGTGTAAACCGTGGCACAGTTGCCCTGCGTGCTTGTGGAAGGTCGGCTCGAAGCAGCAATCGCGCAGCGCGCAGCCGGCTAGCCAGTCCGGCGCCAGCGCCCGCATTGCGGCCAGAATGGCGCGGGCGTCGAGATCGGGGGCGCCGAACAGTTCGAGCGGCCGGGTGGTGCCGCGCCCTTCCGACAAGGTGGTGCCTTCGAGCAGCACGGTGCCGGCGTAGGCGCGGGCCATGCCGAGATTGGGGACGTTCGGGCTGGGGTTGATCCACAGCCGCTCGCCCAGCGGCCAGCCGTAACCGGGCGCGGCATCCGGCTGCCAGCCCGCCATGTCGATGACGCGGTAATCGACATCGAGCTGGTTGGCGGCGACGAACCAGTGGCCGAGTTCGCCCAGCGTCAGGCCGTGGCGCATCGGCATCGCGCCAGCGCCGACGAAACTCTCCCAGCCCGGGCGCAGGCTCAGGCCCTCGACCGGCCGGCCAGCCGGATTGGGACGGTCGAGTACCCACACTGCCTTGCCGTGCGCCGCCGCCGCTTCCAGCACATAGCGCAGGGTGGTGATGAAGGTGTAGATGCGGCAGCCGAGATCCTGCAAATCGACCAGCAAGACATCGAAATGTTCCAGCATCGCGACGCTGGGCCGGCGCGTCTCGCCGTAGAGGCTGAACACCGGGATGCCGAGGCGCGGATCGAAAAAATCCGGCGACTCCATCATGTTGTCCTGCTTGTCGCCACGCAGGCCGTGCTGCGGCCCGAAGGCGGCGGTGAGATGGATCTCGGGCAGGGCGGCGAGGGCGTCGAGGGCGTGGGTGAGAGCGGCGGTCAGCGAGGCCGGATGGGCGAGCAGGGCGAGGCGGCGGCCAGCCAGCGGGCGGCGCAGGGCGGGATCGGCGAGCAGGCGGTCGAGGCCGGTTTGGAAGTGCTTACTCATGGGCGGGAAAGTTGGAGAGTGAAGGATGGGCGCAGGTGAAAATCCGGGCGCTCGCCGCCATGCGCGAGCGCCCAGTAATCCATGCCGCCGTCGGCGCGCGCGATCACGGCGCACAGGCCGAGATGCAGCGGACCGGCGGGCAGCAGTTCGTCCGGGATCGTCGCCCGCAGATCGAAGCCATCGGCGCGGCGAGAAAAACGGATAGGCGGCAGCGCGGCGGGCGGCGGCTCGGACGTGTCGCGTTGCCGGTAAGCGGCGAAACGGTAGGCCGCCCATTGCCCCGCAGGCGAGAAATTGAATTCGCGGTAGCCGGGCGACGCCGCACCGGCGACAAACGCCTCGCAGCAAGTGTGCCGCCACAAATCATCAGCCGGCCCGGCTACTTGCGGTGCGGGCAAACGCAGCGCCGCCGGATCGCCGTGATAGCGGTAACAGAGTTCGATTCCCGCCGCGCCCAGGACGCAATCGACCGTCAACGTCAGGCCAGCAGGGGCGGGCAGGGCGGGATGCGGGCGGAGCGGCTGTGAAACGGGCATGGCGACGAGCTTCCAAAATGCAGATGGGCGACAGTTTAGCCCCTTGTTTGCGCTGCGCCGCTCGCCTTGCCCCCGCAGGCGTGCGCCCCGAGTCGGCACACAAACAAAAAGGCCCGCTGCCAGCGGGCCTGTGCGCTCATGCGCTGCTCGTGGTTTACAACAGTTCGGCCGGAATATTGCCGCCGTTCTCGGCCAGCTTGCGCAGCACCGTCTTGTGCAGCCACATGTTCATCTGCGCCGAATCGCCCATTTTATCCGCCGGGCAGCCGAGTTCGCCGGCCAGTTCCTTGCGCGCCGCGAGGCTGCTGTCGAGGCCGAGCAATTTCATCAGATCGACGATGGAGACTTTCCAGTTCAGCTTTTCCGGATTGCTCTTGGCCATGCCTTCCAGCTTGGCCACCACGTCCACCGCGCTGATCGCCACCGGGGCGGCGGGCGCGCTTGGGGCAGCGGCGGCAGGAGCCGGCGCGGCGGCAGCGGCTGCTGCCGCGGTGCCGAAACCGAGTTTGGCGAGAATTGTGCTGAAGATTCCCATACTGTTTCCTTTCGTGAAATGTGCTGGGGGTGTGGCATCACGGATGCCTCCCGGCCCTGCGGCCGGAAACTTTATTAAATCATGAATAGACGGGAAGTCCGAAAAAAACAGCGTCATACAGACCCCATTTCGTGATTCAGCGCGGCAGGCTGGGATGCAGCGCAATCCCGGCAACTTGCCCGTCCGCCGAAACGCATACCGCGCTGCGCCGCGATGCGGCTTGTCTGCCCTACGGCTGGATTGCTTCGTCGCTTCGCTTCTCGCAATGACGGCGCAAACCGTCGTTGCGAGCGTAGCAATCCAGTTTGTACAGGTTAACCCACAAAAGGCATCGCAGCCCCGTCGTGGTTCAAACCCGTAGGGGCGAATAATTATTCGCCCGATCAAAGCTCAAAACGCATACCAAATCCGCAAACTCCCCGTCACGCCTTCGCGCTGCCCAAAATAGCCTTGCACGCCGAGGTCGACGGAGAGCGGCAGGGTTTTGCTGGGCTTGAAGGCAATGCCCACTTCGCCAATCCCCGTATCCCCCTTCAACTCCGGCGCGTCGATGCTGTAGCCGTAGGCGCTGGCCTTGGCCTTGCCATCGAATTCATGTTCCCAGGCGAGGCCGGCGTAGGCGGCGACGGTTTCGTTGACCGCATGGTTGAAGCGCGCGCCCAAACGCAGGCGGCTGGAATCGGCGTCCTTGAATTTCACCTTGTCGCCGGTGTTGAGCGTCACGTTGTCGCCGTTTTGCCGCGTCCAGAAGTATTTGCCGTAAAGGTCGAGGCTGCTTTTCTGGTTGATCGACCACAGGTAGCCGCCGCCGAGGTGCGCGCCGTAGTAGGCGGCGTCGCCGTCGTAGCGGGCGGCGCGGCCCATGGCGTCGGTCAGGTTGCGGCTCTTGTAGTCGTTGTCGACCCGGCCCGCGCGCAGGCTGGCTTCGGCGTAGCCGCCGCCCTTGAAATCCAGCCGCCCCAGAACGCCGCCGCCCTTGTGGTCGGCGTCGCCGCTGCCTTTGACGCTGGCGGAAGTGGCGAAGGAATTGCTGGTGTCGTAATTGCCGTCGCCGTATTCAAAGAAAGCGCCGAGCGTCAAATGGCCGGGGGCGATATCCGCGCCCCAGGCGAGGCCGGTAACGAGGGAGAAGCCTTTCATATCGACATGCGAGCCGGTGTCGTATCGTGTATCGCCGCCGCCGAGCACGCCAAAGACGCCGAAGCCGCTTTTCTGGCTGACGCGCAGGGCGTCGTTCATGGCTTGCCAGGCAACGAGATCGCCGCTCTGGTTGAGCAGGGTAAGGCCGGCGAGCCAGGCTTCGGAGAAGGCTTTGGCTTGCTCGTTGACGCCGGCCTGGGCGACGGTGGCAATGAGCAGGCCATTGCTCGTGTCGGCGAGCAGATCGAAGTCGTACCTGAGGGTGACGCCCTGCATGCCCTGGCCGTTAGCGGTGGAGTTGGCCGGCGTTCCGCTCAGGTTGGCGGCGTCGATCAGCGTGACCTGATCGCCCTTTTGCAGGGGCGAACTGGCGCCGTCTATGCCCACATTGACCGTGGCGCCGGCAATGGTCGCGTTGCCGGTGACGGTGAGCATGGTTCCGATAGCGCTCGCCGCCGTATTGCCGGGCAGGTAAAAATTCATGGCCTTGCCGTTCGCAGCCAGATTGCCGGTGTATGTCGCGCCCGCGCCTCGCACATTCAGAGTGTTGAAATTCAGCCCGTTCGTCGTCAAGTTGCTGCCGCCGGCCAGGTTGACGGTGGCGAAAAGCTGCGTCGACGGCGCGCTGACCGTGCCGCCTGCGCCGGTCACGTCTAGGGCGGAGATGGCGGCCAGGCCGCTGTTGGCGCTGGTGACGGTAAAGCTGTGGCTGTTGTCCAGCAAGATCGTGTCGATGGTGACGTCGCTGGCGCTGACGTTGTTCAGATTCAGGGTGGTGTCGCCGCCGCTCACGTCCAGTGTGCCGACCTTGAAGGTCAGCGCACCGTCCTGTTTGGTCAGGGTGATGGCGGGCGCGATGAGGGTGGTGGCGATGAAGCCCGCCTTGCCGCCAGCGCCGCCTGTGCTATTGTCGCCAAAAAAGTTTGTGCTGTTGCCCGCCGCGCCGTTTGCGCCGCTCTGAACCAATACGGGGCCAGTGGAAGTGACTGTCGCCCCGGTCAAGGAGAGAGTCGCCGCGCCGCCAGCGCCGCCGTTACCTCCTACGGCATATCCAAACATGCCGCTTTGTCCGCCGTTGCCGCCGGAACCGGCGATGACGGAAATTGCGTCAACGGTTGTCAGCCCACTGGTTTGGTTGTCGCTCACCCCAGCGCCGCCCGCGCCACCAGCGCCGCCAGAAACGCCGTAGCCGGCGCCACCGGCTTGTGCGCCTGCGCCCCCCGCGCCGCCCGCGCCAGGGTTTCCGGCAGGATCTGTACCCAACATTCCCCAACCCCCGTCCGCGCCGCCTGCCACGCCGCCGCTACCGCCACCGCCGCCGCCGCCTGGGGATTGATTAGTGGATGAGTCAATGCCTCCATGTCCGCCGTTGAAGCCGTTTAATCCTGCTGCGCCGCCCGCACCGCCCGCACCGCCATTACCAGGCAATGCGTTGGTATCCGCGCCGCTGCCGCCACCGCCACCGCCGCCGCCGCCATACACCTGTATATCGGCGCACCAAGCCGGCGCGGACAGGGCCGCCAAGCCAAGGCAGAGCAGCGCGCGCGAGATAATGGTAAGACGCGGTTTCATGTTGTTTCCCCCAAAAATGCCGATGTAAATATTTAATTTTATACTGCGTGGATAGCGGCAAGCCAAAGGCATGTCGGCGCGGGCATGATTGGGGAAGCGCCCGGGTTTTTCGGCTGGGTCGGAGGTTTTTGCCGGCGGGCAGGTTCGTGTAACGGGGGTGCGCTGGGCAATCGTATGCAAGGCGCGTTGCCTGTGTTCTCCCTCCACCCTCGCGGAACAAGACCGAAAGCGGGTACCGCGAAGCGGGCTGCGGCGGGAGTTGCAAGAGCGTTGTTCAATTTGACAACATTTGCTGTGTCGTTAAAATGAAAAACATGAAAGCCTTGCCCATTATCAACGCCCATATCGAAATTGGCGAAGACGCCTTTGCCCATGTGCGTATATGGGCTGTTCCGCAACCCGTTCGCGGCAGCGCGCATGCTTACAAATATGCCTTGGCTTATATCGTCGCTGGCGAATGCGTGTTGCGCTACGACGGCGGGCAAGGGCGATCACAGGCATTGGGGCGCGGAAGAATCCGGCTATGACTTCACCGGTACGGATGCGCTGCTCAATGATTTTTATGCCGACATTGCGAGGTGGAATGATGAAAACGGTATTGTTTGAAATCGCGGAACCCGCCGCCGTCATCGAGCGCATGAAGGCGCAACTGAGCAGCGGCAAGCCTGACGAGTACGCGCGCATGACGTTTCGTAGTCCTGAAAGCATGGCGCGTACACTGACGCCGTTGCGTTGGACGCTGCTGGAAACCATGACCGGTGCGGGCGAAATTGGCGTGCGCGAGTTGGCACGGCGATTGGGGCGTGACGTGAAGGCGGTGCATACCGATGTCAATGCGCTGGTAATGGCCGGTGTCATTGACCGCACCGATGGGGGCAAATACCTTTTTCCGTTCGATAAGGTGATTGTGCAATTCGAGTTCGAGACGCTCGAAAAAGCGGCGTAAAGAGCCAGCCCGGGCAGGTTATGGGCGAGGCCGCTGCCCGGCGGTTGTAAACCTCTGGCGCGCAGCGTCTTGGTTTTTCAGCTCGGTGGGGCTGCTGGTGGCTGGCCGGCGTTGGGCGGGGCGGCAGCTTGCGGTAACATCGCCGCCTGCCTGTTTTTCTGCCTGCGCCATGCCCGACCAGTTCGATCTTTTCACCGCCGCCAAGCCGGAAGCTGACACGACGTCTACTCTTTCGTCATCCCCCTCTCCCGCGAGGGAGGAGGGAGAGCAGGCGCCATCGCCACAGGTTTCCGCCGAGCTTGTCCTTTCTCTTGCGCAGGGCGAGGGTAACGACGCCGATCAGCCGCCGTTGCCCCCCTCGGCCAGCGGCCCGGCCAGCGATATTCCCTCGCCGGCCGATTATGCTGCCCGGCGTTATCTCGAATATGCGATGAGCGTGGTCACCGGCCGCGCCCTGCCTTCCGCCGCCGATGGCCAGAAGCCGGTGCAGCGGCGCATTCTTTACGCCATGCACCGGATGGGGCTGTATAAAAGCCCGCGCCATGTGAAATCGGCGCGCGTGGTCGGCGATGTGATCGGCAAGTACCACCCGCACGGCGACGCTTCGGTGTATGACGCGATGGTGCGCATGGCGCAGGATTGGAGCCTGCGCTATCCGATCGTCGACGGCCAGGGCAATTTCGGCTCGCGCGATGGCGACAACGCCGCCGCCATGCGCTACACGGAGGCCCGCCTGACGCCCATCGCCGAATTGCTGCTGGCCGAGATCGACGAGGGCACGGTCGATTGGAAGCCCAATTACGACGGCGCCAACGATGAGCCGGCGCTGCTGCCGGCGCGCCTGCCTTTCTGCCTCTTGAACGGCGCTTCCGGCATCGCCGTGGGTATGGCGACGGAAATTCCGGCGCACAATCTGCGCGAGGTAGCCGCCGTCGCCGCCGCGCTTGTCCGCAACCCGGATTTCAGCGAGGAAGAACTGCTGCAAGGCATTCCCGGCCCGGATTATCCCGGCGGCGCACAGATCATTTCCGCGCCCGAGGAAATCGCCGCCATTTACCGCAGCGGTCGCGGCAGCCTGCGCGTGCGCGCCCGCTGGAAAATCGAGCGTCTGGCGCGCGGCCAGTGGCGTCTGGTCGTTACCGAATTGCCGCCGGGCGTATCGACGGCCACGGTGATGTCCGAGATCGAAGCCTGCTCCAATCCGGTGGCGAAGGAAAAGGCCGGCAAAAAGGTATTCACGCCGGAACAGCTCAATCTCAAGGCCGCCTTTCTCGCCGCCATCGGCGAAGGCGGCGTGCGCGACGAATCGGGCAAGGAACACGCCATCCGCCTGGTCATCGAGCCGGCCTCGTCGCGTCAGGAAGAGGACGATCTGGTGCGCCTCTTGTTCGCTCACACCAGCCTGGAAACCAATGCCGCGATCAACCTGACCGTGCTCGGCGTCGGCGGCAGTCCGCGTCAGGCTTCGCTGTACAGCATGGTCGAGGAGTGGTGCCGCTTCCGCCTCGCCACCGTCGAGCGGCGCAGCCGCCACCGCCTGAGCGCCGCCGAAAAGCGCATCCACATCCTCGAAGGCCGGCTCGCCGTGCTACTCGACATCGACCGGGTGATCCAGGTGATCCGCGAGGCGGACGATCCCAAGGCCGACTTGATCGCCCATTTCAAGCTGAGCGAAATTCAGGCCGAGGATATCCTGGAAATCCGGCTGCGCCAGTTGGCCCGGCTGGAGGGCATCCGCATCGGCGAGGAATTGCAGAAACTGCGCGCGGAAGCCGACGGGCTGCGTCATCTGCTTGCGAGCGAGGACGCCCTGCGCGCCTCGGTTGCCGACGAAATCGAGGCCGACGCAAAAAAATACGGCGACGCCCGCCGCACCCTGATCGAAACCGCCGACAAAATCACGGTATCGGATACCCGAAGCATCTCCATCCCCGACGAGCCGACCACGCTCATCGTCTCGAAACACGGCTGGCTGCGCTCGCGCAGCGGCCACAATATCGACCCGGCGCAACTCGGCTTTCGTTCCGGCGACGGCCTCTTGGCCTGCCTGCCCTGCCGCACCGTCGATCATCTGATCCTGCTCGACACCAAGGGCCGTGCTTACTCCATCGCCGCCGCCGACATTCCCGGCGGTAAGGGCGACGGCGTTCCCGCCGCCTCGCTCGCCGATTTCCAGGAGGGCGGCAAGCCCTGTCTGGCGCAGGCGGTGACGGCGGACAAACTCTATCTGGTCGCCGCCGACGGCGGCTACGGCTTCCGTTGCAAGGGCGAGGATCTGCTGTCGCGCGGCAAGGCCGGCAAGGCTTTCATGACCCTGCCCGCAAACGAAACGCCGGTCGTCTTCGCCCCGGCTCCGGCGGATGGCGACATCGCCTGCCTGACCCGCGACGGCCGGGCGCTGGTCTTCGCCATCGAGGAAATCCGCCCGCTGCCGAAAGGGCGCGGTCTCAAGCTGATCGCCGCCGCCCCCGGCAAAACCGCGCTGGAAGACATCGTGCCGGTCAGCGACGGCGCCGCCGGCAAACTCAAGGGCGAGCGCCTGGAATTCTGCCGCGGCCCGCGCGGCGGCAAGGGCAAGCCGGTCAGGGCGGGACGCAAGTAATTCGCAGTGGATTCAGTTACCGAGGATTTCTCGGCTGTTGCAGGCGGAAAAGCTATTGTGCGAATAGGAAAACAATAAGAACCACGAGACTGACTATGATGATAGTCGCGTGAATGCGTCGGGTTCGCTTTTCATCGTCAGAACACTGGTCGTAAGCTCTTGTGAATAAATCAAAATCATAAGAAATACGATACCTCATGACGAGCGCCAAGCAGCAAATGAGCGCCAACAATACAAGAACATCCACTGCCCCATTCAGGTGAGGCCAGGCGGCAATAATCAATGTTGCCGCGACGCATGCGCCTAAAATTGTTCCCACGCGACGGAAGTATTTTTCAAGGCTGGCAGGATCGTCATGAGGCTTTCTGTAGAAATAGGCATGGATGACCACGGCCACAGCACAAACAGCCGCCAGAAGTATGAGAATTTTCATTGTCAAATCTCCTTTTGTGGGCGTGAGTGCATGGCCTGGTTAGTCGGCCAGCATAACAATTACCATCACGAAGCACGCCACGGCGCATATGCCGATGATTACTGCGCTTGTGAGACGAACTTGCTTTTCAAGGCCCTGGGTCTGCTTGTAGGGATTCGTTACGAGATATTTGAGCCAGGCTATCCAGAGAGAGAGAAGTGGCTTCATGCACAGCATGAAAAGGCAAACAACCGCCACCCATGCAAAAACTCCCGTTACACCATGCAGGTAAGGCGAAACGGCAATGGTTGCTACCACGGCGCATGTGCTGTATAGCGCCGTAAATACGCGACGAATCAGCTTTTCAAGGCTGGCGGTGAACTCGGGGGTGGCGTCAGGTTCGTAAAGTCTGGGGAACTTGTTGTGAGTCTCTCTGTACTCTCTGTAGTAAGCGACAAAGGCATGTATGCACAGTGCCACACCACAAACGGCCGCCAAAAGCATGAGAGCGCCCCGTGGATGTCCAAGAAATTCCATTACCAAACTCCCTTTCATAGAAATGAGTGTCTAGTTAGTAAACCAGGCGCCATACACAGCAGCACAAATTCCCGCTGACAATTCAAGAACACTCATCGCCTCGGCTTCAGTGAGATCGTCAGTGCGAATTATCTTTTAGTATAGCATTGATGAAGCGAGGAAAATGCGGATTGCATTTTCCTGTCCGGGCGATGGCGCGCATTCTGGTATTCAGGCCCTGTTCAACTCCGCGGATGAACAGCTTGCTTGGTCGCGTGAATTGCAGGCGTTTCTGAGCTTTTTGCGCTGCGCCGGATAGCGCAAGCATGCGTTATTCCGTTCGTATGCGGTCGCCGACGAGCACATGGCGCGCCCGGAGGGACTCGAACCCCCGACCTGCTGCTTAGAAGGCAGCTGCTCTATCCAGTTGAGCTACGGGCGCGCGAGGGGATGACGAAACAAGAAAAAATGGTCGGGGCGGCGGGATTCGAACTCGCGACCCCTTGCACCCCATGCAAGTGCGCTACCAGGCTGCGCTACGCCCCGACAAGCCTTCTATTATAACTGAATTGCGCTGGGGTTCAAAGGCGCAGTATGTCGATAATCGACTGTATTTCCCGCCGCAGGCTGATGGCAGGCTTTGGCCCTGCTTCCTTTTCGATGTTAACGGCATTAATGGGTGAGCCGTTTTCGTCCAGGCGATTGCGCGCGCCGCTGATCGTAAACCCTTGGTTGTAAAGCAGTTCGCGGATGCGGCGCACGAGCAGGACTTCATGGTGCTGGTAGTAGCGCCGGTTGCCGCGGCGCTTGATCGGCTTCAACTGGGTAAATTCTTGCTCCCAGTAACGCAGCACATGCGGCTTGACGCCGCACAGCTCGCTGACTTCGCCAATGGTGAAGTAGCGCTTGGCGGGGATGGGCGGCAGTTCGTCGCCGGAGTGGGTTTTATGCCGGGCTTCCATCGAAGGCTAGCTCCACGTCCGACTTCAGCTTCTGGCTGGCGTGGAAGGTGACGACCCGCCGGGCCGTGATGGGGATTTCCTCGCCGGTCTTGGGATTGCGCCCGGGGCGCTGGGGCTTGTCGCGCAACTGGAAGTTGCCGAAGCCGGAAAGTTTCACGCCATCGCCGGTTTCGAGGGAATTGCAGATTTCCTCGAAAAAGGCTTCGACCATGTCCTTGGCTTCGCGTTTGTTGAGGCCGACTTTCTCGAAAAGCAGGTCGGCGAGTTCGGCTTTGGTCAGCGTCATCTTTGTCTTTTCCATCAGGCACGCAGTCGAGCACCGAATGCCTGTTCAAGACAGGACACCAGTTGCTGTATTACAGCATCAACTTCCGAATCTAGCAAAGTCCGTTGAGTATCTTGCATAACTATACGAAACGCAAGGCTTTTTTTGTTTTCCGGGACGCCCTTTCCGGCATATAAGTCGAATAACTGGACATCGCGAACCAAGGCTGGTCGACTCTCTTGCAGAGCATCGAGCAGGGTCTGCAAGGGCAAGTCCCGGTCGACGACGACCGCCAGATCGCGGATGACGGGCTGGAATTTCGACACTTCGGCGAAGGCCGGAATCCGTGCCGTCCCGAGGGCGGCAAAATCCAGTTCAAAGACCACGGGCGCTTGCGTCAGTTCGTGTTTTTGCACCCACTGCGGATGCAGTTCGCCGAGCCAGCCGATTTCTTGCCCGTCGAGCGCCAGGCGGGCGGCGCGGCCGGGGTGCAGGGCGGGATGCGTCGCTTTTTCCCAGCGTACTTCGGCGGGCGCCAGCAGGGCTTCGAGATCGCCCTTGAGGTCGTAAAAATCGGCCTCGCGCTCGCCGCTCGCCCAGCCTTCCGGCAGCGCGCCGCCCCAGGCGAGGCCGGCCAGACGCCAGGGCTGGCTGAAGCCGGCTACCGGCGCGCCCTGGTCGTCGCGACTGAAGCAGCGGCCCAGTTCAAAGAGGCGCACACGGCTTTGCTTACGCCGCAGGTTGGTGGCCAGATTGGCGACGAGGCCGCCGATCAGCGTCGAACGCATTACCGCCATCTGGCTGGCGATGGGATTGGCCAGACGGATCAGTTCGTTCTCTTCCGTCCGGCCGGCGAAATCGGCTTCCCAGTCGGCTTCGACGAAGGCGAAATTGACCACTTCCTGATAACCGCGGTCGACCAGCATCTGGCGGATGCGCGCGGCCGGGCGCTGCGCCTCCGGTTGCGGCATCATCGCCAGACGGCCGCGCGGGGCCGGCGCCGGGATATTGTCGTAACCGTAAAGACGGGCGATTTCCTCGATCAGATCTTCTTCGATCTCCATGTCGAAACGCCAGGAGGGCGGCGTCACCAGGAAATCGTCGCCCTGGCGTTGGCAAGGCAGCGCCAGCCCGGCGAAGAGGGCGGCGATGCGCTCGGCGCCGAGGGTGAGACCAAGCACTTTCTCGGCCCGGGCGGTGCGCAAACGCACCGGATCGCGGCGCGGCAGGGCGGCCTTGGCTTCGACGACCGGGCCGGCCTGACCGCCGCAGATGGCGAGAATGAGTTGCGTGGCGCGTTCGAGGGCGCGGCGGGTGGCGGCGAAATCGACGCCGCGCTCGAAACGGTGCGAGGCATCGGAGCTGAAGCCGTAGCGCCGGGCGCGGCCAGCGATGGCGGCCGGCGCGAAAAAGGCGGATTCGAGGAAGAGTTCCCGCGTTGCCAGCGTGATGCCGCTCTCCTCGCCGCCCATGATGCCGGCCATGGCCAGCGGCTTGGCGTCGTCGGCAATCATCAGCACATCGCTGTCGAGGGCGATGGTTTGCTCGTTGAGGAGCAGGAGTTTTTCCCCGGGCTGTGCCAGACGGGCGTGCACCGTCCCGCTCAGCTTGGTGTTGTCGAAGGCGTGCAACGGCTGGCCGAGTTCGAGCATGACGTAATTGGTGATGTCGACCAGAGCCGAAATTGCCCGGATGCCGCTGCGTTCAAGCCGGCGCTGCATCCACTCCGGCGTCGCCGCCTTGGCGTCGACGTCCTTGATGATGCGGCCGCAATACAGCGGGCAGGCTTCCGGCGCGTCGAGCGCGATGGCGCGGGTGTCGGCGATGCTTGCCGGGATGTCGGCGATTTCCGGCAGCGTGAGCGCGGCGCCGGTAATCGCCCCGACCTCGCGGGCGACGCCGAGCAGGGACAGGCAATCGGCGCGATTCGGCGTCAGCTTCAACTCAAACTGGTGGTCATCGAGATCGAGGTATTGGCGCAGATTCTGGCCAACCGGCGCATCGGTCGGCAGGATCAGAAGACCGGCGGCATCCTCGGCGATGCCCAGTTCCTTGGCCGAACACAACATGCCGGAGGATTCGACGCCGCGCACCTTGGCCATCTTGATCGTCATGCCGCCGGGCAGGTGGGCGCCGGGCAGGGCGCACGGCGCCTTGAGGCCGGCGGCGACATTCGGGGCGCCGCAAACGATGGTCGCCGGCGCGCCGTTGCCGGTATCGACCTGGCACACGTTAAGGCGGTCGGCATCGGGATGCTTGGTGACGGTCAACACCTGGGCGACGACGACCGGGTCGAAAGCGGGCGCCACCGGCTTCAATTCCTCGACTTCGAGGCCGGCCATGGTCAGGCGATGGGACAGTTCCTCGCTCGAAAGCGCGGGATCGACGAAGGTGCGCAGCCAGGATTCGGAAAATTTCATGGGCGTAACTCGAATGGTGGATCAGGCGAACTGGCGCAGGAAACGCAGATCGCCCTCGAAAAACAGGCGCAGGTCGTTGATGCCGTAGCGCAGCATGGTCAGGCGGTCGGGGCCGAAGCCGAAGGCGAAGCCGGTGTATTTCTCGGGGTCGATGCCGGCGATTTTCAGCACATTGGGATGCACCATGCCGCAGCCGGCGATTTCCAGCCAGCGCCCTTTCAGTGCGCCGCCCATGAAGGCGACGTCGATTTCGGCGGACGGCTCGGTGAAGGGGAAGAAGGAGGGACGGAAACGCACCGTCAGATCGTCGGTCTCGAAAAAGCGCCGGAGAAAATCGGCGATGACGCCCTTGAGATCGGCGAAGGAAACATTCTCGCCGATCCACAGACCTTCGACCTGATGGAACATGGGCGAATGGGTGGCGTCGGAATCGACGCGGTAAACGCGCCCGGGGGCGATGATGCGGATTTCCGGCATGTTTTCCAGATGGCCGTAACGGGCGACGTGCGCCTGCATATAGCGGGCCTGGATCGGGCTGGTATGGGTGCGCAGCAGCACCTTGTCGGCCAGCGAGCCGTCCGGATTTTGCAGGTAGAAAGTGTCGTGCATCGAGCGCGCCGGGTGATCCTCCGGCGTGTTCAGGGCGGTGAAATTGTGGAAGTCGTCCTCGATTTCCGGGCCGTCGGCGACTTCAAAGCCGATCGCGGCAAATAGCGCCTCGATGCGTTCCAGGGTGCGCGTCACCGGATGCAGGCCGCCGCGCTGCTCGCTGCGTCCCGGCAGCGTCACGTCCAGAGCCTCCTCGGCCAGACGCGCGGCCAGCGCCGCCTGGCGGATGGCCTCGCGGCGCGCGTTGAGCGCGTTCTCGACGGCCGTCTTGGCGGCATTGATGGCCGCGCCGACGGTTTTCTTTTCCTCGGGCGGCAGCTTGCCCAGCCCTTTCAGCAACTCGGTGATCTGGCCGCTCTTGCCGAGAAAGCGGGCTTTCACCTGCTCCAGAGCGTCCGGATCGGAGAGGGCGGCAAAGGCGGCGCGCGCTTTGCCTACGATTTGATCTAGATTGTCCATGCACAAAACCCCAACAAAAAAGGAGGCTCGCGCCTCCTTTTTTTCTTCAAGCCTTCGCTCAGGCGCCGAGCTTGGCCTTGGCCTGCGCGGCCAGGGCGGCAAAAGCCGGCTGATCGAAGACGGCCAGATCGGCCAGAACCTTGCGGTCGATTTCGATGTCGGCCTTTTTCAGGCCGTTCATGAAGGTGCTGTACTTCATGCCCAGCTCGCGCGCGGCGGCATTGATACGGGCAATCCACAGCGTACGGAACTGGCGCTTGCGCTGACGACGGTCACGGTACTGGTACTGACCGGCCTTCATCACCGCCTGCTTGGCAATGCGATAAACGTTCTTGCGGCGGCCGCGGTAGCCCTTGGCTTGAGCAAGAATCTTCTTGTGACGGGCGCGCGCCGTTACTCCACGTTTGACTCGGGACATGGTTCTGACTCCTTATGCGTAGGGCATCATGGCGCGGACGGCCGCGGCGTCGCTCTCATGAACGCCGACAACGCCGCGCAAGTGGCGCTTGTTCTTGGTGGTCTTCTTGGTCAGGATGTGACGCTTGAAGGCTTGACTGCGCTTGATGCTGCCACCGGCGCGAATCGAGAAGCGCTTTTTGGCGCCGCTCTTGGTCTTCATTTTGGGCATTTGACTGCTCCTAATGACATGCCGTCAGGTGGTTCCCGGCGGGAACGCTTGCTCTACCCGAAAGCACTTGTTTTGTTGCCCACCGTTGCCGGCGAGCGACCAACTACTACTGCTGCTTCTTCTTGGTCGGGGCGATGATCATGATCATCTGGCGCCCTTCCATTTTCGGCATCTGTTCGACCTGCCCGACGGCTTCGAGATCGGTCTTGATTCTTTCCAACTGGCGCATGCCGAATTCCTGGTGCGCCATTTCGCGGCCCCGGAAGCGCAAGGTGACTTTCACCTTGTCCTCTTCGTCGAGGAAACGCAGCATGTTGCGCAGCTTGATCTGGTAATCGTTTTCGTCAGTACCGGGGCGCAGCTTGACTTCCTTGACCTGGACCTGCTTCTGCTTCAACTTCGCCTCGTGGGCGCGCTTTTGTTCCTGGTACTTGAACTTGCCGTAGTCCATCACGCGGCAGACCGGCGGCTTGGCCGTGGGGGCGATCTCGACCAGATCGAGGCCCGCTTCGTCGGCCACTTGCAAGGCAGCGCGGATACTCACGATCCCAAGCTGCTCGCCGTCCACTCCCTGGAGGCGAACCTCCGGAACCGTAATTTCCTCGTTGAGGCGATGCGCCTTGTTCTGAGCTATGGTGAATCCCCTGAAAACAACAATAATTAAGCCGTGCCACTCCGCGCCGCGACTTCTTCGTGAAGTCGCGCGATCAGGGCATCGACAGTCATCTGTCCGAGGTCCTGACCGCCGCGGGTACGCACGGCCACTAGTCCTTCCGCCTTTTCCTTGTCGCCGACGACAAGCTGATAGGGCAGACGGTTCAAGCTATGTTCTCGGATTTTATAGGTTATTTTCTCGTTGCGCAAATCGGATTCGGCCCTGAAACCCGCCCGGTGCAGCTTTTGGGCGATCTCGCCGGCATAATCGGCCTGCTTCTCGGAAATATTCAAAACCACGATCTGGGTCGGCGCCAGCCACAGCGGCAGGGCGCCGGCGAAATTTTCGATCAGGATGCCGATGAAGCGTTCGAGCGAGCCGAGAATGGCGCGGTGCAGCATCACGGGCGTCTTGCGCTCGTCGCTGGCGTCGACGTATTCGGCGCCAAGCCGGCCCGGCATCGAGAAATCCACCTGCATCGTGCCGCACTGCCAGGAGCGGCCGATGGCATCCTTGATGTGGAATTCGATCTTCGGGCCGTAGAAAGCACCTTCGCCCGGCAATTCCGTCCACGCCAGACCGGAGGCGCGCAAGCCTTGGCGCAGCGCCTCCTCGGACTTGTCCCAGACGGCGTCGGAACCGACCCGGCTGTCCGGGCGCAGCGCCAGCTTGACAGCGACGTCGGTGAAGCCGAAATCGGCATAAACCTTCCGCACCAGCGCGTTGAAGGCCGTCACCTCGGCTTCGATCTGGTCCTCGGTGCAAAAGATATGGCCGTCGTCCTGGACGAAGCCGCGCACGCGCATCAGGCCGTGCAGGGCGCCGGTCGGCTCGTTGCGGTGGCAGGAGCCGAATTCGCCGTAGCGCAGCGGCAGTTCGCGGTAGGAGCGCAGGTCGGCGTTGAACACCTGCACATGCCCCGGACAATTCATCGGTTTGACCGCGTAGTCGCGGTTTTCCGAGGACGTGGTGAACATGTTGTCCTTGTAATGTTCCCAGTGACCGGATTTTTCCCACAGCGTCTTGTCGAGAATCTGCGGGCAGCGCACTTCCTGATAGCCGTTGTCACGATAAACGTGACGCATGTACTGCTCGATTTCCTGCCACACCGCCCAGCCCTTCGGATGCCAGAAAACCAGGCCCGGCGCTTCGTCCTGCATGTGGAACAGGTCGAACTGCCGGCCCAGGCGGCGGTGATCGCGCTTCTCGGCCTCTTCCAGCATGTGCAGGTGGGCGTCGAGTTCTTCTTTCTTGGCCCAGGCCGTGCCGTAGATACGCTGCAATTGTTCGTTGCGGTGATCGCCGCGCCAGTAGGCGCCGGCCACCTTCATCAATTTGAAGACCTTGAGCTTGCCCGTCGACGGCACGTGCGGGCCGCGGCAGAGGTCGATGAAATCGCCTTCGCGGTACAGCGACACCGGCTGATCGGCTGGAATCGCCGCAATCAGTTCGGCCTTGTATTTCTCGCCCTGGTCGAGGAAGAAGCGCACGGCGTCGTCGCGCTGCCAGACTTCGCGGCTGACCGGGATGTCCTTTTTCGCCAATTCGCCCATGCGCTTTTCGATGGCCGCCAGATCTTCCGGCGTAAATGGGCGCTTGTAGGCGAAATCGTAATAAAAGCCGTTTTCGATGACCGGCCCGATGGTGACCTGCGCTTCGGGAAATAGTTCCTTGACGGCGTAGGCGAGGAGGTGGGCCGTCGAATGGCGGATCAGCTCCAGCCCCTCCGCATCGCGCTCGGTGACGATGGCGAGATCGGCGTCGCGCTCAATCAGATAAGAGATATCGACCAGCGTGCCATCGACCTTGCCGGCCAGCGCGGCGCGGGCCAGCCCGGCGCCAATGCTGGCGGCGACTTGGGCGATGGTGACCGGCTGCTCGAATGAGCGGATGGAGCCATCAGGCAGTTTGATATTGGGCATGGCAAATCCCGGGGCAAAAAAAAGTGCGGAACGCGCCGCACTTTTGTAATCGAACGAGAGCTGACTCGATTATGGTTTCCGAATTGCCGGGCAAATTCAAAAACGCATTCGCGCAACCCTGTCGGGAATCTGGTAGGCGGTATTGGAATCGAACCAACGACCTCCACGATGTCAACGTGGCGCTCTAACCAACTGAGCTAACCGCCTGAAGAAGCCGCGCATTATAGATTCTCCAAAAAAGCCCTGTCAACACGTTATTCGCCGAAAAGCCGATGGCAGCGTCGAGAGCGGCTTCGTCCCGGCGCCGGAAACGGGCAGGCGCTTGCCAAGTGCACTATACTTTAAGTATCTGCATATCATTTTCACGAAAGCGGCCTTGTCAGCCCTTTCCGGCCAAGAGGAAATGACGCATGACTCGCCTCTACAGTTGCGCGGCGCAAGGCGCCGATACGCTGGGCGTCATCGAGGTGCTGCGGGAGCAGTTTCCCCCCCATGCCGACGCGATACGGATGGTGTTCGCGTTTTATGGCTGCGGGCATGACGACCATCTCCTGCATTACGCGCTGCGCCAGAGTTTTCCCGCCGCGACGCTGCTGGGCGGCACCTCGTCCGGCGGCGTGGCCAGCGAGCGCGGTTTTGGCGGTCCGCTGTCGATCGGCCTCTTGCTGATCGAGGACGAGGACGGCGACTACGGCGCGGCCTCGGCGCGGCTCGGCGACGATCCCGCCGCCGCCGCGCAGGACGCGCTATGCCGCGCTCTGGCGAGCTGTGGCTGCGCCGGACAACTGCCCGAGCTGATCTGGATTTACCAGGCGCCAGGCAGCGAGGAGGCCGTCATCAAGGGGCTGTGCAGTGTGATTGGCGATGGCTGTCCGATCATCGGCGGCACATCGGCCGATGAAAATGTCCTGGGGTTCTGGCGTCAGCTCGGCCCGGAGGGCGTGTTCGACAACGGACTGGTCGTCGGCGTGCTCTTTCCCTCGACGCCACTGGGCTTTTCCTTCCAGGGCGGCTATGAGCCGCTGGGCCCGAACGGCATCGTCACCGGCATCGGCCGCATGCTTGCCGGCGAGAGCGGCATCGTCACCGCGATGGCGGGGCGCGAAATCGTCAGCATCGACAACGAGCCGGCGGCGGTGGTTTACAACCGCTGGACCGGCGGGCTGATCGACCGCCAAGTGGCGGAGGGCGGCGTCGTTCTCGCCGAGACGACGATGCGCCCGATCGCGGTCGAGGCGGGGCGGATCGAGGATGTCGCGCATTACCTGCTGGTGCACCCCGAGTCGGTGTCGCCCGGTGGGGGGCTGCGCACATTCTGTAATCTTGAGGTGGGAAGCCGCGTGTACGCCATGCATGGCGATCGCGGGCGCCTGATCCGGCGCGCCGGCCGCGTCGTCGAGGAAGCGCGGCGCGGCCTGGAGAATCCGCGCGCCGTCGCTGGCGCGCTGGTCGTCTATTGCGCCGGCTGCAAGATCGCCGTCGGCGAGGAAATCGGCTCCGTGGCCGACACGGTGGCGCACAGTCTGGGCGAGGCGCCGTTCGTCACCTGTTTCACCTTCGGCGAACAGGGGCGCCTGATCGACCACAATGTTCACGGCAATCTGATGATTTCAGCCGTCGTCTTTGGAAGCTGAAGTCATGGTGCCCATACGCTCCGAGGCAATGGTCGAAAGCAGCGAGGCGTTACGCGAAAGTTTGCTGACCTTGCGCCGCGAGTACGCCGCGCTGCTGGAAAGCAGCAATCACGCGCAACAATTGCTCGACGCGCTGGATGCCCTGCTCGCCGTCGGTCCCGACGGCGATCCCTTCGCGCGCATGTTCGCGGCGCTGCGCAAGGTATTCGTCTTTTCGCAGGCGCTGATTCTGGTCGAGCGCGATGACGCGGGCGAGGGTGATGGCAAAGGCGCGCTCGATTGCATCGTTGCCGAGCCGGCCGGCCTCGTCGGCTCGCGCTGGCCGGTGGGAGTGCTGTTTCGCAAGGTGATGCAGGGGCGCGTGGTGGCGGCTTTCTCCAATAGCGACGCGGAAGAATGGCGGGAGGCCGCGGCGCTCGGCCTGAATCCCGCCGCGCCGGCGCTGTATGTGCCGATTCGCGCGCGCTCCCGGCGCGGCATCCTGATCCTGCTGCACAACGTTGGCGAGGCGGGTTTCAGCCGCTCGCACGTCGCGCTGGCGCAGCGTTTTTCCGTGCTCGCCTCGCACGCGCTGGCGACGCGCGTCGCTAACCAGAGCGTCCGCGAAAGCCGCCGTCTGCGCAAACTCAGCGAGCAGCTCAGGCAGAGCGAGCAGGCGGCGCAGCGCAACGCCGATCTGCTCAACGAGATGGTGCAGATGATGCCGGTCGGCATCATGGTGCAGGACGAAGACGGCAAGCTGCTGATGGTCAATGGCGCCGCCGCACGGCTGTTCGGGCGCGCCTCGCGCGATTCGTGCGGCCTGGTCAGCATGCCCTGGGGCCTGGAAGCGAGCGGCACGCCCGAGCGGCGCATGCGCAGCTTCCGCGAGCAACTGCTCAGCGATAGCGAGCGCACCAGCGAGCATGCCATCGAACTCGACGGCGAGCAGCGCACGCTGCTGGTGACGAGCAAGCCGGTGCACATCTTCGCCGAGCGCCTGATGTTGACCATCGCGCTCGACATCACGGAGCGCAAGCGCGCCGAGGAGGAAATGGAGCACCGCGCCTTCCACGACCAGTTGACCGGACTGCCGAACCGCGCGCTGATCCAGGAGGTCGTCGACACCGCGTTGCGCGCCTATCGCGGCGGCGGCGGGCAGTTCGCGCTGGTGTTCATCGACCTCGACAATTTCAAGCAGGTCAACGATTTCTACAGCCACGCCATCGGCGACCTCCTGCTGATCGCGGTCACGCGGCGCATCGCCGCGACCCTGCGCAGCAGCGACACGCTGGCGCGCATCAGCGGCGATGAATTCCTGCTGCTCATCAATCCGCTCGAAGATCAGGACAGCCTCAACATCCTGGTCGAGCGCATGCTCGACGCACTGCGCCAGCCATTCCAGATCGAAAGCCACAAGATCATGACCTCGGCTTCGGCCGGCACCAGCATCTATCCGCTGCACGGCGACAGCTACGAAACCCTGCGCCGCTGCGCCGACAGCGCCATGTACCACGCCAAGAGCCTGCGCAAGGGTAGCGTCGCGCATTTCAACAGCAGTATGGGCGAAGCGATGAGCGCGCGCATGGCGCTTGAACAGCGCTTGCACACCGCCGTTGAGCAACGCTGCTTCCACGCCATTTACCAGCCGAAAGTGAATCTGTCCGATGGACAGGTGCTCGGTTTCGAGGCGCTGGCGCGCTGGATCGAACCCAACGGCGAAACGCTCATGCCCGCCGCCTTCATCGAGGTGGCTGGCGAGCTTGGCCTGCTCGGCGACATCACGCTGTTCATGCTCGACGACATCGCGCGCGACCTGCCGCAACTCACCGAACGCTTCGGCGCTCATGTCAATCTTGCCCTGAACCTGTCGGCCTTGCAGGCGGGCGATGTCGCTTTCATGAACCGCCTCCTGGAGCGCATCGCCGAGCGCGGCATCGCCCACCGGCTCATCATCGAATTGACCGAGGACGCGCTACTGGCGGCGCACGCCTTCCAGCGCGAAGTGCTGCCGCGCTTGCGCGCGCTCGGCGTGCGCATCTCGATCGACGATTTCGGCACCGGTTATTCGTCGCTGTCGGTGCTTTCCGACATCAAGGCCGACGAAGTCAAGGTCGACCGCTCCTTCATCATGGCCATCCACGAACGGCCGCGCAGCCAGAGCATCCTGAAGGCCGTCGAATCGCTGTTCGGCGCGTTTCACATCAATATGGTGGCGGAAGGTCTGGAAAGCGCGGAGGAAGTCGCCTACCTGCGCCACCACTCCGGCATCGGCTGCGGGCAGGGATTTTATTTCTCCAAGCCGCGCTTCGCCGACGATCTGCGGACAAACGGTTTCATGACCGGCTCGCCGGCCAGCAACTGATCCGCGCCGGGCGCCAAAGCGCGCCCTGGTGCCCAGGAAGGGACTCGAACCCCCACGTATTGCTACGCCAGAACCTAAATCTGGTGCGTCTACCAATTTCGCCACCTGGGCAGGCGGCGCATTTTATCATCCCCGGGCTTCGCCTCTATACTGCCGGCCCATGCCCGTCGAACATTACGAGAATTTCCCCGTCGCCTCGCTGCTGCTGCCGGCGCGGCTGCGTCAGCCGATCGAGGCGATCTACCGCTTCGCGCGCGGCGCCGACGATATTGCCGACGAGGGCGACGCCACGCCGGCAGAACGCCTGGCCGGACTGGCCGCCTATCGCGCCGAACTGGAGCGCATCGCCCGTGGCGAGCCGGCGGCGACGCCGCCCTTCCAGGAACTGGCCGAGACGATCCGGGAGCGCGCCTTGCCCTTGCAGCCCTTCCACGACCTGCTCGACGCCTTCGCCCAGGACGTGGTCAAAAAACGCTACGCCGATTACGCGGAACTGCTCGCTTACTGCCGCCGCTCGGCCAATCCCGTCGGCCGTCTGGTGCTGCATTTGTTCGGGCGCAACGAAGCGGAACATCTGGCGCAATCCGACTGCATCTGCACCGCCCTGCAACTCATCAATTTCTGGCAGGACATCGCCATCGACTGGCAAAAGGGCCGCGTCTACCTTCCGCAGAGCGATTTGGCGCAATTCGCGGTCAGCGAGGCGGATATTGCCGCCGGCCGCTGCACGCCGGCCTGGACGGCGCTGCTGATTTTCCAGATCGACCGCGCCGAGGCCCTGATGCGCCGCGGCCTGCCGCTGGTTCATGCCTTGCCCGGGCGGCTCGGCTGGGAAATCCGCCTGACCGCGCAAGGCGGCCTGCGCATCCTCGAACGCCTGCGCGCCGCGCGCGGCGACGTCTTCCGCCACCGGCCGACCCTCGGCCCGTGGGATTGGCTGGTCGTTGCCGGCCGCTCGCTACGCATGTAGCCATTGTTGCCATCCATGCGCACCAAAAATATTGCATCTGATGCGCACTCAGGGCACACTTGTCCGTGCCACAACAAGGGAATCAGCCATGTCCACGATCAGCATGTATCCCAATGCCGCCAAGAAAGCCACCAATGTTTCGCTGGCGGAACCGCTTCTTGCCGAAGCCAGGGAATTGCGCATCAACATCTCGCAGGCCGCCGAATCCGGGCTGGCCAAGGCAGTTGCCGAAAAACGCGCGGAACTTTGGGTGGCCGAGAATGCCAAGGCTTTTGATTGCTGGAATGCCTATGTCGAAAAGAACGGCTTGCCCTTGGCAAAGTATCGGAGTTTTTGATGGCACAATTCTCAGTCTATGGAAATCCGGATGGCTTTGGCTATCTGTTGAATGTGCAGTCGGACATCATCGACCACTTCGCAACCCGGGTGGTCGTTCCCCTGTTTCCCTTGGCAGAAATTTCCGACTTTGCCAGAGTGCTCAATCCCGAGTTTGAAATCGAAGGCCAGCGCGTGGTCATGATGACCCAAGGCTTGGCCGCAGTACCGAGCCAGCTGCTGAAACAGCCGATCACCTCCCTTGCGGACAAGCGCGTGGAAATCGTGGCCGCTCTGGATCTTCTGTTCCAGGGTTTCTGAATGACTCCCGAGCAATACTGCCAGGAAAAGTGCGCCGCCAGCGGCTCTTCCTTTTATTACAGCTTTCTCTTCCTGCCGCTTGAGCGGCGGCGGGCGATCATGGCGCTGTACGCCTTCTGCCGCGAGGTGGATGACGTGGTCGACGAATGCCACGACCCCGCCATCGCCGCCGCCAAGCTCGCCTGGTGGCGGCAGGAGATCGACCGCATTGACGGCGGCCAGCCGCAACACCCGGTCGGCCTCGCCCTGCAAGCCGCCGCCGGGCAGTTCAGCCTGCCGGCCGAACAATTGCTGGAAATCATCGACGGCATGGAGATGGATCTGCACCAGCCGCGCTACGCCGATTTCAAGAGCCTGTCGCTGTACTGTCACCGCGTTGCCGGCGTGGTTGGTCTGCTCGCCGCCGAAATTTTCGGCTACCGGGACAGGGGCACGCAAAAATATGCGCACGACCTGGGCATGGCCTTCCAGCTCACCAACATCATCCGCGACATCGGCGAGGACGCCCGGCGCGGCCGCATCTACATCCCGCTGGAAGAACTCCGGCAATTCGAGGTGCCGGCCACCGACATCCTCAACAGCCGCTATTCGGACAATTTCACCGCCCTGATGCGCTTCCAGCACGACCGGGCGCAGCAATACTACGCCAAGGCCCTGGCCGAACTGCCGGTCGGCGACCGCAAGAACCAGCGCCCCGGCCTCATCATGGCGACCATTTACCGCACCCTGCTCGACGAAATCCGCGGCGAAGACTTCCAGGTGCTGCACCAGCGCATCGCCCTGACGCCGGTGCGCAAACTGTGGCTGGCGCTCAAAACCTGGATCAGAAGTTGAACCGCCCGCGCCTTGCCGTCATCGGCGGCGGCTGGGCCGGCATCGCCGCCGCCGTTGAGCTGACCGCCAGCGGCGCCGCCGTCACCCTGTTTGAGGCCGGCCGCGTCCTTGGCGGCCGCGCCCGGCAGGCCGAAATTGCTGGCCGCCGCCTCGACAACGGCCAGCACATCCTGCTTGGCGCTTATCGCGAGACGCTGGCGCTGATGCGTCGGGTCGGCGCCGATCCCGAACGCCTGCTCGCCCGCCACCCGCTTTGTGTCGTCGACAACGCTGGTTTTCGCCTTGCTCTGCTCCGGCTGCCAGCGCCGCTCAATCTCGCCTGGGGATTGCTGACGGCGCGCGGCGTCGGCTGGCGGGAAAAGCTGCACACCGCCCGCTGGCTGCACAGCCTCAAGCGGCAAGGCTTTCGCTTGACCAACGACAGCAGCGTCGCCGACTGGCTCGACGCCGCCGGCCAGAGCGGCAGCCTGCGCCGCCGCCTGTGGCAGCCGCTTTGCCTCGCCGCCCTCAACACGCCCGCCGAACAGGCATCCGCCCAATTGTTCGCCAACGTCCTGCGCGACAGTCTGGGCAGCCGGCACCGCGCCGACACCGATCTGCTGCTGCCGCGCCATGACCTTGGCCGCCTCCTGGCCGAGCCGGCGAGCGCCTGGCTGCTCGCCCACGGCGCCATGCTGCGCTGCCGTACCCGCGTGCGCGCCCTGCATGCCGATGCCGGGACAGTCGCCATCGACGGCGAACATTATGCCGCCGCCATCATCGCCACCGCGCCGCAACACGCCAGCCGTTTGTGGCCGGGGCTGGCCGGTGAACTTGACTACCAGCCGCTGGCCACCGTGTATCTGCAATACCCGCCGGGCATCCGCTTGCCCTTCCCGCTGCAAGCCATGTGCGGCGGTCATGGGCAATGGCTGGTGGATCGCGGCGAGGGCCTTCTCGCCTGCATCCTGAGCGGCCACGGCGCCTGGGAGCAAGTCGACGACGCCAGCCTCGCCCAATGTCTGGCCGCTGAACTCAAGCTTGGCGCGCAACCCGTCTGGTGGCAGGTCATCCGCGAAAAACGGGCGACCTTCAGCGCCCGGCCGAATCTGCAACGCCCGCCCGCCACCCTTGGCCAACGCCTGTTCCTGGCCGGTGATTACACATGGGCCGACTACCCCGCCACCCTCGAAGGCGCCGTGCGCAGCGGTCGCCGCGCCGCCCATTTGGCGCTGGTCGCCGTCTTTTAGTTACAAATTTCCGATGGCGGCGCGCAGAGTTTTCAGGTCGCCGCCAGCGGCGCTGTAGCGGGCGAGAAGATAGGCTTCAACGACTTCTGCCAGCGCCGGGGCGAGTTCGGGGCGCTCGTTGCCGACGCGGGCGGCGAGGGCGAGCGGGGTTTCCCAGGGGGCGCAGTGCACCCGGCGGCGGGCCAGGCGGCGCAAGGCTTTGTGCCATAGCCGCGCCGCCGGATCGCGGCGTGGTCGGTGGTATAGCGCCCAGGCCAGGCTGGCGGCGAGCAGCACGGCGGTGGCGATGCCGAGGGCGCTGGCGAGATCGCGCCAATCGGCATCGGGCCAGCCGAAGCGGGCCAGCATCTGGCGTTGCCGCTCCTGGTCGAAACCCAGCACCTGCTGGTTCCAGGCATTGTTGAGCGCCTCCCAGCGGTAGCGCAGGGTGATCAGCCAGTCGGCGCGCGCCAGCAGAAAGGCCGGCAGCGGCTCGCCAGCCGGCAGCGCGTTGAGGATGCCGGTGTCGATGCGGGCCGGCGAGACGGCGGCGGTCGGGTCGATGCGCACCCAGCCGCGCCCCGCCAGCCAGACTTCGGCCCAGGCGTGGGCGTCGGACTGGCGGACGATGAGATAGCCGTCAACCGGGTTGCGCTCGCCGCCCTGATAGCCGGTGACGACGCGGGCCGGCACGCCGCCTGCCCGCATGAGCACGACGAAGGCGGCGGCGTAGTGCTCGCAGAAGCCGCGTTTGCTGTCGAAGAGGAAGTCGTCGATGCTGTTTTTGCCAAGCAGCGGCGGTTGCAGGGTGTAGAAAAATTCGCGGGCGAAGAGGCCGAGCGCCTTGTCGATCAGCGCCAGCGGCGCGTCGTTCTCGGCCCGCCAGCGGCGAGCCAAATCGACGGCGCGTGGATTGAATCCGGGTGGCAAATCCAGGTTGCGTTGCAGCACCGGCGCATTTTCCTCGGTGTTGAAGCGGTAATCGAGCACGGAACTGAAGTTGAAGCGGTGCCGATTGCTGACCGGCCGGCGAGAGAGGGCGGTCAGCGAGCTGTTGAGGACGGTGTCGGGCGGCAGCGCGGTGGGCGCGTCGAGCGCCAGCAGCCAGCGCTGGTTATGGCCTTCCAGCGTGGTCTGGTAATTGACCGGCTGGCCCGCCAGGTCGAGCCGGGGCGCTGGCGCCAAGCCGGGAAGCGGATGCCAGCGCCGGCCATCGAATCTTTCGAGCACCGGGCCGCGCCAGTACAGTTTGCCGTGTGGCGGCGGGTTGCCATCGAACAGGGCGCGAAAGGCGATTTCGCCGTTCAGAACCAGATCGGCGATGCTGCCCGGCTCCATCGTCTCCGACAGGCCGGTCAGCCCGGCGTGGGCATCGCGCGGCAGGCCCCATAGCGGCCCGGGAATGCGCGGAAAGAGCAGATACAGCACAAGCATGAAAGGCAAAGCCTGGCCGGCGAGAACGGCGGCGTGGCGCAGCGCATGACGCGGCGTGGCGGCAACGCCGCCGTGCACGCGGATGAGCGCCGCCGTGAGCAGCCACAGGGCGGTCAGCAGCCAGAGGCCGGTGGCGATGCTCTGCGAATGGAAATAATGGGTCAGCAAGAGGAAATAGCCGAGGGTTATCAGCACGATCGCGTCGCGCCGGCTTTTCAGTTCGAGCAGCTTCATCGCCATCAGCATGACCAGCAGCGCCACGCCGGGATCGCGCCCGAACAGGGTACGGAATTCGAACAGGGTCGCGGCACAGCCGCCGACGACGAGCAGTATCCGCAGCCAGCGCCCGGGCAGGCGGCGGTCATGCCGCCACAGCCAAGCGGCCCAAGCGAAGAGCAAGGCGGCGAAAATGTTCAGCCACAACGGCTGGTGCGCGAAATGCGGGGCGACGGTGGCGGCGGCGGCAATGAACAGCCAGGGTGCGACCGGATGATCGAGGGCTTCGCGGGCGGCGGTGCTCATGGGGCGGGACAACTGCATGAAAGATGTGCTGCTTGCGCTCTTCCCCGCTGCGCTTGCGGGGAGAGATGAATGTAGCGCCGCGCTGCCGGCTGGTGCCCCGGAACCGGCGGTTGGCGCGAAAGCTCGACGTTCCCCTTCCCTCGCGGGAGAGGGGCCGGGGGAAGGGGGAGGCGGATAAGCCCGCCCACCGTACCCGACTGCACCTCCCCCTCTCCCCAACCCCTCCCCCGCGAGGTGGGAGGGGCTTTAAGAGCGCGGATTGAGTTTTTTGCGACAAGCTCCGCTTGCGGAGCGGGAGAACCCGTTGGATTGCTTCGCTGCGCTCGCAATGACGGCTGTTTCTGCACCGCCATTGCGAGGAGCGAAGCGACGAAGCAATCCAGTAATAGTGTCATTTGGATCAAAGCGCCGCCAAGGCCAGGGTTTCAAGACAGCGCCGCCGATGCTGCTCACCGCTGCCGGCAGCGATGTCGCTGCCGGACAGGCGCAGGGCGTAGCGGGCGCCCAGCGCATCCGCCGCCAGCACCCAGCCGGTGAGGAGCGACAAACGGGTTTCCGGCGGCAGGGCGGGATCGGTCAAATCCCAGTCGAGGCGCAATTCGACTTGCGCGCCGCCGGCAAATTGCTTGACCAACAGCGGGCGTGCCGGATCGCGGGCGCTTGCTTTCCAGGCCACATGGCGCGGCGAGTCGGCCGGCTGGCGCGGGCGGAATCCAGCGAAATCCTCTGCCCCGCCATCGCCGCCCTGCTCGCCGCCGCGCGGGGTTGGCCCTGCCGCCGGCAGCGGCGAGGACAGCGGCGCGGGATAGACCAGGCAGCGCAGCTCGGGTTGCAGATAGCTCCAGGCGCGGAACAGGCCGAGCGGATAGCGCGTCCACAGCCGCACCGGCGGCAGAATCAGCCAGCCGCGCCGCCCGGCGGGCAGCGGTAGGGCGAGGCGCAGCGTCTCGCCGCCGGTAATGTCGGCGCGGATCTGCCCGGCGCCGGGCGCGGCTTCCAGTTCCAGCGCCAGACGCGGCGTGGCGCGCTCATTGCCGAGGTGCAGCGGGAAATGGGCGGTTTCGCCGACAAACACCGGCGCGCAGCGCCCGGGGGTGACGACAAGACCGTGCAGATTGCGAAAGGTATGCACCATGCCGTTCAACGCAATGCCGGCGAGCAGGAAAACCAGCGCGTGACCGAGCGCCAGCGTGTAATTGATGGCGCCGAGCAGCATCACCGCGAGGGCGATGGCGAAAAAGAGGCCGGCGCCGGTCGGCAGAATGAAAACGCGCCGCTGGCCGAGGCGGATTGGCGCCGTGCCGTCGCTCCGCCAGCGGAACAGGCGTTGCCGGAGAGTGGCGGTGAGAGTCACGGCTCAGGAAATGCGACGCCGCGAATCAAGGCCGCAGGCTGGGATGAAGCGTAGCGTAATCCCGGCAACATCATTTTGCCTGAGTGCAATGCGGGGTTTGTGCGGCTTTGCCGCATCCCGCTACGCGGAACCAGCCTTCGGCTGTCCTGCGGCCTTCGGCCTTGTCGCTTCGCTCTACCCAGCCTACGCGGGCTAGACCGGGGAGGTCGGCGAAGCCGGTCACTGAACGGCTTGCCGCAGCCAGAAGCGTCGGCAAGCGCGCATCCCATCCGCTGTTCGTCAGCGTGACGGCATTGTCGGCGCTTGAAATCCTCCACTCACGACGCTTGCACAAATTCCATGCCGCATCGCTATCTTCGCCTTCAATGGGAAGTTTTGTGACTTTGAAGAACTGAACGATCCGCACCAACTGATCTCCCACGCGCACACGGAAGTCGACCCGGTCCGTCCCGACATAACCGCCGTCCGGGACGTAGAACAGACGTTCCTCCCCGGCTCTATTGAGCTTGAGTGCCACCTTACCGTGCTTCGGTTGTCGCACGATTTCAACGTCATGAATGGAGGGATGAGAAGACCCCGTAATCTCCCATTTCTCAACATATTTGAGATAACTCCATGCGGTATGGTTGGGGCTAAACATCGCTCCCCCCACCCAGTTCCCTCCAAATTTACTCATCCAATCCACCCCCGGCTCCAAGTATTCCGTGGGCTGGCACGATCCAATGACAATCTCCTTGGCCTTGCCGCCACGCGCGGCAGCATTCTTTGCCTGCGCAACCAAAACTACCGGTGGCTGCGCATCCGGCATATCGGGCAATGCGTCGATAGTAAACATTTCGGTTTCTCCCAATTCAGTTTCAAACACGCCATGCGCCCATTGAACGAATGCGTCCCATGACGCTTCCGCGCTGTCGTCCCCGGACGGGGCGCCCAAAGCAAGCATTGCCTCACGGCGGCTCAAGGAATGGCGACGCCGCGAATCAGCGCGGCGATGTCTTCCGCCGAGGCGTGGCCGCTGCCCTGGAGCGAACGCAGACGGTGGCGGGCGACTGCCGGCAGCACGGCCTGCACGTCGTCGGGCAGGACCATGTCGCGGCCGGCCAGCCAGGCCCAGGCGCGGGCGGCGGCGAGCAGCCCGAGGCCGGCGCGCGGCGAGAGGCCGTGCTGGAAGGCGGGCGTTTGGCGGCTGGCTTCGATCAGTGCCTGGACGTAGTCGATGAGCGGCGCGGCGGCGTGCACGGCGGCGGCTTCGCGTTGCAGGGCGGGCAGGGCGCCGGCTTCAAGCAGCGGCGCCAGGGTGTCGAGGCGCTGGCGTTGGCTGCCAACTTCGAGCAGGCGGCGCTCGGCGGCCTGATCCGGATAGCCGAGTTCGAGGCGCATGAGGAAGCGGTCGAGTTGCGATTCCGGCAGGGGAAAGGTGCCGATCTGGTGCGCCGGATTTTGCGTGGCAATGACGAAAAAGGGTTGCGGCAGCGGGCGCGTTTCGCCCTCGGCGGTGACCTGGCCTTCTTCCATCGCTTCGAGCAGGGCGCTCTGGGTTTTCGGTGTGGCCCGGTTGATTTCGTCGGCGAGCAGCAGTTGCGAGAAGATCGGGCCGGGCAGGAAGCGGAATTCGCTGCGCTCGCGCTCGAAGATGGAAACGCCGGTGATGTCGGCGGGCAAGAGGTCGCTGGTGAACTGGATGCGCGAAAAGCGCAGCCCGAGCAGGCGGGCCAGGGCTTGCGCCAGCGTCGTTTTGCCGAGGCCGGGCAGATCCTCGATCAGCAGGTGGCCGCCGGCCAGCAGGCAGGCTACGGCGAGGCGGATTTCCGTCGCCTTGCCGAGAATGGTTTCCCCGGCGCGGGCGAGTACGGGAGCCAGGGGGCGCGGACGGCCCGAGAGCGGAAGGGGCGACATGCGAACTTTCTTTATGAAAGAAGAGAATTCTAATGCTTGAAGCCTGAAGCGGAACCGATTGATAATAAGGATTCGACGCGCGCCGCCAGGGGCGACGGATTGCACAGAGAGAAAGGCAACAGTGACCAGCACGGCTTTCATCACCCATCGCGACTGCCAGTTGCACGACATGGGTTCGCATCACCCGGAGTGCCCGCAACGTCTCACCGCCATCAACGATCATCTGATCGCCCAAGGCATCGACGCATACTTCACTTATCACGAAGCGCCGCTCGCCACTTTCGAGCAATTGCTGCGCGTTCATCCCGCCGCGCATCTGGAACGTGTCAAGCGCGCCTCGCCGGAACATGGCATCGTCCATCTCGACCCGGATACGGCGATGAATCCGCATACCTGGCAGGCGGCCTTGCGCGCCGCTGGCGCCGGCTGTCTGGCGGTCGACCTGGTGCTTGGCGGCGAATGCGAAAACGCCTTCTGCGCCGTTCGCCCGCCCGGCCATCACGCCGAAAAGAAAAACGCGATGGGCTTTTGCTTCTTCAACAACGTTTCCGTGGCGGCCCAGCACGCGCTCAAGGCGCATGGCCTGGAGCGCGTCGCCATCATTGATTTCGACGTGCACCACGGCAACGGCACCGAGGATTGCTGTGCCGGCGACGAGCGCATCCTGATGTGCGGTACCTTCCAGCATCCTTTCTACCCCTATTCCGGCGCCGACCGGCCCGCCGCCAACATGTGCAACGTGCCGCTCGCTGCCGGCTACGGCGGCGAGGAATTCCGCGATGCGGTCATGCAGGTGTGGACGCCGCGCCTGCAGGAATTCAAGCCGCAGATGATCTTCATCTCGGCTGGTTTCGACGGCCACTACGAGGACGACATGGGCGGCCTCAAACTGGTCGAAAAGGATTTCGCCTGGTGTACCGGCCACCTGAAAAAACTGGCCGCTGAGCTATGCGACAAACGCATTGTTTCGATACTCGAAGGCGGTTATGTGATGACCTCGCTGGCGCGCAGCGTCGGCGCGCATCTGCGGGTGCTGGCCGATCTCTGATTCCGTTCCCGGCTTCGCGTGCCATGCGCCAGCACGGCCTGCGCCTACTCGATTGATCTGGAAACGGAATACATCCCGGCGCCATTGTTGGAAAAGGGCGCTTCGCGGTAAAATCCCGCCCCTTTCCATTCCCAATGTTTGAGCGGATGAATTCATGGCGTTGATTGTCCAGAAATACGGCGGCACCTCGGTCGGCAACCCCGAGCGCATCAAGAACGTCGCCCGGCGCGTGGCCAAATTCCACGCCCAGGGCCACCAGGTCGTGGTGGTCGTTTCCGCCATGAGCGGCGAAACCAACCGGCTGATCGCGCTGGCCAAGGAAATATCGGCTGAACCCGACCCGCGCGAACTCGATCAGGTCTGCGCCACCGGCGAACAGGTCACCATCGGCCTCCTGTCGATGGCGCTCAAGGAAATCGGCCTGCCGGCCCGCAGTTACACCGGCGGCCAGGTCAAGGTGCTGACCGACAGCGTCTTTACCAAGGCGCGCATCCTGTCGATCGACGACGCCAACCTGCGCCGCGACCTCGACGCCGGCATGGTCGTTGTCGTCGCCGGCTTCCAGGGCGTCGATGCCGACGGCAACATCACCACGCTCGGCCGCGGCGGTTCCGACACCTCCGCCGTCGCCCTGGCGGCGGCGCTGAAAGCCGACGAGTGCCAGATTTACACCGACGTCGACGGCGTCTATACCGCCGACCCGCGCATCGTGCCGGAAGCCCGGAAACTCGACGCCATCACCTTCGAGGAAATGCTGGAAATGGCCAGCCTCGGCTCGAAAGTGCTGCAAATCCGCTCGGTCGAATTCGCCGGCAAATACAAGGTCAAACTGCGCGTGCTCTCCAGCTTCGAGGATGAAGGCGAAGGCACGCTGATTACCGCTGAGGAAGAAAGCAATATGGAACAACCGATCATTTCCGGCATCGCCCACAACCGCGACGAAGCCAAGCTGACCATGCTCGGCGTTCCCGACGAACCGGGCATCGCCTACCGCATACTCAGCGCCATCGCCGAAGCCAACATCGACGTCGACATCATCGTCCAGAACGTCGGCCACGACGGCAGTACCGACCTCTCCTTCACCGTTAACCGCGGCGACTTCGCCAAGGCGCAAGGCATTCTGGAGAAGGTCAAGACCGAACTGGGCGCTCGCCAGGTGGCCGGCGACAACCGGATCTGCAAGGTTTCCGCCGTCGGCGTCGGCATGCGCTCGCACCCCGGCGTCGCTTCCAAGATGTTCAAGGCGCTGGCCGACGAGGGCATCAACATCCAGATGATCTCGACTTCCGAGATCAAGATTTCCGTCATCATCGAGGAAAAATACCTGGAACTGGCCGCCCGCGTGCTGCACAACACCTTCGGCCTCGACCAAGCCGTTTGACCTCGCGGCGCTGAGTCGCTATTATCCGCGCCTCAGCGCAAGACGCTAGGAGACGTGGCCGAGAGGTCGAAGGCACTCCCCTGCTAAGGGAGCATGCGGGCAAAACCTGCATCGAGGGTTCGAATCCCTCCGTCTCCGCCAGTATCAATCCAGACACACCCGGGCAAGTCCCGGATGGTCTCGTAAACTGGCGTTGTATCAAGGTTCTGCGTCTATAATCGTCCCGAGTTGTCCATGTTTGTCCCACTGTAGCTAAGTGCTAATCGTGGTATAGAACATGGCACCTTACGGGGCGATACCATGACTCTGACGATCAAGGCGGTGGAGGCCGCCAAGCCACGCGAGCGCGGCTACAAGTTGGCTGACGGACGTGGACTGTACCTATACGTGACACCAGCCGGCGGTAAAAGTTGGCGTGCTAATTTCATGCGCGGTGGCAAACAGCAAACCCGGACATACGGGCGCTATCCGGCGATGAGTTTGGCACAGGCGCGCAAGGCGCATGCCATGGCGCATGACGAGCCGGCGGCGGATCGGCAGGTGGTACCGACTTTCGAATCGGTGATGCGCCAGTGGCTCAAGATCAAACTACCGGGACTGTCGAATCCCAAGCACCAGAAACAGGTCGTCAACACATTGGAACGCTTCGTGTTGCCGGCTATCGGCGCGATGCCGATCAACACGGTGCCGCGCACCAAACTGGTTGAGGTCGTACAGGCGGTACAGGCTGGCGGACAGGTCGAAACCGCGCATCGTGTGGCCGGCCGGATCACGATGGTTTTTGATTACGCGCAGGATATTGGACTGATCGAGTATCACGGCGCGGCGCGGCTGATGCGCGTGCTACTGTCGCGCAAGGTGCGTCGACCAATGGTCAGTATCCCGCCAACCGAGGCTGGGGCGCTGATGCGAGCTATCGATGATTACGATGAACCGGTCACCCGCCTTGGGTTACGCTTGATGGCATACACCTTCGTGCGCACGAGCGAGCTGCGGGGGATGCGCTGGGATGAACTGCGCGAGGAGGGCGCGGTGTGGGTGATACCGGAGTCACGGATGAAACTCCGTTTGCCGCACGTGGTGCCGCTTTCCAGCCAAGCGCGGCAAGCGATCAAGGAACTGCGCTTGCTCACCGGCAAGCGGGAATTTGTCCTGGATTCACCGCTACGCTCAGGACATCCATTATCCGAGAATACTTTCCTGTTTGCATTGTACCGGCTCGGCTATCGCGGCCGGATGACGGGTCACGGGTTCCGCTCTCTGGCGTCGACGGTGCTCAACGAACAGTCGGGCTTTGCTTCTGACGTAATCGAGCGGCAACTGGCGCATCAGGAAACCGACGAGGTACGAGGAGCGTACAACCGGGCGCAATACCTTGCGCAACGGCGTGAATTGATGCAGTGGTGGGGGGATTGGCTGGAGCAAGCCACCAGCACATCCTGCCCGTTGGACGAGGGTGCTCACTGAAAGTCGGATCAAGCAGCGGTTGCAACACTTGCATCAATTGTCCTTTCGGATGAGATGACGCATTGTCGTAAGGCCATGGCGGCTGTGGAAGTCAGAAACGCAGTCAAAAAATGGGGGGTAGGTGTAGGAATGGAGAGCAAAATAAAAAAAATTCCGCCCGCTCGATCGGGCGCTGGCAAATTGGCGCCAATTCGGCGTCAGATTGACGCCACCAAGAAACGGGCAGAAAGCGCGGCGTCAGATTGGCGTCATTCTGGCGTCAATTTGGCAGCGTGGTCGCCCAACAATTCTAGCGGCGTCAAATTGACGCCGGCAGCGGTTGATTTTGTTGGTACGTACTTCGATATGGACGATGGATTCGCGAATCAACCATTTCCGGCCCCAACCAGCAGAGAATTTTGGCAGCACAAAGAGCAAGGATCGGAGCTTACCGCCGTCGTTTTTTGCCTCTTTTTTTGGGGTGAATCCAACAACGGGACAAATCTGTTGCCAACTAGACGGAAGTCGAATTGCAGTTCTGAACTGGTTTTGAGGGGTGGATTGCCAACTAAAAAACCGCTAGACACAAAGTTGTCCCTAAGGACTCTCTGAACAACCGTCCATCTTGGCAAGCCTTGTCATAAAAACCCTGGAAAATGTGTCAAGGCACAGGTTTTTGGGCTGTTGATCAAGAAATTTGGGGATTTCCCGTTTCACGGG
>Ga0123354_10000716_pt1 | contig 35574 bp, 16 predicted proteins | sample TergutLab28metaG_2_FD_97872 | JGI IMG/M metagenome (GOLD analysis project Ga0123354, IMG submission 97872) | Labiotermes labralis P4 segment gut microbial communities from Petit-Saut dam, French Guiana - Lab288 P4 | ecosystem: Host-associated > Arthropoda: Insects > Digestive system > Gut ... | reverse complement strand
GATGTTACAGTGTTGTGGAATCAAGCAGTACATACAGACAGAGAAGTTACAGCAAATAGGCCAGATATAATAATTAAAAACAAAAAAGAGAAAACATACACACTGATAGATGTGGCAATACCCATAGACAGAAATGTTGTGCAAAAGGAAGCGGAAAAGAAGTTAAAATACAAGAGTTTGTGTATAGAGATACAATGAATGTGGAACCTGAAATGTACAATTGTACCAGTAAAAATTGGAGCCACTGGAATAGTAACGAGAAGTTTAAAGAAAAATTTGGAAACTATACCAGGAAAACATTCGATAGATTCACTACAAAAGACAGCTATACTTGGAACATCGTACACAATACGGAAAGTATTGCAATGTGAAGCTTGAAGCCTGCGCGGTGGGGATCACCGCTGGTTCAAGAGAAGTACCAGGCAGAAATGCCTGTGACAGGAGACATACATATCATATAATAATAATAATAATAATAATAATAATAATAATAATAATAATAATAATAATAATAATAATAATAATAATAATAATAACAACAACAACAACAACAACAACAACAACAACAACAACAATAACAATAGTAAAAAAGTAAAAGAGCCTCAAAACTAAAAGTAATGGCTGCCAACAATCTGCTGGTGTGAAGTCAGGCTTTAAAAAAAATGTGTAACATCAAACAATGAAGTCTTCTCAAATAAGCAGTCATGTTGATACACAGCAAATGTGTGAAATTCTGGGACTGTCTCTGCCATCATACAGTACTGGCCAAAAGACTTGTGTATATGTATCACCTATTACAGGATGCCACTGAGATATGGCAACATCCCTTTAACCAAAACAAAGACAAGGGATTCATCCCAAACTGATCATGGAAGTGACTTGATAACATGCTTCCACAATCAACATCTTTTGCACATTCAACATGAGTGACAGTCCATGGACTAGTACGCACATACTTCCACTCACAGAGCTACCAGGTTAACATAGAGCAGTGCAACTTCTGAGTCTATAATGCCACTGGAGAGGAAAAACGATAACCATACAGTAAAAACACTCAGTGCTGACTGATATATGACCACTTAGTGTAAAGGAACATGTCCTTTGTGCTGGTCCTATAACCTAAAGTCAAAAACTATCCGATAGTCTCCAAAAATTGTAGATCTCCCATGCTGATTTCACAGAAATGATCCGCACTTTGTAAGAGGAAAAATTACTGTACTTGAGAAAACCATTTTGAAAGTGTGAATAGCCCTCACGTGAATTAAAAACACTGCATGACCATAAATTTTTACTTTTGGTGTACATCCGAGTTTGAAGCTTAACAACATAATTTTGATAACATTTCTTTCTGTTTAGAATAATGCACAGATGTGTAAAATAAAAGAATACTTTGTTACATTATGTAATGTACATGCTAAAACACATATGAAAATATTAATACCAGAAAAGAAATATAATATTTTTAATCAAAATTATAACTTGAGATGATCACTATATTGATCTACCACAGCCAACTACATATGGCAGAATTCCCATGATTTAAACAAAATTTGAAAAGAAAAAAACATCAGATCACAATGAATTAGGGTAGTTTATAATGGTGGCAGAAACAAAGTCAAATAAATGGAGATACCTGAACAATATAATTTGTAAAACTAATGGAACTTTCAAGCACAATATAGAATAACTGGAAGACAAAAAATAATGAAAAAGTAAAACCAAAATATCACATTGTAGTATAGAGACATACATAAATTTAAAGATGACTGCTTATGGGTATCAACATATAACTGTTGAAATAAAAGATAAAAATAATAACATACATATGTACATGCAGATTCTCAACATTTTTTACATATGACAAAAAATTACTGTTAATAACTACACTAAATGCACAGGGGATTAATGACACTAATTGGCCTGAAATGCATACAGCTCAGCCATTCTAAGGGAATTATTTATGGCACATCTTTGAAATGGCTGGAAATGCTGTGCTCTGAAGTGCATTCAAGTTACAAGCACTCACTTTGAATAGCATATGCTCTAAGTAATATTTTCTCGTCTAAAAACATGAACATCAAAAGACACATAACCATCATTTTACCTGTTATTTTGCATACATGTAAAATTAGATATTACTCTCAAGCCAGAATACAGAGAAAGGGTATAAGAGAACAAGGTACTGGAAAAAATATTTTTGGAGCAAATGGTAGCAGAAGGAAGAAGAAAATTATACAATCAGAATGGACAGAAAAGAAATGGGTAAAAAATTTTGTTCAGGAGGACCGAAGAGAAGACATCTCTTTAACTAGGTGTAGATGGGAGAATATTAAAAGGAAACATAGGGAAACAGAGTGTGAGAATCTCCGGCTCTTTCTTTCAGGTTTTCCTTAAAACAATTTATATGCATTTGTATTCATTTCCATGTGTTCCATGAGCCTCATCTTTCTCATCCTCCTTGATTTAATTACCCTAGCAATATTTAGTGAGGTGTATAAACCATTTTGAATAATATGCTCACAGCTACTAGACTCGTTATAGTAATTAGTATTGTATTTTGGGATGTGATGTCATGTATTCTGGTAGTCAGTTACCAACGTTTCAGAGGAATATTCTCCTCTGTCTTCAGGGTCCCCTAATTTAGAGGCAATAGGTTACTCAGAAACATATATAGAACATGACTGGACTGAAAATAATTTCTGAGAACTTGTTAAAAAAATGCTTGAACAATTCTTACTTTCCAGACTCATGAGGATGACATACAACTATAGCAGTAATGTGAAAAATTCCAGAAGAGATTTTTCTGACATCTGTAATAAGATGTCAGCTAAGCCCAGAGGACGGTAGAGAAATCAATTTGTGCAAGAAATGCTTCAAATATATTCAAGCTTGCAGTATGCAGTGAACTTTATGTGAATACATTTTCTGAGGGATGAAGACTTCCAAATAATTTTTCAAAGAAGTGGTTCACGTTTATTATTCCACTTATGTTTTTCATGTTTATTTTGGTGTAGAAACAAAGCATGTGATTCCACAGTGACTGCTATGCAACAATTTTTTTTTTTAAATTAAATATCAAAATAAGTAAAATTAATACCTTCCTAAGCAACTTCTCATTTCAAATGCTTAATATTCTCTCTGCTAAGTTTCTTTCTGGTACATGATGTAGTATAATACCTATTAAGTTCATGTAAATATGTTTCTTCTTCACAGTTTGCATTGTTTACCTAGGTTAAAATCTGGGTCTATCAAATCTAGCATGCCTGTTCAAGTCACATAATTAGTCACACCCCCTGAAAGGTTAATAAGGGAGTCCACAGTTATCTCTAGATAATATTTTTACTTAGTAAATGGACCACTGACATCAGCATGAAATGCCTGTGTTTAAGCAAGAAATTACTGTTGTGAATGCAAATTTAATTTCATGCTCTTGCAGATTTGGTTAGCATGTGTTATCAATCAGTTTCTTTCATGGTTTGAATCCACGTGAAAAATCTTCAATATGAGGCTCTCTGATACACTACAGATCAAGTTCCACAACAGCCTTGTGATCAACCAGTATATATAATATAAATGTTACCCACTATGTTCAGAATACCTGGTTAAAATATTTAAAGCTTAAGTATACATCATTCCCACCATATCACAATGTGTTTTCAATTACAAAATAAAGTTCTGGTTATGTACCAGTACTCTTCTGGTCTCATTTCTGACCTCTTGCATCATGACAAACCACAACAGTCATCATGAATAGATACATCTATGGTACTGTATTCTTTTGCCCAACTGGAATCAGGATAGGCAACTAGAATCAGAAGTGAACTGGATGTTTTGACACAGGGAACAATAGAAACTGGTCACCTTCACACTAAGCAGCACTGTTACCTATCCTGTCACTACCTGAAATGATTCTGCAACACAGAGCTGTACTATAAAGACGTAACTTCTTTGTTTCTATATGTCTGTTATTAATACCACTAAACGCTTCAGTGTAGCATCTTGTTCTGAAATTCGATGGCCTTCCTAATTATTTCCAGCAACTGGAAAATATCCCACAGGCCTGAAATTGCATAACCCCAATTCAAGAACATCTGAAACTTCTCTGTAATTCTATCTTGGTACTTTCATGTCAATGAAAAAACATAACACATGAGGTTTATGCAGAGGAAGGGAAAGAAAATTTCTGAAACATTTCTATGAAATCTGCTCATGAAAGTGTCGAACAATATCAAAACAACAATACAATCATAGCAACTTTCAATTTATACCCCATGAATTTCTTTCAATGAGAAGGAAGCACACAAGTAAAACATGATACTCAAATTTATGAAGATATTTTGATCATATTTATATTCAAAACTAACAATAAGAGATTCAAAATGAAAAAGTTACATTCTCTATGAATATTTAAATTTCAAAAATCAAAACATAAGAAAATGCTCATTTTTTTAAGCTGATGTCAATATTTTGATCCAGAGAGTGGGAGTTCCTAACGTTACAAAGAAGAAGAAACTGTTGTCTCAGCAATAACAACGTGATAAACTATGAGGCAGCTTCAAGTAACAAAAACAAGTCCCTTAACTGCTCTCAATGGAGGCATATCTGCAGTCATGGCTGCTAATTCTAACACATGCACACATCTGGCTCACAACCTTCTTGTAAGGTAGAGGTAAAAGCAGACAGAAATCTCATCTATTGTTAAATGTACAGTGTAAATAAGAAATAATTTACTCATATATACATATCTGGATTAATAAGATATAAACATTATTAAACACTGAAATATCAATGTGGCGCAGCACTGTTTGTAATGAAAACAACAAAAGTTAGCAACAGAACAAATATGGATCAAAATTATAACTACATACCTTTAACATCAACCATTTATAACAATCTTATACTCTCAAACAAAAAATAACAAAGAGTATAACTGACATTATCTGAGCACAACAGGTTCAAAATGTCAAAAAGGATAAGATAAATTCTTATACACATAACACAAGTGCACATTATTCCTACATACAGCACCACGAACATGTCAATTCATATACATAGTTTCACTTAGCAACCAAGGGACTGAAGGTCAAGGTAAAGCTATAACTATCCAGCTTGTTTCCAGCCCCTCAGATTCCATGACATTTTACACACCTCCTAATATATATCTTTGTTAAATTACAAGCCTCTCTAATAAAACTTTTTCTTCTAACAGCAAATATTTCTACACAGTCTTGTACTTTAAAAGAAAATACTTCACCAAGCAACTCAAAATTTATGAGCCAGAGTAAAACTAACATCCAGCCGTATAAACACACGCATATGATAACAACAGAACTGATATTAAGTTTCATGGTAATTTAATGTTAATATCAGTTCTGTTAAAGGTCTTGGCACAGTGTGAAAGTGGGCAATGTTGCCCACATTTCAGAGGAACATGCTGCCTCAGGGTCTAATAAGTATGGTTATTAAGTGTTCATGCTACTAGGCAGGTGGTCCCTCACATCCAACAGGGGCAAGAAAAGCCATGGCCTGGTCAGGGCCAATAAAGATAGTGGCCAGAATAATATGAAAAACAGCCTTTTTCAGGTCCATCATATGAACCAAAACCACTGGTACATGGTGTCCATAATTGTTAGGACCGAACACTTCCCAGTAGTCACTGAGTATTTACTACATGAATAAGATGACTGCAGCCAGATATGGTAGGCTGGCATGAAGAGAGAAACCATTCACAGACACAGAGCAAATTATGAGAAGGGCTAAAGGAGGGGGAGAGAAGCGAGGAGTTTACATTGTTCTGCAAACACAGCTGGGTTTGGCCAACAGTACTGTCACCTACATCTAGCCGCATCTTTGCATTATTAGTACATGCTCTTCAAAGCATTTATTAAATGTCCTGCTGGTGTTTGTAGACTACTGCATGAACAAACCAGATGGCTGGGAGCAATACATGCTAACCTACAGTTTACAGGAAAAAACGACATGGCTAGCAGTAAAACTAAAGTAATGTATTATGTGCAATGCATCTACAAACAACTATTCCAGGCCTCTCACCACTGATCACAACAATGTAGTTATACTGTATTATCAACTGAATCCTCATATTACAGAGGCTGAGTAATGTGAACGATAAAGTTGTTCCTGTGCATGCCATTACAGCATATGATGGAGTGGAGGTATAGATCCATGCATTTTTAAACTCAGCACTAGATGGAGGTGAGTAGTCGGTATCATAGCCCTGCTGCTTTACTTGAAGGGAAAGAGGTCTTGGTACTCAGTGAACAGCAGGCTGGGCGGGCCCCAGAGCCAGTTTTGACACTGTGGAAATGAAAAAAAACTCTTATCTCTGCCAGGAATTAAATCACAATCGATTCCTTGATTGTCCAGCCCATATCCCACACAGAACTTAAAAGGTACATATATTTTAATTCACATTAATTTTGTATCATAATAAGAGGTGCAAGGTGAAACTAAGCTGCTAGAAAGAATATAATGAGGTGCACACTACAGAACATGAATACCGGTCCTGAGATTAATAACTAATTATGTAATATCTAAAGATGTGTGATTTCAGGTGATACATTATACCAATAGTATTTTGGATACAGTTAAAAGTCTGAAATTTACTTGATATAGAAAATGTATAGGAATTGGCCCTGTTCCCATTCTCAAGTGATCTGTTATCACTGACATGTGAAACTTCATCTTTTAAGACAGGCCTGCTCAATTCAAATCTCACAGGCAACAGTTGCCTGCGATAAAGGGTTATGTTACTCGTGGAGAGATTTTAACCCTTTGACGCCTGAATGAAATCCCCCCCCCCCATCCACTTTAATGGCCATTCGGCTATTTAAAGGGCTCACTGCACGACATATATATATATGTCTTAAGACAGCTAAGGGTTAAATGAGAAAACACCTTTTAATACCTTCCCTAGCAAAACCGAGACAGAACGCCTAAACAATTTTGAAAACTTGTGAGCCTTTATTTATGGAGATATACATTTCATTAAAAATCAATTTTGTAAAAACCAGCTAAAAGTAGTGATACCATTTTCTAGAGTATAAAATACATTTCATTACAAAGTTTTCCTATTATCAGTGCATTCTGTACTGCACATGATGTGCAGCACACATAATTGTGTATATGTATTCATCCTTCAGCATGTGCAATGAAATTCATGTTACCTACATGCAAACCAAATGTTGCCAAGAACTGCCTGCACCACAAAAGAGGTTGAGCAGGCTTGTTTTATGGTTCAGTCACAGCACCTGCTGAAGTCATTCACATGTTTCAGCATGTAAGAAAGGGTAGAACATGGCCTCATGGTGGTAACAAGGGTGGAGGGTATGGAATGCACTGCTATCCAATGGCCAGGTAACATGGTCCAATATTTGAGTTTTGCAGCAGGAGCAAAAGTGACAAAATGGAGTACAGTGCTATCCATTTCGTTGAAGCCATGTTCCAATACATAAGTTTTGCAGCCGAAGCAAAAGTGGCAGTGTGGAGTACAAATGGGAAAGGGCCATGTGATTCAGAATTAAGTTAAAATGAAAAAAGGTGAAATAAGACTTCGTTCATTTTGTAACAGGTGAAGTTGTGTGGGTGTTTGATTACTGCACTGGCTCCCCAGAGGTTTACCATAGCTTCTGGTTTGTTGAATCGGAAACCAAGTTTGATGTTGATAGAGTATTTAGCTGTTGCAGACTGCTGGTTCCATTGATGTGTGCCAGGGATTCTATCTGTAGCCATATCTTTCCCTGGTGACTGGATCCAACAATATTTACCAGACTTGTATTTTGTTACATTTTATGCCACATTTGGTCTGGGTGGAGTGTTTGGTGACTGCAATTCACAGTAATCAAAGATCCCAGTGACACTAAATACAGCATCAAATTGAACAAACAACAAGCACAGCAAAACATCAACACTTAGTGTCAATGCATCATCTGGGAAGGCACTTAAGTAGATGAACACTCTCACAACTTCAACCATTAAAATGGATAAACTTTGAGTACAGCCTAATTTTCATCTCTTTTCCTCCATATTTTCTTCTTAAACACAACACCCTTTCTCACTGGATAGGATGAAACTCCACACACCCACATTTACTCCACTGGGAGAATCTTATACACAAACCCATAGCCTCCTGGTAAGCGGTCGTATCACACTCCACAGCCCATCCCTTCTCACACCACAAAACATACATATTGGGTCACACACTCTTTCCACCTCCTTCACCTTGAAGATGGTAGGCGAAATGTGTGCTGAAACATTGGAAAAGCTTCAACACAACGCAGTCCCAACCCAAGATCTGAAGTTACACACTAGACAGAGGCTGTGAAAACCTACAGGTATGATGAAGATCATAAAGTACTTTAAACACATCACTGTTTATTGTGTACAGACAATAAAAAAATATTAAAATCTCATACCATCAATTGTACAGATATAAGCCATATAAACTTTTTTTCGATGGCTTATTCTTTATGTTCATCCAACTACAATAGGCTAGTCACAGTTAATTATGAATCTCTTTCCTCTAGAAAATCTTTTAAAACATCATTCACGGTCAGCCTTGAGTGCATGTAAAGTACCTGAATACCATTTTCAACAGGCAATTAGTGTGAGCCCTACCAGTCACATGTATGAGCTATGTTGTGGCCACCTCTGGTGTACTGAATTAGTATTCAGAAAGCACTGTGTTCATTCCCAAATATGGGCAATAATATTACAATAAAAAAGGCAATAACAGGTTTGTCAGTATATTGATAACCAGTCACTCAAGGATGGGAGTACAGCCGGTCATCTATAATATCATGTATGCAACCAAATATACTTCAAGTAATGGGTAGCTCAAAGTTATAATGGTATAATTATTAATGTAGTAAGTTTTTCTGAAACAGCTTTGGCATGTTATGACAGTGCTGTAGCACAGTGACTGTTACTGCAACCATGCATACACACTGCACTGGACTGGGATGTACAAACATTATCACCACACCTGATGCTGCAAGGTGCTACATCAAACATCATGTAATCTTTGGTAGTGACTGTGAGGAGTGAGCATTTAGCCCACACTACACTAAAATTGCTCTAAGCTTTGATGACTGAGCCTAACATACTGATGGGACATAAATTACAAAAATTCCAAGACTGGGAATATAAAATTAGCGACATATATAAAACGACAATGTTACATTCTAAAAGCTCATGTTTTTGGATTCACAAAATATGTTTTTATTTAAAATCAGTGACTATTATTGCAGATGCAGTTTTCCTGTGACACTGTTTTGAAAAACCAACTCTGCCACACATTTAGATGAAAAGAAGGGTTTCATGTAAAAATCAGAGTACTTTAAGATTCAAGTCTTCTTGGATGTTAAGCTGTGCTGACAGGTAAACAGTCACTGACATTTCAAATGATCATTCATCTTCAGGGTCATGCAGCTAAGAAGGCTGCTTGACCCTGAAGAGGAAGACATTACCAATCAACATGGCATAACATCCCAGAACACTTGAATCTTCAGCAACACTGCTGCAAGAACTTCAAACCTCACAAAACATCGGTCATTATAACAAATAATTATATCTTTCAAGAGTACAGGTATCAAATGTTACTCTATAAAAATTTTGAATGCTGCCATGGTTACTGCAACTTACAATGTTGCAGATGGCAAGATAACTTGCCGTATTGTGCTACTGAGATATCTGTAAAATATCCTGGTATTGCTCATGGGATGGCTTGGCCATGTAAAAGAAACGCAAGAATAGTCTAGCATGTATCATGTCTAAAATACCAACAGTAACAGAAAATTTGCAAGCAATATAGGCAGTTTTAAAACAATATGACAACTGAATGATGTAGCTCCAGGCAATGGAATTGGTAACATATGAAGACTTTGTTGGAGGCTGATAAAATTTGCAGCAGTTGGAATATGTTAACTTTTCCCTTTCACAAACATCAACTCAAACAGTTCATTACACTGGACTTTACTTCGTGCTGTTTCAACTGTTTCAATATCATTTTAACATGGAAGATCACCAATTTAAAAAAGTGCACACCACTTTCAAGATGTGGATATATTTAATTTCCCAAGGAAATCTTGAACATCACTACAAAATGCTAACCATCTCAGAAACAAGGTATGACCTAACATATGGCACTTACCAACAAACATTCACTAACCTAATAAGTAGCACCTACACTAGAGAGTAGGAAAGTGGGGGTAGGGGCTAGAGGACAAATTTAAAAAAGAAATATACCAGAATTATTTTCATTTGGTAAATACGAGAGGACAAAATCACCTCAATTATACCTGTTAAGCAAAATCAGTGGAATTTCTTGCATTATGAACAAATTTTGGCCCATTATCTGTTTCTTATTTTTTGTTTCATGAAATGGGCATGTAGTCCGCTTAAATTAAAGTATTACAAAATTATTTTTCTTTTCCTTACAACAGTAAGTCTTACCTTGTTTTGTCATTATGTAACATGTCAAATACTTCGTACCCTAATTTGTTCAAGCAAAACTCCATGCAGTCAACTACATGAGTGTTCATAGACTGTGCTGACCATAGAGAAATACTCAATGGAAAAGACAAAATAAAACAAATAACAAATATTATATACTCATTTCTGAAAAGGTCTTCTTTAGAACAGAATAATGCCTACCACACCACTTATAGCTGAAGCCACGATAAAACACATTATGCTCTCTAGCACTGTATTGGTAACAAAGAATCTTCCTTGTAAGTGATGGGGATTTCATATAGTTCATTAATTATATTTAAATATGGGGAATTCACAATAGCATGCCTGCTATCAGTTTGTATTGCTATGATCACATCTTTTGACTAGAATATTAGAATATCACATCATGGCCACCCACACACCTAACAAGGCATGCCACCAATCCCTCAACACATCTTACTTGTTCTCAACTGCCAATATTAACGATGTCCCATTAGGAAACTGCTTCAGAGATATTATTTTAACTGACAATTATACTCTATAATAGAGTCTTCATCAAACTGGTTTATTCTGATAAACTGAACTGTGTTGATAAACTGTGGGTGACTGTACATTCTAGAAGCCCTAGTGCAAGAGGCCAACATGTACATGATTCTGTAGTGTGACAGTGCGTGAGATGGCAACACTACATGAACACTTGTTGTATTCCCAACTATTCTTATGAGAATGCCTTGTAGTGTATGAAAAAGAAGATGAGAAAGACAGCATAGGCAGCTGGAAATGTGATCCTGGCAATGACATCGATAGTCTTCGCTACTCGAATTGGATGTGGAGGTTCCTTCTTTCGCACCTATAAGAAGATAAACAGTTGTCTCAATATAGTACACTGCTATCTTTCCCAATACCCAAAATACCAAATGTGAGTTACTCCCCTGGTATGAGTCACACACTGGCACATATTACACTTCACAGCTGTGGGTACCAGTTTCTGTAGTTAGGTTATTGAGTTGTGACATCAAACCATGTCTGCTCTGGTTACTAGTTGCCAAGATTATGGGTTTGTGATATCATACCAGGGTTGGTATGTCCGACAGTTTCCAAAGTTATGGATTGTAACTTCACAATACACAGAAATCTGTTAGAAGCAGTCATATTGAGGTGATTCTCACCCATCTTACGATGGGCACACAGCTAATAAGAATAAGTCCAATAAAAGTTCATTTTATCTGAAAATCACTTTTGGATTTTAACACAAAGTGCCACAAACCTTCTGTCTTACAAGACCCAATATACATATGAGAGGTCTAGGTACTGGTAAAAGAGAATACAATGATACAAGAGTCCAGTTTCATAAATACAAAGCTCGTATAAACAAAGACCAAACAATTGTGTTACTTTAACTTCACTATACTACTGTAGTTTTCTGAGCGTGATTGAGAACATGGTGTTGAGGAGAATATTTGGACCTAGGAGGGACAAGGTAACGGGGGATTGGAGGAGATTGCATAATGAGGAGCTAAATGATTTGTACTCCTCACCCAATATTGTGTGGGTGATAAAATCAAGAAGAATGAGATGGGCTGGGCATGTGGCACATATGGGTGAGGAGAGGGGGGTGTATAGGGTATTGGTGGGGAAACCGGAGGGAAACAGACCACTGGGGAGACCTAGGCGTAGATGGGTGGATAACATTAGAACGGATCTCCAGGAGGTGGGATGTGGGTATATGGACTGGATTGGGCTGGCCCAGTATAGAGAGAGGTGGCAGACGCTTGTGTGTGCAGTAATGAACCTTCGGGTTCCATGAAATGCGGGGAATTTCTTGACCAGCTGCAAACCAGTTAGCTTCTCAAGAAGGACTCTGCACCTTGGAGTAAGTAAGTAGGTATACTAATGTAGTTTTAATACTGCACAATAAGACAAACAAATTGTAGGATATTTCTGCTTTGGTAAGAAATAGGCATAATAAACTACTGCTACTGGCTAGTCACTGCCTTTTAATCACATGTACTTTACTACCATAATAACTCCATCAGTGCTGGCAGAGTGCAGTATCATTTTGGCTCATGGGTTTATTTTTAAATGTGTCTATACACAAAAACCACACACATAAGACTGCCACAACTAATGATAAATTTTAATATTTCACTACATTTCAATACTGTACACACCATGCACCATGTTCTATACTATCCTTTTATTTACCAACTGTTGTGCACTACACTGTGTTCTTCACTCACTTATTAGTTCTTGTTCCTATGAGTTTTGGTGTCTATTACCACCACCTTCAGGGAGCTTCAGTCCATCTGTGGTTTCTTCACAACACATTAAATGCTTATGTGTACTTGTTGGCTGACTGTTAAAAATTGTAGTTTTCTCACAAATATATCACTTCTTGTATCATTAAAGTTTTTCTGTTAAAACACGTAACCTGTAAAAGCTGAAATATGAGTTACACATTTTAACTGAAAAGCCAACAAGTGCTCATAAACATTTCATGCATTGCGCAGGAACCGTAGTTTGATTGAAGCTCCCTGAAGACAGTGTTAATAAACACTGAAACGTGTAGCAGCAAGAACTAATATGTGAGTGAAGAACCCAGTGGAGTGCATGGCAATTGGTAAATACAATGTCACTATAGTTTATTTTAAGAAAACCCCAGTAAAATCTCTGGTAATTATTATTTTTTTTTTTAACTCAATGGGAGTACAGGTTTCTAAAACTGCCACAATTAATAAATAATTTCAGTATTGTTTATTTTAAGAAAAACTTGAGAGAAGAATGGGTGCTTTTGCTGCTTACAGGATATCACAATAGCACTTCTTATATTTAGCATGGAAAGCTTACTGTAACATACCTCAGGAGCACATCCGTTGTTAGCGGTGTGTGTACATGGGTTGGGACTGCAGTTTGTGCAACTCACAATCTCATTTGGACCAGATGTTTCCCGTTTGTTTTTGTCACCCTGCACACAAACAAATGCAAGTATACAACTTGAAGCACAACTTGATGTATGAAATGCTGTTCAAAAATGGTTAGTAGAGTCCAACAGTACAAACGGCATTCAAGTGTAGTCATCCCACTTCTCTTTATGAAGTCCAAAAAAAACCTATAGTCCTACCCTGTGGCATTTGCCTGTTGGTTCTGTGTGAACTCTACATGGCCATCTGTAGAAGGTCAATTACATTCATAACAATAAGAGTTTTATTTATGCAATTTAACTTTCCTCTGCAACCATTTACTGCAAAATTGCGTGATTCAGAAGAGATTCCAGTAAAAAACTATTATGATCACTTCAACAAACCAGCCCAGAAAACTAATGTAACATGGCTGTAAAACTCTCAAAATCAAAGCCATTTTGAGAAAGGTTGCAAATAAAAGTCACACAGAACTAGATATACAGACATTTTAAATTGATCATATGAACTACTGCCAATTGAGAAGTCTGAATGAGATCAGTTCATGTGTCAATTTACATTGGTGCCACATCAACGTGCAAACAATACTGCTATTCTCCAGCACCAAAAATATTTTGTCCCAGGTTACAGCATATGCTGGAGTTTTGATACTTCAGGCACACAAAAAATCAAATACGCTATTGATTAGGAAGATGGTACAGACGGCAGACACATGCATATTGACAATGTTTACTGTGATTGCACATTGCATAGCAAGCTAAACAAATCTATGGCACCCTAATCAAAGCTCTTGCATGAGTTCTGACACAGCCAAGACTAAGAAAAAGTGTGTAACACAAGTAAATCTGCTCACAGGATACCATGTTTGTACCCCCACCCCCCCCCACTTCCATTATCAATTTTTGGAGGCAGTCTAGCAACAACTCTGACAAGCAGCAGTGACACAGAAGCAGCAGATGTGGATGCTATGAAGACAACCAAAGCATTTATCTTGTTCTGCAGAGACAACACAGCACATCATTCAGGAGGAGGGACAAACTTTCAGTACTGCCCTGCAGTTGAGCCTTCAAACAGCAATGATCACATCCAAAGGACAGACAACTTCCAGCTGTTCCAGATGCCACTACCATTGAAAGCATATGCCAGAAGCTAGAAAGACTACTGCCTATCTACCCAATATCTTGTATGAAGTACAGCTACCATATTTTTGTATGTTTATTCAGATTTTGAATCTTCTTTCCCTTGAAAACAAATTCCCCACAAATCAAATTAGTGAACTATAGCTAATAAACAAATCACATCATTATCTCATGTGTCACGAATGTTTGTATGGATGCAGTTCACATGAGGTCCTAAACTAGTCACATTCTCTGCAAGAGCAAGTAAGAAAAGCCTTGTTCCATACACATGTAGAACATACAACAGATAATACACTCCTAAATGACATCTAACATACAAATATGTTCATTTTACAGCCAAATGAACTAGGAAAATCTGTTAAAACATGTAAAGTGAAATACTCATTCTGGCTGGGAAGGTACTGGTTTCTGAACCTGGCTTTCTCCATGCTCTTGCACACAGTGGTAATGACATTCCACACTGGACCCTGACATGTCCTCTATATTATTATTTTAAATAAAAAGAACATATAGTAATTAATACCAATAATGTTAGAAGTTCACTGTGGGATCCCATATTTCTCTGGCACACCTGTTTAAAACAAGACGAGGAATCAGACACATTACTACTTTACTGCTTAACATTTCTCATGCACACTCATTTATGAAAACCAATGGTGGCTCACTCCTTCAGAATGATGAAAGTTTCAAGTGAGCCACCACTGGCTGCAGAAATATCTGTACCCTGTGGCATGTGTCCCTGCACAGCAGGGTGGTGGCTTGTTGAATATTATTACAAGGGGCTTGAACCATGTGCTTCTAATGCAGCCATGTTGGTAATACACAGACTTGTGAATTTATGGTGATTTAACACTGATGAATGCTGGGTTTGTGTATGCTGACATTGCTAATGGTCATGTCACAGATAAAGCAAACTCTTTAATGAAGATCATGAAACTCTTTCAATCATGTCATGCTTTATCTCTGGCATGCCCTGAAGATGAATGCAGTTCCAGGTAAAGTAAAATATGTTACATTTCAGGTTGATCTTAACTGCTGACCCTATAAGCATCACATCTGTATATCATGCCAATGCAGTGAAAGCATTTCTCAAGTGATTTAAATGCTTGCATTTCATGCTCTGGCGCCTCCACCTTACCTTCGATGCAGCAGCAAGGTAGATGATGTTATGGAATATTTTAGAACTGTTCTCTGTTTCTTGCACTGAGACTCAAAATCCATCCAATTAACAGCTGGTATTAATATTGTTTAAAAACTATGACGTGTATCATTATTTTAATGCAAGAGATGGCCATTAGACATTGCTTAAAGATATATGAGGCTAAAATGCTTACAAAGTGTCACACTAAAATGCTAGTGTACTTTACTGCATCTTATCCATACAGCTTTCCACCATTTGGCGTTAGAAAGAGATTAATTTAACATAAAATATGGATAAACCTCATCAGCTTAAGTCACACATTATAACACATTATAAATCACTGTTTATTGCATATGGTAGTTGTGATGATCAAATCTGCATTATCAGAACCAGATTCCACCAAACCACAGCTTAACAGTGTATATGAGCTAAACATGGGTGAAAATTCGATACAACAAACACAATTATGTTTGTAGTAATTGTCTCTGGAGGAAACAAACAAGTAACACGATTTAAAATTACTTCACAACCAACTGTTAAAAACAACATGAATTGAAACTGTCCAGTACTGCCCACAGTGCTATACCTCATTATGACTGGAGCAGTGTGCAACTTATACTATTTCAGTGTTTCAAAACCATGTAACAATATGACATCCATTCTCTTGCTGACATGCGTACAAATGTTAACATGCGTGCCTTTCCAACTGCTGACAAAATCATAAAAATCTCTTAAATTCTTCAGGACAACATTTACACATGTCACATAAAAGCACATACAAGTAACAGAAATCAATTGAATGTACTGTTACTTAAGAGAAGGTCAAACATAGCAGCAACCATCTCTATGGTACTAAAAACAAGTAAACATTCACTCAAATACAGCAACACAACCAACAAACCATAAATGTGAACCTCCAACTCAAAGTCTGACATATCCATGCAATGGACTTTACTCCAGAACCAGTTCTCACACTCTGCTTTGTTTTGTGAGCATGTGCTATGCAACAGAAGATGAGTGCAGTCTTAGTGAGAAAACCTCCCACCAGAGCACAAAATAACCTCCCTCTAGCAACATGTCTTCTCAGGCAAGCTTAGCTATAAAACCAACAAATTCTCTCTACCTCAATCCATTCTCTAAATGTTTATGAAGAACACTGGGTTAGGTTATTAATCCAAACAAATGGTGCCAAGGTAAACTAATCCATGGTTAAGAAACGAACAACTATTGAACATAAGTTGTGTTCGATTGCTATTTGTTTGTTTCTTATTTTATGGTTCAACACAAAGGGATGCATAATTTTAAAATAATCCAAGGGTTTTTAAACCCTTAATGTTACTCCATGTTGTCTTTATGTTGTATTATAGCCATTTAAAAACACACTGCTTTGCTTACAGATGCCATTTAGGACTTCAAATTAAAGCAAATGATAAGAATTGATAAAATAAAATGTGCAACAACAAACTTCATTGTTACAATGGCCAATAATGTAGCAGCCACAGGAAAGGAAATTTATTATTATTATTATTGGCACTGTGTTAAAAGTCAGAAGGTCATGAGTTCGATTCCTGATAGTGTCGCTGGAATTTTTCATTGACATAATCCTTCTGAACGTACTATGGCCCTGATGTCGACTCAGACTCCAACAGTAATTAGTACCAGGAATACTTCCTGGGGTTAAAGTGGCCGGTGCATAGGGCTGACAATTTTACCACCTTCATGTGCTGATTGTCTTGAAATCTGGGAGCCTCAACTACCTGGAACCTTCAGGGCCTGCCCAGGCCTGTTACAGGGATTGCTTTACCTTTACCTATTATTATTATTATTACTACTACTACTACACTAAGATTCAAGTCTTCTGGGAGGTTGCACTACACTCACTGGTAAATAGCTACTCATGTTCTGGAGGAACATTGTTCCTCAGTCTTCAAAATCAAGCAGGTCAAGAGGAGTACAATGTTTTTTTTTTTAATATAGTCTCATTAGTGTAGCAAAACACATGTACACAACATTAATAATACAGTACCATGTGAAACCCCATAACTGGTTACCCACATGTGTAATTTAATTTCATACAGTAAACAAACATATTAAGATGAAATTAACCAACCCACCAACAAACTTTATACAGTACGGTAAACTTATATGGACTTTATGCCTGTATAATAAATGAAAGAATGAATAAATAAGCTGACAGTCATTCAAACTGCCAAGAAATTCCCTGCTTTTTTTTAGGTAGTACCTAGGTTCTTAACTATGTCACAACAATTGGGCACTAAACCATGTACTCATCTTATACCTAATTCACATTATCACATCTTTTCTCTAGGAGCAACACTCTTATTATCATCATCATTGCATCCATACTAGATTCCACAAGTGGTATCTTCATTTCAGGTTTCCTGATTAAAATTTTGTATCTGTTTCTCGTATTCTCGTGTGCCACATGACACCTTGTTTGATATCATTATTCTAATAATATCTCTAATGCTTATGTAGTTTTCTCCACTACCTTATTAATTTGTTTTTATGTCCAAATAATCTGTTTACTATAATATATTCTGAAACACCTTCAACATCTAGTCTAATCCCAGGCTGGAAGATGAAGTTGGACACCCAAATAAGAAGCCAGGTAAAATCAGTTATGCATATTTCAAACTCTAGGTTTTTAGATCAGAGGAGCGAAGGAAAATCTAGGACTGAAAGGTAGCAAATAATCCCTAAATTTGACACAATCTTACTTTCCTTCTAAATGAAATTCTATATGTGTTATTCTTGTCCCCAAATATTTAATCTATGGCAAAATTTCAAAACAATTATCAACAATATCTATATATTATGATTTTGTCCTGTACTGTGGTATATGACATGAACATGTCTTAATTTTCTGTGTTATTAGCATGACATAATGGTTAAATATGCAACCTCACAGTAAATATAATCTCAGTATATTAGATTAAAATCTCGAAGTACCATATTGTAATCCTATATGGCCACCTTACATTCAGAGCTTTTGAAATGTTAAACTTACTTTCCTGCAGCAAAATCAAATGAAAACAATATTATATCATATTTATCTCAGTAATTAACCAACTTCAAAAATTTTTGTTTTACAATAAGTTTATTTCATGCCTCTACATGTTTCCAGCACATGTGCTCGTCATCAGGAGGTCAAAATCACATTACACAGTCTCTGGTATCATCACACTGAAACAAGTGAGTGGTCTAAAATTACTAAAATACAGTTCTATAAATATGAGCAAATAGTAGTAAAATTTATGTGTGAGTTTTTCGGATGTGATTACAGTGTATTTCTTACTCTAGACATGCTATATCATGTAGAGGTTATGTTTATCAAGTTATTAAACTTATTAGAAAGGTGCTATGTCTGTTTACATTTATGTTTGCTTAGTCTATGTAGTCATAAAATCGTATAAATTGCTGATTAGTTGTTGTATCTATAAGGTTATGTTTTTCCGGTTGTTAGAATTGTTAAAAATACGATGTCCATTTATATTACCTATCTAAAAAAAGTTGTGTTTATCTAGTTATTAAGATTATGCGGTGTAAATAGACATCATATTTTTAACAAGTCTAACAACCGGACAAACATAACCTTATAGATACAACAACTAATCAGCAATTTATACAATTTTATGACTACATAGACTAAGCAAACATAAATGTAAATAGACATAGTACCTTTCTAATATATTAGTAACTGGATGAACATAACCTCTACATGACATAGCATGTTTATAGTAAGTAATACACAGTAATCACACCTGAAAAATTCACACACAAATTTTACTACTATTTACTCATATTTATAAAATTGTATTTTAGTAATTTTTGACCACTCACTTGTTTCAGTGTGATGATACCAGAGACTGTGTAATGTGATTTTGGCCTCCTGATGATGAGCACATGTGCTCGAAGCATGTAGAGGCATGAAATAAACTTATTGTAAAACAAAAATTTAGTGCACCAAGTTGGTTAATAACTGAGACAAATATACTGAGATGCACGGTCACCAAAATGTCAATATTTAGCATTTGAAAATGATACTGAAAATAGTTAAACTGTCTTTTGCAAAGCCAGCAAATTGCTACATGGAGCTAGCTGTGGTTATGATGTTTGTTGTTTTAACTCACATAAAACAGGGAATTACAAAATACAAAATGTAATATGAACCAACAAAAATGCACTTTTTTCATTAAAGATTTAATTCAATTATATTGTCTTCAACATGTTTCAACCAACCAAGCGTTCATCCTCAGAAAGACTTGTACATACAGCTTTATGGTTTTTTTTATGCATATGTATAAGCAGTCTGGTCAATATCAGGATGTGTTTGACACTCATGACATCGACCATAAAACCGCATGTACTAGTCTTCCTGAGGATGAACATTTGGTTATTTGAAATATGTCGAAGACAATATAATTGAATTAAATCATTAATGAAAACAGTATGCATTTTTTGGTCTTATTACATATGTATATCACAATGCAAGGTTCAAAAAACGTAAAGTTTACAAAATACAACATGTGGTTTTTAAGATAATGTTTTAAGTCATTAAGATATTAAACTATAATGACTCTAAAATCAAACACTGTTGTACTGTTGTTTGGTGCTTGGAATTACAACCTGAAAGAAATTCAAACTAGGCGTAGGTTGATAAAAAACCCAATTATGCCAAAATCAAGCAGTCACACAATGTTAGAATTAAATGAAGAATCTACATCCAATATGCATTACATTATTCTTTCTTCAGTACTGTTACTTGCACTGACATAAAATCTTTATGCATACATGCAAATCAAGTGAACAGTTATATGTCCTATACATGTTTTTCAAAAGCAAGAGACATGGACTCTACTAAAATGCAATACATATTGTTGTAGGCTTTTATGTTAGAGCTCTTATTTTCACAAAACCACATCTGAAAAACACTGATACCCTTGAATACTTGTTGAATGCAGAATGTTTAGCAACAATTCTTAAATTCCAGCTTTTAAAAACATAACTCCATCTGAATTATGTACCAGAAATTAAGTTCAGATGTCTCAGAAGTGTTAGGTCTGACTAACATAATTAAAATAAGCAGGAGCCTAATGATTATTTGGAATTTTTAAATACCAAATTTCAAACCTCAACGGAAATGCAACCTGAAGATGTTTGGATATTCCTTTAAGTGATATCATTGGCTGTCCAATTGGGCACATAATGTGAAAAAAGTTTACGACTCTGTAGTACAGCCTAAAACATAAAATTTCGAGTACATGCTATGTTTGAGTTACCACCCATGGCACAGGATCAAATAATGTAATAACTATAGAAATAGCCTTATAGGAACCCAAAATGTTAATTTAATCAAAGCCTTGAAGTTTACAGGTTATAATACTTCTTCGAGATATAACACAGAGACTGAAATAAAGGATATTTACCTTACATAAAACAGCAATATTTAGATTCCAAAATTAACTCAAAATTCATAGGCTTACAAGTTAATTCCATAAGTAAAAGCAATTATCGCGATTTTTACACTTAGAAGTAAAATGATGCACAGTAAATGAAATGGTCAGTACATTATTTTCTATCTGTTATTAAAGGAAATATACAACAATTAAATGATGCACAACTGAAATGTTCAGTTGATTATTTTGTATCTGTTATTAAAGGAAATATATAGTAAGTAACTGAACAACACACCATAACTGAAATGTTTAGCAGACCTACATTATTTTTTTTATCTGTTATTAAAAGAAATACATAACAACAAAATAAATACTGACCATGTGATATGCAATTAAAAATTTCAAGTCATTTTTAAATTCATAAATTGAATTCAGTACAAAGAAATTTATCCATGTTTACGACTTATATAAAAATAATTGTGAATCAGATAATAAAAGATATACATGAGAGGCAATTCAGAGGTTCTTTGTATGGCAGTTGTCAAAATTCATTTTTGCACAAGTGAATTCCCTATAGACAAAGTATCAGTGCTGGTCAAACATACTACACCAAGAGCAAAATGGCTGTGTACACTCAAGTGGTGCTGCATTGTGGACTGACAGCAAATGCTAACTATAATACCACTTCCCATGTTGTTGGAACAAATACCATGCAAGTGTTGTAACTTTCTGAAGGAAGGTTTTGGGATCCAGCCTGTCAGAGGAGACTGTTTGATAGAGGGTGAATGCCATCAACACTGTTCCTGGCATCACACCAGCTACAGCCACTGATGCAGCACATATGAATGCATGCAGATTTGAAACACACATATGCCATTTAGTTTACAGCAATTACAATGGAATCCTACTTAATCTTCCTGGTTTCAAATTGTCCCTCATTTAATGTTCAGTTTCAATTATCCCAAGGCAATATCTTCACTGCTTGATTACTTCAAATGCAAATTTTCCTCAGTGTAGTGCTCAATCCACTGCTGCCAAAAGAAATTTTGCTGGTATGTCTTATTAATATTGTCACCAAACAGACATGGAGTCCTCTACATTGCTACTTGTAACCAATTTCCAACATCAGATAAAGGAGGAAAATGTGTTACTAGATCACACTCACTTTGGTAGATGACAAGTTAACCAAAGTGGAGAAAAGCTGAGCAGCAGTCTCCTACTTCACCATGGAAAGGGATTGCACGATACGGTCAGGACACTCTAATCATCACGCATGTAATGGTGTTCACTTGTTACAAATTTGTATTTGACCATCTTGTGTCACTCTTGTCACTGTTAATGATGGCACATATTATGTAGCATTCCAGCATCATTACACTGTCTACTGCAATGGTGCAACCGTGCAACTGACTGTCTGCAATACTGATGACGACCACCTTGGTGGTGTTTTAAGCACAGAAGTGTTTCATGACATAGAGTTTTAAGTGATTTGTTGTGTTTGTTATTTGTACTGATCATATGTAGGACTGTTCTGAAAAGTCCCTTGTATTTAATTATTCACATCCATTAATTCTGCAATCATGGGCAATGAAAAGAAAGGCTGCATGACAGAAACTGTATTAATGACCTGAGTGTAGCTAAACTGAAAGTTATTTAAATTCTAATCACATCTTAATCCAACATGAATTGGTCAAGTTCGGTACAGAAATAAATGAGTAAAGGAATTATTTGTTAATATAAGAATAACAGTTTGAGCTCAAGTTCCTTTTCAGTGCATATACAAATCTAACATATCCATATGTTGCACAGATAGTAACATAACAGTTTAATAAAATTATCTGTATTATGCTCATTGATTATTCAGTTATAGTGTAGGTCAGATCCATTACTAGTAATTAAATGACAGCTGGTCTAAGTAGCAAGATTATCTATGTGTTTATAGGTATGGTTTGTGACCTAACTTAATTGCAAACACAGACCCTCACCCTCCCACCTTCTCCAGCCATAATCATAGTCATAACACTAGTACAGCTCTTTAACACAACATCTGTTACATGCAGGTTTATCTTGGAAAAGGAAATTTAACAGACACAGCACCACACCACGTTACATCACCTCCTCTCGATTAAGGTTCGTGCTTTTCGTTAAATTTTTTTGAAATGGGAACATACATCCATTGTTGCTGTCAAAACCCGTTGCATTTACATAAATTAAAATGTTTTGAGCATTAAAAACATTAATAAGATGGGCTTCCACACCAACAAGAAGTTAAAGATTAGACTTGTCCAACACATACGTAATAATTAGTGTGCTCATCACTACAGCAGCAGTCATGGCCATTTATTATCTCAGCAATGTAAAATACAAGAGAAGAACTTGATGAGGTATGGTAAACTACAAGCAAAGTAAAGTGGGACAGAAGATGTATCAGCATGAGAATCCAAGGGTAAAAGAAGATAAAGATTTGAGTCTTCTAAGATGTTATGCCAAATAAATTGGTAAATATTATTCACTGATGTTCCAAAGGATTGCAGCACCTACAGGCCTTCTACAGTCCTTTGGAACATCAGTACCTACATAACAGGAAACATGGCATAACATTCCAAAAGATTCATGTTCAGCAATACTGCTGTGAGAACCTGAAATCTGGCATGAAAAATTTTAAAGGTTAGTAACTTCACACAGTTCAAACACAAATTCTTTAGTCTCTCATATTTGGAAGGATAATCACCCTGACTCTCCATCTTATCTCTCAAAATGACTCAAATGCACTGCATTTCCTAGTTTCCATGCACAGACATACCCATACTAGCACACATACAGACACACATATGCACACATACCGAGTATGACACCTGACAGCCGTAACACATATTAGACAGCTATACCATACATCAGACAGCCATACCACATACCAAACAGCAGTCCATATATCAGACGGCCATACCATATATCAGACAGCTGTACCATATGTAAGACAGCTGTACTATATATCAGACAGCTGCAGCACTTATCAGCTGTACTATACATCAGAGAGCTGTACCATACGTCAGACAGCTATACCATATATCAGAGTGTCACACCATGTATCAGACAGCTCCACCATATGGCAGATAGCTATACTACACATCAAAGATGACTGTTGGTCTCCAACAAGATAACAGGAACCACATCTGCATAACATCTCCTTTTTGTAACAGCCATGCACTATGACAAAGATGTTTTGAATTTTAAGAGAAAATAGAATTCAGCACTCATGAAAACTGTAACTAGTACTCACATAATACTGTGGCACTAAACTGTTCTCAACATCCAACATACTATCATCACTCATCTTCAAATGAAAATTTCTGTTTTACATCTCTTCAGTGTCATTATGAAAGTATTTAAAAGAGGCAGTTCCACAACATACACCAATATGTTCTCCATATGATTCTGCACCTCAATGTCAATAGGATAACATGTTGGTAATAATATATATATATCTTCCCTTATTGTGTACCTAGGAAAGCAGTGTAACAGAATAAAACCCCGAATGGGAAGTACGGTTATGCTAATCTGGGTAACTGAACTTAAATGCTCACCTAAGTGGAGGTGATAAACAAATGTGGGTCACTGGTAGAAGAATATATTGGGAGATCATATATGTAATACTAGGAAAAGAAGGCTACCTCAGTGCCATAATTGCCCACCACAAATCCCACACAAACTTCCCAAAATTGACCCTAGACATTTGTTATAAGAAGTTGGTATCTATCAGCATGAGGTGAATATGAAATCACATGGCACATTAGTATTTAACTGGCCATGACTACACATCATTTTTACTATCCACCGTCTTTATAAAACTATTTATTTCTACTGTTGCTGTACAATATAACCTAAACTTAAACAACAGCCGAATATAACTTGCAGGTTCAATTTAGCAGTATTTAATTTTCATTAACCTTTTCTCTCTTCTTTTAATTCATTATGCTGTGCCAACATATAAAGACAATGTTTCCCGAGTACACATGGTAATAAGAATGAAATATATTGGTGTACAAACTTTTAGCACTAGATACAATTCTGAATTATTTTCTCTTAAGTGATGATGTATCAACAACATGCATCTCTTGAAGGACACTGCGTGGTAGTGGCATGTCCTAACTAGTTTCATCATTCTTGCAACAGATTACCATATCTTTGTTTTTTTTGCCTATAATCCCTTACTTTTGGCACAGGTGTCAATTCATGAAGACGGTATAACATTCCAATCTACTCTAATATAAAGCACATTTCATGCCTACAGCTCACAGCAGAATGAACTTATCAACAATAGTAAGCCATTTAGTGGCAATTTTACATAAATATGTTGCAGTGTTTTCTGATGTCTCAGAAGAGAATTTGGAACATTCATCTTGGTCATGCCTTCAAGGTCTGTCCGGACTTTGTCTTGGAGGCAGCATGCAACATGCACATATACATGTGTACCACCCAGGCAATAGTTAGAGGTACATCCTGCATATGTTTCCAGAAATTATGTCCCCAAAACATGCAAGATGCAATGTGTTTTGCAATGCAATTTTTGTTTGGTTTTTGTTGGCAGCACTGCACAGCACGTCTACAAATCGAATGTGCTACCTGTCTTACCAGCGGGCTTGCCATTATAATGCCTATCCTGCTCAGAACGGCTGGCAGTCGCTGGAACAGGACACAAACACACAACTCAACAACACTCTAATTGAGAAGCAAGTTCATGAAAGGCTCAAAATTCACAGATAAGATAACCTAGATTAATAATTACTGCAAAATTTCTCTGGGATTTTATATGATTTGAACTGATCTGTACTGGATTAATAATAAAACACATATCAGTCCAAAATTTATTCAGATATAACTGTTGCAATGCCAGAGAAATGTTGCCTTCCTTTACCTCAGCTATCACTCTGTGGATTTGGTGCCCTTTGCAGACAAGCATCTCATTTCACCTTGGTTCCTGTCAGCTGGGAAAACAATGACTGCGCTTGATATAGTCCACCTTAAATCTCAATGCAAGGACAGAGATTTGTATGGCTAATAACATATAAATAAAGGACTGCCATCACATGAAATCACTGTTTCCCTGCTTCTTATGGAATCAAGCTTAATGTTAATTATTCTTAAACAATAAATTCATGATGTATTGTTATATTATGCCTACAGTTAAACATAATAATCCTTTTATTTATGTTAAATTTATACAAGAAAAGTAGGTTTTACTGTTCTATGTATCATGATTACACAGTGGAATAACGTTTCAGTGTAATGTCTATCGATGAGTAAATCTACCAAGAGTGTAAGTACAGATTTATATTTCTATAACAATACTTTGTATTTTAGTGTTGTAGGTATCATGGATGAAAAAAATAATCAGATCTCATATTGAATTGTGCTTCACAAGTGTTTATATTAAAATGTTTAATAGTATTTTTTACAAAAACATTTTCATTACAATATGCCATTTTCATGACTGATTTTTATAAAAATATGACTGTCCATTAAAATACAATTTTCACCCTGTCTGAATGACAACCATATATTACTGCACAGGATACTGCTCATGTGGAACAAGAGAAAGTTTTTATGGCAGCACTTATCCACCAAAATTATTCTTTAGTATTATGTGTGATCCAGAATGGAATAGTCAGTACATTGACTAGGCTATAAACTGGATGATCTGGATTTTGACATCTGGCACAGGCATGAGAGGCTTCTGCTCTCCAACATGTTCAAACAAGCTCTGGGGCCCACCCAGCCTCCTATTTAGTGAGTACCAGGGGATCTTTTCCCAGTGGTAAAGCAGCCAGGGTGTGAATCTGACCACTCACTTCTGTCTACTGATGAGGTTAGGAATGAGTGGAGCTATACCTCAATTCACCTATGTCCTTTCATAACATGGACAGGGCAAACTTTGTATTTTATAATGCTATGTATCCCTGGTGTTTGAATTATGGTTTGTGTGTTATGAAATTAGTTATATTGTAGCGGTAATGTCATGAAATCTAATCCTGATTATGAGACTGTTTATAATAAAACTGTATTTAATATTATTTATGAGCCAGCACAGCACAGACAATATAGCAACTACAAAGTGGACAACCAATTAACTGCGGTATGATTACTGGCTGGTGTAAGATTTGTCTCTTCTTCAGAGTGTCCAGACCAGATATGGGTACTGGAGGCACCTTCCTTGGGAGTGGCTGGGAAATGAATCTGATCACTCACCTCACTCTGATGCTAAGGTTAAGAATAAGTAAGGCTATATCTCCAATTTCTCATATGGCTTTGTGGCAAGTACAGGATGACCTCATGTTCTGTTTATTATTATTTATTTATTTTTGTTTTAAAAGATTCATTGTTTATATAATTAATACTGTCACAGAAAGAGCTGTACCTGAGTACTACCAGTGGTGTGAATACTACCTTACTTCTGTTAATTGACCACACAGTTATTGTTACAGAAACAAAATATATTTTTATACCAATGTTACAGTTGTTCTTAAACACAGAGATTAATCCTTCAACATTAAGTCATTAAACAGGCTCATTCACCAGACAACACTGTGGTGAAACAAAGGAGATATGTCCCTATGCAAGTTATATAAGTGAGTCTGGTTTGAGGTTTCTGCCTGTAACTGTGCAGCTTAAACTCAGTTATCAGTTAAAATACATCTTAATACTGCTTAGTTTGAAATCATCTGGAAAGCAGAAAACTCAAGCTAAAAAATGAAGGAAACTAAGATACTTCAATGTGCTGTTCATAAAATGTATTTTAAAAATATTACTCTTTAAATTCTTCTATCTGCTGTGTTTGCTAAAAAATTTAAATAGAAATCTAAATTATGGAACTACAAATCCTCAAAACAAATTTGGTGACAATATTTATGGTAAAGATGTGAGTAAACCCCTTCTACAGTAAGTATCTAGGGGTTGAAAGGTATAAACAGGCCTTCATATAATTATAGAGTTCACTTTCTTATCACATCCTTGAAAAAAGAAGTTATCAAGTTGCACAATGTGATACAAATAGGTGTCCTGAGGCAGCTCAATTGGCAGCAACAGACTGGATGACTGAACTGTCAGGTGTACTCTACAACATCAAGCCCAGCTGTAGGGCCCTCAACTTCCTATCCAGTAGCTACTGGGATTGTTCTCAAGGGGCAAAGTGGTCGGGGCATAACAATAACCACCCATGTCCATCCTGTGCCAAGGTTATGAATATACGGAGCCATATTCCATGCACCTTCATGGCATGGTCCTTAATTAAGTGCAGGTACTTTACTTTATTTAGAGTTTCATTTCAGCTTTTGACAAAAAAAAATTATATGAAGAAAATATTTATAGAACAGTCACTATCTAAAGATTTTAACTTCTATTTTTTTTATAAATTATGACTGCATTTACAGCAAGTAGATGTAATGAAGAGTCTGTAGGCAGTCAGCCATCACTTCATGATGGAATGGATTTCTGTTTCAAAAGTCATCTCTCTCTCTCCCTCATCACAAAATAATGTGAAAAGTAGGACAACTTATCACAGGAATCACCGATGATGGAGACAGTGACAGTTTCTGAAATGGAAATCTAATCTTGGGACAGGTGACTGCTCAAGGGCACTCCATTGTTGTATTTAACGTTTAGGAGACAGATTTAAATGTTAATTGAATCTGTTGATGGCCTGAGTTTTTTGGATTCGGTGTGGACATTTAAATAGTTATTACGCACACACTCACAGACCAGCATATGGCATGCCAGCCCTTTCGGCAGTACAGTTTTGAAGTAGCATATGGTGTCCTAGAACAATATAGGTTAATCTGTTCAATATTTATTGAATAAGGAGCAAAATATCCTTAGGAATCTAGATAAGGTATGTGCTATTGTGGGCTACAATTATATATTCATGACATATTTTAGGAACCACTCCAACTACACAATTGTATCAAAATGTGTTTATACAATCATGTAATTATCACATGTGTGAGCACATTAAAAGAGAGGGTGAAGAAAACAGATCTTTAAATACTGATGTGAAATGTGCGTCTAAATTACGGAAAAATCTTAATTTTTGTGTTACTTTATATTATTGTTATCTAATATTAGTAACAAACTCACTAAGATCATGCACTTAACATGTGCTGCAGTGAGAACCAAACCCCTCACAACTTTCCATCTATGTTGACCCTGTGTTCAGTTCTTTGCAACATATGGCAATAGGTAATGTTTCCAACATTTCTGAGAACCTTGCTGCCTCCACCGTATAGGCTGAAGTGACTGCAGAATCTGAACACCTTCTTTCCACACTCAAATCACCCCTGGAGATAGAGGTAGTAATTTCATCTGAAAACATGCCATCACAACCCACGGCCACACAGTGAAAAAACAGCACACCAGGATCAACATTAACAAAAAATTATTGTGAAAGCTTCAAATCAGCTATAACTCCCTAACTCTCCACAAACAGAAACTCTGTGTTCAGCACCTCAACTTCACATTGTCCTGCATCAGTTCCACCTACCTTCTATCCTCATACCCTATTACCCTAACATACTACGCAACTCCTTCACCTGAACTGCATTATGAACAAGCATTTCTAGAGCTCCATCTTCTTTTCATCATGAATATCATTAGCCACTGTCGTCATTGTCATTGTAATCTGCATTGATTTTGATACTGGATATTAGGCTGCTGAGTCAGCAAGTTATCAGACAATGAATCCAATTGGACTGAAATTAATTATTATTGCATATCAAGATAATTTAGCTAAAAGGTGTCTTGTTAATGATGTAATATGTCTGGTGATCCAGTATGATTCTTTGGCAGTGCAACAAACAAGATGCCATGTCTGCAGCATGTGAGAAGGGCATCAACAAGCCACACAACTCCAAATATTGTACATTTTATTCAAATACCATATGCACCAAAATCAAGTTGTTGATGTGCACATTTCTATTCAAAATTTCAGTTTCAATTTAAAAGAAACAAACATGCAGACCCTTGGCAGATGACTGTATGACAGGTTCCCATAACGCTGTATTATAAAGATGAGTAGCTTAGGTGTCATTTTGAGACATCTTAGAACTAATCAGACAGACAATATGAAAATTCCAGCGAACACGAAATGATCTGAGGACGTGCAAAAGATTGAAGATGTGAGTAGGACTCAAGAACGTGACTACAGTTACAACCCTGTACTGTGAGCAGTACATTAAATTACTGCCAACCAGTTCATTACTAATATAAATTTCTTAAATGGAGCAAGCACCTGCATCAAGAACAGCAACCTTTTTTACAAGGAGAGTTGGTTAACTGAAACCCTCTGATTAGGCTCCAGTGATGCAGTGGACCCTCCTGTCACTTACTGGCCAAACAATTAGATGTTGACATGCCTCTGTCTCTATGTAATACAAAGTTTGTCATTCTATGTTTTTCACCTTTAGTTTGTAAGCCTAATAGATGAACATGCAAGTATGTCAGCCACAGAATCTGGAGGCAGCAGTCAGGGTTTGTCTCCTAGTAAAGCTATTTTATTCTTTTAACCTTTCACTGACACTGGCATTTAAATTCCAACTACTGTGCAGGACAGAGCATTTTCAATATATGGCACTCTTAAATGTGGTCTTGAACATACAGCACTGAGCCTGGCAGTAAGTGAATGTTGAAAGGTGCCACAATGCACTCAGGGTGGCACAGACAGTTTAATCACCAGGTCCGTAATTGTTCTGGGTGCCATACAGAATTCTATTAATATCAGACTCACATGTCTAACAGAAGATCAACAAGATACAGTAAATGCCTTTAACTACTACTTCTCAACTATAATTGATACAACAAGTAAAAATAAAGTAAATAACAAGACCAATAATGAAAAAGCTCCTACTTTCCATTATTATCTAGAACAAAATTATGTTCATCCTTCTCCATGTTTGGTTATCAAGACATTTTAACCAAGGAAATCACTTCAATAATTAAAGCACTAAAAACAAAAAACTCTCATGGGTTTGATGAGATTTCTATTAATTATTAAAAATTAGTGCCAATTACATATGTTCACCGCTCACTTATATTTGTAATAAATCTTGTCAAGAACTTTTCCTGACTGTATGAAGTTTTCAATTATAAAACCTATATATAAGCAAGGAAACAAAATGAATCCAACCAACTATAGGCTTATATCATTAATGACTTCTTTCTTGAAGGTTTTTGAAAAAGTCTTATGTATTAGGCTAACTGAACATTTTAATACTAATAAACTACTTGTGGAAAACCAGTTTGGTTTTAGGAAAGGCATAGCAACTGAAGATGCCATTTTTAAACTAACAAATGAAATATTAAATGCTTTAAACAATAAAGCAATGGCTGGCAGCATCTTCTGTGATCTGGAGAAGGCTTTTGACTCTGTGAATCATGATATATTACTGTCCAACCTACTGTATTATGGGATATGTGGCAAGGCTAAATTATTACTTCAATCTTATCTTCAGAATAGATATCAAAGGGTTCACATTACTAATTCTTATTTAAATTCCAACACAGTTTTACAAACATTGTTATATAAAAATTAGTTTTCTTCATTGGATGAATTTTTTAAACTTCAAAAAAGTTAATTCCACATATGATTTGGATAGATATATGTAAGATTTGGTATGCATGTTGCTCTTTTCTTATCAACCTATCTGTACCATTTATTAGTCTGTATATATAATTAGCTGAAGGGTATATTTATTATTTGAAACACAGTAAACTAATTTCTTTTCAGTAAGTACCCTTAAATGGTACTTGCACACACAACCATTTTACTACATTTTATCATACTGAATAATTCGTATCATGCTCAAACATCAAATACTGTATTAGACCATGTGATTGTTGTACACTTTTGTGCTGGTTTCACCTTTTCATTCTTAAAAATGTGACTATTTCCATATCTATATGGATTTTGTAATCCTGTATGGATCTATAGAAAGAAAATAAATGATATGATAAAAAGCCAAAATTTATTGAACCTTCCTTCAAATAACCAGACAATAATAGTTCTAACACAATATTACACCTGATTTATATCACATGTGGGCTACATCAAATATAACTTCATAATGAAGGAACATAAAATCCTGCAAACCAACTACCAGGACTGTGGTGATGTAAATTATCTGAATGTGCTGTTCTTGTAGTTTCTGTGGTACTGAGCCATCTGATTACTATCATAATGACAAGCAGTCCTGAATGCAAAGAGTGTACATGCAGAAAGGCTGGGAAAGAAAAGAGATAAAATGGACATCTTTCACACTTCTTACACCAAAACGGTGGTGTGAGTTCTGATAAAATCTGTGTGTATTGTAGTTATATACATCAGACTGGGGTTTACAAAGATCTCTGTAATGCAGGCAGTCAACAGCCAAATCCATCCCTAATCCTGTTTATATTACCACTGTTCTGTACAATCATGTGATACAAATGTACACCTTAGAGCCAAAATGTACATTACCAATACAAAAGTGAGGATGGCAAAACATTTAATTGAAAGCAAAACATTAGATACACAAAACTGTAGAACTCATACTGGATACCTTCTCTTGGTAGGTGCACTGAAAGTGTCAGTTATGGTCTCCTTCTGCTACAGTAAAGTTCATGTATCAATTACAATAACAGGTGTAACATTATAACATCTAATTTCTTCCTGTTCTTAATGTGATGACAAGTTTTTTGCACTTTCCTACACATTTCCACAAGAAAATACAAACATGCAACAAGCAGACTGGAATGATAGATATTTCCATCAATGCCCTGGTCATTTGACATGATAAAGTACAAGGGTGCATCACAGGTTGAAATACCGTGATCAAGAATGTAAACAAACGTCAAATCTAAATTTCCATCACCACAAATATCACACTATTTAAATGTTATGTTTGCCTGCAACTTTACTGATACAATGTTTTGTTGGTAACTTTATTCAGAAAATACGTATGTAAGTTTGTTACTGTTCAGAAATGTGAGGAAAATACGAATATTTCAAATGAACTTTCATTTCAAACAACAAATGGTACAGAAGTATGAGTTCTGAATTGTTTGTAAACAGCTGAGGGCAACAACCTACTATGTTACGCGCAGTGACAGGTTCTTATGCACAACAGAAATATAACCACAATGTAATGATTGGACTAAATCAGTACTCATCTGGCTGTCTCTTTTCTTGTTCCTAGTGACTTAAATGATCAAAGGTCAACATACACATTTATATGACAATAAGAAAAATTTGATCACTTCCAAAGGATGAAAATAATCTCATAAATAAATCCAACTTGGTGCACCATTTTTCTTAGGTTGTTTATTTCTTTTCTCTACATGTTTCAGATGACTATGTGCCCATCATCAGGAGAAACTGTATACCAGACAGTCATCCATACAGAATAACAAGTACCAACTGTCGCATAAATACAGTTGTTTCTCCTGATGATGGGCACATAGTCGCCCGAAACATGTACAGACAAGAAATAAACATACTAAGAAAAATTGTGCACCAATTTGGCTTTATTTACAAGATTATACAAGGATGCACGGTCAACAAAATACAAAAAATAAAAAAACACTCAAGCAAAAACTAAACTTACAACAAACTGCATGAATAAATCCAATGAGGAACTGAAAATAAGACACACCCCTGCTGGATCTCATACACAAATTTCATCAATACCAATATTTGTAATCCCACTCCAATTTTTATACATTGGAGCACTGAACATGTCAAATTAATGTTACATCCCATTTCTGTTACCATATTAACAAACTGCAGTATGTGGTGTGATATTGTAGCATGTGTCTGCTTTCCATTTTAACCCTCTCACAGTCCGGTATCCTCGTAAGCCCATATATGAGAGTGGGTTTTTGCCAAGCATTACAACAAATCACTCACAGATTAAAATCTAATGGAATTTTAATTGAGTTGTGCACATATGAAGAAATGCCCCAAATTTAAACACTAATTAGTCTAAAATGATTATGGTTTCACATGATGGCAATACCACATACACTCACTCTCCAGTGAATTTTGAGCACTGTGGTATGACCTGGGAACAAGAAATATAAATTTTGAAGCCCAACACTGATATGTTTGTTTTTAAACAAAAAAATTATCATCTCTTTAAAAAAACTGTGATCTAGAAGTTTTAAACTGAGCGAAAAGATTCCAGAATCTATTATTTTACTCATCTCTCAGACATATACCACACGAGAGGTTTGGAACACTTCTTTAATCCAACTAACACCAAACTATGTTATTATGACACACTCACATGTGCACATGCACTATATGCACATGAAAATATCTGTGTCATGACTGTGAATGGGTAAATGACCTATTTTTGCACTTTTCCAATGAATGCAACCAGTAATATGCCTACAGACCTTCTATCTGATATGCTTAAACGTAATAACTCTAAAAACAAAGTGGCAAATGCATTTCTGTGAACACTGTAAACATTGCAGTTTACAAAATCAAGAAAGTAGACTACAATAATACAGTAAAATTACAACACCAGTAAAACTGCCTATGTGAGAATTTGTTATGTACAATGCAAGTAAAATGACCTAGCAACAACAGTATTTATTAACCACCAAAAAAATACACTTATCAAGTAAATGTACCTACCTAATACCGTATATCACACATTGTAATCTCCCTGAAGATTGTTCGGTTAGAATCGAAACATACTGGAGAATGTGTGATAAAAATATTAGGTATGTACATTTACCTAAAACATTTATTCTTCTGGTGGTTAATAAATAATGAATTAAAAATACATGGAATGTGCAACACTTTAACAAAAACAATATCTAAAAAATAAACACACATTAAAATTTAAGATTCCTTTCATATGAAGATATATTAAAAAACAGAGATATAAGTTTGCAAAACTGGCCTAGCACCAACTGACTTGCACAGTAAATGGTGACAACTGACTTAGACACGAACAAAAACTACACTGTCCAAACATTCTTTTGAACACATTACAGTAAACTAATTTTCACATCAAGAGGCTATAGAAATCCATGCACATGCCTCACACAGATGAATTTCTCAATGTTGTCAATCCTTGATCTGAATATGAAAGACAATGTTAATAGAGAACGAGAGCAAGGGAATATCACGATCACAAAGCTATGGGTACTACTGCAGTAAACAACCAGTTTATATGCAGTACAAAGAGGCAGAAAGACTCATCCTTGAAGGAGAGGAATGAAGTTCCACTGTTCCTTACATTAATTATTCAGTAGAACACAGTTGTAGTGAGGTAACAAAAAATAAATTTGCAAGATTTCTGGCTTCTGCAGCAGTGTAATTGATGCCTTTGCTCTTCAGGTCTGTTATGTAGCATAGGTTGGTTGGTTATTAACCAATGTTGTGACTGTAGTCAAGCAGTCCAAGAACAATGCCAGGCAACAGGTGTATGTATGTGTGTACTTGTGTG
>Ga0123354_10000715_pt1 | contig 35608 bp, 26 predicted proteins | sample TergutLab28metaG_2_FD_97872 | JGI IMG/M metagenome (GOLD analysis project Ga0123354, IMG submission 97872) | Labiotermes labralis P4 segment gut microbial communities from Petit-Saut dam, French Guiana - Lab288 P4 | ecosystem: Host-associated > Arthropoda: Insects > Digestive system > Gut ... | reverse complement strand
AGAAGTGTGTGGAGTCCCAAGGGAACTACTTTGAGGGTGATTAGGTGTCCAACGCTCCAAGTAAGCCAGTTTCTTTTTCCCGGCCAAAGGTCGGATACTTTTCTAACAGACCTCGTATACACGTATGCAGGTGTGTGCACGTAAGCCCGCACATACACACACAAACAGTGGGGGAACAGAGCAATACATCAGGCACAAAATTGAATTGTCTTTCCAACTATGTGAGTCTCACAGTCCCACATTTCTGTAAAATAAGACTTCTGTTATGATTTTGTTTGCAAACAGACGAGCAACTGGGACAGCACGACTGGTATAGTGAACAGGCTAGGCACTGGTTAACTTAGGAATCGTGCTGATGGTTACTCGCATGGGCAAAAAATTTCTGTTCTAAAAGTGTCCAGACTAGTTCTGGGGCCCATCAGGCCTCCTATTCAGTGGGTATTGGAGGCTTTACCTGGAAATAAGGCAGCCACAGTGTGAAGGTGAACACTCACTTCCATCTAGTGTCACCAAAGTTATGAATGAATTGAGCCATTTACAATCATGGCCTGTACAGGGACAACTTTACTTTAACCTTATAACAGCTGAATACAATAATAAGATATTTCACCTGATGCAACAGTTGTATGCATGTCAATAAGTCTTTTCTTATCCAGAAGCTGAGGCAGAGAATTTACAGCTGATGTGAGGCGAGCTGTGGTGTCTGACAGCATAGGAAATGCTGCATCACTTTCGCTGTCAATCCCCTATCAGAAAAGCAAAGATTTAACTTCAGTGTCGTAATTGCAAAGGGATTACAATGTTAGAGGGATCACTGAAAACAGATTGTAAAGAATGAATCATACTTGACAGACTAAAAACATATGGAAAATCAAACTCAGTTAAGTTACTACAGTGAAGACAGTCTAATCCGCTGTGTGGGAAAGGTGGGTATCTCTGCATCCAATGGTCCTTTGGTTAACACACAGAATGCAGCAGATAATGTTTCTGAACTGTGTGCCACCAGTGATTACATATTATGAAGCAGGTTTTGTAGGGTAACATGTTGTAATTAAAACATTTATTACATAAATAATAAGTTATTTATATGTCTGCACCCTTACAGAACTTCGAGAATATACAAATTATAGATAATAAATACATGCTGACACATTCATATCTCTGCGACGCACTTATTAAAACTGCTGTCACTGTGCACACCTGGAACAACCTGAGAACCACTGAATGGATTTTCATGAAATTTAATTTGGGAAGTTTTAACTGAAATTTGTGAATACATTTAATTTTTGGTTATATCCAATAATGGTAACATGCATTTTACATGATGATCTAGAACCAAGTCTATTACATTTCAAGCTTCCTTGTTAAATAAGTGAATGAAAACTCTTTGCAACTAGAGCTACAGTGAAAGAAGAAAAACATGTCTTATGCTAAGTACAGTTTATCTATACTCCACAGAGTATGCCAGACAGACACTACCAAACATGCCACAATTATTACACTATGCATAAGTAACTTGTCAAATTATATGGTAGCTGGCAACCTCTATACCACTCCATAAAGAAACAGGCATACATATATTTTAGATGCCTTTATATAAGAAAGAAGCAAAAATAATCATACGTAGGTTATTCGGAAAGTAAGTACCGTCTGCGCATATCTCTCGCGCATCCTCGAGACTGCCACTTTGCACATGCGCAGTGACTTCCTCTATCAATTGAGAAGCAACAGACGCCATTTCTTGAAATTCGTGTTATGTTTATGTTTGTTCCTGTGCATTAAACATGTTTAAGACAACTGAAGGGGCTGCTGACTGTGAAATACAGTCTGTAATCCGTTTTTTGAATGCTAGGAATGTGCTACCAAGTGAGATTCATCACCAGATCTGTCAAGTGTATGGTGACAATGCGATGAGTGATGGTATGGTTAGGAAATGGGTTAGGATGTTCAATGAAGGATGAGAGAATGTGCATGATGAGGTGCGAAGTGGGCGTCCATCTTTGGTGAATGATGATTTGGTGCGTAAGGTCAATGAAAGAGTGCGGGATGACAGGTGTTTCACAATTTCTGATCTGTCCCTGCACATTCCTCAGATTTCAAGGACTCTACTCTATGACATTGTCAATAGAGGCTAACATCACAGGCCACTGCATTCTATGAGGAGGGTATACAAAAACATTTGCCCCACTACGAGTGTCTCAATAATGGCGGCGGATATGTGGAAAAACAGTTTGAAGAATGTAGAATCTGATAACAATAAAATTTTATACGCAACCTTACTCGATTTTTTTTACAGCGAAATGGTACTTACTTTCCGAATAAGCCTCGTATAGTAACAGACGGGACAGTCTGTATGCAGATATTATCTACTGCATGCAAAACGAAAACATGTCACCCACCATTGAAGCCTTCAATCTCTTAACCTCCTCCTCTGAGGACCTGTACTGTTCCAGCTCTTCCTGTATTGCTTCTGCTACAATGGGAAAAGGACTACCCTTTTGTGACATCCAGAATCTGTCTCGTGAATCCAAGTCACAGGCACGAGTCTTCACTTTGGCACCACCTGCTGGAGACCGGCCTACATTTTCTTCAACCACTACTCTGTTAAGAGTTAAATCCAATACATCATGTGCCAATGCCTGCAAAAAGGAATGATATTCTATTGTCACACCTACAGGATACACACCGTGTACAATTAGGATTCTTACCTCATTTTCCAGTTTTTTTAAACTTATCACTAAAAGAACCAGCCCAAGCAAATGGGATCAGCATTGTCTTTAAATAAATACACATTCTGATGGTCCAGTGACAGATAACTTGCAAAGCTGTAAAGAGACAGAGGGGTATGCAAAGCCATGCCAACAAATGTATTTTCAGTAGACCCTCAAACTGAGAAAATAATGTAAATGTACTATTTTCCTCCTATCTAGAACTCAAGACTTTCAACCAACACGTTAATGATGTATGGGCCAAACAGCTGTTTGTTCCGAGATATAACATACAAATACGCTCTGTGGGCAGAATGCAGAATTGTTGAATGGTAAAACTGGTGGTACATAAATTAACTGCAAGGCTTTAGAATGCTAAAGTTTAATCATCCTCCCCATTGCAATTCCGTTTGACTCCAAAATGTCTACTTCCCTTCGGTTCACTGGAAATAGGCTAACCTACTGACTTTAAACAGATATCACATTGTGGATGCTAACTCAAACTTCTGCTGAATAGACTAAGGTTCATGAAGAAAATAAACATGAGTCAATGGGAAAATGTTCAGAATCAAAGGAGGAGGATGAACCATGTCTGGACCAACAGGAAGAGTGTAATGGAAATACCCTAGCCAAGGAAGGTACCCATGTACAAGACCACATGGTGTCACAATCCTGAAGGCTGCAATCTGAATACTCACGACTGTGGAAATGAAAACTTATATGCAGAATAAATGTTAACCCTTTGGCACACATATGATATTTGCTACACACAGTGTGATAATGAAAATACCAAATATCAATTAACGATAGTTGCTCTTATGCAGCTCTACTTCAAATTCTGGTCTTTCGAAGATCACACCAGTCATTTAATTCTGGTGCCAAAGTGTCAAAATTATTACAAATAACTTAAAAACCACAGTTTTCAACGTGTTGACCATACAATACTTACAGATGTGCAAAAGACACATGATGTAATGTCACAAGATGCAGAGAAGAAAAGTTAGGTAAGTCAATCCCTCCCAGAAACAGGTGGCAGTTTATCCAGAATATTTGGTCTTTCATTTTTTATATAAGATGGGGGTCAAAGCTGACATCACACTGCTGGTTGTTCTGACACAATGAAGTGAAAAATACCTGGTATGTCCACGTGTGATGAAGAGGAGTTGCCATATCAACATTACGATCCAGGACAATGAGAAGTGGCCGCTGAAAACTAAAATGTCCTCCACCTTGAGATGTGGCATCCATGAGGAACAGACTGTTACGAGTGTCTCTCAGATTCTCACGTAATTTTTTGTCTAGTTTCTCTGCGACCATCTCTGCAGCATTTCCACGTGGACTCCTAATAATGGGAACAGTACCTACAAACACAAAAAGTATATAGTGTACAGACCTTTTGAGCACATAATGACACATAAAAATTTACAAAGATGTGTAAGAAAAATGTATGAAGGTTGTAGTGGACAAGCAGCCTTTATGTTTTTTATAATAAATTTCCATGTGTCAACTATTTGTGTACCACCCTGTACTACCAATGTATATATTTGTAAAAGTAAACCATTATTCTAATTCTGTTCTATAAAAATGTCTGAAAATAAAACATATGTCCACAACCACATTTAATCCAATTTATGACAGCATAATAGAGTATTGCAATAATCCCCCCATCTGCTAGCTACTGTTGAAATTTCACAGAGGTTACTTCAAACAATTCTGGGAAACAGCTAAGCAACAGATTTTCTGTTAATGACACTACAAACTTCTTCCATTTGTGTACTAGGCTGAACTACCTTTAAATCACATAATGACAACTAATATCATTTCCTGAGACCACTACAGAAGTTTCAGCAACAAGATGACTTCCATCCATGAAGAACAGGAGTTACTGACCTATTTTCTGTACTGTAATAATGACCGCTCACTGAAGCACTTGAACACCTAAATTTATTGCAGCCACTGTGAAAAAACCTTATGCCACATCCCCCCCCAAAATGGTTTTTAAGGCCGAAATGCATATATAAGTACTAGACAAAATGTTTACCTAAAGTCGCAAACACTGAGAACAAGCTGTCAACTATTGTGTCCATAATAGCCTCCATGTCTGTGTCCTTGATTTCACCTCGATTTATGGCTGCAACAAATAAGACACAAAGATAAAATAAACTGTCTTTAGACAACACAGCCAGGATACTTTGAATTTACATATAACATATAAAAAATAACTATTAGATGGCAACAGCAACATACTGATTCATCCTCAAAGAGTCATACCACACAACTTTGGAATAGAGGCATCAGCAGTAAATTTACTTAAAATATATGGACTAATACAAAATTAACACACAATAACTTGCTTATAAGGCAGTATTCTATAAAGAAACTTATCCAGCATTCATAGGCAAGTTTTAAACAACACCAACAGTGGTACACACTAATAATGAGATGTTCTGATCTGCAGAAAACTAATTAACCTCTCAATGATGTTGGTGCTTGTATTCCTCCTTTCGCCCAGTCTTACACTCGAAGTACTCAAAAATGTATGCATGTCCACACGGTGCACAGATGCCAGGAGCATGTGACGAATTAAAAGTCTGTATCATCAGCCACGGGTGGTGATGAAGGATTAATTATAAAACACATTTCATCAAGATTTGAATACTTAATCGACCTGATGCCTGTTCAACACAACACAGAAATAATCAATATTTTGCCACTGCTCTGAACTAAAAAAAGCACCTCTAACACTCCATGGATATTTTCCAGAACAATCCTGGCTATGCTGAAGAAAAAACCCAGAACACACCTGCTGGAAATTAAACTATAGCCAGCCACTATAATGATCAAAGTCTGAAAGCTACTTAAAATGCAGTACTGTAATTAAATGCTTATGTGTAAAACTAATTTTGATCCATCCACACTGTCCATCATTTTTTGCGTTACCTCCTTCACGAAGTTCTGCTCAGTGATGCATGTGGGTGGAACTGACTGCTTTAGAGACCTTTCATATCCCAGGACTAACTTTGGTCAAACTAACAAAAAATCCCAAATGTCCCTGTTGGGAACGGATCCCCAGTCATATAGTTTGTACACAGCCACAGCCACTTCATTACGGCACCTTAGTTAACTAAAATATTACACATATAGAGTAAATGTTCAGGTAACAAAATGAGTTAGATCTGGCAATACCATCCACCATGTTCTGCCTCATCTGCTTTCCAGTTGTTTGGCACAGCATTCATGTCAGTCCATATGTTTGTTCACATGTAGGTTGCAGGCAGAAATAACTGACCTATTAGTATTTTATACCATTCCACTATTCATGCCAACATTTATCACATGAGGAACTGACCATAATATGAGATGGCGTCACTATTCTGATGTTTCAAGACAAACATATCATCCTCCAAAGAAATGAAATTCAGGTACTGATCAAAGACCTATAAAGAAGAAACAAGAGTACATTTCAACTTTTGAGGTCCATGACTGTTGAAAATTTGTAATTTTTCACAAAAATGGCAGTACATAAATGCATATCATACACGAGTACTACAGTAACCAACACCGTAATTAAATATGTACGAGTATATACACTGTATTATATACCAGAACCCAATGGATCACAAATACATTAAAACTTGTGAGTAAGAATAAAGCACCTAATGTAATTCTACAACATCACAACATTCAGCATTCAACCATACAGGGGATGTAGAGCACTAATGTACCAGCAGCCAACAAAATCTCTCATGAAACTCTTATAAACAAAATCCATATTGCTTTGATTACCGTACTCTAAGCAAAGAAAGACAGCATTCAGGGAGGTGTGACTGCAATGTGTGGCACTCTCCTCAGCCCCACTTTGTACAAAGACTAACAATATGGCAAGTTTTACTTCCCTGCCTTTGGTGTCACCTTTATTTTGCACACATTTAGTTTCACAAAGCCTTTGTTTCTATAGCATACAGGTAGTGGATCCTTTACCAGTGTCCCAGTATGTGGAATGCTTCGATAATTGGCTATGTAGCAGAACAAAGAAATTCAACTTCTGGTATCTATAATTCTGCAGCTCTCTCATGTACACCAGACATACATTATGATACCTCCTCACATAATGTCTTGTAATGTGTTTTAGTGCACTTTAAGCATCGTACTCCAAGGAAAAACTGTTTAACCAGAAAAATGCAAGTCCCAAGCATCCTGCTGATGACAAAGAATTAAAAGCTTTAGAAACCAGTTTTCTGACTTTTCAATCATAATTCCGACATTAATCTAGAACCCACCATATCTTATGTAAAATATGCCTACAATATTGCAGTAACCTGTGGTTTGATTAGTTTTTTGCACCTACTGACATTTAGTGAAGTCTTATGAGTTTTAAGATGGTGGCATGTCCTAACTCCCACCCAGTCTTGCCAAATGCAGCATTTTTCACAAATGTAACCCTTACAGCCACCTACGGATCACTGTAAAAAACGTTCAGTAACTACAAATTAAACATGCCTATGGTATTAAAGTTAGTCATTAGTATTTACAAAAGTGGCCTTAAGAGTACTGAACAAATTATTGAAAACAAACCAACAGTAACAATATTTGGAAAAAAAAAAAAAAGAAATCAAAGAAAAGAGAACAACAATACTGTCAATGTAATTTAGCCGTAAGTGCACTGAAGTTTCATAGAATCCTACTCCGTCTGTCACAGTGGATGAATTACATCTGCCACACTAAAGACATCACAAACTGTAAGACATCCACCTTCATAATCACTGTTAAGTTAAAAACTCATACCTCAGGAACAATTTCACAGTAACACAACAGTCAATAACAACATGTAACTCAGAATCAGTGAGCTTCAGACATGAATGGGTTATTACGGGAGCCATTATCGCACGTAGCTAACTCTTTTAAGAAAAGTACTGTCAGTCTTTCATTCATATGCCATTTTTTGATCACACAAAAAGTATATTTCAGCTATTTTAGCACATTACATCATATCAACTTCCTGATATGAAGGTTAATATATCAAGCAAACTGATTTTTAGAGTTCATAACATTCTCTGCATATTCATTACCTTTTGGATCTGTGACACACAGTTCGCTTGTAGTGCCGCAGCAGCCAAGTCTTCAAGCCTCTGCCTTGATATAGGTGAGATAAAATTGAGGTGGTAAGCATCATATAAGTTACTCTGCAAGTCCTGTCCAATTCGACCTAAATTTTCTTCTGTTGGGAGACAGAAATACACTGCTGGAACGTCGGGAATTGGATCACGGTCTGAATGCAGTTGTCTGAAAAGAAAACATGCCAGTATTAATATCTACCTACCTACACGGTACCTTGTGCTATGTTCTGTTAATACAACACAAAGTTTAATGTAACAGCAAATAAACCGAAACGGCATAATTTAAAATTTATCTAGATTATTACTAACATTGTAAGAAATGAGGGGCACGCAAGCAAGCATAGTTTTGTACTCACACGTGTAATGTCACTCCCAGTTCTCGTAACTCTTTGACTGAAATCAATGGAGATATTATATCTTGACCACAGCGATCATAAATTAGTATCTTCCATACTGGTTCTCCAGCCAGTGTTTTTGCTGGTGGTTGATTAAGATTCAGCATGTGTTTCAATGCGCCTGTCATAGAGGAAATGTGCAGAATTACATGACAGCCTCCACATGTACGGTTATGTTGATGTTATCGTTACATCAGAAAAACACACTATTCAACAGGCAATGAAGCACAGTCTCACACGACATTTTGCCAACAGTAGTAATGTGACAACTTACCTATCTGCTTTTCTCTTAATGTCACCATATTTATAACGACACGTACTCTTCGAACACTAACATACAAAGCTACTCCTCATTCAGTGACGTGTGCCATGGCTCCGACGTTTACCAACAAATATCATCTACGATCCATGCCATCACTGTGTATCACATGGAATCGATTAGCGGTTTCGATAGAGGATTCATGGGGATCCGCCATTGAAGATCGTTAGCTGATTGGCGAATTCGAACATGTCTCAAATGGCGCTTGAATATTATTGGCTGATGACTTAACCGATTTGAGATGCAGTAATTCGTTCCGCTGGCTGCCGTTCTTTCCCGCGAAAAAGTGTTTGTGGTGTGTGTTTTTCTGTTGTGTGTCTCGTGTCTACTTTCAGTATATTAGGCGCTAAGAGGAATTTTGGTTCGTTCACACAAGTCTTTTTTAAATATATAAAATGTCTGGAAGGGGAAAAGGTGGTAAGTTATTACTGTAGCTTCCTTTTGCCAAGTTTAATGTGGGAAAACAAAGTGATGGTTTTATTGCACTGTGAATGTTTTGCACGTAGGTAAATCAAAGGGAAAAGCAAAGTCCCGTTCCAGTCGTGCTGGACTTCAATTTCCTGTTGGGAGAATCCATAGATTGCTACGGAAAGGAAATTACGCCGAACGAGTAGGTGCTGGTGCTCCTGTTTACCTGGCTGCTGTTATGGAATATTTAGCTGCTGAAGTTTTGGAATTGGCCGGTAATGCTGCTAGAGATAATAAGAAAACGAGGTACGGTTTAATGTCTATCAGAACAAATTCATTTTGATGTGGCTGATTTAGGTTGATACGTAAATTTTAGACTTTTGTTTGAGAAGAGTGCCTTTCAAATTTTTGTTGGGAAGCCGGCAGCTCCGTGCCAGGTTTTTCTGTGGTTTGCATCAGTCGAGGCACATGCTAGTATAGTACCTTGATGATGCCATGGTCAATTTCAAATTCTTTCCAATTCCTCAGACTTCCTTAAATTTTACTGAATATAGACAAGTTGACAGAGTTGTTAAATAGCTAACAAAACGGAGTGGTGTAATGTCTGCTGTCCATGTTCAGGTGTGTATCTGGGCCTCATTTTTAGGAATATGTGGAGCTACAAATGGTCAGTCGATCAGTGTCTGGTTTATGTAACCATTTACAGAAACAAACCCAAACACAGTGGAACTCAGACCAGTTTGGTGAAGCCTGAGTGTGACACCTTGTGTTAGGAAGTACTGCCATTTCTTGCACTGAGACAGGTTTTTCTCAGAGTACTGTTTCCCTTGTCACCATTAAACCATTGATCCATATTGACCCAGTATTTATGCCATGCTGTGTAATCATATCATTAAGTAATGCGCTTTTATGTTACTAATAATTACCATTCAAATGTTGATTATGATATGTATTGCTGATACTTATGGAGGTATTTCATTCTATATTTCTGTTTTTAATGTGTGTCATGGCTTTGACATGTCAGTGATCATGTGGAGAATACTGCCAATTATTGTCCTTGTAAGCATATTTTGATGTACTTATAATTGTATTTAAAAGTGGTTATCGGGACAGTGGCTCATACAGATTGGAAACAGTGTGGAAGGATGTGGTCTTCGCCTAATATAAGGTGGTGTCTTGACATTTTCCTGGGTGGTTTTTGCGGGAAGGGAATACTGTATGAATTTTCTGTCAGGATACTTTTGAACCCCCAACCATGAATTGAGCTGGGAATTTCCTGAATACAATTCAAAAGAGCTGTCATCTGAGCAGCTCACTTGGTCAAGTGGCTTGGTAATTTAAGCTTTTCACTAATAAGAGTTGGGGTACTTGTCTTAGACAGCTACATGTAGGGCTGCTGAGTTTGGGTTCAGGCCCCCAGCAAGGGCAGACTAAGTAAAAATCTTTACAATGAATTGGAAAGACTGGCTGTTAGTTGCAGGGTGACCTGGACATGGTGTGCAAGAGTTAATTTACACAGTTGACAAATAATGATATGCTGAGAAAGACAAACATATAGCACATATTTGGGTGCCAGGCCCCCTTCCATGCCACCAGGGCCTCTTTCAAGATTGCACAAGTCTTTCTGTAATAGTAGTAGAAGTGGAGCAATGTTATGTCATCATTTGACAGATCATTATACCATATAGTAATGTAATTTGAAACAAGTGTGTTTTTTGTTATTAGGATTATTCCACGTCATCTTCAGCTTGCCATTCGCAATGATGAAGAGCTGAATAAGTTACTGTCTGGAGTAACGATTGCCCAGGGTGGAGTGTTGCCAAACATTCAGGCTGTGCTGTTACCCAAAAAGACAGGTCAAGTTCCAGCTCCAAGCAAGGGTGGGAAATCTAAATCTCAGTCTCAGGAATATTAGAAGCTTTTTTTTATATTACCCGATCGTTACACTGCCCGAATAATTTTAAGTGGTTTGCACATGTTCAGGGCCTCAGTGTTTATATATTTTTCACTTAAATATTATCAGTATGGTTTTGTGATGATTTGAATGGATTTTTCAGTAAATTTCAGTTAAAAGAGTTTGTGTACTGTTTTTGCTCTTGTCAATAAAGTGTGGAAGTACAGGTATTGTTGGTGTCTTGTTCATTTTCAAAATTTGAATTATTTATGGATACCTTGTACAGTATGTTTTTATGCACATTGTGTCTGTTGTCTTCCTGTCTAGCACAAGGAAATATGAGACGTGGCACAGGGTGCATTGGCTGTGTCATATCTTAACTATGCCTAAAAATTGACTGTGGTCAGGGTGTTCATTTGCAGTTCAAATTGCACGTCTTGTTGAAAATGTTGGCATCTAGAACAGTACACCAAATAGCATAAATATACGGAGTCATGGAGGAGCATATATAGAGGTAGTGGCGGTGTAGTTCCACTCATTCTTAACCTCACACTAGATGGAATTAAGTGCTCAATTTCATGGTCTGGCTGCTTTAACCCTGGGGAAGGAGCCCCAAGTGTCTGTTGAACAGGAGCTTGGGTGGGCCCCCAGAGCCTGTCTGCATGATTTGGAGAAGAAAAATGTCTTGTCCCTGCCATGATTTGAACCGTGCATCATCCAACCTTTAGCCTAGTTACTGTATTATGTGACACTGCTCCTGAATTATAGGCTCAATGCTGGACAAATAAAGATATGTTATAAATGTTTTCAGAAGGTGTAACGCTTGCTGAGAAGCTGAAGGTCAGCACTTCTAGACTTTATGAAATTAGTTAAATGCAGGGGAAATACATCCCAGCAGATGCAAGCTTCGTGGTTAAGCTCCTGCAAGAGCTGCCATAATAAGATGAGCAATTAAAGATATATTGTATGTTTTCCTGTTTCCACCAGACAGGGGAAGAAATCAGTACTTTCAGGTCTAATGACATTTTAATTACCAACCGAAGGCATATGTATGCTGAAGTCTGTTCTTGTTCTCATGTGAAATTAATAAGATGGATAACAGTAAAATCACCATACCTGCAGTCCAACTGTTTGATCTGAATATACAGCTTGTTACTGGAATACCTTATTTGTGACGTATATAATTTTTATGTTAATGTGATTATTTTTGTTTAGTGAAGTAATAATACAGCTTAGGGTTTGAAGAATGAAACTATGGCCAAGAAATCTTCAGCCAATTTTGCCACTGACTAGTATTCAGCAAGTGTAGGTTCTCATACCAGGCAGTTTTTGAGGCTTGTCTCTAATTCTTAGGCGTTCATTCTATGAGTTCTCATGCAAGGGTGTAGCTGGGGGAGGAGGGGGGCAGAAGAGTTCAAGGGGCAGCAGAACGAATGCTCTACATTAAAAAGACTTAATTTTCTGCACTGAACAGTTTTTAAAATATTGAGAAAAACAACAGAAAAATTACATAAATGTGATTTAATTTTGAAGTCTTCAGCCTGGGTTGGTGTAGTTCCATTTATGAAAAGAGTAAATCAGGTTGAAGAAGTTAAGAAAACCAATTATAATTGGGATATTGCTGTTATAAGCTACACACAGTATTTTACATTCCTGCCAGTACATAAAATATTGGGGATGTATATGGGTTCAGAAGCTATAATAAATCAACTTCTGGTAAGAAAATCTGCTGTTTTTTTTAGGCTGTAACCATATCATACCTACAGCTGCAGATAGACATAAGCAAGTGAAAACTAGTGATGTAACTTAATGGGAATTTGTTTTGTCACTACATGTGCTGGGGTGAAAGTTGGGCCTTCAAATTATTGGGAGCATGCCAACTCAAGTTCCACCAAGGTAATTTCTATTATCATTTAACTGTTAACCTAGCATTCATTATACAGGACATAACATATGGCAGATGCACAAGCTGCAGTGTCAACATTTTGGTACTTGCCATGTGTACAGCAATAGGGATACAGTCATCCCTAACAATTGGTTCCAGTCATGAGACACCACAGCACCTGTATTACAATGCAGTAACAATGGCCTGCAGCATAACAACGTTGACTTGGGTGTTACAAAGGTTTATTGAATGAGGCAAGATCGTTTGAGAGGGTATTAATGGGAAGCTGATGTGGCTTCAGTGGAAACTGCTTCACTATAGTGCTCAGTTTGCAGTCATTTATGCCTGCCATTATGACAGTAACTGATAGAAAATATCTGTGTCTTGTGTATACAGTCAATAGTTCTGTGGGTTTTACATGTCTTCAAGTTTGTTCTGTGCTTCCAACATCTTCAGGGTGACTAGATTTGATGCAGGTGGATGCTGAAGTGACTGAGAGGGAATGTCAATTATATGGGTCAGTTTGGGCCAGAAATGTGGAAAGGGAGGGGACATATCTTGCATTCAGCGAATGGGAGTGGGAGTTTTAAGTGAGATAAACTCGCATGCATATGTAATCTATTAACTGGAATTTGCACATAAAACAAATTTATTCACAAGTTTTCACTTACATGTGTTCTATAAAACTGTAAGTGCCATAAAACAATGAACAAAACTGGTCTTCTGGGATGTGACACTCCAAAATACTAGTACCCCAACTTCTGAATGTGGCAAAACATCTCAGGAGACAGTAATCTTAGCACCCTACAATGTGAAAACCCCAGTCTCATTAATGTACAATAAACACTATACAGAAGAATACAGATATTGAGACGTAACTTTTGATTGCCAAATGCTCACGACTATTAGCAAACTATGTGTAATCTAAAGTTTCCATGGTGACTGAATTCAATGAAACTTTCATGGGCCATCAGCCATATCCAGTGGTTGAACAACATTGTTCAACCACCTGATATGGATATGTATCATAAAAACACAGTATTTTGAACTCAAAGAACAATGTATGTTATTCACAGTCTTCACATAATTTGGTAAAAGCAAAAGTTGTATTTGGAAGCCAGCTGAACTAGCATGGAATACAGATCTATATATGGAAAATATTTCTATACAGAACACAGAAGAACTGGCTTGGATATAACCTGCCTTATCAGAATGTTCCTTGGGCCTAAGAATGTACAGGGAAAGAGCATACATATACCTTGAACACAATCTGGATGTAATAACATAAATGAAAAGTACAAAGTCAACAAGAAAGTATGCATCAGCCATATGAAGATGGAGTTCATATCCAACACATCAAGGCTGCCTGCCCATTAAGGGAGGTTATGACAAAAATGGCTGCTGCATGTTGTGTTCATACCCAAAATATGGTACTGCAGTTGCACTAAATCAAATGAACTTACGATGGGACCAGTAAGTCTCTGATATGTATACCATCACTGAAGACACAGCATACTGTCACATACCCTTTCTGAACCCTTTATTATTTAAACACAGCACTCCTGATTTCGGTTGTGGCAAACTCTACACACTTGATATTCGATCAACAAATGGCCTTAGACAGTACATCAAGGTTTTGCCCGTAACATGTTACACGATGGTGATTCAAAGGTGTAAATTTTCATATTTCCCACCTTGCTTTTAGTTAGTATATTATTCAGGGCTGGTATTTCGTGACAGTTTCACGTAATTATGGCGAACATTATTCAGCATTCAGAATCATTACCATGCAGCTAAACCATTCAATTCCCAAGCCATATAATTTACAATATCTAAAAGTTTTAGGTAAAATTATTTCCTGTGTTTTGGCGTTTGTTACATGATTACCATGTTGGAGGTTGTTTACAGAAATTAACCTTTAAACAATCAGCCTTCCAAGCCTTGGGTCTAATGATCTGTTTATATTTTGTCAAAGTCTGCAGTCTCCATAAGAGCTTTGTCTTGTTAATCATGAATTGGGGAATTGAAAAAAAAATTAATATAAATAGTTAAGTCTAACTTATAATGAGATATGAAACCAGAGATAACCAGTGCTCCAGCTGAGACTACACTTGTGAGTTGAAGATACAAACTAACCTTTTTGATAGATAGGCAAACTGCAATGGTCTGGATCCTTCCCTAACCAGTTTTCATTCCCCCCCCCCGAAACTTGAAACTGTGTTCAGAAGTTTGCACCAAACACATCTACAGCCCACACCTCCTTTAACATGAGTTCTCATTGGCAAACCAGCCTACAAAGTGTACATTTATAATTCTTTGAACACATGATGCAGAGATCTATTACAGTCAAGGAGGGGAGGAATATCCTACAAACAATGAACAGAAGGCTAACTGTACTGGTCACATCTTTGGTATGAACTGCTTTTTAAAGCATGTTACTGAAGGTAAGACAGAGGGAAGGATAAAAGTGACAGGGAGACAAGGAAGAAGATGTAAGCAGCTACTGGATAACCTTCAGTTAAAGACAGGATCCTGGAAATTGAGAGGAAGCACTAGATCACACTCTTGGAAAAAGCTCCAGACCTCTCATATGACAGACTACAGAACAGATGGATACAGATTCACAATACAAGGAGCTTAATCACAGTTCTACCAATTCCATTGGCAGAGGCATTTCCAATATTGAGTAATGGCCAAACTAAAGCATGAAATTTTGCCTCAGATTACAACACTGCTCCACAATTATCATTTTCATACATTACTTCAATAGTGTAAAAGTCTATATTCGTGACATTTGTAGGATTTATGTACTTCTGTAATTAATGTGTTAAAAGCTCAAGCTTTATGTATACATAACACAATATTAAAATTGGAAATTCAATACATGATAAAATGGATTTTTTTTTTGTTTGAAGATTTCCCTAGGATGTTAGTGTTGTCTGGTAAATAGTTCCAGGGTCAAGAATTCCAAGAAGAGGAATGCTTGACCCTGGAAATTAAGGCACCATGATCCTTTGAAACATCAGGCACTGTTTACCCAATGACAAAGAGCAACAAACCAGAAGATGACTTGACTTCAGCAACACTACTCTCAGAACCTCATATCTTGCACAATACTTTTTCTGTCATATTAAGATGGGTCACTATATGTCATCATTCAAATATCAAATTCAATATGCAGATCAGCCCCAACTAATGGGATTGAAAGGATGGTTCTTACTTTTACCGCCTGATAGAATCTGAGCGGTCAAAGAGTCTAGAAAACTGTTTCTTTAAGCAAAATAAGATAACAGAGAAGTCACAATAAATTATTTAGTTTAATTTTATATTTAGACAACAGCTTCTACCAACCAATTAATTGGTACTTACAATGTTACGGTAACATCCTATCACTGGCAGCAGTGCTACCATCCTCAAGGGCCCACTGTGGATGATGCAGCTGCTACTGAAGGTACACCACAACAAGATAAAGTGGACTAGGACATGGCTTCTCAAACCCAGGGTGAATGGGTTGTGAGGACCTTCTGATGAGTCATGAAATCCCAAAGTCATCTTTCTTTTTTTTTTTTTTTATTTAGGCATCAAGCATGTGGTGATTCACTGGGATTCTGAATAGGTATTGATATTATTCAGGTTGCACCACGACAAAAATGAACACTTGGCCACTTCAGGACTCCAATTTGCATGAGTAAGATTCAAGGCAACTTAAAAAATACAGCTCTGACAGTGAATCTAATTATTTAACGATGCTTTCTCCGATATGCAGCATGAATATCATAATAAATCTACGCACAAGAAAAACAAGAAATAACACAACAATTACATTTGTTAACATGATTTTAACACTGACAATAATGAAAACTCATTTAATACTTCAAATCTACAGGACATAAAAACACACTGCATGAATCACAGGCTAAGGAACATTATTCGTGGCCATTGCAATTGGCCACGTCACTGGCCCTTTCAGCACAATGTCTTCTAAATGCTGCTTGATCTTCACAAAATGGCGCTTAAATTCTAAACCACATCCTTTTGACAACCGGAAATCCAGTAATGTCTTGCCATCCATATCAAGGACAGCTGCTTTGAAAACCAGTCTCATGTTACGTTTATCTACTGTTGTAATTGTTAGCTGAAAACAAAAGAAAATATAATGAAATCACAAAGACATTACACAGTGTAACAGTAAACTGGTAGGGAAGGTACAATGAAGACAATATTTCTGTGTGGGTTAGGCAATTTCCAAACATGGGTGAAGAAGGTACAAATGAAGGAAGATCCAAATACATATCCAGCAACTAATCCAAATACAGAAAAATGTAATGCATGGCAATAAGCAACTGTCAACAGATTGCTCAGAATATTGCAGCAGCAATGAACACAAATATAGAAATTGTGAGAGACTGACCATGTGTGAACAGATGTTCCTGAAAAATCCCAGCAGCAAGCAAAATATAAGAAAATGGCTCAGGACCTTTTGGATAAAGCACTTGGAAGCGTGATGACTCAGGAAGCAGATACATATGAGAAAGCAACAAAGAATTGTGCAATTCCTTGCCTGACAACACCATTCAAGATGTTTTCTCACTTTAAATGTAACAGTACATATTCCATATAATTTGTGTACATTTTATCATTATGACACATGTACAAAGGATTTCCACCTAAGAAGCACACAACAAAGGGCCCAAAACTACCACTTCACCCATGCAATAGATTTCATTTATCAAAATGTGTCTACATAACCTTCAGAGTTTGATGTCTTGCTTAATTTCCCACCATTGCATTTCCTTCAAATGTGTAAGGACCAGGTAACAAAGTGGTTCAGCCTGCAGGGGTGGTTCACGTGGTAAAGCTTTCCATTCTGTTATTAACTGATTGACATTAGTGTGAGGTAATGGTTTCAGTAACAAGTCTGCATCACCATCAATCTCTGAATAATTCATTACCACCTGAAGTTGTCTAGGATATTCTAAGCATAATAAACTAGCAACAAAGTGCAGTAACCAATCAGCACCAAGTGTCAACGTGTTCTACTTAGCCTTCAAGTAAATAATTATCAAACAGAGCACAGCACATATGTTTTTGTAACACGTAATACTTAATATGGAATATCACTATAATAAATTTAAGAATGAATAAAAAATACCTGCAATGAAGTTGTGATGAACTACACACAATATATCAATTTCAAACTTTTGATGACTGTAACTGGCCGATAAACTTTGTTGAAATAAAATTGGACATTATTACAAACAGGTATAGGACGACCGAGGAAGAGATGCAGGGACCAACTTCATCTTGAGGATCAAGGAACAGGAAACACACCTAACCCTTCAGGAACATGATGATGATGATGATGATACAAATAGGTTATAGAAGTAAATGTATAGGAACTGTCAGACAGAAGTGACTTGCTGAAATATATCAGAAGACACGTTTGGCAGCGCGTTTGTTTATAAGAATAGTTGCAGACATTGTGCAGAGATGAGGGAAGGATAAAATTATCCAACCTACACTGCTTTGTGTGTGATGAGATTCACAATGGGATTTTTATGCTTGGCAAACATAGTTAAGGGTACTAAAAATTCAAAACCCCTTTCCCTTTGGGCAGCAGTCAGAATTTAAATCCCAGCAAAACTGCTAGGTTAAAATAAGCAGTGAAATCAGGACAATCCTGACTGAAAGGTCCAAATTTGGCACACTACAACAGCTATAAACATGGTCAGAAGAAAGTGCAATGTGATGTGTAACAATGATTTCTTCATCTCAGTGTGATACCCAATAATCTCAAAGTAGTATATATAATACATTAATAACACTGGTCAACAAAGATTTTGTCCCATGAGGAAAAATGTCTGTTTCTGATGTATTTTTGGATGCTGAATTCAAATATGTTTCCAGAATTTTTCTATCACCCACATCTTTTGCGTTGCATCAGACTATGTGAAAACACAAGCCTACATATGTGAGTCACTGGGGGCCCGTAGGAGATATTCTGGACATGTCACGTGTTACTAACAGTCCTCTGCTAGTTGTTGGCCAGAGCTCAGTGTGTATCAGAAGTACATAGTGTTTGTTCCACCATTAATATGTCAAGAAAGTGCGTAAATTAATCAGATGCATTCGGCTATATCTGCAGGAAGGTGACATTCAAATCCTGAAGATGATCTTTCACACCCCTGATTAAGAAATGCTATGAGCATTATTACGGCTGCAAAGTGGGTGTTCAGGACAAGAGTTTGGGCTCCCCACTTTTGTTGTGTGACATGTGCCAGGCTTCTCGTGGCATGGGCAAAAGGTTCACGCTGTATATCTTTTGTCATTTGTATTGTTTGGAGAGAGCCCAAGGACCATGTTTCAGATTGCTACTTCTGCTTGACCAGTATCACTGGTTTAACAGCGAAGTCCAAACACACCTAATTTACCATATGCGATGAGGCCAGTACCTCACAGTGCAGAATTGCCTGCGCCAGATCCTCCAACAAACATGATGCTGGGGGACAATGAATCTACTGATGAAGATGTAGGCCAAGCTAACAATAATGTGGATTGTGATCCAACATTTGCAGGGGCTTGTTCTTCCAATGAACCACAACTGCTGTCTCAAGGGGACCTGAATAATATCCATGATTTGAACGTGTCAAAGAAGCAAGCTTAACTTTTAGGCTCCAGGTTAAAGGGCTGGAATCTTGTGCACCAAGACACTAAGGTGTGTTTTTACCGTGGGCACCATGAATAATTCAAGGATTTCTTCTCCCTGGAAGATGGTGTCTTGTTTTGCAATGATGTTTGTTCCGTTATGTGTCTTGTTTTGCAATGATGTTTGTTCCATTATGCAAGTTCTTGGCCATGAATATAACCCAGATCAGTGGCACTTGTTCATTAATTTGTCAAAAGTGGGCTTGAAGGTGGTTCTACACCACAACAGAAACAGATTCCCCTCCGTTCCTTTGGCTCATGCAATGAACATGAAGGAATGTCATGAAAGCATGAAGCTACTGTTGGGAAATATTAAGTATGACAAATTTAAGTGGAAGTTATGTGGTGACCTCAAGGCTGTGGCACTGTTACTCGGAATGCAACTGGGGTACATAAAATACTGCCGTTTCCTGTGCGAATAGGACAGCCGATACAAGAAGAATCATTATGCAAATAAACTGTGGCCTAAACGAACATCACTGACGCTAGAGGAGAAAATGTCGTCAATCCTCTTGTTCTTCCAGAGAAAATTTATCTGCCCCCTTTGCACATAAAGCTGGGCCTTTGTGAAAGGTGTGGGTGGATAAAACCAGCCATGGATTCGAATATGTGAGGAATAAGTTCCCAAATGTGACGCAAAAATCAAGGAGGGTATATTTATAGGGCGACAAACAGTCTGATGAAGACCTGAATGAGACTGAAAGAAATGCATGGTTGTCTTTTCAGAGGATCTGCAAGGACTTCTTAGGAAATCACAAATCAGCAAACTTTCAGGATGTTATGCAGGACCTGTTGACTTTGTACAAAGCTATGGGATTCAATATGAGTCTGAAAATTCACTTTCTGGAATCACACTTCGATTTTTTCCAAGAGAATCTCGGCGAAGTCAGTGACGAATACGGTGAAAGATTGTACCAAGGCAAGTGGACCTCAAGTATGTTGGCAGACTATTGCTGGACATTGAAGAGGGACGTACCTAACGCCAAATACTGGCGAAAGTCATAAGCCTCAACATTTTAGAGGAAAGTTTCTGCCATTTCATGAGTATGCAAAGTATTATTTTGCAAATTTAAATTCCTCTGTATCTTTGAAACCCTGCCTTACAGAAAAATTCTGTATTCATATCTGAATTCAGCATAAAAAGTACTGCTAAGTTCACCTATCGAAGTTCATGGGACAAAAAAAAAAAAGTCAAATTTTGTTGACCAGCGTAATGTGTTGTGGTGTCTAACTTCCTTCATGCACTTTCTGTTGCTGCCGGTATATGCATTTCTTTATCTCAGTGTGACACTGATTAATCTCAAGGTATTATTCATATAATACATTAATAACGTGGTGTTGTGGTATGCACCTGCTTTTATGCACCCTCTGTTGCTGTAGGCATGTGCATTTCAGCATTTTTTGTGCTCTGTTTGATTTACGATTTAGACACCTGGACCATCATTTCTTGAAACCAGGTGATTCTGCCAACACCTCCATCAGCAAGATACTGCACTTTGTTCAAAGTGTGAGGCTTCTGAATGCTTAAGCAAAGGGCTGCATGAAAGACTGTAAACAGTCCAGGTGAGAAGAGTCATTGTGATCCCCACCCTACGGTTCTCTAGTCCCGTGTTGTCCACGTGTTTTTCATGCCATGTAAAAAATGCCAAAATGCAACAAAAAGTGAATAAAAGCAGTTGGACACAACACCACACTAACAAGCCACATGATATGTACAACATTAAAGAAGTACCTTAATATAGTGAACCTGAACTTCTGGGCTCACACCCTATAATACGCTTTCCTGCTATTATAATAAGCTCCACCATTCACTTAAAATCTGCAGAAGTCACAAATGTATGTAAGAACTACAATAAATAATGCATGTTACATACCACTTTGGCTGTAATTTTCCAGGTATAACTCAACCTATCAAGCAATTTGCACAATTGTGCAACTGTTTCTTCATAGCTCGTACGCACAAAGAAGCGTGTCATGCGTCGCACCAATTTCTGGAAAGTATTCTGTGAAAAAATAACACAGTGTTTGTGATAGTTACAAAAATGAAATGTATTTACAGTCAGCACTCCACATACTAGTACCTGACTGGACGGCTGAGTAGAAGGCTGTGTGGCATGGAGCTGTGAGTTCAGCAGCATGTCATCCAGATATGCTGGTTGCGAGAAAGAGAAAGACACCTTCTCTTCTAGCATAGCTGCAGCAACACTGGCAACAGGTACACTTGGCTGCTCTAACCTTGGTTCTGGCTGTGATCTGCACAACCTAACCATTGAATCGTCTACAGCATAACTATCCAATGCTGCAGCAGGAGGAGAGATGGATGACAGTTCACTACCAGAACAGATACGCTTGTTGCGCTGTCTACTGCTTGGCGAAAATATATCCCTATCTGGTGATCCTGAAACATGATCACTTGAATAAGGTGTATGGCATTTAAGACACAATAACTGAAGGCACTGGTAAGATCTGTTCTCAGATCTTGAGAAAGCATTTCCATGGCTCAGTTGTCTCCATACAACCCTTTAGCTTTTAAATTTGCCCCTCCAGTACAGATGTACAGCCATTTTGTTCCAGGTAAATGTTGGGGAGTGGTAATGTTTGTCAACTGACAAAGACCATGTAGAGCTGGAAGGAAGCTACAGCAGCAAGGGGAGCCTCATGTGCCATCATCCCCACCATATATGTTAATAACGGGTAACAAGAGTTTTGTAGTATCCTGTTCGTAGCATCTTAAGGTGTTGTCTGTCCATATCAATCCCAAAGCCCAATATTACACACACACACACAAAGTAACATACTTTTAATAATCAACCAACAAAACATACAGTATCTAGGGAAGCTCCCTAATGGTCTGCATTATACCAAACTGTGACACGTTTCAGTTCAATAGGAACCATTTTCAAGGAGATGTACAAATCATAAAAATCACAGACAGTGACATATACTGAACATATACATGAATACAATCATATTTCAACACAGTACCAAATTATACAGCAAATGTGGACAGAAACGATGACAAGTATCCAATGAAAACTAGCCTAGGTTCAATACTACAATACATATATCTGCAGCCTCATTAACTTTGACCAGATAATGCTGATGATATTTTGTGTTCTCAGATTTCTATGACAGTAAATGAACTAACTGAAACGATCTGCAGACTACACTGTTTTCCTGACTTCGGTAATCTAGCTTTATGATGTTGATTCACACTCATACAGCTAGATCACCAAAGAGAGGACAACAGCATCATCTTCTGTCTTCTATAGCTCGGTGTTTTGATGTGTAGAATCCATCTTCTTCCAAAGGTGATTTAGCCAATGTCTTTGCTTTGGTAATCTAGCTTTATGACCTTCTGCAACATTCATACAGCTACATCACCAAAGAAAAGACAAATGCTTAGAGACAACATGGGAGTATTTATGTCAAGTAAAGGTGCAAATTCTGCCCACACAGACGGGTACCAAGTGGCTCAGAGTGTCAAGCAACCTCAGAGTCACTCAGTACCTGACCAAGCAAACAGCACTCTTCAGTGGTAAGAAATTCAACAACAGAATTTGCAGACTTGACATGCACAAAGGCACACAGACGAACATATCAAATGGCAAACCACTGATAAGGGGTTGTCATATTAATCTTGTAAATTCAGGAACAATTAACAGCCTACAGTCTCAGAAGTATTCCTGTTAACATGTACCAGGTCAACCCACATAAAGTGGAAATACCAAACACGTAACACACATATATGATCCTTGGAAGTGCAGAGAAATTTTACACACTTTTTCCCAAAAATGTCCTTGTATATGTATGAAACATACTGCACATTTGGATAAAATGGACCCCCACGTATTTCTCTGAGTATACGCTTACCCAGCGAATTTGGAAAGAATACAATAAAATTATCAAGGGAAATGTTATAGGAAAATTGCTAAATTAGCATGTAACTGAAACAATAAAAACACATTTACTGCCTACAACAGGGACAAATTTATTGTACAGGAAGTGGCAACAGGAACTGCATGTCCAGAGCAATAAGCAGTATTTAATTAAAAACAGCTTAACAGTGAACCATACAAATGGAACTCATTCAAAATATGGTCTTAAGCTAACTGAAAACAAAGTCAGCAGTATCTAGAAATATTACTAAAATATGAATAGTTAAGATTCTACGATCTTTATGTATGTACCATACATTTTGTACAGTCTATTACTTAGACCAAACACACAACTCGATGTCTACGTCCAGTTCATTTCTCATCATACCTGCACACAGGAAACTCTGAACAAACTTAAGTCCATCACGTGCCTCCCATAAATCCAACCCCTTGTCCGCACCTCAGGGTTATGTGGATTCATACTCTACTTTACCTTGCATCATGTGGGAGGCAGTAACAAGTGTGGAGGGATACCCTGATGGGGGTTACTACGACACACGCTAACGGGGCTCTGACCTGCCCAAGCCAAGGTGGGAGGTATCATGCTGAAGGTTGCATTGCACTGGGGTAGTGATCGCAGAGTCGTAAATAATCCCCTTGGGGAACCATGCCGCATTCCAATGTAAGTACGCCTTCTGTCCGCATGGAGCTCCGTGGACAGTGACTGTATGTTTTCCCAGTTTTTTGTGGGAGGGTTCCTTAATTGGGGACTCTGATGGATATAAAAGAATGAATAAACCATTGGCCCTGGAGAAGAAGCATCTCACTCAATAGGGACCCCGTTGGGCAACAAGGAGGGCAGCTCATTTACCAGGGACTTTGAGGGAAATGTGAATTACTAAGGAATGTGCAGAAGAAAGCTCTGGAGACAGGTGTCTCTCTCTCCGTGGGGGAACCTGGACGTAGCCCGCTTACTGGGAATTTTAAGAGATAGCTGGAGGGCTCCAGAGGGGGAGCATCTCTCTCTGCGGGAGCTCTGTTAGGGAACCTGGGGGGGTGGGCTCCTTTTCTAGAGACCTGGAAGGATGTGGAGAGGAGGGCTCAGACATCACTCTCCATGGGGGCCCCACTGGGGAATTTGGCAGGAGGCTCATCTACCAGGGACTTGAGAAGGCTCTGGGAATGGGGCATCTCTCTCTATGGGCACTCTGTGAAGGGAACTTGGAGGGGGGGGTCCTTTACTGGGGACCCTGAAGGTTATGTAGAAGAAGGCTCTGGTGATGAGCATCTTTCCATTGGGGCCCCGCCAGGGAACCTGGAAGGGCTCATTTACTAGGGATTTTGAGAAATGGACGAAATGGGTGCCTCCCTGTAGGGGGAACTGGGGAGAGGGGCCCGTCTACCAGGAACTTTGAGAATTCACTGAAAGAGGGCTCTGGGCTTTGAGCATCTCTCTCTATGGGTGCTCTATTTGGGGAACCTGGAGGGGGTTTCCTTTGCTGGGGGCCCTTAAGGTTAGGAAAGGAAGGCTTGTGGGACAGGCATCTCTCTTCATGGGGGCTCAGCTGGGCAAGATGGAATGTGCTCATCTACCCAGGACTTTGATATATGGTTGAAAGGGGCTCTGGAGGTTGAGTCTCTCTCTCTGTGCGAGCTCTGTGAAGGGAACCTGGAGGGAGGGCTCTCTTGCTGGGGACCCTGACGGATATGTAGAAAAGGCTCTGGAGGTGGGCAACTCTTTCCAAAGGGGCCCTGTTTGGGGAAACTGGAGGGCTTGTCTACCAGGGACTTTGAGAGATGGATGAAGGGGGATCTGGGATGGAGCCTCTTTCTCTGAAGAGGCACCATGGAGGGGGCCTTCACTAGGGACCCTGGAAGATATGTTAAGAAAGGCTCCACATATGGGTGTTTCTCTCCTTGGGGGCCCCTTTACAACCAAGGGGAACCTGGAATCTGGAGGGGGGGGTCTCGTATGCCAGGGACTTTGAAGGATGTATGAAGGAGTGCTCTATGAATGGAGCATCTTTCTGCGAGGGATTCCATGAAGCGGACCATGAGGGAGGGCTCCTTTACTGGGGACCCCGAAAGATATAAGCAAGGCTCAGAAATGGCTGTCTGCTTCCATAGGGGCCCCGCTTTTGGGGAACATGGAGGGGCGCTTCTTCCTTAGGGCCTTCTTATTTAGAGGGATTTTTATGAGGTTTTTGAGAAATATGCAAAAAGCTCTGTAAATGGGTATTTCATTCCATAGGAGCCCTATTGGGGAACCTGGAGAGGGTTCATTTGCTGGGATTTTTGAGAAATGAGAAAAAGTATATCTGGGTTCCTTTCTTGGACCCAGAGGACATTCAGATTTTAAGTCCAGGAGCCATCTGGAACTTTGGTAAAGGAACAGGCTCTCCTGAGTTGATATTAGATTATGGGACTCAAAGGGCCCATCTATAAGGCCCAGGTGCATCGGGACCATAGGGCTCGAACCCAATGTTAATCAATCAATCAAATCCATCACATACAAACAACTTAAATTCTCTGATTATCTTTTCACTGACATGATTTATATTAATTCATTGTAGTATTACACCCATAAGAAACTTCCAGCTTTTATCAACTGTATATGCAGCCACCAAGTTAACAACATCCATATACTGCAACCTTAATAACTGATGCAACTCACAATGTTTTATAGATTGTTTTATCAATTGTCTATAACGATCACCTGCATAAACATTTTAATCTATTGATTTTATTGATTAAATAACTTTACAGACTTCGTAACTTTAGCAAACAGAAAATAAGACTCCTAGAAGACGATGCAAATGCATTGAAATATGTAGGAGTACTTGACATAAAAAATCATTGTTAAAATATATGTTGTGCATTGGTTGGTCTAAATAAATAAATAAAGAATAGTAGTACAGGTTGCGGCAGAAAAACCCGACTGTTTTCAAAATGAAATAACACAATGAGGTTTCACCTTTTTATGTAAAAGTTGTTATCACTGGAAAACTCAGTACATGCCATTTTAAGTTTTGAAAAATACGTCACTCAGATGTCTCCCAACATTTCTCAAACACTGCTTCAGTCTTACTCCAAGATTTTCCATCACCCGACCAGTCATCTGCTCTGGGATCACCGCGATTTCTTCCTTTATGCTTGCTTTAGTTCCACTATGGTTCTAGACTTAGAGATGAAAACTCTGCTTTTGAGATACCCCCATAAAACGTAATCACAGGTGGAGAGATCAGGCGAACATGGCAGCCATGGAAATGACGTGTTGTGGAAACATTTCCTGCAGAACACTTATTGATGCCCCTGCTGTGTGGGCTGTTGCTCCTTGCTGAAACCATACTGATGAGAGATCGATCCCACGATGACGTAACTCTGGTTCACAGAAGTTGCGAAGCATTGCCACATAGAGCTCGGATGTCACAGTAATGGCTGCATCTTTGTTGTCTTCAAAGAAGTAAGGGCCAAGGAACTCCAAATGATGCGATCCCACACCAGACAGTCGATCTATCACTGTGGAGAGGACGCTGATGGAGCTCTTGTGGATTTTCAGGTGCCCAGTAGCGATAATTTTGTTTGTTCACATAACCCGACAAGTGGAAATGTGCTACATCAGTCATTAGGGCAGTGTTGATAACACCATCATCATTCAGCATTTTGAGAAGATGCTCAGAAGAAATCCTACAGTTAGCCATATTGTGATCACTTAATTATTGAACAATCGCAATTTTGTACAGATGAAAATTAAGATCCTTGTACAAAATTCTCCACACGCTGTGATCAGATAGTCCTATGGCAACGGAATGCCTCCTCATTGAACGCCTTGGATTCTCACAATAGCCATCCTTACCATATCAACATTTTCTGGTGTTTGTACCACACAAATTCTGCTTCGGGTTTTCTTTTTAAGGCCAAAGCGAAAGTTCTGTACTCATTCTTTTATGGCATTACGACAGGGAACATGGCCATGAGGAGGAATGTTAAAGTGCCTTCGAAATAATCGTTTTGTTGTAACGGCTGTATCGCCATTCTTGAAATAAGCTTCAACAACGAAAGCACGATGTTGCGTGGTCCACTGCTCCATGGCTACTGAAATGGCATGAAACCAGCCAGCCACTGACCTTGGTTGCATTACCCCACCCCACATGATTGCCAATATAACAGGACTTAAAAACCATCAGGTTTTTCTGCCGCACCCTGTACATTTTCATGATGTGACAAATAAAATAAAAATGTTATGTAATATTCTCACTCATCTTACTAAATGGTGCACAGACTGAATTTTGTTCAAGCCTTTGGGCAGTACCATCATAAAACTAGGTAACAACTGCTTGGCCAGCAGATTTATACAGGCTATTTTGATGTAAAACCTGACACTCGTGCCATATTTGTGACCTAAGATCCAGTAATTAATTACAACATGATCAGCCATCTGCTGGCTACTTCTAGCAGCTTGATCCTTGTATCCATTATCCTTCAAAATGAAACTCTGGTATTATGGAGGATGACCTACCACTCAAAGCCAAATTATATGGGCCATTAGCATGTTTTATAAGTTTAAAAAAACATGATGACACATACCAACAATTCACTTTATTTTGACATATGGAAAATGTGAAGTTGGCCTGAGTTTGTAAGTGTACGAGTGAATGAAAGAAAAGAAATGACTTATAGGGAGGAATAATAACCACCCATGTAACACAAGTCACATTCACCTGAAAACTATGAAATATACTACATTTGAAGATAGATTATACATTTATTTTACATGGTCTCATTAATCACTAAAGTGTAAAATCTAGAGGTGGAAACTGTGGCTAAATTTAAATGAGTATAATCATAATCTGCAATACTGCTGGAGGATGTATGTTATATACACAGTTGAGGCATTCACCTGAAAGTCTGAAAAATCACAATATAACAACAAAATAAAATGTAATGAGTATATGAAAATACCAATTCATATGACATGAAATTTAGGAACCTTGATCAAACCCAATTACAACTAGAATTAAGTGAATCCAAAATCAAGACAAATGAGCTTTTACTTAAATTACACAGGTAAACATAATTTTTATAACACAAAAAATCAAACTTTCCATGCTCAATTCAAATGTAATTAGAAGTGCTCCATCACCCGCATTGTTTGTGTGACACAATTTTTTAAAATGCAGTTTTTGTGAATTTAGGCATGTGAGCCCAATCAGATGGCCAGACTGCAATCTCACACATGTACTGACCCATTAGGACATGAAACTAAGACTAAGCTCTGCTTGAGAAACACTACACTGCTAGTGGCATGCCAGATTTTGTTCTGAAAAATTGCAAGTGTCATGTGTTCTTTTTAGTGAAGTGTATAGATTATCCTGACACCTTATTACGTGTGTAAAAACTGACTTTCAAATCACAGAGACAAAATTTTACCACACTCCTTAAGAAATGTTATGAGCTTTATTGAGGGTGTAAAGTGGGTGGCCAAGAGAAAGTTTGGCACCTCATATTTGTTGTGTAAGATGTGTGAGGCTTCTCACAGGATGGGTTTGTGGTCACACCAAATGCCGTTTGCCGTTACCATTGTTTGGAGGGAACCAAAAGACCACTCAAATGATCGTTATTTGGTTTAACAAACATAACAGGCATCACCTCCAAATCCAAACATACAGTGAAATATCCAAATCTACCATCTGCAATGAGGCCTGTCTCACACAGTGTAGAGTTGCCGGTACTAAAGCCACTGAAAAATCTGACTTTTAGTGATAACAAATCTCATTATGATGATGTCGACAGACAGCAAAGAGACAAAGTTGACCGCAATCCAACATTTGACCCAAGTTTTCTTCATCTGAACCCCATTTATTAACACAAGATCTTAATAACCATGTCTGCGATTTGAAAATGTTTCAAAAAGAAGCTCAATTCTTAGGTTCCAGGTTCAAATGGTGGAATTTTCTCCACCAAGATAATGAAATATATTTCTTTTGCTTTCATTAAAATCAATTCAAAGAATTTTTGTCTCAAGAAAATAATTTGGTATTTTGTAATGATGTTTGCTCTGGTGTAGAAGCTCTTGGACATCAACACAATCCAACTGAGTAGCATTTACTTTCTGACTCTTGAGAAATTAGATTAAAAGCTGTGCTTCTACATAATGGGAATAAATTTCCACCTGAAACCCTACTCCATGCCACTAAAATAAGAGTCCTATGAAAATATGATACTTTCAGAAAAGATTAAGCATGAAAAATATAATTGGAACATTTGTGCAGATTTGAAGGTCACTGCTCTCTTGCTTGGCTACTCAAAGTTTTGTTGCTTTCTGTATCAGTGGGATAGTAGAGACAGAAAACATCCTTACATCCAAAAACAGTGGCCTAAATGAGTATCGTTTATTCCAGGGCAGAAAAATGTAGTAAACACTCCACTAATCAACCATGAAAAGGCTTATTTTCTTCCACTGCACATCAAGCTTGGACTCCTAAAAATTTCATCCAAGGTGATGGATCAAAATAGTGCTAAATTTATTTGAAAAATAAATTTCCCACGATAAGTGATGCTAAAATCAAAGAAGGGGTATTTGTTGGACCTTAAGCAAGAAAGTTAATAAAGGACACTAAATCTGAAGAACATCTAAATGAAGTGGAAAAAGCACCATGGAAATCACGCCAAAATGACACTACGAATTTTTGGGAAATAATAAGGCCGAAAACTGTCATGATATGGTGCCTGATCTTGTAGAATTCTACAAAGGTATCGGGTTGTTATATGTCTTTAGAAGTGCATTTCTTAGACTCTCACTTAGAATTCTTCCTAGAAAATTTTGGGGAAGTGAGTGATGAGCATAGAGTGCAATTTCACCAGTTTATTTCCACCATGATAAAGCGGTACCAGGGCATGTGAAGTCCTAGTGTGATGGACGATTACTGTTGGACACTTGGAAGAAACTTCTATATACATATATACACAAACATATTTGTATACGGCACAAAAGTGCTATTGGGTTTAGCTACTTTAGTTCATGTGACAAAAAATAAAAAATATTTTCTTATCCAGTGTAATCATATACTACCAGCAGTTTAAAGCAATCTCACCACCAAAACAAAGATAATGAGACAAATACAGTCCAGTGTACTTACCTAATTTGTCAAAATATTTGTTACACCAGCGGTGTGCTCGTATCTGCTTTATGTTTGAACGACCAGAGGGAAGAGGAACAAGAATTTTTCGTGCCAGCGCCAGAGCCAAATGGTCCAGTTTACTCCATGGTGTCTGATGTAGTGCTGTACCATCCTTCCAAATCGTATATTCTTTACATTCACCAGTAGGTTGGTCCCATGGCAATTCTGAAAGCAAATACAAATTTTTCATACATTATATTACCTTCCTGCAATCTTTACACACATTTCAGGCTATTCATTTCAGTGTACACAAACAAAATATCATTCTTAAATTCTAAGAGTCAACCCTCTGCTTCCAACATTGAAAGGAAGAAACTATGTATGTTTGGTAAAAATATGTGGGTGCTGAACGCAACAGGTGAGAAATTCTCACCAGTCTCCACTATTTACAGCAGAACTGCATCGAATTCTCTGGGGAATAGTCAAGTCAAACTCTGAAATTGGAAAATTGAAGAAAGCAAGTACTTTAAACACTGAGTTTACTAACTTCACAGCACTGAAACTGCAGAAAACCCTACAGCAAGAAATATTAGTGTTGAGTTTCCACTGTGTCTGTGGTACTGCACATTCATTCAATTCCAGGTATGTCTAACAGAGATTATTCAAGGGGTGTTGAACATTAGGCAACAACATGAAGGATTCATAAGAACTAATAAGCAACTGGAAGTCTCCAGGATCAAATTCACTTGTTATTTTGGTGCTCAGTGGACATGAAACATTTTGAATTGTCACATCAAACAGTTAACGGTATCAAAACTGGCTATTATATTAAGCTGATTGTTATGTGCTGTAAAGTAACAAAGACCAACAATTTTTAATCTAGTAACAGGGCCTTGTGCTACCTAGAAGACAGATTACTATCTTCTGGGACATGAGACCACACAGTGAGAGCCCATCTTCTGGGTCATTTTATTACTGAAATTCCAGTAACTTAAAAACTACCTAGCTGTAGAAAACACTACAGAGAACTTATTGTAGAAACACTACACAGAAAATTCCCTGGTTAGTCATTAAAAATTTTATTTAAATTTCAGACAAAAATTTTACTCTAAACTCGTAACTATGTACAAAAGGCCTCATTTAAAATTTCCCATGAATTGCCCCTGTATACACTTATTATACAAGAATACTAGGATGCATATTACTTTTTACAAAACTGAACACCTCAAACAGCTTATTAAATAAATGGGACAAATCACCACACACTTCAGCCACTTTTAGGCTGGTTGCTCACCAAGTAATAAGTCACACATTGGACATGTCACAAAGAACTTACAACACATACTACATTAATGAGTTTGCTAAATTGTAATACATTATTAAAATCAACATCATATATTTCATAGTTTTAATATCTTTTGTTAATATAATACTCATGCTTTACATACAGCATGCACTAAAATTTATATGTCCAACCACGTCAGTAAGGGGCTGAACTGTACCTCCTAATTCTCCTGTAAACACATGTGGCTGATACAATGTAGGTATCACCCCATATTCAATTCCTTATCTATCTATCTATCTATCTAATCTATCCATCCATCACACACACACTCACACATGCATGTGTGTGTGTGTGTGTGTGTGCACATGTTATTTTAAAGATGTTTACTGTCCACTTATACTTTCACATATTTATCTCATTCACAAATTTGTGTGAAATGACTTACATGCATTTCAATGCCACCAAAGAGTTCAACTGCTATACTACACAGACAACCATTCCAGCATCACCATCAAAGACAAAGACACTGTGTTGTTCAGAAGACAATGTTTGTAACCATCACCAAGTAAAACTTTGAAAAGAAAATGTCAGTCCAATGAGCAAATATTGAAATCAGCATGCGTTTGGGTAACAATACACTCCAGTCGCCATGCACAATATTTTTCTTGTACACAGATTCACATATATGAGAAACAGTTTTTTCTGAGAAACCTCAATGTAGGGATGCACAAATTTTCCAAACATCTATGGGCCACCTCAAAATTCTAGATGCTACCGTGCAAAATTTAATCCCCATGGTGACCATGTGTATGTGATTTGTGTACCCCTGCCTTCATGACAGCAAACTGCATCACATTACACTCACCTAGGAACTATAAATATCACTGTTACATAAATTACTCCACACAGCACAGTCCTTCTTCTCAAGCTCACTGGTGCTTGGTCAGCCAAAAAATTCCCTGTATTTTTTGGAACCCAAAGGATCATTGCCCTGTGCACAGGAGCCCTATACTTGTCTCTGTTCTGACCTAGACTACTCTAGCCCACAACATCCCATCCTATGTATTTCCAGGTCCACTTTAATGTTATCCTCCTACCCACTCTTCAATATTCCAAGTGTTCTCTTCCCTCCTAGTTTCGCCACAGAAATCATGCACATCACATAGCCTGCACATCTCATCTTTCTAAACACCCTTATCAATTTGAAGTATGTGTAATTCAGAAATACTAAGTTATTTTCACAATATTAACAACATCAACTTAAGTCACCCAACAATTTCCTCCTCTGTATAATAGCAGTACGTGTGCTTCCCATCAAACTCCACATTCTGACATAATCAGGAAAAGTAACAAGTACAATCATCACGAAACTCCAATCACAGTAGAACTACACCTATCTGGGCACTGGTTACCTGGATTGCCGATTATCTGGATCGGCTTGGCCTTTTGGGTAAACATTTTCTTCCTGTAATTGTACTACATCTTTTTACAAATTAAATTTTTCATTCAATTGTCAAATATTACGTATTTGTGTTTTATTTGTATGTACATAAATATGTAGCCTAAACCACCTTTTGTAGAAACTTTTTTCCCCACTTCAAACTTGCTAATGTAGCTTCTTCAAAGAAAGTTCCAATTATCTGGAGTTCTGCATATCTGGATGGCTCAATGTCCCAATTAACCTGGATAATTGGAGTTCTACTGTATATAAACTCCTCCACCACTTCATAACTTGCAGTTCATAGTATTTACCTTATTGCACTTGTTTAAATATTCTGATTATTGATCTTGACTAAAACAAGAAAAGCTCTACAACCAAAAATGAACAGCAGCAACATGCATTTTAAGCACATACAGTGTCCTATTGGTGTTAGAAGGGCACAGGACTATGTAATTCAAACTGAAATGAACAAATAAATAAAAATATAACATTTACCTTTTCCAGGCACATACACGGTAAAGGAAAGAGCATTACCATTCTAACCAAAGTATACTACACTCAAATAGGACATAAAACTTACCAACTTCCCTACATGTAACATAACACAAAAAAGCAACTGTGCATATAACACCAACATTTCAAACAGCCACAGTGTGCATGTGTGCAACATTCCTTCATGCTGTGGTGACGCTGCCAGTGATGAATGGAACGCTGTTCCTGACTTTGGTACAATAGCTTTAGGAGCAGCCAATACAACCTACAGCTAGGATACCAAAGACAGGACCACTGTTCTTGCTCGCTATCTTCAAAGTGGTGCAAACTTAAGGCAAACTGAAATTGTTCTTTATTGCTAAACCTTGGAACAGTAAGTTTATGCTGCTAAGTATGCATTTAAGCCATTTTTGTACATGCAGTTCTCATTTAAATGACAAAATAAAATCAAGGGCTGCTGCAGGTAATAGATGTTTCTATAGTCTAGGGCAAATACTTAGGTCTAGAACCATGAGTAAAGCAGTTGATATTAAGATGTATAAAATGATAATGAAACCAGTGCAGTGCAGTGTGTGGCAGTGAAACATGGGATATGACTGAGATGGATATGAAAGGACAGGGTACAAGGGGCAAGAAAATATTAAGAAGGATACAGGGACCAATGGTTGAGCAAGGAGTATGGAGAATATTAACTAATCAGGAATTGAGGGAGCTATATATGTCCAGACATAGTAACAGATATTAAAAAGAAGAGCTTGGAATGGATTGCACAAGTATCAAGAATGGATCAGGGAAGGACAGTTAAGAAAATATTTGAGAGTATGCTGGTGGGAACTATAAGAAGGCGCAGAGCAGTATTGAGATGTCTGGAAGATGTACAGAAGGATCTATGGAAGATGGAAGGTTAAGAGATGGCAGTCGACAGGGAAGAATCGGTGCCCTTAATTAAAGACGCCAAGCCCTCAGATGGCCTTACAGCCAAGGAGGGAGGGAGTGAGTGAATAAGTAAGTATGTAAGTAAAAAGTAAGTAAGTAATTAAGTATGTAAGTTCGCATTACAGTATCTAAAGATATATCACTAATTTTACTTGCCACATACAAAGTTCTCATGGAATAAGAATGTCATTTTTTTCAAACAAGGTAACATTACAAGATTTGCAGTTCTTAGAGCAGTGTCATTTAATGATTCACATTCTCTGGGGCACAACATTAGGTCCAACAGTAAACAGTTACTGAATTTTTGAGGGAGCTAGCTACCTTACAAATGTCATAATTATCTACCAACTCAGTATCATATCATATCATATACAATTTATGCATCTTCCAGATAATACTAACATTTTGTTTCTAAAGCTTGTTTATAAGCCAAGCCAGCAAAGCATTATACAATTTGGATTTTTTTTGTTACACAGGACAGCCATGAGATCACTGAACACAGTAACTCCTCCACTTCACATTTTTATGCTGTGCTTGGATGTTTATAATTTCATGTACTGCAGAGATAAGCAACCTGCGTGGACAGTCAGTTTTCTTGTGTGAGTAGTGGCTGCACTAAACATGCAATCAGACCACTCTCTGCCATGTACTCTCTCACTTTAGCACAAAGAATCCTTAACAATTACTGGGACCAAGTGTAACAGCTTTGTGACCAAGGAATCCTTCATGTTTACTGTTCTTTCAGCAAGCAAATGTATTTACTGGGGTAATAAGCAATAAATATATGGAAAGATGAAACATAAGTAACATGGCAAAAGACCGACAGGTCTTTCTTTCTTTCTTTCTTTTTTTTTTTAAAAAAAACCAGATATATAATCTTTTTACAGGCTTCTGTACCATGCTTGGGCCATGTGTATGTACATTACATTCCTCAACATATTGTTTTTTCATTCATCATCACATGCAATGGTGCATGCCTGCATACATGCGTGTGCATAGGTGAGCAACCTCTTGCTATCTTCTT